>Ga0209624_10000320_pt1 | contig 42390 bp, 39 predicted proteins | sample JacPinW_OM2H0_O1_FD_188565 | JGI IMG/M metagenome (GOLD analysis project Ga0209624, IMG submission 188565) | Forest soil microbial communities from Algoma, Ontario, Canada - Jack Pine, Ontario site 1_JW_OM2H0_O1 (SPAdes) (version 2) | ecosystem: Environmental > Terrestrial > Soil > Boreal...
TTCGAGAGCGATCACAAGATCACGGATTTCAAAGGCACCTACGAGGAATATCAGGCGGCCGTTGTGGCGGTGTAAGCGGGAAGCAGATTCCTCGCTTCGCTCGGAATGACAAGAGGAGCAGATTCCTCGCTCCGGTCGGAATGACAAGCAGATTCCTCGCTGCGCTCGGAATGACAAAGAGTCTTTTGTCGGAATGACAACAGTCTTTGTGGGGGCGAAGCACAAGAGCTTGCGCGGTTTTTAAGCCTTTGCACCATTTCTGTTGCATGTAAATCAACCAGGTTCTCCACAGCTTTTCACAGCGTTAGCAGTTGCACTGGTTTTGCAAGTTGAAGATAATAGGACAGGAACGCATTTGCTGCCAGGAGCAGGCGTTTCGCAGCTGGTCCCCGTGTATAGTCGAGCCGATTTACTGAGAATTCTTCACATCACCCCGCGCCAGTTGGCGAACTGGGAGCGCAAGGGACTTGTAACGTCCGCCGAAGCTTATACCTTTTCCGATCTGCTCGAACTCAAGAAGATTCGTGATCTGTGTGCGATGAGCGTGCGCCCAAACGTGATCCGTCAGTCGCTCGACGCCATGCGCAAGCAATCTGCGGGCGTGGAAAATCCGCTGCTCGAAGCGGGAGCGTCCTCCACGACGAAACATCGGGTTGCGTTCCGGCACGAAGGCAAGTTGCTGGAGCCAATTGCCGGCCAGTTCCTCATGGATTTCTCGGAGCGCGAAAAAGTCGTGACCAGCACGCCAGTCCCGCGATCGGAACCGAGTCCTCGCGAGCATGAGGTTGCGTCTTGGTTTGCGCGCGGAATCGCGCTGGAAGAAGATCCAGATACCCAGGGTGAGGCAATCGCCGCATATCACAAGGTGCTTGACCTCGAACCGGTGCATGCCGCGGCGCATATCAACCTGGGAACGCTCTATTACAATCGGCAGGATTTCGCTCATGCCGAAAAGCATTACCGGCTTGCCATTGAATCCGACTCGCGGTATGCGCTCGCGTATTTCGATCTGGGAAACGTCCTCGACGAAACCGGGCGCGTCCATGAGGCGGTGCAGACGTATAAGACTGCTCTGCAACTGGCTCCCACTTATGCGGATGCCCATTACAATCTCGCGCTAGCTTACGAAAAGCTGCGCGAGCCCCGCAAAGCCCTCAAGCACTGGCAGGCCTATGTGAAGCTTGATACGTCTGGCCCATGGTCGGTGCACGCCCGCAGCCAGATCAAGCGCATCCTGCAAGCGGATGGGCTGAGGCTTGTCTACAAGCGCGGGTAGCTGCGGACCTCAAGAAGACCCCTAACCACGAAGGTCACGAAGGTGCACGAAGGGAATCTCGCGCAACCGTGTTCCTTCGTGGGCCTTCGTGCCCTTTGTGGTTTATGAATTTGAGATTCGTTTGACGGTGCTAACATAAACAGTTCGCCGACTTCCGCGACGAAGGTGCCTCCATGCCCGAAGTTTTGCAAGCTGCTCCACCCGTTCCACTTACCACGCTGACCGAAGACGAAATCCTCTTCCGCGATAACATCCGCCAGTTTGCCGACGAGAAAATTCGCCCTCTGGTCAAGGAGATGGACGAGAAGGGTGTCTTCGACAAAGACCTCATCCACGATTTCTTTCAGCTAGGTCTGATGGGCATCGAAATCCCTGAACAGTACGGCGGAGGCGCCGCGAAGTTTTTCGAAGCGATCCTCGCCGTGGAAGAATTGTCCCGGGTGGATGCGTCGAGCGGCGTCATCGTCGACGTGCAAAACACCCTGGTCAACAATGCTTTACTGCGCTGGGGCAACGAAGATCAGAAGAAACGCTTCCTGCCGAAGATGGCGACGGAAACCGTCGGTGCCTATGCCCTGAGCGAAGCCAGTTCCGGCTCGGACGCCTTCGCCCTACAGACGCGCGCCACGTTGAAAGGCTCGGAGTACGTCCTCACCGGGCGCAAGCTCTGGATCACGAACAGCAAAGAAGCGGGACTGTTCGTCCTCTTCGCCACTCTCGATCCTAGCGCGGGCTACAAGGGAATCACGGCGTTCCTGGTCGAGAAGGACTTCCCCGGATTTACCGTGGGCAAGAAGGAAGACAAACTCGGCATTCGCGCCTCTTCCACCTGCGAACTGATTCTCGAAGACTGCCGCGTGCCCAAAGAAAACGTGATTGGCGAGCCAGGAAAGGGCTACAAGATCGCTATCGAGACGCTCAACGAAGGCCGGATCGGCATCGGCGCCCAGATGATCGGCTTGGCGCGCGGGGCCTGGGAGTTTGCCTGCAAATACGCGGTGGAGCGCAAGCAGTTCGGCAAGGCGATCTCCGAATTTCAGGGCATCCAATTCCAGATCGCGCAGATGGCCACCGAAATCGAGGCTGCGCGGCTCATGGTCTATAACTGCGCGCGGATGAAAGATGCCGGCGTGCCGTTCGTGAAAGAGGCCGCCATGGCCAAGCTCTTCGCGTCGCAGGTCGCCGAGCGCGTCACCTCGCTTGCCATAGAGATCTACGGGGGCTATGGCTTCACGAAGGACTATCCCGTCGAGAAATACTGGCGCGACGCCAAGATCGGCAAAATCTACGAGGGCACGTCGAACATGCAGCTGGCGACGATTGCGAAGCTCGTACTCGGGAAGTAGCTGAATGCGGGAATTCCGGCTTCCGGACGATCGAGACCGGAAGCCGACGTCCTAGAAGCCGGCAACTCTTACGGAGTGAAGTGCAGTTCGATGGTTTCGTTCGATTCAGCGCCGGGTGCGAATTTCCACTGGGAAACGGCGCTCTCTGCCGCTTGCACCAGTACCGGACTGCCTCCGACGGGTTGGACCTTTTTCACTTTCCCGTCTGCTGCAACGACCGCAACGACTTTCACGGTGCCGCTCAAATTCATCCGGCGGGCTACGTCCGGGTAGCGAGGTTCCACTTTTTGAATGAGTTTGCGCCCGCTGCTATTAGCGGGTTGCTGGGTCTGGGCGATTCCTGCGGGCCCAAAGCCGTATGAGAGCAAAAGAACCAGGATTAGAACGTACCGATCTCGCATGATAAGTCCCTGAGAAAAAGGAGTTAGGTGCCACAACTTGCTTGACCCGATATTAAGAGAGGCGAAGGTTCCAAGAAAGTGACGCTGGTAACCAAAGTCACCCATCGCCGGGGCGATCGGTTCCTCAATGGAGCCGCGCCATTTGTGGCTCCTGCAAGACCCCTGCACCAGCCAATCTTCCTTGCTCATAATGTGCATGGACTTGCACTTGGCCTCCTTCGGCAACGATCCTTCGTGTAGGGTAACCTGTTACGCATCAACCGATTAGGCCAGGCTTTGTCATTGGCTCGCTGGATGCACTCTCCCTATCGCAGGAATCTAGAGGCGAACGATGGGGTGCCACTTGAGAATTGAATTTGGGACAGCCGATTCTTCCGATTTGAGCGCAACAGAACCAATCGCTCCCACCAAGAAGAACGTCTGGCTGCCAATCCTGGTTGTGCTGTTCCTGATCTCCTACGGCCTGATGACCATGCTGATCGTGGAACAGGGCCGCACGATCGAGTCGCAGCGCGTCCTGATTCGTGAACTGTTCAAAGACAGCACAGAGCTCGCAGCAGTCAAAACCAGGGCCCAGGAAGAACGCGCTCAGGCAGCTCAGTCCGAGATCGCCGGAGCGCAGATCCCGTCATCCCAGAATCCCGTCTTGCAAGCCCCGTTGACCCAGGCACCCTCGACCCATGTTCCAAAGAACCAGGCCCCGTTGACCCAGGCTCCAGCAAAGCAAGACCCGTCTTCCCAGGCAGGTACGCAACAATTGCAGAAACAGACAGCGACGCCGAAATCCCAGGTCCAGATGCCGACCAAGCAGGGATCGGACGTCGCCGATAGCTCCCGCTCTCTGGTTACGATCTAGAGGGCAATACGAGTAAGCTGTGAATAGCTGAACTTGACCCTAATTCGTTCTGTGGCTTGAAGCCGTAGCAAGCGGCAGTAGCAAACGAAGATAGCAGGAAACAATGAAGGTCCTGACCCTAGCCTTGTTGTTCAGTCTGCCCATCAGTCCGCTCGTCCCGCAGAAACCTATGCGGCAACCCACTTCCCAGCTCGCCAAGCACTCGAAGGGCGGACGCTGGTATTTTGCCGCCAGTGGACACGCCGTCTACTGCTACGGGCCCGTCATGACGGTTCCCGCTGCCAACGGCGATCTGCAGCGCGTCGCGACCCTTTGCCGCGATGGTAGTGCAGTGGTCCCGCTGAAAGACTAATAGACACCCGACCCCGCAGACGCTAACGGCGACATTGCAACGTGACCCTTCTGCGTATACGAAGGCCGCCATTGGAACCCACAGACAGTCCCGCCTAATATCAGCAGGAAGTTCTTCAACTTCTCGGTTTACGCTCCTCTGCGTCCTCCTGTAGCCTTGCCGCATCAAAAGCAAGACACTCCTGGAAGGAAGCCATGTCTATTCGACCCGTGAAGCGGCTGATCAAGTCCAAGCCAACGCTCGAAGGCGCCGGAGTTCATTTGCGCCGGGCGTTCGGTTTTGGCAATACCCACGACTTCGATCCGTTCTTGCTGCTCGACGATTTTCGTAACGACGTGCCTGAAGACTATCTCGCGGGCTTTCCCTGGCATCCTCACCGCGGCATCGAGACCATTACTTATGTCCTCGCCGGGACGGTTGAGCATGGCGACAGCATGGGCAACCACGGCGCCATCGCCTCGGGTGACGTGCAATGGATGACGGCAGGCAGCGGCATCATTCATCAGGAGATGCCGAAGGGCGATGCAACCGGCCGCATGCACGGTTTTCAACTGTGGGCGAATTTGCCCTCGGCTCTGAAGATGACGGCTCCTCGCTATCAGGAAGTGAAGACAGGGGACATTCCGGAAGTCACCGACGACGATGGAACGCACGTCCGCATTGTGTGCGGAAAGTTTTGGGGCAAATCTGGCCCGGTCGACGGAATCGCCGCCGATCCGATCTATCTCGATGTTTCCGTTCCGCCGGGAGAGCGGAAGACGCTTCCGGTTGAAACTACGCGGCATGCTTTCGCTTACGTCTTCGCCGGCGACGGAAAATTCTGCAATGCCTCCGAGCCACTGGCAGTGCCGACCGAAGGCGTGGGATGGGCGGACATCAAGCCTCCCGCCGACGCGGAGAATAGGTCGTTGGTCGTTTTCGATCGCGGTGACGAAGTGGCCGTACAAGCGGGAGAAGATGGAATCCGCTTTCTGCTCGTGTCTGGAAAGCCGCTCGAAGAGCCGGTTGCGTGGTATGGACCCATCGTCATGAACACGCAGAAGGAACTCCAGGAAGCCTTCCGCGAACTCGATCAGGGCACATTTCTCAAAAAGTAAACGTGGCCGGCGTCTGCCAGAGAGTTTGTCATTCCGAGCGCCAGATTTTGGGCGCGAGGAATCTATTGTCTGGCGGCAGGAAAAGCAGGTTCCTCGCTCTGCTCAGAATGACAAGGCTTAGGATGTTTTGCACATGTAGTCCAGCGCAGCTGGAATCGCAGTAAATCCATGCCTGAACTTCCCGAAGTCGAAACGATTGCCCGCGGCCTCGCCAAGCGCGTCACTGGAGACGTGATCGAATCCGTGTGGCTCGGCGAGAAAACGGATCTCTTGAAATCTCCCGCGCCCCTCATCGTCGCGACCGTGGAACAGACCCGCATCGCCGCAGTCCGCAGGATGGGCAAGCACATCGTGTTTGACTTAGATCGTGTAACGCGGGCGCCCGCGAACGGCCGAAGTTCGAAACGAAAGTTGAAAGCAACGACAACAGCTCCATCGACTTTTCAGGCGGTGAGCGACATTAGTGTCCCGCCTACAAATCGCAAGGCGCAATGGATCGTTCATCTCGGAATGACCGGACGTTTACAGGTTTGCGAGCCGCAGGCTGAAGTTGTCAAACACACGCACGCGATTCTCAAGCTATCGTCGGGAAGGGAACTGCGCTTCGTCGATCCACGGCGTTTCGGGCGCCTCGGCGTCGCCGCTTCTGCAGACTTTGAAGCGACTGGCATCGAGCCGCTGGAAATCGATCTCGACCGTTTCATCACTCTTTTCCGCGGACGCAAAACTCCCATCAAGAGCGCTCTGCTGAATCAGAAACTTCTGCGCGGCGTCGGCAACATCTATGCCGATGAATCTCTTTTCCGCGCCGGCATTCGCCCGCGCCGTCGTGCGTCGTCCATTACGCGCGATCAACTCGAAAAACTTCATACCGCTGTGAAAGAAGTTTTGAAAGAAGCCATCGCTCTCGGCGGATCATCGATCTCCGATTACGTCGATGCCGACGGCGAGGAAGGCTTCTTCCAACTGCAGCATCGCGTCTACGGCCGCGAAGGGGAGGCCTGCCTCGTATGCAAAACGCCGATCAAACGAGTCGTCATCGCTGGACGCAGTAGCCACTATTGTTCCAAGTGCCAGCATTAGCCGAATCGCCGCCGCTTTTGCTCGTCCCTTCTTCTTCATTCAGCGATGATTTCTGGTACTCTCGTTCGTTATGCCTGACTACGCCATCGGTGTCGACATGGGCGGCACCAACCTCCGCATTGCCGCCATTACAACGGAAGGCAAGCTTCTCGAAAAGATCACTCTGGGCGTGAAACTCGCTTTGGGCCGCGATTACGTCATTGGTGAAATGTGTGATGCCATTCACCGTCTGACCGAGCAATATCGAGAAAGCGGCAATTTCGTCGGCGCTGGCATCGGCGTCCCCGGAATTATCGACGTGGAAGCCGGCATGATGCGCAAGTCCGCCAACCTTCCCGGATGGACCGACTATCCCGTGCGCGACGTCATCGAACGCCGCCTCGGTGCCCGCATCTTTCTGGATAACGACGCGAATGTTGCTGCTCTCGGCGAGAAATGGTTGGGTGCGGCTCGTGACGTCGATAACATGGCCATGCTTACGCTCGGCACAGGCATCGGTGGCGCGATCGTTCTCGGGGGCAAGCTTTTTTACGGGTTGAGCGGCATGGCTGGCGAATTCGGACACGTCACCATCGAACCCAATGGCGTCCCCTGCGGCTGCGGTAATCATGGGTGCGCCGAGCGCTACGCGTCCGCGACCGCAGTCGTGCGTATGGCTCGCGAAGCGATCGATTCCGGTTTGGCGCCGGAACTTGCTAAGGCGGCCAGTTCCGATCCTGAGTTCAGCGCGAAGGCGATCTACAATCTCGCTATCCAAGGAAACCCGGATGCGCAGCGCATCTTCCAGCGCTTCGGACAGGCATTGGGGATCTTGCATAGCGAGCTTGTCAACATTCTCGATCTGGATATGTTCGTGATCGGGGGCGGTGTGGTCAGCGCATGGGACGCATTTGCTCCCAAAATGTTTTCTGAATTGCGCGAGCGCTCACTCGTGTATGCCGCGAGTGCACCTGAGGATCCGACGGGCAAGAAAGAAGGCGCATCCGCTCAAATCGCAAACTACACGCGCCGAAAGACGATCATCACGCAAGCCCTGTTGGGGAGTGACGCGGGACTATACGGTGCAGCGAAGCTTCCGGTTTCGCAATAGAAGCCCTACCAAGAGAAAAAGCCCGAGTCAAAGTCGGGCTTTTTTCATTGAGAAAGATCGAGCGCCTCTATCAAGGCAGGCTGCTTGGCACACTGCCGATCTTGTGCATCGCGTGCAGGAACGCCTGATTCTGTTCGCCGGTCCCAATACTCACGCGGATGCATGTCGGAGCGCCCCATCCAGCCAGTGGACGCACGCTAATTCCTTTCGCCCGCAGTTGCTCTGCGACCCCGTAGGCGTCCTGACCGAGGTCGCAGTAGAGGAAATTCGCCGCCGTCGGGACAACGCGATATCCCAACTCTGACAACGCAACGCCGATGATCTGCGCTTGTGTCGAGTTATTCAGCACAACACGCTCCACATGCTTTGGATCATCGAGCGCCGCGAGCGCCGCCGCTTGCGCGACCGACGACACAGAAAACGTGCTCCGCATTTGGGCGCAGTAAGACAACAACTCAGCCGGACCCAGACCGTAGCCTATCCGTAGCCCTGCCAATCCATGCGCCTTCGAAAATGTTCGCAGTACAACCACGTTGTGGCCCTGCCGCAAGTACTGGAGCGATCGTGAGTATTCGACCTGTCGGCGCGTCGCAAAGTGCGCGGCAAATTCGTAGTACGCCTCGTCGAGCACTACTACGACATGCCCCGGAACTTCTCCGATAAACTTGTCGACCGCAGCTGCATCGAGCATCGTTCCCGTCGGATTATTCGGATTCGCCAGGAAGATGATCCGCGTGTCTTCGTTGATGGAGGCCAGAATCGCGCTCAGGTCAAACGCGTCGTCGCGCATGGGAGTTTCGATCAGTTGCGCTCCGGTAGCATGGGAGGCCATGGAATACACGATGAACGATCGTTCGCTCGTGATTGCATTCAGCCCGGGTGCGAGCAGCGTCTGACAAAGCAACCCCAGCAGGGCAGTCGAGCCGGCCGTGACTAGGACTTGCTCGGGAGGCAGGTCGTGATACGAGGCAAGTTTGCGGCGGAGTTCAGTGCAATCATCTTCGGGATAGTAGCCACTCGAGGGCAGGATCGACTGCATGGCCTGGATCGCCCGTGACGACGGTCCAAACGGATTTTCGTTGGAATCGAGGCTGATCAGCCGCGGCCGAGTCTCGGCCGGAACCGGTTTGGCCGGAAAACTGGGAGCATAGCTCCCCATATCCCGCGCCGGTTTCGATACCAGATCAAAAAATCGGCTCATCCCTGCAGCTCGTCATTACGCAGATTTCTTCGCGCCTACACCCTTAATGGCGGATTTCAGCCGTTCTACCTCTCGCAATGTTAAAGATCGAAACTTTCCAGGCGGCACATCGAGTGTCAACGGTCCGTAACGCACGCGCTTGATCTTTTCCACGTGATGTCCCACCGCCTCAAACATGCGCCGGATCTGCCGATTGCGTCCTTCGATCAGCGTGATCTCGTACCACGGATTGGTAGCTTCCTTCACCACTCTCACCAAAGCCGGACCGGTCTTCACGCGCTTTCCATCGTCCGTCGCAATCGAGATTCCCGCCCGCAACTTTGCGATCGCCTCTTCCTTGGGAGTTCCCGCCACTTTCACGACATACGTCTTCGGAACGTGCGAGGCCGCCTTCATCAGTCGATGCGCTAGGTCGCCGTCGTTAGTGAGTAGCAGCAACCCCTCGCTGGCGTAATCGAGGCGTCCCACAGGATATACGCGCCCCTTCACTCCGCGAAGCAGGTCCATTACGGTGGGGCGCTTCTCTGGATCGCTGACTGTCGTTACGTACCCCTTCGGCTTGTTCAGCAAAATGTAAGTGTGCCGCTGCTCGCCTTGCAGCAGCTTGCCGTTTACGCGGACATTATCGACTTCAGGATCTGCCTTGCTGCCGAGTTCCGTGATCACCGTCCCGTTCACTTGCACATGGCCAGACGTGATCAATTCCTCGGCCTTGCGCCGGGAGGCGACGCCAGCAGCAGCGATAATCTTTTGCAAACGTTCTTGAGGCATGGTTTTCGAAGGCGGGAGTGAGGTAAGAGAATAACTTCCCAGAGCAAAATGGGGAACGAGTTTCTATCCCGCCTTTTCGGCTTCCGGCATGATCGCCTGGGGTGCGCTGTTATCCGCTTCCTTCTCGTTCTCAACGGCCGGTTCTATCTCGGCCTCCGCTGCGTTTTCCGCCGGAATCAGTTCCGCTTGAAACGACTCCGCCACCAGTTTCTCGAACTCCTCCATGCTGGGCAACTCATTCACGTCCTTCAGCCCAAACCGCATAAGGAACTCTTTCGTCGTCTTGTAAAGAATTGGACGTCCGATTACCTGCTTGCGCCCCGCAGTCGTGATGAGCTTGCGGTCGAGCAACGTTCCAATCACTCCGCCGGAATCGACGCCGCGAATGTCGTTGATCTCCGGCACGGTCACCGGCTGCTTGTAGGCGATTACAGCCAAAGTTTCGAGCGCGGGCAGGGACAGCCGAATCGGCGGCTTCAGACTCTTTGCGAATGACCGAACCACTTCGTGCTGTTCAGGCTTGGTCGACATGCGGTATCCGCCGGCGACCTGTCGAATCTCGATCCCATGATCAGGCGATCCAAACGTCCCAACCAGTTCTTCCAGGCAGGAGCGCACGCGAGACTTGATTTCCGCATCATCCGAAGCTCCTTCGGAGGCGACCGTCTCCTTCACCAGCGCGGTCATCTGCTCCAGCGTGATCGGCGTCTCCGCCGCATAGATGATGGCTTCGAGTTGAGCTTTTAAGGACATAAATGCAGGTTTCAGCGTTGCATCGTTTCAAGTCTTTTGAAACCTTGAAACTTTGCGACCCTTGAATCCTCTATCTCCAGTCGTCTCTCACCGCAGCCTGCTCGTTCATCACTTCGTCGAAGTGCGTGTGCTTGCGGATCGCGATCTCTCCAAATAACTTTTCCTGCCGCACTTGGATCGCCTGCAACCGTACCAGTTCGAGCAGTGCCAGGAACATGCAAACCAACGCCTGCCGCGACGAGACTTGCATCAACATCTGCTTCAGCGGGATGGGGCGGTCCTCGAGCGACAAGCGCCTTCGCAGATAATCGATCATTTGCCCAACCGTGACCGACTCCTCGTCGACGTTGAGCACGGGCCGAGTCCGCACCCGCTCCAGCACTTGCTGAAACGTCTTCACCAGATCGATGACATCGGCGGCAAGCTCGGGCTCTGTCCCCTCTGCCTCGATGAACTCTTTCATCGAGGGATTCGTCAGCACCGCGTCTTCAATCTGCTGCTTTTGGAGCAGCATTTGCGCCGCTGACTTGAACTTTTCATGCTCCAGCAGTCGGTTGACCAGTTCATTCCGCGGATCGTCCTGCTCCTCCGCGGTCGCCAACGGATCGCGCGGCAGCAGCATCTTCGACTTGATATGAATCAACACTGCGGCCATATAAATAAACTCGGCCGCAACGTTCACGTCCAACTCGCGAATCTTCTCCACATACGCCAGATACTGCGCCGTAATCTTGGCGATAGGAATGTCGTAAATATCGATGTCTTGCTTGCGGATCAGGTCCAACAGCAGGTCCAGCGGGCCTTCGTATACATCGGTCACCGCGACGGCAAACGGGAAGTCGCTCTCTTCCTTCTTCTTCGCGGATTCCTTCGGCTTACTAGCGGACGATCCTGCAACGATCGCAGGAGCGACTACTGCCAATTCACCCTTCGACTCGATTTTTGCTTGTTCAGTCATGCAATCCCAATCAGGCTTGTCTTCTCGAGCGCGGCGAAGGATCTATGCACTTGGCTCGGAGCTTATTTGCTGTCCGCTACCTTCGGCGCCTCATACGCCAGCGACATCCCCATCGCCGCGCGCACATCTTCCATCGTTTCCCCGGCGGCCTTGCGTGCCTTCTGCGTACCCGCCTCAAGAATATCCCACGCCAGCCGCGGATTCTCCTCGAATTTTCTTCGCCGCTCCTGCATCGGATTCAGCAGCTTGACCAGTGCATCCGCCGCCCACCCTTTGCACTCAATGCATCCAATTTCGGCGGAACGGCAGCCTTTGTTCACCTTCGCCATCGTCTCTTTATCGCTGAAAATCTTATGGAGATCGCCCACCGGACAAAGGTCCGGATTTCCAGGATCAGACCGTCGCACCCGCGCCGGATCGGTCACCATCGTCTTCAACTTCTGCCGTATCACAGGCTCGGGATCCGCCAGCATGATCGTGTTCCCGTAAGACTTCGACATCTTGCGTCCGTCCGTTCCGGGCAGCTTTGGGGCCGGGGTAAGCAGGCTTTGAGGCTCGGGGAACACATGCTTCGGAGCACCGTAGAATCCGTTGAACCGTCGCGCGATCTCGCGGGTCAACTCGACGTGCGCCACCTGATCTTCGCCGACCGGAACGACGTCAGCCTTATAAATCAGAATATCCGCCGCCTGGAGCACCGGATAGCCGAGAAATCCATAAGTGCCGAGGTCTTTATCTTTGATGTTCTCCCGCTGTTCTTTGTAAGTCGGCACGCGCTCCAGCCATCCCAGCGGTGTGATCATCGAAAGCAGCAAATGCAATTCGGCGTGCGCCGGAACATGCGATTGGAGAAAAATCACCGACTTTTCCGGATCGAGTCCCGCCGCCAGAAAGTCATACGCAGCTTCCAGCGAATTTTCTTTCACTCGCGACGTGTCCGCGTAATCGGTGGTCAATGCGTGCCAATCGACCACGCAGAAGAAGCACTCATATTGATTCTGCATGCCGACCCAATTCTGCAGCGCGCCCACGTAATTGCCCAGGTGCAGCTTTCCGGTCGGGCGCATGCCGCTGAGCACGCGCTTGCGAGTTTTTGGCGAAGCGGTCATCTTTCAGGGAGCCCAGCATTCGCGGACACAGCTTTCAATCCAGGGCTGCCAGTGCGGTTCAGATGTCGATGTGTCATGCAGGGCTGAACTCGATACTACCATGCGAAACCCGCATTTAGCGCGGGAAACAGCGAGCCGGAAGGGCCTCTATTTTCTCTCCAGAGCCTTCTGCAACTCCTGCGGAGCGATCGACTTCACCTTGATCGGTTTCGCAGGAATGCCACCCACGATGTGGAACGGTGAGACATCTTTCGAAGCAACGCCCATCGACCCCACAATGGCTTGTTCTCCGACCCTGACGCCGCTGAGCACGGTCGCGTGATACGTCACTCGCGCTTTGGGCCCGATCTCTGTCTTCTGATTCTCGACAATCATGCCGTCGTTCAGATCGTGAGCGTGCGAGTAGACATTGGCATAGTCCGAGATCGACGATCCCTCGTGAATGATGATCTCGCCCCGGTCGTCGAGCAGCACGTATTTGTGAATCGTGCAGTTGTCCTCCACGGTCAGGTTGTACCCGTAAGAAAACTCCACGCTGTGAAAGATCTTCACGTTCTTTCCGCAGTGTTTGAAAATATGTCGCGCCAGCAACGCCCGCACGCGGTATCCCAGCCAGTGATTCAATCCGGCTGGAGATCGATCGAACATCATCCAGAACCAGATCAGCGGTTTGCGCTCGGCATATTTCGCCGCATCCACATCTCCGTAATACTCCGGCTCGAGCGTCGTGTTGCGCGGATCGAAAGAATGCATCAGCACCTGCTCAGCATGTCCGCCGCCAGGAGCCGTATAAGGCCGTCCCAGGTACAGCTGGTGTAGTTCCTCGCGCACCACATCGCTCCGATGTTCCGGATCCCGGTTCATGAATTCCCGGTCCAGCTTTTCGATCCACTCCATGAACGATTTTTCCGCCGCTGGCGTCGGAGTCAGTGCGCGATATTCATATCGAGGCATGCATACCTCTTCTAATGAATGCAGTTGGGTAAAACGAAACTTCAACCATAGCACAATGCAAATGCTTTATAATTCGCGCCGCTCCTCTCAGCAACGCCACCGGACTCCGTGAGTACTCTCGCCCGCAAGCTCCGCGCCACAGACTACTTCACCCTCGGATGGGGCACGATGGTCGGCGTTGGCTGGCTCGTCGTGATGGACGACTGGCTGCTGCGCGGCGGCGCGCTCGGTGCTCTGCTCGGCTTCGCGATCGGTGGTGCGCTTCTTCTTCCCGTCGGATGGGTCTACGGCAAACTCGTGATCGCCATGCCCGATGCTGCTGGGGAGATCGCCTACACCTCAGCAGTATTTCCTCGGTCCATCAGTTACGCCACGGGATGGATGATGACTCTGGCGTACTTTATCGTATGCCCGTGGGAGGCCGTGGCCGTCGGCCGCATCGCCGCCTATATCATTCCGGGGCTCGATTCGATCGAACTCTATCGCGTTGCGGGACGTCCCGTATATCTCGCGCACCTCGTCGTCGGCCTCGCGCTGACTGCACTTCTCACCATCCTCAATTACCGCGGCGTCCGGTTGAGCGCAACTTTTCAGAACTGGACCAGCTTCGGCACGATTGCACTCTTTGTGATCTTTGTCGCGCTGGGTGTCAGCCGAGGATCTCCCGCAAATTTCCCGCCGCTGTTCACCCACGCGCCACTCATTTCGATCTTGCTGGTGATTCAGATCGTTCCCTATTTCATGACCGGATTCGAATCGGTGGGCAAAGCAGCGGAAGAGGCTAGCCCCGATTTCCGCGCCCGTGGCTTCTTTCGCGCGATCTGGATGGCAATCTTCATCGGCATTCTCTTCTACTCGAGCATCGTCGCTGCGGTCGCGTTCGTGGCGCCGTGGCATCAACTGATTGGCGAGAGGTTCATGACGGCAGTCGCGTTTCAGCAGGCCATCGGCTCGCGCTGGATCGTGAACATCATCCTTGCGGCAGCCTTGCTCTCGCTCTTCAAGTGTTTCAACGGAAACTTCGTCGCCGCCAGCCGGCTCTTGTTTGCCCTTGGCCGCCGCGCCATGGTCGGGCCGCGCGCCGGAACCATTCATCCGAAATTCCAGACTCCTTCGGTTGCGGTGCTTTGGGTTGGCATCACGACGGGCGTGTGCATGCTGTTGGGGGATGCAATCCTCGTCCCCATCACAGAAGTTGGTTCGGTCGCCTGTGCGATCGGATGGGCCTCCGCATGCGCCGCATGCTTGGTACTAGCGCGCTCTCGTCCGGAAATCATCAAACTTACGGTCGCAGAACAAGCACTGGCAGGTTTCGGCCTGATCGTGGCAATTGCAATGGCGCTGATGAAAGTGATTCCTTTAATCCCTGGCCATTTCACGATTTACGAATGGTTGGCGTTGGGAATCTGGATCGTGCTAGGTGTGGCGATGGCGCGAAGAGAATAGCGTCACATCTCACTTGAGAACCAAGTCTCGAAGACTAGGAGAATCTGGGAGCACCATGTCGAACAATTCACGCTTCTTACTGCCGGTGATCATCTGCCTGCTGGCGACTGTTTCTCTGTCCGCGCAGACGCCGCCGCCCTTCGACCTCGTCATCACCAACGGTCACATCATCGATGGCACCGGTTCGCCTTGGTACTCGGGAGACCTCGGCATTCGCGATGGCAGAATCGCCGCCATCGGCAATCTTTCGTCCGCCGCACGTAAACGCACGATCGACGCCGCCAGCAAAGTGGTCGCGCCGGGTTTCATCGACATGCTGGGTCAATCCGAGATGACGATCCTCGTCGATCCCCACTTGCCATCGAAGATCTACCAGGGGATCACATCGGAGATCACCGGCGAAGGCAGTTCGATAGCGCCGTTGAACGAGGCCATTATTCAATCCGACCGTAGTAGCTACGATCATTTCAAGATCAATCCCGACTGGCGCACCTTCCGCCAGTATTTCCAGCGGATCGAGAAGCAGGGTATGGGCATCAATCTCGCCAGCTATGTGGGTGCAACGCAGGTTCGCCGCATGGTTCTTGGAGACAATGACGTTCAACCGACTCCGACGCAACTCGATCAGATGAAGACCCTGGTCCGCGACGCGATGAAAGACGGCGCCGTCGGCGTCTCCACCTCGCTCGAGTACGCTCCCGCTCCTTACGCGAAAACAGATGAACTGATCGCCTTAGCGTCCGAAGCTGGCAAGTACGGCGGCATTTATGCGACGCACATGCGCAATGAGAGTGACTCGGTGCTGGAAGCGATTGACGAAGCTCTGCGCATTGGCCGTGAGGGACACCTTCCCGTTGAGATCTGGCATATCAAAGTAGCGGGTAAGAACAATTGGGGGCGCATGCCCGAGGTCGTCGCAAAAATCAATGCTGCTCGTGCGGTTGGCGCTGATGTGACGGCTGACACTTACGCGTACACGGCTTGGTACAACGACTTCTCGGCGTTTATCCCGCCCTGGGCGCATGACGGCGGCACACCGAAGCTGGTGGAACGCCTCAAAGATCCCGCCGCGCGTGCTCGTATTCGCAAAGACATGATCACGCCTTCGCGCGACTGGGATAACGAGTGGCAGGAGATTCCTGGCCCGGAAGCGATCATGATCGGAGCGGTCGAGAACCCGGCGCTGCTCTCCATGCAGGGTAAGCGTCTTTCCGAAATCGCGAAGCTTTGGAATAAAGATCCCATCGACGCGCTCTGTGATTTCCTGATCCAGGATCCGTCGACCGGAGTCGCGGTCTTCGGTATGTCCCAACCCGATGTCACTCTTGCCCTGCAGCAACCCTGGGTCGCGATCGATAACGACTCCGAGGGAACATCACCCGAGGGCATTCTCGGCCAGGCGCATCCACATCCGCGGGCCTACGGAACCTTTCCCCGCATTCTCAGCAAATATGTCCGCGAAGAAAAGGCGCTGACGATCGAGGATGCCATTCGCAAGTCTTCCGCTTTGCCCGCACAGCGCATGCGCCTCACCGATCGCGGCGTTCTTAAGGAAGGCATGTGGGCCGATGTTGTGATCTTCGATCCCGCGACGGTGCACGACCGCGCCACCTTCGACAATCCCAATCAGCTTTCTGAAGGAATGGAATACGTGCTGGTGAACGGCATTCCAGTGATCGATCAGGGAAAGATGACGAAGGCGCTTCCAGGAAAAGTGCTGCGCGGTCCGGCTTACACGCCGTAAGAGCTTTATTTTGAAGGCAACGGTTTCAGTCGCGCCTGTTCTGAACGCGTGAGCGGCGCCACTTGCGGCTCGGCCAATGTGCCGGTGATCGCATATCCTGTGGCGGTCGTTCCGCTGGCAACTCGAGTGAGCTTGAGATCAACGTCGCGCTTTAGCGAGGCAGTCCCGCTTAGCTCGTATTCTCCGTCCGAGGAGTCTAGCTTCGCGTTGTTGATTTCGATATCTCCGGCATGCAAATCCGCTCGACCGTTCAGCGAGACAACGTGCAGCGGTCCAGTATCTTCTCCGAGTAAAACGTGGGGAAACGTCCCATCCTGCATCTCGACGGTCAGCGTGCCCTCGGCCGACGTCCAGAAATCCGCAGGACAATTGCCGCTCACTTGGTAAGCGGCGTTCGCTGTACCCGCAATCCATCCGTCGTTCATCGCTTTCGCGAATCCAGCCAGTGAAACGCCGGAGAATTTGCCGCGGCCCTTGCATGTCGCAGGCTTGACGCTGAAATCAGCGACCCATTCGCCATGGTGTTTGCCACCAACAAAATCCGCATCGACTTCGGAAAGCTCCATCTTCCCGCTGTTCAGGACCACATTTGCGGATACGTGTTTTGCAGCAACGCCGCGGATCAAAAGCTGGTCTGCCGCAATGCGGCCAGAAGCTTTCAAACTTGCCAGCACAGACGGCCCGGATGGGGTGTTCGACTCCAGCACCCGATACCATGGCCGCTTCTTTGGGCCCGGGTTAGCCCAGTCGCCAAGTTGGCTGAGTGTGATCTGATTCGCATTCAGCGCAAATTTGACAGGACAAGCTGGAATGCAGCCGCGCGGCATCTCCAGCGACCCAGACCAGTTCGTGCCCGCAGCTTTCGCATTCAGTTTCGCAACACGAACCCGATCCGGCGAGAGCGTCATGTCCGCGGAAACAATCTCCACCGGCCCGCCGACGCCTCGAGCCGCAATCTGCACATTCCGCAACCTCGCAGTGCCGATTGCTTGGGGCCCTGCAAAACCGGACGCGGACCCACCACCTGAGCCTATCCATGCTCCGGCAATGTGCAGATCCACTTGTGCATTACCCTCTGTCACGGTGGCGACCGAAGGAACGCCGATCAGGCGAGCAACACGTAAAGTCCTCGCAATCTCGGCCTCTCCTGCGATCGCGAGATCGTAACCGCCGCGGCTGATCCACCCGCGAACGGTCGCGTTCCCTGCGTGTCCCGGACCAATTGCAACCGGACCGAATTCAATATGCGGCTCGATCGAAGCCCGCACGCCACTTATGTTTCTGCGGACCTGCATCCCTGATGGTTCGGTTCCGGCAGCTATCGAAAAGGGCACTGTCTCGGGACCAATCTCCGCCTTGCTTGTAGCTGATGAGAGTCGAAAATCGGCGATCTCACCGCGTCCGTCAAATCGAGCAGGTTGACCGGGCGCTGCATCCGACTGCAGCGAGAAACTTCCATTTACCGTTCCCTCAGCTTCCAGATCGTCGGGCAGACTCTTCTTCGCCCTCTCGAAAAGTAGTGCTGCTGCGCTGGCGGGCACGCTCTCCGCTCTCACCATCACTGCGTAACGATGGCTCCCCAGAAGCCCCGCGTCTCCAGTTAAAGTGATTAAGCCCTGCGCGACCGGAGCGCTGCACAGGACTTCGTGAAATTCCTGCGTGAGCGAACTGTACTCGGCATCGCAAGTACCCGCCAGGCGGAGAGCGCTGCCGTTGGTGATGTCATAGCGCCGAAAATCATCAATCGATCCAGTGCTGTTGATACGCAACTTTGCCGGAGTTCCCGAGAGTGCGACGTCAACTTGAATTTCTCCGCGCCATCCCTTGTCTTTCCCGCTGAAGAATTTTGTAAGCTGGCCCAGTTGCGCGCGTTTCCATTCGACGATGAACTGCAAAGGTGTATCGCGGAGAGTATCTGCGCGTTGCCAAGTGCCGCTGATCTGCAGTTGGCCGACATCGTTCAATGCCACGTCCGAGCGCAGCGGCTGCGCTTTGAGCCGCACGCCCCATGAGTTCTCGGAATCCTGCCACAGAGAAAAATCCGCATTCGTCAACGCGTAAGGTTTTTTCTCGTAACCACTCTTGAAATTAATGCGTGCCGACGTTCCCTCGATGTAAGGAAAGCCCGGACGAGGCTCGGTCTTCGCTTTTCCTGTCGGCGCCAGCGGCATATGCGCTGTACGCTCCAGCAGAGCTTCCAGGTTCCATCGTCCATCGTCGCTGTGGACGAGATTCAGGCTTGGCTCGGTGAGATCCAGTCGCGCGATTTCCAGGCGGCCACGAACCAGTGAGAGCAGGCGGAGGTCCGCCGTCACCTCGCTTGCCCGCAGAATGGGCTCGGCTCCGAATGCCGGATCGTCGTACACCACCAGATTTTCGAGATCGAATCCCGGCCGCGGCAGCAGTCGTATGTGAACGGAGCCGACATCGGCCGGACGGCCGACGCCCGCACTAATAGAGGTAATAATTCGCGACTTCAAGCGGGAAGCGCCCGGTCGCACCAGAAACAGCGCCAGCAGAATCAATGCCGCTGTCACCGCTACGCGCCGCTTGGAGGAGAAAATCTTCACCGCTTTATAACTGCATTTCGAGGGGCCTCAACGGACAACCTGGAGCGTCCGCTTCCAACGTGTCTCATCGAAGAAGTGTAGAACGACTTTCCCGAGAAACTGAAGACGGTCGCTCCACGCCGTCTTCCGGTACTGGTTGTCCGGAGTCTCGAACGACCAGTAGATGAACATCGGTCGCCCAATGACATTCTCTTTCGGAATGAAACCCCAGTAGCGGCTGTCCAGGCTCACGCCGCGGTGATCGCCCATCGCGAAATAATGATCCGGCGGCACCACAATATCATCGCCGTGAATGTACGAAGGCAGATCGACGCTCCAGTTCGGATACACGTTCGGATCGTCGGTCGGGGGCACGGCTGGGAAGTTGTTCCGATATTCGTCCGCCGGAGTATCACGGTCGGTGTCGAGATAAGGCTCAGTGAGGGCTTCGCCGTTGCGGTAGACAACCCCGTTCCGAAGATGGATACGATCGCCTGGCAGCCCGATGATCCTCTTAACTACATACAAGCCCGGTTCCAGCGGGTGCAGGAACACGACGATATCGCGGAAGTGCACGTCGCGATAGGGAAGCAGTGGCCCGATCCACTTCGACGCCGGAGCAAACTGGATGCGGTTCACGAAAACGTGGTCGCCGATGAGCAACGTGTTCTCCATCGAACTTGATGGAATTTCAAACGCCTGCACAACGAACGTAATGATGAATAGTCCGGTGACCAATACTGCTGCGAGTGACGAGAGAAACTCGACCGTCGTCTCCTTCGGCTTCTCTTCCACCGCGTTCTTTTCTACGACTTCTTCTTTCTTTGCCAATGTCGTTCTCGTATTCATCGTCGCACTGTTGTCGGTTCCGGGTGCCCCATTTCCGGCTGCTTTTGCCGGAGGTGGAGATTTTGCCCGCCCGTGTCACATGCTGCTGTTGCAGTTCGGCACTATTCAGTGTACCAGTCGCAATGTCCGGTTCCAGCGTGTGATCTGAAAGATGTGCGTCATTGCGTACGCGAGATGATGCAGCCTTCCAGCAACCGTATCGGGAGGATTTCGGTCCCAATCTTTCACCGACCAGTAGATCACCAGCGGCGTACCGATAATATTTTCCCGTGGCACAAATCCCCAATAGCGGCTGTCCTGGCTGTCATCCCGGTTATCGCCCATTACAAAATAATGCCCCTCTGGAATGATCAACTGGCCGTCCTCAACCAGTTTTCGCATTTCCAGCCACCACTTTCCTTCCAGACCGTAGGCTGGGATATCGGTGCGCGGAAAATTATCTCGGAACAGATTATTTGGCGGCTCGAGGAAACGCACGTAAGGTTCTTCCAGTGGCTTGCCGTCGATAAATACTTTTTTGTTTACCAGGCGTAACTTGTCTCCCGGCAACCCGATCACCCGCTTCACAAAATGCTGCTGCGGATCAACTGGATAGTGGAAGACAATGATGTCCCCGCGGGCGATGTGCTGATACGGCATCACATGATCGCCCAACCCACGTCCTCCATAGCAGAGTTTGTTGACCAGCAAATAATCGCCCACCAGCAGCGTATTTTCCATCGACTCGGACGGGATCTGAAACGCCTGCACGATGAAGGTGATAACAAAGATGGCAATCACCACTGTGCCCATCAGCGATTGCAAAGAGCTGATCAAATCGCTCCCGAAGCTCGGCGCGGCGCGGTGAATGTGTGCGGAAGGTAGTACCGGAGCGCCCGGAGCTAGGGCCAGCACATCCGGCGGAACGGCTGGAGGCGGTGGCGCGACAACGGGCTGGTCGGATGAATCCATCAACTCTACTTGTCTACCGGTTGCGGCGTGCGCGCCGCAGTCTTTTCTTCCGTCGCTTTCGTCCGCGAAGCCAGGAACGTCAACAATTGTCGCGCCGCGTCCTGCTCGGCGGTTTTCTTCGTTGTACCTTGTGCCCGTCCGACGAAGTCCGCGCTCTTGCCGCTCTTCACGTGCAACCGAGCTTCGACCGTGAATGTTTTGCTATGTTCCGGACCGGCTTCCTCCACTAACACATATGCCGGTTGCGGCAGGCCCAGGCTTTGCACTGCTTCCTGCAATGCCGATTTGAAATCCGTGATCGGCAGCGCCCCACCGCCGCGCTCCATCCGTTCTAGTTCGGGCGCAATCACGTTCCGCAAGACAAATTCGCGCGCTGCTTCCAACCCGCCGTCCAGATAAATCGCCGCCAGAATGGCCTCCAGCGCGTCGACCAACAATGCGGTCTTGCTCCGGCCGCCGCTCTTTTCCTCACCCCGCCCCAGCCGGAGATAGTGTCCCAGTTCGAGTTGCTGTGCCACCTGGATTAGATGCCTCTCGCTCACTAGATGCGCTCGCAGCTTCGAAAGTTCACCCTCACGAAAATGAGGAAAGCGCTGAAACAACTCCTCGCTGGTGACCAGAGCGAGCACAGCGTCCCCCAGGAACTCCAGTTGCTCGTTGTCGCTGACCTTGTACTTGCTGTCGCCGGCCTGCTGCGCTTCTTGTTCTCGTGCTTGCGAGCTGTGAGTGACCGCCTGCTCAATTACCGCCCGCCGCCGGAAGTGATAACCCAGCCCCTCTTCCAGCGCCGTGATTTCGCGTTCCTTCATAGGTGGGTGGGCTGGCAAAAGCAGAAACAGAACAAATGTGAGGACGGTCGGGTTTAGTCTTCCCAGTGAGCGTAGTTCGCCCAGATTGCTATCACGAACGGTAGTTAGTTCTTCTGTCCCGGTGCGCTCCCGCTGCTCAGTTTTGTCAGCCGGTCCTGTTCTGCCCGCGCCGCTTTGCCGGCTGCGGAATCAGGACGATCCTTCGTCAGATCCACCGCTTGATTGGCAAATTTCAGTGCATCCGGAATTTTGTTCTGCATGTCCAGCGCTACCGCCAGCCGCAGAACCGCGACGGAATCGACCTGCTCGGGAAACACCTCGATTGACTTGCGCAGATCTGTCTCCGCTTCCGGCCAACTCTTGGCATTCGTGGCGAGGGTTCCCAGCACCGCATACGCTTCCGACTTCATATAACGCTTGAACTGATCAATCTTTTCCGGAGGGTAACCCGCGGTAGGGACGTCCGTGTCTACCGTCACCAGCGCCCGCTCCGCATCTTTCTTCGCTTCCGCAAGCTTCTGATCTTTGTCCAAATCCGTATCTCGCGTCCGCTCGGCCAGCACCTGTGCCACACCCACCAGCGCATCGGGATCATCCGGATCGAGAGTCAAAGCCTTCTGCGCCATTTCAAGCATCTTATCCCCGTTGTTGGACGCTTGATATTTCTGCATGGCCGATTTGTACAGCACTACACGCAGTTCGCTGTCCGGGAACTTCGCCGCGAAATCGTCCGCCGCTTTCTCGGTCGCCGCGGCATCGGTCAACGGTAATGCCGCTTTGTAGGCGTCAAACTCCGGTTGGGTCTTCGCTGCTGGTGGACGTTTTCCCTGCGGCGCGGCTGCCGTCTGGCCTGCAGGCGCGCTCTGGGTTGCGGCCTTGTCTTGCGCCAAGCTCGACGCGCACATTCCCAGCACTGCGATCACGATCGCTGCTCGCTTCATGCTTTCTCCTCGACTCAAACGTCCTTGATTTTCAAAATCCCGGCAAAATGCCGCAAACGTGCATTTTATCCCACCAGACGGATTCAACCCGCTCCCAGAGTTGAAAGCGTCACCTCATCCCTGACTACTGCGGTTTTGCTGGAGGCTCATATGCCTGCTGCAGGCCGCGCTCGGCCGCAGCCTTGACTTCGGGCAAATCTACCCCCGACGTCAATGCTGCCCGATACTCACTCATTGCAGCCTCGCGGTCTTCTTTCATATCGAGAATCCGCCCGAGATAGACGTGCGACCATGCCACCACCTTCGGATCTTTCGTCGCCTGAATCGCCTTCTGGAAATTTCCCAACGCCGCTTCCCGGTCCTTATTAGCCACAGCCACCTGGGCGAGGATGAACAACGCGCGCCCTTGATCTCCTATCTTCTTCTCGATCGCCTGCTGAGCCAGTTCCTGCGCTCCCTTGGGATCACCCGCTGCCAGCCGCTTCTCTGCAGTAACCAGAATCCGACGGTCTTCCATCCGCGACAGTTGCACCAGTTCCGGCGTCGTCGCCATCACAAACTGCACCTCATTCGCCGCCTTTTCCTGCTGCTTCAGGTCAATTCCATCCAAGATGTCAGAGTAGAGACTTCGTAAACCTGCTGGATCTTTCTCAAACGTCAGCAGGGAAGTGTAGAAATACTTTGTCAGAATGTAGCCCTGCTTCACCGCATCGTCCACTGCCTGTAAACGCATCGCCTCGGGTGTCTGCTTGGTGCCACTCGTTCTAATTTCGATTGCCCGTACCAGGCATTCGGTCACCAGCAGGGTGATATCGGTCTTAAAGCTCTCTTCCAGCGGCGCGCGCTTCACCGACTGCAGCAGCGGTTCCAGTCGCTTGACTGACGTGAAATGCTTCTCGGCCATTGGGTCCAGCAGATAGTGCAGATACGTATGCCGGATTTGCGGCATCTTCAGCGGATCGAGCGTGTTCGGGTCCGGTGACGGAAATACCACGACGTAGTAATCGCTTCCATAATTGCGGGCGTTCGCCTGGTTCGGATCGCCCATGAAATCCAGATAGACGGTAAACGTTCGGCCCAGATATCCACCTGATTGCAATTTCAAATAGATATCCGTATCGAAAACCATCTTCGCCAGCGGTACGTGGTAGCGCTCGACCAGCGCCGCATAGTTGGCCCTGTGCCGCTCCCAGATCGAATGCAGTTCCGCCTTCTCGTAAAACTTCTCCAGATGCGCTCCAAACCCAGTGATCACGCTAGCGTCTGGAGGCAAGTCGTCTTCCTTCACCCGTGGCAGAAAGTGCGGAGGCCCCTGCAGATACAAAGCCAGCGACACAAATTGCGAAAGATCGTGCTGCGGGTCCCTTCCCCGATTCGCCACGTACCAGTCGCACATCTGAGTCAAAACTGCCTGCGCCTCCTCCGAGCCGCGCATATTTCTCTCTACCTCGCTCCGAATGTTCCTCCGCTGCGGATCGGAAATGTTCAAATCAACGTCGTACCCGCACGAATTCATCGCTGTCAACACCACAAACAGCGTCTCGTTGGTATCGAGTGTGATTGGAGTTGGAGTGTCTGCCAGACACAGCGGCGCCAGCAGCCCCAGCAGGGCTGCCACGAGGAATGCTCGGAGCCCAAAACCTAAACCGAAGAAACGACTCAGGAATCCCTCCAGCGGGATGGCCACCCGACGGCCACAAACCAAATTGGCGGAGAACACCCCTCAGTTTAAAGGGCTAAGGAGCAGAGGGTCAAACTCCGAAAGCCACCACGCCTTTTATGTAACCTGCTCAAACCGCTCTTCCTCCGCTTTCGGCCCCGGTCGCACGTCACAGCAAGAGCAAGCTATGGCTGCAGCGAGATTGATCCGTACCATAGCTTGACCAGCAAAAGCCCTCCGAGAAATGCGATCCCAACACTAAGAAGAGTTCCAATCAAGAAATACTCAGCGAATTTCGGCTCGCGCATCTCCGGAAATCGCGCAATCGACTTTCCCGTCAGGATCAGTCCGATCAGCGTGGGCGAGCGCAGAACGACTGCGGTCACGATGAGAAACCGCTCGAGCCAACCGATATACAGCCCCGCATTCCTCAGTTGCTCTGCCGGTTCTCCTACAACACCCGAGGGTGTGCGGGGCACGAGTCCCCTCGTCATATACCGAATTAGATACCCACCGGCAAAAACTACTACGACGTAGACGATCGCTCCGGACAGCATGAGGTCTCGCGTCGATTCGGCCGGAGTCACGAACGTTCGAACGGCATGCCAATCCACCCGGGTGATGCAAACTGTGAGTCCAACGATCGTAGCGAGATGAAGTGCCTGATCCACTAAAAAAGCTACGATGGAGTCGGCGAAAACGCGCCGCCTGAAAATATCAATTGCGAGATGCAGCCCCACGTAGCAAATCGTCAGAATGAAAAGCTGCCATGTGGTCCGCGAAAGTGGGCCTGCAAATCCTGCTAGGCACAAAGCGAGAAGAATCCAGTGAATCGAGCCGTGGACTCCAACTGCCCACCAGCGAAACTTTTTTCGTTCCAGCAGGAAGCCAGGTTGAAGCGGAAAATCTCCAAGAAGATGAGCGAGACAAATCGCGAGGAAAACTCTAATAGCAGGTTGCATGTTTTTGTACAACTTCTAGAACTTGCACGTTTTCGTACAACCAACAGAATTATGGCTTAGGAGTAATTTGACTCTACTTTTTTGCGGGCCTTCACAATTTCATCATCTCATCTCATCATTTTCTTCGCGGCTCGTTGGCAAAATACCTTTTCATCAATAACCCCATCGTTGTGCGCGTTTCCTCGATCTGGTTATAGAAGCCCCTTCTCAGGGTCCGGGAGACGCTAGATGTATGCAGTCCAAGTTTTTTTGCCGTTTTCTCTTGCGACTGAAAGGAAAGTTGCGCGTTGATCGTTTGCCACTGCTTGGATGAAATCTGCTGAATCAGAGTGTCGTGCAGGTGATAAATCGTGTTCGCGACAAGATCAAAATCTTGGTTCCCCGACACGAATGCCGTTGTTCTCGATGATTTGTTTCGGCCGCTCTTGATTTCGTCAATCGCTTTGCGCGCCCGCTCAAACGCCTCTCCTCCTGCAAATACATTGATCGGCTTCCGATGTGGTTCGGTCACCGTGCCGATCCCGACCCCGATCCACAGCGCGAAAGGATAAAAATATCTGCGCAGGTCCAACAGTATGCCGGGAATGGCGTCCGGCTTCGCTAAGCCTTCAAATTCGTCCCACGCGGTCACCGCGTATTCAGACACAATGAATCCCAAGGTCAAGTGTTGTTTGGCGAGCGGTTTTAACTTGCGGTCTCGTTCCTTGGGGAAGTTATGGACATTCCTCGATCCGACAATGTCTGCTGTAATGGCAGCGTAGATTTTCTTGATTTCTCTGGCCATTGCCGGTTCCTCAGCTGTTGATTGCCATATTGTACGAAAACGTACAAGAATTGAAAAGTGTACGTTTTTGTACAACTAGCAATTTGAGCAGATCTTTGATCTGTTCTCAATCGAAAAGCCAGCCCTAGTCTCGATGGGTTCAGTAGGCTCTCTTTGCTTAGTGCAATGGCACCGCAACCGCAATGGCACCGTAACGAGGTGAGTCAGCAATGAAGGTGTGATGGATGCAGCGTTTCTCGCGGTTTTTGCGAGATAGGGGACTTTCGACCTCACGATTCCAACGTCAATTTCAACTCGCACTCAACCGCTTCCGCGCTATAATCCCCCGACTCATGCCACTGGTCCCAGGAACAAAGTTAGGGCCGTACGAAGTTCAGTCTGCCATCGGCGCCGGCGGTATGGGAGAGGTATATCGCGCCCGTGATCCGCGCCTCGAGCGCACCGTCGCTATCAAAGTTCTTCCGACGCACCTGAATTCCAGTCCGGAACTCCGCGCCCGGTTCGAGCGCGAAGCCAAAGCCATCTCGGGTCTGCAGCATCCCAACATTTGTGTTCTCTACGATGTGGGTACGCAGGGGGACGTCGACTTTCTCGTCATGGAGTATCTCGAAGGCGAGACGCTCTACTCTCGCCTGTCGCGCAAGCCGCTTTCCACCGACGAGGCGCTCAAGATCGCCATCGAAATCGCTGACGCGCTCGACAAGGCGCACCGCAGTGGAATCGTCCACCGAGATCTGAAGCCGGGCAACGTCATGTTGACCAAGGGTGGCGCCAAGCTGATGGATTTTGGCCTCGCCAAGCCCAACGTCCTCTCCTCCGGACCAAAGTCGGGTACACCCAGCGTCTCCTCCATGGCGACCATGGCCGCCACTATGGCAGATCTTGCTTCCCCCGTGACGGTCGCCGGCACGCTGATTGGTACCGTGCAGTACATGAGTCCCGAACAGATTCAAGGCAGGGAAGCCGATGCTCGTAGCGACATCTTCGCCTTCGGATCGATGCTCTACGAGATGCTTTCCGGAAAGCGCCCATTCCAGGGCAAGAGCCAGCTCTCGCTCGCCAGTGCGATTCTCGAAAAAGATCCTGATCCCATCGCCACCATCCAGCCCATGACTCCTCCCGCGCTGGAGCAGGTTGTCCGTACCTGCCTGGCGAAGGATCCTGACGATCGGTTTCAGAGCGCGCACGATTTAAAGCTGCAGCTTCAGTGGATCTCTGCCGGCGGCAGCCTCGTCGGTGCGCCCGCAGTTGTAACCTCCCGCCGCAAGAAAACCATCACAGCCGTGACTCTGGCAATGGTCGCGGGTTGGCTGGTGGCCGCAGTCGCTGGAGTTCTCCTGCTGATTTATGCCAATCGGCTGACGACCGCGCGCCGACCGCTGCACGCCACCATCGAACAACCCGACGCCGTTGACTTCACTCCTATCATGGGTGGTGCTCCGGTGTTGTCGCCCGACGGCGAGCAGATCGCATTTGGGACCTTGAAAAAAGGGGTCACTTTTCGGGGCAGCGAAAGCACGATCTACTTGCTTCGCCTGGCGACCGGAGAATCTACTCCCTTGGCCGGAACTCAAGGCGCCGCTTTTCCGTTCTGGTCGCCCGATGGCAAGTATCTCGGCTTCTTTGCCGATGGAAAGCTTAAGAAAATTCCCGCAGCCGGCGGCCCTGCGCAGCCGTTGTGCGACGCCCCCGACGGCCGCGGAGGCAGCTGGAACGAGCAGGGAACCATCATCTTTGCTCCGCGCATTGCCGGACCACTGCAATCGGTTTCCGATGGCGGAGGCACTCCGGTGGAAGTGACGCGCGCCGATAAAGACGACGCGCAGTTTACCGACCGCAACCCATATTTCCTGCCCGACGGAAAGCACTTCCTCTACGTTCAGCGCGGGAAAAACGCAGTTGGCAGCGTATTTGCCGCATCGCTCGAAGGAGGTCAGCCCAAGGAGATTTTGCCGGCAGGATCCAATGTAGTCTTCAATGACGGCTATCTGTTCTACGTCCGAGAAGGCACATTGACTGCGCAGGAATTCGATCCCTCAGGCCTTCGTTTCAAAGCCAAGCCCATCCCCATTGCCGCCAATATCGAGTTCTACAATCCGCGCAACCTGGCTTATTTTGCCGTCAGTCACAATCTGCTGCTTTACCGAAGTTCCTCTGTGGTGAATCGTGAACTCGCCTGGTTCGATTCCTCGGGCAAGGAACTCGAACACTGGGGCGAGCCGGCCCCTTTTGTGAATGGCACATATTCCCCCAACTCCCAAACTGCCCTCTTATATCGCGCCAGTCCTAGCTCCAATGGAGATAGCATCTGGTTGGCTGACGTTCAGCGCAAAACCGTAAACCGCCTAACCCCTGATCTGGACACGGCTCAATCCGCAGTTCTTGTCCCCGGCAGTAACGATGTGCTTATCGCCACGACCACCGGCTATGTCAGTTCGCTCGTTCGACGCGGCCTCGGAGCTTCCGGAAAAGAAGAAAAACTGTTGGACAATGTGAACGGCAGTCTTAGTGCTGTCGACATTTCGCGCGACGGCCGTTATGCGATTTTCATGAAACAGGATTCCAAGACGGCCTTCGATATTTATTACATGGACTTGCAAGCCGATCCCAAGCTCGTTCCCCTGCTGAACACGCGTTACAACGAGCGTGGAGGCAGAATCTCACCCGATGCCAAATGGCTGGCCTACAATTCGGACGAGACGGGAAATACGGAACTCTACATCACTTCATTCCCTGCGGCAGGATCCAAGTGGCAGATCTCAAACGGTGGAGTTTCCGGGCCAGGCAACTGGTCCGTGGACGGAAGATATTTCCGCTACCCTCAGGGAGACAAAATTTACGAGGTCGAACTCCACGCCAACGGGGACAAGCCTGAATTCTCGTCGCCCAAAGAGTTCGTGACTCTCCCATCCGGGGTGAATGTTCTTTCCATCCTGCCGGATGGGAAGCGCATTTTGGCTGTCCGTTCCTCGGGCGACGCTGCTCCGGTCCCCATCAACCTGGTCCTCAATTGGCAACACATGCTGCACTAGACTCTGCCCCGCTGGATGTCCGGATTTACCCTGTCTGCCTCTGTGACCTCTGTGGTGAATGGTTTCGAGGAGTGGCACCGAAGGTCTAGCCTAGCGGTAACATGCTTTCCAGTCTTTCTGCCCCCATAATTTCACAATGCATTTTGCGGATATTTTTTCCCGTTTTCTGGAGCCCATTGCTATCGGATCGGGCGCAGTTCTGGCCCTCCTGGGTCTGGTTCGCCTGCGGACTCCACGCCGAGCGCCGGTTTTGATTGCTCGCCGGCCTCCTCGCTAGCCCGCTTCGTTTGCCTGCGCCATACCGCGCGTGAGATATTACTCTGCTCCTGGCCTTACCCTGTGCTTAAGCGGCCAAGTGTTGCTCGAGCAGCCCTTATAAAATGCGCCTCATTCCCCGCGATACTAAGTTCTTCGACCTCTTCGCCGAACTCTCAACCAACCTCACCGATGGAGCTAAGCTCCTCCGCACCATCCTGGCCGACCCGCACGATCTCGCCATGCGCGTCAGTCAGGTGCAAGCGATCGAGCACAAAGGTGATAAGGCTACGCACGCCATCATCACCAAACTCAACCAGAGCTTCATCACGCCATTCGATCGCGAGGACATCCACCGCCTTGCCTCTTCGCTCGACGATGTTCTCGATTTCGTAAATTCCGCCGCGATCCTCCTAGTGATGTACAAGATTCACACACCGCCGCCCGTGTCCGCCGAACTTGCTGGAATTATCGTTCTGCAATGCGAGGAACTGGCCAAGGGCGTCTCTCTGCTCGAAAAAAATGGCGACGTCATGGAGCATTGCGAGGAAGTCAACCGCCTTGAGGATATGGCCGATAACGTCAGCCGCCGTGCCATCGGAGATCTTTTCGAGCACGAAAAAGATCCGATTCAACTGATCAAGCTCAAGGAACTCTACGAAATCCTCGAGTATGCCACCGATAAAGCGGAAGATGCCGCCAACGTTATCGAAGCCATCGTCGTCAAGAGCACCTAGACCTAAGGTTTCAAGGTTCCAACGTTTCAGAGTTTCAGGGTTTCGAAGATACTGACACCCGAAACTTCGAAAGAGATGGAACCGTGCGAACTTTGAAAGCTTGAGACCCTTGAAACTTTGAATTCATGAATAAAGACCTCATACTGGTCCTGATCACGATCCTGGTCGCTCTGAGCTTTGATTTCCTCAATGGCTTCCACGACTCCGCTAACAGCATCGCGACCGTAGTTTCCACGCGCGTTTTATCTCCGCGACTCGCCGTTCTTTGGGCCGCGACTTTCAATTTTCTCGCCGCTTTTCTTCTCGGTACTGCCGTCGCCAACACCATTGGGCGCGGCATGATCCGTCTGGAGCACGTAGATCAATACGTAGTCATGGCCGGGCTGTTCGGGGCTATCGTCTGGGACCTCCTGACCTGGTGGTGGGGACTGCCCACTTCCTCCTCCCACGCCTTGATCGGCGGATACGCCGGCGCTGCCATGATGCACGCCGCCATTCACACGGGCACGGGCACCATGTTTTCAGTAATCATTCCTGAGGGCTGGTACAAAACTCTCATCTTCATCGTTGTGGCCCCGGTTATGGGAATGTTCCTCGGCCTGGTCTTCATGATCGCCGCCCATTGGATTTTGCAAAATAAAGCCCCACAAACCGTAGACAAGTGGTTTCGCAAACTCCAACTGTTGTCAGCTGCCGCTTACAGCCTCGGGCATGGCGGCAACGACGCGCAAAAGACCATGGGCATCGTTGCCGGCGCTCTCTATACTGCGGGTTTCATGTCAAAATCGGACATGCTTGGCAAATGGGGCCACTTCCGCTGGCCCATAATCCTCGCCGCCCATGCTGCTATCGCCGCGGGAACCTATTTCGGCGGATGGCGCATCGTCCACACCATGGGCCAGAAGATCACAAAGCTCAAGCCACTGGGCGGATTCTGCGCCGAGAGCGCCGGTGCGATTACGCTCTTCGGCACTGCCCTCGCCGGAATCCCTGTCAGTACCACCCACACGATCACCGGTGCGATCGTCGGTGTCGGCTCGATCCACCGTCTCTCCGCCGTCCGCTGGGGCGTCGCCGGGCGCATCGTTTGGGCTTGGATCCTCACAATCCCGGCGTCAGCAGTCGTAGCTGCCGGAACGTTCCTCCTGATCCACACCATCCATCCCAGCTAACAATCAAATGGAGCGGGCACTCCAGTCCGCTACAGTTTGATTTTGTGTTTCCTTTGGTTGCGTTCTTTTTTGGCACTTATTCGGTTCTGCTTTTCGCGGGATCCCCAGCAACTTCTCACTCACGAAGCGCAACCTATCTCCAGCAAGCACGCAGGGCGCCTCACGTCCCGCATCCTTCGGGAGGTGAGGCTCTTCGCGTTGCCCCTCATGAATCGACGGGGCGCGATTACAAGGAGGAATTTCAAATGACAAACAAACTAAGCCGTCTGCTCTTCTGTGTGGTCCTCGTGGCCGCGGCGTCCGTATGGGCCGTCGCGCAAGATTCCGACGCGAATTCCAATTCGAAGGCCGAGGTACGAACCATCACCGGATGCCTGACCAAATCAGGCAGTGGCAGCGAATATCTGCTGACCGCGACCGACGGCAGCACCTGGGAGATTCACTCGAACAGCTCAGTTGATTTGGCGGGCAATGTCGGACAGAAGGTCGATGCCAAGGGCGTCGTTTCCCATGACAAAGCGCACAACATGAAAGAAGATGCCAAACAGATGGGCAACGATGCCGGCATGAAGAACAACACCGCCGAGCACGGACACTTGAAAGTCACCGACCTCCACAAGACAGGCGAATCCTGCGAGCAGTAGTCGGTTGAGAAAATAGCGAAAGCAACAAAAAGGGCGGAACAGGAATCGTTCCGCCCCAAATTCTTTTCCAACAAGAAGCTAGAAGCTAGAAGCTGAGAACTGAGAACTGAGAACTGAGAACTGAGAACTGAGAACTGATTACCCCTTCACACTGATCTTCGAAAATGAAAGCACAGCCCGGCTCGCGGTTGGCCGTCCCATCGACAGCGCCGGACGAAACGTCGTGAAAATCAGCATGCGCTTGACCTGTGGCAGTACTTCTTTCGATTCGTTCGAATCCGACAGAATGCGGTAATCCTGCACGCGCCCGTTGGCATCCACGTACGCTTCGATCACCAGCGACTCCGCATCGATCGAATCCATCGTCATGCCAAATGCGCTCGGCTGCAATTCCGGAGCAGTATTGACCATGACCAGCGGAACGTCATTATTCGCTTGCAGCGACGCCGGCGTCACAAAGTACACCATTGCGATTCCAAAGATGATCAGCGCACTGACGAAGCCTGCCGTTGCCGGCACCATGAACGCTTCCAGTGCATTCTCCAATCGCACCATCAGTCCTTCAAAACGGTACTGCTTGGCTTCCGCGGCTTCTCGCGAAACTGCCAGCCGAAGGTTCAGTCCCAGATCCGCCGGAACTTTCGGCCTCGGTACGCTCATCAGCAACTGTTGCGTACGCCGCAACGCCTCATATTCCTCGTTGCACTCTGCACAATTCGACATGTGTTTCTGCAGCGCGAGCATCTCTGTGCCCGTCACTGCTCCATCAAGATATGGCGAGAACAACTCTTTCGCCTCGGGGCACTGCAGTCCCGTAATTTTCCTTGTGCCCTTCATGGCATCACCTCGACTCTTCTACCCCCTCCAGCAACCTGCGACCGCAAACTCCGCTCTTCATTTTCTGATCCTGATTTCTCTGATCTCGGAGCGGTTAATCCCAGTTCGTCACCCACTTCGCGCACATACGGCGCCAACCTTTGCCGTAGTGCGTCTCTGCCGCGGGTCAATCTCGATTTCACCGTACCCAGCGAAATCTCCAGCACCTCGGCAATCTCTTCGTACGACATTTCTTCCAGATCGCGCAAAATCAAAGTCGAGCGATACGGTTCTGGGACCTTCCGCAGCTCTTCTTCGACTCTCTTCTGCACTTCGTGATGAGCAACATTCTCAAACGGAGAGTCCGCAGGATCGGTCAGCGCCACCTGCAGTTCCGCATCTCCGGGCGCAGGCGTTTCCGATTCCACCGGCTCAATCGAAGTCTCTCGTGCCTTGTGCCGGAACCACCACCGTCTCCGGTTTGCCGCCTCGTGCAGAGCGATCCTGTAAATCCACGTTTTCAGGCTCGACCCGCCGTGAAAATGCTTCATCCCGCGAAACACTTTCAGGAACACGTCTTGCGTTGTGTCGGCTGCGTCAGCCGGATCGTTCACGATCCGGTACACCAGTCCATAGACCGGCTGCTGGAACTCGCCGATCAGCCAGGCATAGGCCGCTTCCGAGCCGGCCTTCAGCTCTGCGACGATCGCTGCTTCTTCCTGCGACCGTACCCCTATCGCACTTGCCAGCTCTCCCAAGGTGGTTGCTCCCGCCATATTGGCGTCCCCTGATTATAGGATTTTCCACCCAACCGCGCCCCGAAATTTCACAGCCCGGCCGGTCCTGCCCACCTGCAAGTGGTGTCAGAACCTTCACATAACATAGACTCCGCCAGCCCGCTCGGAGTTCCCGCCATAAGTGATTTATTTTGTGCTAGATCGAAAGCAGGATCGCCCGGCTGTGACTAATTGTGGGATATGTAACGCCAGGGCCGTCGTCAAGAGCCTCAGAGTACCCCGCCTGAGGATTACCCTCGTTCAGGTCGATCATCGCCTTCGATGCTTATGTCTTTCGTCTTCGACCCGCGATACCATTCTCGCGATTCTCAGGGAACTCCTGATGCCACGAAACCCTGCCTCAACGTCCGACCTGCGCGATGTCCTGCTTGAAATCTACGGCGTCAACGATGCGATGAACCAACTCCTCCTCTCGCATCTCGATCCGCGTGCGTGGCGCGCTCAACCGCCCGGCGAAAAAGGTAACGGACGCACCATCGCCGCCATCTTCGCCCACCTGCACAACTGCCGCTTGGTGTGGCTGAAGAATTCCGCGCCGCACCTGAAATGTCCGGCACCGCTCGATCCCTTTCGTTGCACGTTGAAACACGCCGCTGCTGCGCATAAAAAAAGCGGAGCGCAATGTCTCCGCATGCTCACCGACGCTCTGTCGCAAGACCCGCAACGCCGCGTTCCAAAATTCTCCCGCGGAGCTTGGTCGCAGGTTTGGCCGGCCGGTGGAACGATGTTTAGCTACATGTTCTTCCACGAGGCTCATCACCGCGGACAAGTCATTTTGCTGGCGCATCAGCTCGGCTACCGTTTGCCGGTTAAAGCCGCATACGGAATCTGGCATTGGGAAAAATTATGGAAGCAAGCCGGCTATAAAACGCGCCCGCGCTGAAGTTGTGCGACCAAGCTAGCGGTGAGGTTCCCCTGTGAACCTCTGTATCACCTGTGGTGAAGTTTTTGGCTCTCGGCTCAAGCCCCAGCTGGCACTTCTAGATTTAACTCGCGCACGATCTTGGCCAGAGCCGACAGCAGCCCCTCGCAGCCCTTGTCCAGGGCCAACTCCGATTTTTCCAGATAAGCGCAAGCCCCGTCGTGCTGCAGACGGTCTGCATTCTTCTGCGAGAGCCCGGTAAATACCACGACCGCAATCCCCGCCGTCGACGGATTCTTTTTCAACGCTTTCAAAACATCCAGTCCAGTGATCTTCGGCAGGAGCATGTCGAGCAGGATCACGTCCGGCTGTTTTTCTTCTGCAATCTCGAGCGCGCGCTCTCCATCGGTTGCGGTGAACACATCGTATCCCGCGCGTTGCAGAGCCCGCTCCGTCGCTAGTCTCAGAAACTTGCTGTCATCCACCAGCAGAAGTTTTATTGCGCTTGCCAAAATGTCCGCCACGCGCCAGCGTCTTATGCCCAGCGCCATGCCTTTTCAGTGCGACACATGTCTTATCGGCAGCGCGGACAAATAACTTGATGAGTAGTCTTCAGCCTAATGTCGATCCTTCCTGACCGCACACGAGTCGGCGATCACAGATCCCTGGAGACTTTCTCCTTGGCCGCCTTGCCCACCAGCGCGTTCACTGCGGCGCGGCAAGCCTTTCGCAATTCGTCCTCATGACCTTCCGGGATCGACTTGCTCAGCAGCAACATCGTTGTTCCGTGGAGCAAAGCCCACAACTCAAGCGCCAGTTGCGTATGATCCTCCGGAGATCCGCCAAGCTGCTTCGCCAGCAACTGCTCGAGAAAGGCGAAATTTGGTCGCGACTCGCGGATCGGCCGCGGCGCTCCTCGTCCTTTCGGCGGAGACATCGTACGCGAGTTCGAATAGAACAATTGATACTCGTGCGGCATCTGCAACGCGGATTCCACATATGCCAAAGCCATCTCTTCCATGGTTTGACCTTGTTGAAAGCGCTCGCGAATCCGCCCCGCGATCCGCAATAACAGGCCACGCACCAGGTCTTGGCGGCCTTTGAATCTTCGATACACGGCCGGCGTATTCGTCCCTGCCGCTTGCGCGACTGCGCGCATCGTCAGGGCCTGCTCTCCTCCGCGCCTCCACAACACATCGGCTGCCTGCAAGATGCGATCCTCAAGATCAGGATCCGGGTGCCGCGGCATGTTTCCTCCTCACACGTTCGGCCTAAGATTATATTGACATCGTAGATATAACGCTGTTATATATTCGGCAGGGCTCTCCCCCCATCAACACACAGAAAGTCAGGAAAGGCCGCGGTCGGGCATCCGCCACGCGGCCTTTTCTTCTTTGAGCGCACACCCCTCACGTTCGGCCCGGCCGACGATATTAAGGCCACCCGCCAGCCCTCCAAGTCGTCTAAAATAAGGGAAAGCAGTGATCCCCATGACTGACGAGTCCATCACCATCTCCCCGGGCCCAAAGTTCAAGACCGCCATGTTTGTGGCCGTTGTTGCCGACGTGCTCCAGATCGCCGTCTTCCCGATGTTTGTCGAAGGCGCGTTCTCGCCCGCCGACGACCTTCTCGACTTCGGTGTCGGAGCTCTGATGATCAATCTGCTCGGCTGGCACTGGGAATTTCTGCCTTCGTTCTTTGCCAAGCTTGTCCCCGGCGTCGACTTGGTTCCGTTCTGGACAATGGCCGTGGTCAGCGTCTATCGCAAAGCCAAGCGCGAAGCTGAAGTCACCGCCCCAGAAAAGCCCATGGAGCAGCTGCCGCCGCCCCATTTAACCAATAGCTAGAGTCGATCCCGGCCTGTTTCTATTTTCTCGGGGCTCATCGTTTTCCTTTCTTCCTCCAGCGCGCCTCTTGCTTTGTCATCCTGAGGCGCGGTTTTTGCGCCGAAGGACCTATGCAGTTCCTCGCCGGCGTATTTTCTTTCGCCCCTATGGGGCTCGTTTCCTCTCTTTGCCTCGTCACCGACGGCTTGCGCCCTTCGGCTTCGCTCAGGGCAGGCTGTGGGCTGCATTCTTTCGCTCCTTCGGAGCTGGGGTTGCGGTCACAGGCGGCTTGCGGGGAGATTTGTTGGCGTGTGAGTTCACGCCGTTGCCAGAGGTTGGGCCCTTGTCATTCCCAGCCGTCGAAAGGCGCGACGGCTGGGGCAGCCTTTGCGGTGGTACTTCCCGCCTTTGTTGTGGCCCTGCCTGCTTTTCTTCTTCTCTGTTCTCTTTTTGTTTCTTGAAGTCGTGAGGAGGGACTGACTCGGCGGGCTTTGGGATTCTAGGGCCGGAGCCCACGTTTTGCGCGGCGCGGATCAGGGAGGCGCGAATGGCGGCTTGGCGGTCTTGCTCTACCTGATCTTTGGCTTGTTGGCGGATCTCTCTTTGGCGCTCGTGCGTGGGATAGGGAGGGATGGCTGCGCTGTACGGCATCTCGAATTCGGAGTCGGGGGCTGTGGTGGTGGCGGGACTGCGGCCCGGTACTTCTGGGCCGCCCGGGCGGACGAGGGCGTCCGCCCCTCCATTTTCTGTGGCCGCCGCGTAGTCGGGGATTTCTTTTACTACGTCAAAGGTATTGTTGAACCTGGCGTGGTGGGCGTTCTTTACCGCGATGTGGAGGGCGCGGATGATCAGTTCGGCGCGCTTGGTGTCGATGGTGTCGCGAATGAGCGCGTTGATGACTTCCATCAGCGAGGCCTGAATGGCCTCTTCGCTCTCGAGCTGGGCGATGGGATGAAGACGCGAGCGCGGCGGAGTGCGAACGCCGCGAATCATGCGCTGGTGAAAGTAACAGAATTGCTCTCCGCGGAGAGCCGGGGAGTCGCAGCGGACTCCAGTGACTTTGATATGAGTGCAGGTGCGGGTATTGGGCATGGAGGTCCTATCGATGATTTTTTGGTAGTTGGAAGCTAAAATCTTGGCTTCATTGGAGTTAGGGGCGGAGGCGATGACGACATCCGCGTAAAATCTTGGAAACAAAGGGTTTGTAAGTAAAATATTGCGAACAATAGACTTAATTGGGTTTTTCGTGATGGGAGGGAGCTTTGATTCGGGAATCCAGGGGTCGGAAACGGCCTCACCACAGGGGACGCGGGGTTTCACGGGGGAATTCTGCTTTGAGTTCGAAGGAGCTCCGCGCGAGATCCCCTTCGGCAAGCTCAGGGCAGGCTCTCCGCCCGCTGGTGAAAGCGCGGGCGTTCGGGATGACGCGTCTTTCTTGCAGATGGACGCGGCGTAGTTGGGTTCTGGGCCGGGCATAATCCCAATGTCGCTGGTCTAGATTTCTCAGTAAAGGTTATGCGTCACACGAATGAAATAAAGCTGTGGAAAATTTCGGAGACTCCCGCCGTCGTCGGCCTAGGGCCGGGCAACGAAATGACGGTTACCATGTAGCTCTTGCATTTGCTTGTTTTGTGGTCAGCGGCTCGGCTTTTCTGCTATTGCTCGACGTAAGCAAAGGCCATTGCTGGAGACGAGATTTTGCGCCGGCACTCTGCGAAATTTCTTCTGCCCAGCTTTAGACTTCTTTAGCGTCGTGCCTGTAGCGCCAATTGATACGTTCCAATCCCAACTCTTCCAGTTCTCTGCGTAGAACTCAGAATCATCCACCTGGCGCCAGTTTGGAACGCTGAGGCGGTTCAGTTTCGCAATAAACTCACCTGCGGATTGAAATCGCTGAGCGGGGTCGGCCTTTGTCGCCGTGCTCACAACGCGGCTTATCCGCCCAGAGTAGTAGGGTCTGGGTGGGCGCCCGTGCATCAGTAGTCGTTCCCTTGCCGAGAGTTCGGCTATTCCTTTGTCGGCATGCAGAGATTGATCGCAGGTATCAAGAGATTCGAAATCTCGCCCGGTGGAGCGGAGGTCTCGTAGGATCTTGGGGGTAAGGTAATGTCTCAATTTGTAGTCGAGCGGGCCATTGATAAGTTCATACAGAACGATCCCGACTTGGTAAATGTCGGATTGTACTGAATAGTAGGGCTCAGCAAGCCAGCCTTCCGGGGGAACATATAGGGCGGAATGTCTCGAGGCGGGAACTCGGCTAGCGCCATCGGGTAAGACTGCGGCCGAACCGAAATCGGCTATTTTGGGGATGTTGCCGTCAAGCAGGATGTTGGCTGGCTTTAGGTCTCGGTGCAGGATTCGTCGCGAATGCAAGTGCGCGATTCCGTGGAGAATTCCGCGGACGATTCGAAGGGCATCGAATTGGCCCATGCAGTCGGCAATTGACGATAGCAAACTGGAACCGCTTATACACTCCATCTGCAGACAGAGATATTGCTCGCCGCCGAGCACGATGATATCGGCTCCGAAGACTTGCACCAGATTCTCCGGCTTAGGGATGGTTTGTGTCGCGTGCACAAGCACGCGTGGTTCATGCAGCAGGTCCGACGCAAAGTCCGGACTGTAGTGCATTATTTTGAGGAAGACCTCGCGTTGCAGGAGGCGATCGAACGCCCGAAACGCGGCAACGGAATTTGCACCCTCGACGATTTCTTCTCGGATAATGAATTTTCCTGCCTGCTCAAGTGCAACTCTAACGTCGCTACTGCTTGTCATTGTGCACACACCAAGCGCAAAGGGCGGCCTTCCTTAGATAAGCCGGCGCTAGCTGCTGGACGAGTTGGAGGCATGCGTCTCCGGCAAGATCCCCTATCTTCCGTTTCAGGGCGGCGGATGCGGTCTGCGCCGCGACCAGCTTGCACGGGACTGAGGCATCCGCAGCTGCCAACTGAATCACACATTCGACCTTCGCCCGGAGCGGAGACGAACCGGGATCTGCTCGAATGATCCCGATACTTTCAACAGAATTAGATTTGAGCAGGTCGTAAACTTGCTTCTTCAGTGCCAGCAAGCGGTTGACCTCTTCCGGGTCGGGGGGTAGCGGAAGCTTCGAGGGACTAAGTATATCAATTGTGAATATCTTTGCAGTGCCCTTGAGAAGTATCATCTGCACGTTGGAGCCGGCGATCTCAATTCCGAGTACTCGCATTCGTTGGTTCGGCCTCCTGCGGACTAAAGTGAACTTGAAGCGCTTGCCGTTCCCCGGGATTCCCTCTGTTGGCAGTAATTCCCCTTACCAATTCCTCTAAAGGAATTTATAACGAAATGGGGTCCCACGGCATTTTATGCCGTGGGACCCCCGTCCTGACGCGTCCTTTGTACGCCCTAAGTTAGTAAGTTGGATAGTGCACGATCGTGCGCAGGGGTGGCACTTGGGGGCTAGTTAGTGGGGCGTCCGGCGAGGGTTAATGCTAGTTATGGGGCGGTAGTCGGGAGTTATGTCTTTGCGCGGGTTGGGCGGGAAGCAGGTTCCTCGCTGCACTCGGAATGACAAGGACTGAGGCGGAATGACAAAAGCGAAAGAGGGTCCCTCGACTTCGCTCGGGATGACAGAGTTGGGATCGATGGCGGGGAGTGCATTGGTCCTTCGGCACAAAGAACGCGCCTCAGGATGACATGGGAGGACTCCAATTTTTTTAGCTGAGAAAGCAAAAGCGGCCAGAAACTTCCGGGCCGCCTGGACGGGTCTGAGAGCCGCCCCCACATAGTCGTTGCTGATGGCTGAGGGCTTACGCGGCGCTGAAGCGCCGCTCTTCCACGCGCCTACGTTCCTTCGCTCCAGCCCGCCAGGTACTCTTCCTGCTCCGGCGTGAGGCGATCGATCTTGATGCCCATCGATTCGAGCTTCAGTTTCGCAACGCGCTTGTCGAGCTCATCGGGAACTTTATAGACCGTTTTCTCGAGCTTCTTGCAGTTCTTCACCATGTATTCGACCGAGAGAGCCTGGTCGGCGAATGACATATCCATCACGCTTGCAGGATGTCCTTCGGCTGCAGCCAGGTTGATGAGACGGCCTTCACCAAGCAAGTTGATCTTGCGTCCGTCTTTCAGCGAGTACTCTTCGACGAAGTTGCGCGTCGTGCGCTTCGACGACGACATGGCTTCGAGCGCCGGGATGTCGATCTCGACGTTGAAGTGTCCCGAGTTCGAGACAATCGCGCCATCCTTCATCAATGCGAAATGATCTTTCGTGAGCACGCTCTTGTTGCCGGTGACGGTGCAGAAAACGTCTCCGAGCTTGGCGGCTTCGGTCATCGACATCACGCGGAAGCCGTCCATCACGGCTTCGAGCGCTTTCGTCGGATCGACTTCGGTGACAATCACTTCCGCTCCGGCGCCGCGTGCGCGAGAGGCGAGACCGCGGCCGCACCATCCGTATCCGGCGACGACAAACTTCGATCCGGCGAGCAGGAAGTTGGTCGCTCGAATGATGCCGTCGAGGGTGGACTGTCCGGTACCGTAGCGATTGTCGAACAAGTGCTTAGTGTCGGCGTCGTTGACGGCAACGATGGGGAACTTCAGCACGCCTTCCTTGGCCATCGCGCGCAAGCGGATGACGCCGGTGGTGGTCTCTTCGGTTCCGCCGATCACATCGACCAGCGCGTCGGTGCGCTTGGTGTGCAGGATCGAGACGAGGTCCGCGCCGTCGTCCATGGTGATATGCGGTTTGTGATCGATGGCCGCGAGGATGTGGTTGTAGTAGGTATCGTTGTCCTCACCCTTGATGGCGAACACGGGAATGTTGTGGTCGCGAACGAGCGAGGCGGCGACGTCGTCCTGCGTGGAAAGAGGATTCGAAGCGCAGAGAACGACTTCGGCTCCGCCATCGCGCAGGCAGATCGCGAGGTTCGCGGTCTCGGCGGTGACGTGCAGGCAGGCGGAAACGCGAATGCCCGTCAGCGGCTGGTTCTTGATGAATTCCTTGCGGATGATCTGCAGCACCTTCATGGACTGGTTCGCCCACTCGATGCGCTTCTTGCCCAGATCGGCCAGTTCGACGTTCTTAATATCGCAATTTACGGCTGCGGTTGACATGCTTTACCCCTTCAGTGGCGCGCTTAGAGCGGCAGAAAACTAGATTTTGATTGCTGTGAATGACGTGAGCCTAGCCTTATTTTCGCAGAATCCGGACGTTTCGGGAACCAAGAACGATGCGGAATTTTTGCTTTTGGGGATACACCTTTCGGACGACTCCGAAGTTGCACCTCGGTTCCGGTACAAAGCTTCACCACAGAGGGACACAGGGAAAACCTATTCTCGTTTACCGTGATCCCTAATGTCCTCTGTGGTGCCAAGTTTTCGCCGCTACTTGCGGGCGCCGACTGGTTCGCGCAGGCCGGCATCGCTCGCCAGCTTGGCTGCCTTATCGGTCGCTTCCCACGTGAAGTCGGGATCGTTGCGGCCGAAATGGCCGTAGGCCGCGGTCTTCTTGTAAATCGGACGGCGCAGGTTGAGCGAATCGATGATCCCGCGCGGAGTCAGCTTGAAGTGCGAGCGAATGATGTCGGGAATGATCGTGGGATCAACTTTCTCGGTACCGAAGGTTTCGACGAGAATGCTGACCGGGTCGGCGACGCCGATGGCATAAGCGAGCTGGACTTCGCAGCGGTCCGCGAGTCCGCCGGCTACCACGTTCTTTGCGATGTGGCGCGCCATGTAGGCCGCGGAGCGGTCAACCTTCGTCGGATCTTTTCCGCTGAACGCGCCGCCGCCGTGACGTCCCATGCCGCCGTAGGTATCGACGATGATCTTGCGTCCGGTCAGGCCGGTGTCGCCCATGGGCCCGCCGATGACGAAGCGTCCCGTGGGATTGATGTGGTACTTGGTGTCTTCATCAAGCAGGTTCGCAGGAATCACGGCCTGAATCACGTGCTTCAGAATGCTGGAGCGAAGCTCGTCGTTGGAAACCGTCTCGGCGTGCTGCGTGGAGATGACAACGGCGTCGACGCGAAGAACTTTTCCGTTCGCATCGTATTCAACTGTGACTTGGGATTTGCCGTCGGGCCGGAGGAAGGGAAGCATTCCGTTCTTGCGAACCAGCGAGAGCCGCTGGGTCAGCTTGTGGGCAAGAGCAATGGGAGTCGGCATCAACTCCTCATTCTCATTCACCGCATACCCAAACATCATTCCCTGGTCGCCGGCGCCGCCGGTGTCCACGCCCATGGCGATGTCGCCGGACTGTTTGTTGATGCTGGAGATGACGGCGCAGGTGTTGCAGTCGAAGCCGTGGAGGGCATTGTCGTATCCG
>Ga0209624_10000321_pt1 | contig 42314 bp, 38 predicted proteins | sample JacPinW_OM2H0_O1_FD_188565 | JGI IMG/M metagenome (GOLD analysis project Ga0209624, IMG submission 188565) | Forest soil microbial communities from Algoma, Ontario, Canada - Jack Pine, Ontario site 1_JW_OM2H0_O1 (SPAdes) (version 2) | ecosystem: Environmental > Terrestrial > Soil > Boreal...
CCTTATTCTCCTGATGGTTTACGATCGTCCGTTCGGCTCAGGCGGATTCACCCTGCCGCCGACCGCCTATCGAGAGGCGATGCCAGACTGACGGAGCCTCGCCGAGATTGAGCCTGGCCTCTCTTCATTCTCGGCTGCTACCGCGCTCACGTCTCCGCAATGCCGCCGAGATCGCCCGCCTGCGCCCCGCCCTCGCGGCCATGCGGCAGCGCAAGGTATTCGGCTGAGCGCATTTCGTGAAGACGGGAGGCGGCGCGCGCGAATTCGAACGCCTCCGCGCCTTCGCCCGAATAGAGGGTCTCCGGTTCGCTGGCCGCCGAGGCGATCAGCTTGACGCGCATATCATAGAGAGCGTCGACGAGGATGATGAACCGCTTGGCCTCGTTGCGTTCGTTCGCCGCGATCACGGGGATGTGGTCGAGCAGGAGGGTGTGGAAGCGCTGAGCGAGCTTGAGATAGTCGGCCGCGCCCAGCGGGCGGCGGCAAAGGGCGTCGAAATCGAAACGCGCGACGCCGTCGATCGCCTGCGGCACGTCGAGATGGCGGCCGAGAAGCTCGATTCGGGTCGGTTCGCCGCGCTCATGGCCGGTCAGCGTCAAGAACGCCGCGTCGAGCGCGGCGTCTGCCTTTGGGGTGAGCGGCGTGTAGTAGACGGGCGCCCGCTTAAGCTTCTCGAGCCTGTAGTCGGTCCGGGCTTCCAGCTTGATCACGTCGAGCCGCTCTTTAATCAGCGCGATGAACGGCAAGAACAGCGCGCGATTGAGTCCGTCCTTGTAGAGCTCGTCCGGCGCGACATTCGAGGTCGCGACCACCACCACGCCCGCGGCGAAGAGGGCCGTGAACAGCCGGCTCAGGATCATCGCGTCCGCAATGTCGCGCACCGAAAACTCGTCAAAGCAAAGGAGCGAAGCATCGCGCGCCAGATCCGCCGCAACCGGCGCGATAGGATCTTCGCCTGCGACCTCACCGCGCTTCCGCGCCTGGCGCCATTGATTGAGGCGCGCATGCACGTCGGCCATGAAGGCGTGAAAATGCGCCCGGCGCTTGCGCGGCGCCTCGACCGCGTCGAAGAACATATCCATCAGCATCGTCTTGCCGCGCCCGACTGGCCCATGGATGTAAAGGCCGCGCGGCGACTCAGCGGGCTTCGCGCCGAACAGTCTCGAGAGACCGCTCGGCTTTTCCTCCGCCTTATAACCTTTCAGTTTGATGGCCAGCGCGTCGAGCTTGCCGACAAGCTTCGCCTGCGCGGGGTCGGACTCGAACCGGCGGTCGGAGACGAGCGCGCGATAACGCTCAGCGATGGAGGTCATGCGCTGGTCTCGGTCATGCTGGGGAAACTAGTGCGCCTCTTCCCAGTTTTGCGCCGCGCGCGCGTCGACCCTGAGCGGCACATGCAGCTGGATCGCGGGCTCGGGCGCATCGACCATCACTTTGGCCACCACAGGCAAGGTCGCCTCGACCTCCTCGTCCGGCGCCTCGAACACCAATTCGTCGTGGACGGTGAGCAGCATCCGCGCGCTCAATCCCGCTCTTGCCAGAGCGTCGTCCATACGGACCATCGCGCGGCGGATGATGTCGGCGGCCGAGCCCTGCAGCGGCGCGTTGATTGCGGCGCGCTCGTTGAAGGCGCGCTCGGAAGGATTGGAGGCGTTGATGCGCGGATAGTGGCACTTGCGGCCAAACAGCGTAGTCACATAGCCGTTGGCGCGCGCAATCTTCTTCGTCGCCTCCATGTAATCGCGAATGCCAGGGAAGCGCTCGAAATATTTTCGGATGTAGGCGCCCGCCTCGTCGCGGGCGATGCTCAGCTGATTGGCGAGGCCGAAAGCCGAGATGCCGTAGATGATGCCGAAATTGATCGCCTTCGCGCGGCGGCGCACTTCACTCGGCATGCCTTCGATCGGCACGCCGAACATTTCCGATGCGGTCATGGCGTGAATGTCGAGCTCGTCGGCGAAGGCGCGCTTGAGCGCAGGAATGTCGGCCAGATGCGCGAGCAGCCTGAGCTCGATCTGGCTGTAGTCGGCCGAGATGAGCTTGCGTCCTTCGGGCGCCACGAAGGCGCGGCGTATCTTGCGCCCCTCCTCGGTGCGGATCGGAATGTTCTGCAGGTTCGGCTCCGACGACGACAGGCGCCCGGTTGTCGTCGAGGCGAGCGCGTAGGCGGTGTGGACGCGCCCGGTCGAGGGATTGACGAAGCCCGGCAGGGCGTCGGTGTAGGTCGATTTGAGCTTGGCGATCTGCCGCCATTCGAGCACGCGCGCCGGCAATTGATGGCCTTCGGCGGCCAGATCCTCGAGCACGCTCGCCGTGGTGGACCACGCGCCGGTCGCGGTCTTCTTGCCCCCAGGCAAGCCCATCTGCCCGAACAGAATGTCGCCGAGTTGTTTCGGCGAGCCGGGGTTGAAGGGGCCGCCGACGATCTTGTTGATCTCGTCCTCGAGCGCGCCCATCCGCTGGGAAAACTCGCCCGTCATGCGCGACAGGATGTTGCGGTCGATTGCGATCCCGCGCCGCTCCATGCGCGCCAGAACCTCGATGAGCGGGCGCTCGAGCCGCTCGTAGACCGCCGACATTTTCTCGGCGACGAGTCGAGGCTGCAAGACGCGCCTGAGACGGAGCGCGATGTCCGCCTTTTCGGCTCCATATTCGCACGCCTTGTCGATCGGCGACCGCGCGAGCCCGACGAGATTACGGCCGGAGCCCGCGACTTCGCTGAGCGGCATGGGCTTGTGGCCGAGAAAGCGCGTGGAGAGCGTATCCACGCTGTGGTCGTCGCCGGTCGCGCCCGCGTCGAGCGTGTAAGACAGAAGCATGGCGTCGTCGATCGGCGCGACGCGAACGCCGCGCATCGCCAGCACATGCATGTCGAACTTGATATCGTGTCCGATCTTGAGGACGCCGGGCGACTCGAGCAGCGGCTTCAGAAGCGTGATCGCTTCGGTTTCCGCGATCTGGTCAGGCGCGAGGCCGGCGCCATCGAACAGATCGGCGCCCGTCCGATGGCCGATCGGGATGTAGCAGGCCTCCCCCGGCCTGACCGCGAGCGAGAGGCCGATGACTTCGCCTTGCAGCGGGTCGGGTGACGACGTCTCGGAATCGAGAGCGACGACACCCTCATCCTCTGCGCGGGCGATCCATGTGCTGAGTTCGGCTGCGGTGCGTACGATCCTGTAGGCCGTGCGATCGATCGGAGCGCGCGCCTCCTTCGCCCGGGCCGCGGCAAGGTCAGCGGGCGCCGTGCCCTGCGGCGCAGCCTTCGGCTCACGCGGCGCGGGAGCAGGGGCCAAGTCAGCGGGGGACGCGGCTGCTGCCGGCGCGTCTCCTTCTCTTTCCAGAAGGGCCACGCCCTGGCCGCCGGGCCACGCCGCGGGCCCGACGAACCGCGGGTCTGGCTCGATAGACGCCATGTCGACGCCGCAGATCTCCGCGACGCGGCGCGTGAGAGTTGTGAGCTCCATCGCCTTGCAAAACGAGACGAGCCGCTTACCGTCGAGCTCAGGCGTCGCAAGCGCCTCGAGCGGCGTCTCGACCGGCACGTCCCGATCCAAGGTGACGAGCTGCTTCGACACGCGGATAAGTTTAACGGTGTCTGGATTGGTCAGCACGTCGCGTCGCTTGGGCTGTTTGATTTCGCCCGCCCGCCCGAGCAGCGTCTCGAGATCCCCGTATTCGGCAATGAGCTGGGCGGCGGTCTTGAGCCCGATGCCGGGCGCGCCCGGCACATTGTCGGTCGAATCGCCGGCGAGCGCCTGGACGTCGACCACCCTGTCCGGGCCAACGCCGAAATATTCGACCACCTCGGCCGGACCGAAGCGCCGCTCCTCGCGCGAGCCGGCGACGCCTGCTTGGCCCGAAGCCGGGTCGTACATCGAAACCCCCGAGTCGACGAGCTGCATGAGGTCCTTGTCGGCTGAGACGATGAGAACGTCGGCGCCGGCCTCGCGGGCCTGTCGGGCATAGGTGGCGATGATGTCGTCGGCCTCGTAGCGGCTCTGCTCGATAGGGACCATGCCGAAGGCAGACACGGTCGCGCGCATCAGCGGAAACTGCGGCACCAGCTCATCCGGCGGATCCTTTCGGTGCGCCTTGTATTGCGGGTAGATGTCGCGGCGGAACGAGTTCTCCATCTTGTCGAAGATCATGGCGAGATGGGTTGGCTTGAAACCTCCCGCCCCGTCGCGGATGAACTGCAGCACTTTGGTCGCGAACAGCCGCACTGCGCCGGTCGGCAGGCGGTCCATGCGATAGTTGTACTTTTGATCCTGGCGGATCGACTGATAATAGGCGCGAAAGACAAACGACGAGCCGTCGATGAGAAAAACGTGGTCACCGGGGCCGACCGGGCGATGGGGCTGGGTCATGGCCCTCACATAAGCGATGCGGCCTAGAAGCGCTATCGTGGGCCGCCGAAGAGGCGGTACGTGAATGACGAAATCCACTGGATAGCAAACAGAACGGAGGCGATGGCAATGGCGACGGATAATTCTGGAACCCTGGCGCTATTGATCGATGGCGACAACGCCTCACCTAAAATCGTTGTTGGCCTCCTGGCCGAGATCGCCAATTACGGCCTGGCGAGCGTCAAGCGGATCTATGGCGACTGGACCGGCCCGAACCTGAAGGGCTGGAAGGAATGCCTGCTCGAACATTCAATTCAGCCGGTCCAGCAGTTCGCCTACACGACCGGCAAGAACGCGACCGATGGCGCAATGATCATCGACGCCATGGACCTGCTTTATACCGGCCGCTTCTCCGGCTTCTGCATTGTCTCGAGCGACAGTGACTTTGCTCGTCTCGCTGCCCGTATCCGTGAGCAGGGCGTCACCGTCTATGGTTTTGGGGAACGCAAGACGCCCCGCCCTTTCATCACCGCTTGCGACAAGTTCGTTTATTTCGACGTGCTCAACGTGGCCGGCGAACGGAAGGAAGCGGGAGCCGCCGCCGCGCCAAAGGCGCCGGCGGCCAAACCCGCGCCGACGAAAACACCTCTGGATCGCGTGGCGCTCGATATGCTCTCCAAGGCTGTGACGGCCTCGGCCGACGAAGACGGCCGCGCAAATCTCGGCCGCGTCGGCGCGCATCTGGCGAAACAGTCTCCGGACTTCGACTCACGCAACTATGGCTTTCCGCGCCTCTCCAATCTGGTCGAGGCTTCCGGCATTGCCGAGGTTGAGCGCATCGGTGAAAATCCGAAAATCATCATGGTTCGCCTCAAGGCCGAGACTCCCGCTCGACCCGCGAAATAGGCCCGAGGTCATCGCCGACCTCAGAGGCGACGGCGTCATGGGATTGACAGCGATTCACACGGGCGCGTCGATTTTCCGTCGTAGGCCGCCGGGGCTGCGATGTTTGGGCGCGCCGTTCATCGAACAGTCATTGTCCTGGTTGCAATTTCATTTCCAGGGTTGCGCCGAATCGCCGAGCGGCGTGCTGGCTCGATGGAAAAGGGCAGGGCATGGCTTTTCGCAACGGCCTGGCCGCCGCCGCGGCGGCGATTGCGATCGGCGCCGGCTTCGGACTGCGAGGCGCGCAGTCCTTCACCATTCCGAACGCGTGCGTCGAGGGTTCCGCTTGCGCGTATGTTTGCAGCAGCGTCCTCGAGCAAGGCCGGACGGCCGCCGACTTCATCGCGCTCGCCGCCTATCAACTCGGTCCTGAGCGGCCGATCATCCTGCCGCCAGCGAACCTATCGATGCCTGCGCCCCTCGATCCTCACAACGTCTATGCCGGCGCGGGCGTCGCCATGTTCAGCCCTGCAGTCGAAGGACAGCCGTCGCGGGTCTATTCGCCCAATCTCGTGACCGGCAAGGTCGACGTCATCGATCCTGAGACGTTCAAGGTGATCGACAGCTTGGTCGCGATGCCAAGCCCGGAGCATATCGTTCCGTCCTGGGATCTGCAGACGTTGTGGGTTTCGGCCGACGTGAGCGCGCGCGGCGGCCATGGCGGCGTTGCGCCGATCGATCCAAGGACAGGCAAGGTCGGCAAAGTGGTCGACGTGCCCGATTCCTACAACATCTATTTCACGCCGGACGGCAAATCGGCGATCGTTGTCGCTGAGGCGATGCGGCGCCTCGAGTTCCGCGATCCGCACACCATGGCGCTGCAGGGCTATATCGCGACGCCGCAATGCGCCGGGATCAATCACGCCGATTTTTCGCCCGACGGATCATACGCAATCTTCACCTGCGAGTTCAACGATTCCCTCGCCAAGATCGATCTCGTCCATCACACGCTTGTGGAGACTCTGCCGCTCACTCTCGGCCATATGCCGCAGGACATCCGGGTGGCGCCGGACGGCAAGATCTTCTTCATTGCCGACCTCATCGGCGACGGCGTCATGGTGGTTGACGGCGATTCGTTCGGGCAGCTCGATTTCATCAAGACTGGCGTCGGCGCACACGGGCTCTATCCGAGCCGCGACGGAACGAAGCTCTATGTCTCCAATCGCGGCACCCACAGTCTCGGCGGCGCGCGAAAGGGCCCCGGCAGCGTCTCGGTCATCGACTTCGCCAGCCGCAAGGTCGTCGCCAATTGGACCGTCCCGGGCGGCGGCAGCCCGGACATGGGCAATCTCTCCGCCGACGGCAAATGGCTGTGGCTATCGGGCCGCTATGACGGCATGATCTACGCCTTCAACACCGATGACGGCTCAGTGAAGTCGATCCCCGTGGGTGGCATGCCGCATGGGCTCACGGTCTGGCCGCAGCCCGGGCGCTATTCCCTCGGCCATACTGGGAATATGCGCTAAGTCGGCCAAACAAAACCAAGCAAGACCAAGCCACGCCAAATAAGACCAAGCAATCTTGCTTGGTTTTATTTGGTTTTAGTCGTCCGAATCGGGACTTTTCAATGGGTTACAGCGAATCCAAATAAAAGAATCTTTCCCTTGTCACACTGTGTCTCTGATATCACACGCGCATTCTCTCCTTCCGCCGGGGCCGGTGAAAGGCGCGTCCGGAATTTTGGTGACTGGGACAAAGGTAGCACAGCTTCTGCTTTTTGAAAAGGAAATGCAGAATTTTTTGTCGCGCTGGCCGAACCGAAGCGGCCGTCACTTCATCCCGCTGCCGTTGACAGGGAGTGGGGGCCGGGTGTTATGAGTCCCTCATGGGGAAGCGATCTCCCCACGAGGCGACAGCTGAAGAATCGCGCCCGACTTTTTTCAGGGGCGCATCGTGTCGTCATTAAACAGCATCTCCTCGGAAAAGCTTTGGCGTTTGATTGGCGTGCCGCATGGCCCAGCGCTGATCGATGTGCGCGCGGAAGAGGATTTCGCCGCCGACCCTCGCTTCATCCCGGGCGCTGTCCGTCGAGTTCACACGACGGTCTCGGACTGGGGCGCAGAATTTGCCGCGCGCTCAGCGGTCGTCATCTGCGAAAATGGGCAGGGGCTAAGCGAAGGCGTTGCGGCGTGGCTGCGTCAAGCCGGCGCATCCTCGGCCGAGATTCTGGTGAGCGGTCAAGCCGCGTGGGCGCAAGCTGGCATGCCGCTCGTACCCGAAAGCAAACTGCCGCGGCGTGACCCGCGAGGGCGCACAGTCTGGGTGACCCGGGAACGGCCCAAGGTCGACCGCGTGGCGTGTCCGTGGCTGATCCGCCGCTTCGTCGATCCCGCCGCCGTTTTCTTGTTCGTCTCGCCGGCGGAAGTGCATGCGGTCGCGGAGCGTTTCAATGGCGCGCCATTCGACGTCGAAGGGGTTTTCTGGAGCCACCGCGGCGATCACTGCACCTTCGATACGATGCTCGAGGAGTTCGGGCTCGCGACCGAACCGCTGCTCCGACTTGCCGCTCTCGTTCGCGGCGCCGACACCGCCCGCCTCGATCTTGCGCCCGAAGCGCCGGGCCTGCTCGCCGCCGCGCTTGGATTGTCGCGCATGTACTCCGACGATCTCGAGCAGCTTGCGGCGAGCATGACGCTTTATGACGCTTTTTACCGTTGGGCCCGCGACGCGACCAGCGAGACGCACAACTGGCCCACCAACAAGAAGGGGGCCTGACGTGACAGATACGCTCGCTCCGTCTCCCGATGAAAGTCGGGATCGGCGAGGTCACGGCGTTTCGATGGGCGAAGCCTTTCGGGTCTGGCTCCGTGTCGCTTCGTTGAGTTTCGGTGGTCCTGCCGGGCAGATCGCGGTCATGCACCGCATTCTCGTCGAAGAAAAAAGATGGGTGTCGGAGAGCCGGTTCTTGCATGCGCTCAACTACTGCATGCTTCTGCCCGGACCCGAGGCGCAACAACTCGCCACGTACATCGGCTGGCTGATGCATCGCACGCGCGGCGGCCTGATGGCGGGTGGGCTGTTCATCTTGCCAGGCGTCATCGCGCTGATGGCTCTCAGCATCGTCTACGCTAAATGGGGCCAAGTCGACTACGTGGCGGCGGCTTTCTTTGGTCTGAAGGCGGCCGTCCTGGCGATCGTCGTCGAAGCCGTGATTCGCATCGGACGGCGTTCCCTGAAGGGCCGACCCCTGCAAGCTTTGGCGGCGGCTGCATTCGTGGGCATCTTTTTCTTCGCTGTCCCGTTTCCGCTCATCATCATTGCGGCAGGCCTCATTGGGTTTCTGGGGGCGCGCGCTGGCCACCTGGCATTCACGCGCGGAATCACTCATGGCAAAGCGAAAGGCGAACTTGACGGCGAAAGCCTGCTTGGCGAGGCCATCCCGGACCACGCGCATCCGTCCAAAGAACGCACGATGCGGGTCGTCGCCTTCTGGCTCACCTTGTGGCTCGCGCCTACGATCGGCGTTGCTGTCTTTGCCGGGGCCGGCAACGTCTTCACGTCGATCGCCGTGTTTTTCAGCAAGATGGCGCTGGTGACTTTCGGGGGGGCTTACGCGGTCCTGGGTTATGTGGCGCAACAGGCCGTGACGACCTATCACTGGGTCACGCCCGGCGAAATGCTCGACGGACTCGGCATGGCCGAAACCACGCCCGGCCCGCTGATCATGGTGCTCCAGTTCGTGGGCTTCATGGCGGCGTTCCGTGCGCAAGGACCATTTCCTCCCCTGCTGGCCGGCGCTCTGGGAGGCCTCCTGGCCACCTGGGTGACCTTCGCGCCATGTTTCTTATGGATATTCGCCGGCGCTCCCTACATCGAACAGCTTCGGGGCAACAAAGCTCTGTCTGGCGCGCTCTCCGCGATAACGGCGGCTGTTGTCGGCGTCATCCTTAACCTCGCAATCTGGTTCGCAATTCACACGGCGTTTCGCGCCACGCGCCATATCGGCGGATTTGGCCTCAGCTTTGACGCGCCGGTCCTGACAAGCCTCGATGTTTGGAGTCTCATTCTGGCGCTCGGCGCGGTGATTGCGATCTTCCGCTTCAAGGTCGGCATGATCCCGACTCTCGCGGGGAGTTGCCTCGCTGGCGCCGTCCTTCATGCCTTGGGACTCGTGGTCCAGACGCCGCTCTGACCCCGCTCATCCGGACGCTCGCCGGCGAGGAGAAAAAAATGAGACGACCGCTGTTGATCGCCCTTGTCGCCGTGCTTCTCCTGGCGGCCGCTGGCGCCGCTTTGTATCGTTTCGCTCTCCCGGGACTTTCCAGCGCCCGCCCAACGCCGCCCGTCATTGAAACGGAAGTCGCCACTTGGTTGCTCCTGAATAGCGTGCCGGCCGAGGCCGCGGCGCGCGCCAATCCTCTCAAACTTGACGAAGCGAATATCGCTGCCGGGGCGTCCTCGTTTCAGCAGAAATGTTCGGTCTGCCACGGTTTTGACGGAAGTGGCCGCACAACCATCGGCGAGCACGTCTATCCGCGCGCGCCGTCCCTGCGTCAGGCGCTTCCGGCGCTGACAGACGGTCAGATTTTCACCTACATCAACGATGGCATCCGCAACACCGCGATGCCGGCGTGGGATCTGCCGGAAAACGAGATTTGGCAGATCGTGGCTTTCCTCCGCCACTTGCCGCCAACAGCGGCTCCCGGCGCCGGCAACAAGGCGACGTTAGCCCGCGCGACGGACGCTCACTATGTTGGCTCGGCCGCGTGCAAGTCGTGTCACCAGGAAATCTATGACCGCTGGCGCAAGACGCGGATGGCCAACGTCGTGCGTGATCCGCGCGAGCATCCAGACGCGATCATCCCCGACTTGTCGAAACCTCATCCCGTGCTGACGTTCACGAAGGACGATGTCGCGTTCGCATACGGCAGCCGGTGGAAGCAGCGCTATTTCACCCGCCGCGGGGACGACTACTTCCCCTTGCCGGCGCAATGGGACGTCACGCACGCGCGCTGGCTCCCCTACCATGTGCCGAAGAACGCCGATTGGTGGGCGCCCCTTTACCCCGACGACAATATGCAGCGCCCGACCGGGCCGCTCTGCGACGGCTGCCACTCGGTCAACTACGACATCAAGACGAAGAGCGTCACGGAATGGAACGTCGGCTGCGAGGCCTGTCACGGAGCGGGCAGCAACCACGTCGCCAATCCGGTGCGGACAACGATCATCAATCCGGCGCGGCTCGACTATGTCGCGGCGAACGACACCTGCATTCGCTGCCACTCGCAGGGCCGCCCAAAAGCCAATCCGAATGACGGCAAATACTACGATTGGCCGGTCGGATTTCACATGGGGCTGCGACTGGCCGACTATTGGGACCTCGAGTCGCACAAGGCGGGAGAATTGACCTTCACCCATTTCCCCGACGGAACGGCGCACAAGAACCGGATGCAGGGCAACGACTTCGTCCAAAGCCTCATGTACACGCGCGGCGTGACCTGCTTCTCATGTCATGATCCGCATGGCAGCGATAACGTCGCGATGCTGCGGGAGAAGGGCAACGCCCTTTGCCTGGGTTGCCATGGGCCAAACTCGCCGATCGGTCCGTTTGCCGACACTATACAAGCCCACACGCATCACAAGTTGGATAGCGCGGGCAGCCAATGCGTCTCCTGTCATATGCCGTTGATCGAAGAGACGCTCGGGAGCGTCAAAGTGCACGCCCACACCTTCCGCTTCATCACCCCCGCGACCACACCAGCGCTCAACGTTCCGAACCCCTGCACGCTCTGCCATACGGACAAGACCGTTGAGTGGGCCGAGCAAACATTGAGCAGCTGGACGGAGCGTTCGCCCTGGCGAATGCGAAACTAAGCCGGGGTTTTATTCTAGAGCCGTGTGGCGAGCGCGGCCTATGCCGCCTATGACATTCCAGCCGGCAGGCGACAGCCCGGCGATACGCAACTGGACTTCGCTGCCGCAGCAGCCCGTTCGTCTCTATCTTGTTTCAACCTTCCGCTGCTGACTCGCCAGAGGGAAAAGATCGAGGGATCTGTTTCCACCGACAAACAGCAGAGGCAGTCCGCGTTCTTAACCATTCATAAACCATTCCGACGCAAACGTGGTTAACGAAACGCCAACGGACTGGTGCGATGAACGCGCATGTAGGCCCTGCTCAGATCCTCAAGTTTCGAGCGCAATCCCTTCTGGCCTACGTCCTCGAGCCGGTTCAACCGCTCGACGAATGGTTCTCAGCGCTTGACGGCTGGCTCGCCCGCTCTCCAACCTTCTTTATCGCGAGGCCTGTCATTCTTGATATGGCGGCGCTCGACATCACTCTCAAGGAATATCGCGACCTCTTAAACGGCCTCGCGCGCCGCCACATCAGGGTCATGGGCGCGGAGAACGTCGACCGCGGGCTGGTCGGGCCGCACCTGCCTCCAGTCGTCTCCGGCGGGCGGCCAATCGATCCGCCAACAGTAAGAGAGGACGGGCCATCAACCCGAGAGGAAGAGCCGCCCGTAGTCGCGCAAACCGCGCCTGAAAAATCCGAGTCGCTGATCGTGGAAGGCAACGTGCGCTCGGGCCAGACGATCATGCATCCTCAGGGAGACGTGACGATCATCGGCCGCGTCGCCTCGGGCGCGGAAATCGTCGCGGGCGGGTCCGTTCACATCTATGGAGCGCTGCAGGGCAGGGTGATCGCCGGAATCTCGGGCTCACGCTCCGCCCGCATTTTCTGCACCGAAGCAAGGGCTGAGCTGCTTTGCATCGGCGGCGCCTATGTCACGGCGGAAAACACCAATTCCGAGATGGAGGGCCGCAGCCTCGAGGCCCGACTCGACGGCGACGAACTCAAACTCCGAATCTTAAGCTGAAGGGCTCGCAAGGGGACAACGCGCATGAGCAAGGTGATTGTCGTTACATCAGGAAAGGGTGGTGTAGGCAAAACCACCTCGACCGCGTCGCTCGGCGCCGCGCTGGCGCAGGGTGGACGGCGGGTTTGCGTCGTCGATTTCGACGTCGGGCTGCGTAATCTCGATCTGGTGATGGGCGCAGAGCGTCGCGTCGTCTTCGACTTCATCAACGTGGCGCAGGGCGACGCCAAGCTCGCGCAGGCGTTGATCCGGGACAAGCGCATCGACACGCTGCACCTGCTGGCGGCCTCTCAGACGCGCGACAAAGACGCGCTGACCACCGAAGGCGTCGAACGGGTGATTGGCGAATTGCGCGACACTTTCGACTATGTGCTTTGCGACAGTCCTGCGGGCATCGAGAGAGGCGCCCTCTTGGCGATGCGGCACGCCGACCAGGCGATCGTGGTGGCGAACCCGGAAGTGTCGTCTGTGCGCGACTCCGACCGGATCATCGGCCTCCTCGACTCCAAGACCCTGCGCGCCGAACGCGGCGAACAGATGGAGAAGCACCTGCTGCTCACTCGGTTCGATCCCGCCCGGTCGAACTCAGGCGAGATGCTCAGCATCGAGGATGTGCTTGAGATTCTGTCGATCCCGCTCCTGGGCGTGATCCCGGAAAGCAGAGAGATCCTGCGGGCCTCGAACATCGGCGCTCCCGTGACGATCAACGCCGCCGGGGGCCCGGCTAGATTAGCCTACCTCGAAGCGGCTCGACGTCTTGGCGGCGAAACGACGGCCCCGGTCGCGATCCCGGATGAAAAGAAGACTTTCTTCACCCGCCTGTTCAGCCGGAGGGCAGCATGAATCTCTTCGGATTCCTTAAAGCACGCGGCAGCGCGCCGGTCGCGCGCGAGCGCCTTCAGATCCTCCTTGCCCACGAGCGCGTCGCGCTTGGGCCCCGCGACCTCGTCGCCATCCTGCGCGACGAATTGCTCGCCACCATCGCGCGCCACATCGAATTCGATCCGGAAAAGCTGTCGGTGAAGATGGAGCGCTCGGACTCGGTCTCGACGTTGGAGATCGATGTCGAGATTCCGTGCGACAAGTTCGGCGCTAGGCCGCAGGCGTCTGCGGCCTAGCGCCCGGCGCGGGCTCGCGTTCTGAGCCCTAAAGCCGCGCGGCGAGCGCGGCGTAGAGGGCCAGCACGGCGCTGGCGACGACGTTCCAGCCAGCAAGCGACAGTCCGGCGATGCGCAGCTGGACTTCGTCGCAGCGTACGACCTTGACCGAATTCAAGGTGTTCACCAGGTCGTTGACGTCGAGGGATCCGGGGCCGCCGGTGCACGCGGTTGGCCCGGCCCACCAATGGTACTCAACCCCGGCATGATAAGCGGCAAGCACGGCGCTGGCGGCGAAAACCAAAGCGAGAAGCGCGAAACCCACTCGCGCTAGACCATGCGCCGAGCGGCCGGCGAGAAGCGCGGTCAAAAGCGCCAGCGGAATCGCGGCGTAGAACGCGTAGCGCTGCGTGAGGCAGAGCTCGCAGGGCGCGTAGCCCAGTCCCTGAAATATCCAGACCGCGGCGAGGATGGCGATTGACGCCGCGGCGATCAAAAGGGCCCTGGTCTCTTGCGAGGGCGGCAGCGCAGTCTCGGCAAGCGTCATCAGAAGACCTTGATCGCGATCACGAATCCGGCGACGACCATGGCGACGAATGCGCCCAGAACGGCGGCGAAATTACGCTCCATCGCCGTACGCAACGGTTCGCCGAACCAGTGTAGCGCGCCGGCGACGAGAAAGAACCGCGCCCCGCGTGTCACGATCGACAAAGCGACGAACAGAGGAAAATTATAGCCGAGCAACCCGCTGGTGATCGTCACCAGCTTATAAGGGATCGGCGTCACGCCCTTGATAAGGATCACCAGCCAGCCCCATTCGGCGTAGGTCTGTTTCAGCGCCTCCATCTTCGCGCCATAGCCGTAGAGATTAACGAGCCACTGCCCGACCGTGCCGTAGAGCATGGCGCCGATGGCGTAGCCGAGCATGCCGCCAATCACTGAGGCCACCGTCGCGATGAGCGCGTAACGCCATGCTCGCTGCGGATTGGCGAGCGCCATCGGAGCGAGCAGCACGTCGGGCGGGATGGGAAAGAACGAGCTCTCCGCAAAGGCGACGGCGGCCAGCGCGCGTTCAGCGTGCGGACCCTCGGCGAGCGATCGAACGCGGGGGTAGAGCGAGTTGAACATGCAGGTCCTTCGCAGTGCAGCGGCCTTTTACGCGCTTGCGGCGCCGCCGTCCACGCACGAACCCTGCCGCGAAGCCTGAACGCATTGACCCTGCGCCGTCCCGCGTTTTATATCGGCGCCGTCCGCCTCGTCGCGGGCCCCTATGGCGGAACTGGTAGACGCGTCCGACTCAAAATCGGATTCCGCAAGGAGTGCTGGTTCGATTCCGGCTAGGGGCACCAAACAACCTTTTCGCCCACCTTCGCTCCCCTTCGCATAGCCAAGCAAATGCTGGCTGTCTTCGAGGCTGCGTCCTTCGCACGCCTTCGCGCTTGACCGTTGGCAGTCGCTGCAAATGTTGGTACTTTCGTTGGCGTTCTGACCTGCGCCGATCCCCGGTACCAACATCCGATACCAACATGAAGCTCACGGACCTGAAAGTGCGCAACGCCAAGCCACGCGCCAAGCCCTACAGTCTGCCGGATGGCAGATCGCTCCGCTTGGCCATTCAACCCACCGGCGGCAAGCTGTGGCGAGGGGACTATCGGTTCGACGGCAAGCAGAAGACCCTAGCCATGGGGTGTTACCCGGACGTTTCCCTTGAAGAAGCTCGCCGACGCTGGAATGAGGCGAGAAAACTTAAAGCTCAGGGGATCGATCCGGCGGCGCAGCGCAAAGCGGACAAGCACGCGAAAGACGACACCTTTCGCGCCGTCGGCGAAGAACTGATCGCCAAGCTTAAGCGCGAAGGACGGGCCCATGCGACGCTCACCAAGACGCGATGGTTGCTCGGCTTCGCTTTCGCGGCGTTTGGCGAGAAGCGCATGGCTGAGATCACGGCGCGAGATTTGTTGGCGCTGCTGCGAACAATCGAGGGCCGGGGCCTCTACGAAACAGCGGGGCGGCTGCGCGGCACCTGCGGCATGGTCTTTCGCTACGCCATCGCGACCGGCCGAGCGGAGCGCGATCCTTCAGCGGACTTGCGCGGCGCGTTAACTGCGCCCGTCGTCAGTCACCGCGCGTCCGTCGTTGATGCGATGGCGATCGGCGCGCTGCTGCGCGCTATCGATGGCTTCGATGGGCAGCCGACAACGCACGCCGCGCTGCGTCTTGCGCCCTACGTTTTTGTGAGGCCGGGCGAGCTGCGGGGCGCGGAGTGGAACGAGTTGGATCTCGATGCAGCGGTGTGGAGCATCCCGGCCACAAAGATGAAGATGCGGCGCCCGCATCGTGTTCCACTGGCGCGACAATCCCTAGTCATTCTCCGAGATTTGCAAGGGCTCACCGGCAGTGGTCGCTTTTTATTCCCGTCGGTTCGCACGGTCACCCGCACAATTTCAGAGAACACGTTAAACGCCGCTCTGCGCCGCCTCGGCTACGGCTCAGAAGAAATGTCGACGCACGGCTTCAGATCAATGGCGGCGACGCGGCTGAATGAGATGGGTCGTTGGAACCCAGACGCCATAGAGCGTCAACTTGCACATCAGGAGGCAAACGCTGTCCGTCGAGCATACACGCACGCCGCGGAATTTTGGTCGGAGCGTGTGACGATGATGCAGGCTTGGGCGGATCATCTCGATGGACTTCGCGAAGTCTCGCCGCTGCACGCGGCGAGATAGTCTCGAAGGAGCGGCGCGGCCGGGAGTGAAGCCCCGACCGCGCCTTTGATCCAACGAACCGGGGAAGGGTCGTGAAGGACAATCGCAATCTTAAAGCGCAACCGCCGAGGGGCAAGCGCCAGCCGCCCACGGTCCAGATCGACTGGGGTCGCCCGCCAGGCCGACAAGTGCTGGACCGTGTAATCCGAAACGCCAACGCCCACGCGTTCGACAAGACGTTGCGGATGACGCTAATGCGCAAGCGGGGCGGCGACGGCTTCCATAGGGAAACGGACGGGATCGCCGCCGCGATCCTTGACCTGCTGCGCGACAAAGACCTGCGCAGGGAATTTACGAAGGTCATCAAGGTGTCGCCGGAGAGTTTTCGCAACGATGAAGAGTGCGCCCGCTCGCTGACTATCGGGTATGTGTTCGGCAACTTGGCTCGCGAGCTCGACGCCATAACCAGTCAGCAGCTCGCCAAGTTCGAGCGCGAAAGAGGGCTAGAGCGTCGCCTGCGCGACTTGAGTGATGACTTCGGTGAAGCCGCCGACTGGTACGCCAAAAAGGCGGCGGATCATCTATGGGCGGTTGGGGTCGCCCACGGCTTCGCGCGCTATCTTGGCCGTAGTCTCGAACGGGACTTCGGCGTCCGCGCGCCTCGGCTTGTGGCCGAGGTTACCAACCGCGGCTTCGAGATGACGCCGGAGATGACCGAGCATCAGGCTCGGCGTCTCTGCGGCTGGGGTCCGCGACCACGCGGTGCGCCTAAGCCAGAGTAGGCGCAACCCGCGCGAGCGGCCTAAAGCCTGTCACAACCCCTCCGGGCCGTTTTCCTCACGCAATAAACGGTCTGCTCGTCCGCTCGCGGATGTGCTTTCTGGTCCGAGTGCGACAGGCGCTAGCTCGGAGTGGCCATGACGAAACAGCCTCACGGAGCGACCAAGCGTCGCCCTTCCCGTGGCCGTTACCCGCCTGTGCTCGTCCCCGTTCTTGACGGCTTCGACATGCTCGGCATCGGCATCACCAAGGGCTACCAGATGATCGCCGATGGCGTGCTCGACAGCGTCATGATTGGACGGCGTCGCTACTTGAAGACTGAAAGTTTAATGCGGTTGGCGTCGCCGCATCAGGCGGCCACGTTTTCGCCCGACGACGTTATGCCGGCGCTCAAGGGCGTGGCCGAGGCGCTCGACGCCGAACGGGAGCCAGACCCTCGTTCGGTCGAGACAGCCATCAACGGGCTGGAAGAAATGCTTGCCTTCCTGCGCACCCTGTCGACCCCGACGAAGGCGGAGCAAGCCGCGCGAGACGCAGCCGCCGATCCTCGCCAGACCGCTGAATAAAAAACGCCGCTCGGACTTGCGCCCGAGGCGGCGACGGATACCCACAAAATCAGCGTAGAGACGGGTATCACGGCGGCGGCCTCGGCGTCCAGTCCGATCGGCATTTGGAGGACCTCCAAATGTCCACGCCCGATTTTCCCCTCCGACCCGCGCCCCGGCTCACCGTCAAAGTCGAAGCCTATCCGCACGCATTCGACGCCGAGGAGGACGCGCAATGAAGCCCGCTCAGCCAGTCAGCTGGGCTCTCGCCTACGCCCGCCACGACCTCAATATCTTTCCGTGCGCGCCCAACAAACAGCCGCTCACCGCCAACGGCTTCAAGGACGCCACATACAATCTCGCCGTCATCGAGGACTGGTGGCGGCGGTGGCCGCACGCCGATCCGGCGTGGGCGCTGCCCTCGACCGTCGTCGTGGTCGACATCGACATCAAGAACGGGAGGAACGGCTATCGCGACTTCGAGCGCCTGAACGGCTGCGACCCGCACGCCGTCGAGACGCCGACGGCATCGACGCCCTCGGGCGGATTGCAGTTGTTCTTTGCGGCGTCGCGGCCCTACCGCAACCGGGTGGCGATCGACGGGACCGGCCTCGATACGCGCACCACGGGCGGCTACTGCGTGCTGCCCGGGCCCGACAATGGCCGCCGCTGGCTCAAGCCCCTGCGCGGCGCGCCTATGGCGGAGGCTCCGGCGTGGCTGGATTGCGCCCCGAGGCAGGCGCCGGCGGCAGCCATCTTTCGCCGACCTCGGGGGCGCGGGGAAGCGCGTGTGGCGCTCCAGCGCGCCTGCGCCAAGATCGCCGCAGCGCCGGACGGGGCGCAGGACGCCACGCGGCACCGCGAATGCTTCCGCATCGGCACGCTGATCGCGCACGGCGACCTCGATTACGGGACCGCCTTGAGCGCCCTCATCGCCGCATCGCGCTCCATGCCCGCCTACCGCAAGCCGTGGCGCGACTTTGAGGAGCGTGTCGAGGCGTCGATCGCACGAGGGATGGGGAGGGCGGCGCCATGAGCGGCGGCCCGACGCTGGCCGAGGGCGGCGAGGCGGCGTGCGACGAGCTGGTCAAGAAAACGGAGACGGAGCCCGGAACGCCATTCGGGGTCGTTGGTGCCCTCGCCGCACTCAAGAAGGCCAACCGCCCCGCGTTCGAGACTTTGAGGATGCGGCTGAAGAAGGCCGGCTGTCGGGTGACCGAACTCGACGACCTGATCGCGAAGGCGAACGACGAGCAGAGGGGCCGCAATCCGACCCAAGCGGACATCCTGCTCGATCTGGCGGAAGCCGCCAACCTGTTCCATGCCCCTGACGAGATCGGATACGCCGATCTTGAAGTCGACGGCCATCGCGAGACATGGCCGATCCGCTCGCGGGGCTTCCGCCGCTGGCTGGCGAGGCGCTATTTCGAGGAGCTTGGCGGCGCCCCTAATTCCGAGGCGATCGCCTCGGCCATCAACGTCATCGAGGCCAAGGCACACCGCAACCCGACGGTGCGGACGGTGCATGTCCGCGTCGGCGGTCTCGACGAAAAGCTCTATCTCGATCTCTGTGACGCCGCGTGGCGCGCGGTCGAGGTCGACAAGGCGGGCTGGCGCGTCGTCGATCGGCCCGCCGTCCGGTTCCGCCGTTCCCCTGACATGCGGGCGCTGCCGGAGCCCGAGCGCGACGGCTCCGTCGAGGGCCTGCGCAAGCTCCTCAACATCGGCGCCGACGATGATGACGACTTTGTGCTGGCGGTCGCCTACTTGCTGGCGTGTCTGCGCGGGCGAGGCCCCTATCCGATCATGGTCGTCACCGGCGAACAGGGCACGGCGAAGTCCACCCGCTCGGCGCTGCTGAGCGGCGCGGTCGACCCGCGCCGCCCGGCCTTGCGCGCCCTGCCGCGCGACGAGCGCGACCTCTTCGTCGCGGCGCGCACCCGGCATGTCCTCGCATTCGACAACGTGTCCGGACTTAGGATTTGGCTGTCGGACGCCTTGTGCCGCATCGCCTCTGGGAGCGGCTACGGCACGCGGCAGCTGTATTCCGACGATGAGGAAGTGCTGTTCGACGGCGCTCGTCCGATCATCCTCAACGGCATCGAGGACATCGTCGAGCGGCCCGATCTCGCCGAGCGGTCGCTCTTCTCCACCTGCGCGCCGATCGCCGACGAAAATCGGCTTTCGGAAGACGAGGTCTGGGAGGCATTCGCCGCCACGCACGCGTCCGTCATGGGGGGGCTACTTGACGCGGTCTCGACCGGACTTAGGAACGAGGCCGAAATCCGGCCGCCGAAATTGCCGCGCATGGCCGACTTCGCCCAGTGGGCGATCGCCTGCGAGCCGGCATTGGGGAAGGACGGCGACTTTCTGCGCGCCTATCACGCAAACATCGAAGCGGCGGTGGAGAATGTCATCGAGGCCAATCCGGTCTCGCTCGCTGCGCGCAGGCACATGGAAGGGCGCCCGAGCTGGGAGGGCTCAGCCTCTGACCTGCTGAAAGCAATGAACGACGCGGCGGACGAGCGGACGCTCAAGTCCGAGGGATGGCCGAAAACGCCGCGTGCGCTCTCCAACCGGCTGCGACGCGCCGCCTCCTTCCTGCGCAAGGCGGGGGTCGACGTCCGGTTCGAGCGCGACCCCGGGGGCCGGGAAAGAACACGGAAAATCTGGCTGACGAATACCCGCGCGCCCGGCGCCGAGAATAGGGGTATTTTTGCGTCCGCATCGTCCGCATCGTCCGCATCGTCCGAACCGGCAGACGGGTCTAATGAAATCACTGACATAGATAGGCGTGACCTGTCTGGTGTCCGGACGATGCGGACGCAAACTGCGGACGATGCGGATGCAGCGGAAATTTTTGCGTCCGAACCAAACCAATTGAAAAACAAAGGTTTCGGACGTTTGGACGGTTCGGACGCAAAAATACGCCCATCTCCGGCACCAGAAAAAAGGGGTATGCCGGAGGAGGCGGGGCGGCGTCAGCCAATCGCCAATCCCTCGCGTGCCCCCTACGAGGTTCTAGGCCCCGCCCGGCCCGGTCAACGCTGTTCCATCTGCGACGGCTCGATCGGTGTGAAGCGGATAAAACAGAGTGGCGAGGAGCATGTCTGGCACGAAGCCTGCGCCAAGCGACGCCTCGCAACCGTGGCGAGGGCGGCGCCTGAGCTCGTTGTGGCGGCGGCGCGTGAGGCCGGGGTCGTATTTCAGCTCGCCCCCGATGGCGACCTGTTCACGCTCGAATGGCGAGGCCCGGTTGGTCCGCTGATCAACGACGCCATCCGCGACAATTACGAGCCGATTCTCGACCTCCTGCGACGCGAGGCGGTGCATCCCCACCTCGGGTTACGCAAATGAGCCCGTCTCATTTTCCGTTCGTGGGTGCAACGAGGCGGGCCGACCCGCCATGAACATGACCGTTGATCGCGGCGACATCGCGCCCTCGCGGTTCGCTCGCATCGAGCGTGAGGGCTATTTCACGATCGACGCCGACTGGATCGTGCCCGCGCTCTGCCGGGTAGTTCATGTCGAAGGGCCGGTCCTCGAACCATGCGCGGGCGCCGGTCACATGGTGCGCGAGCTGCGGGCGCTCGGGCTCACCGTTCACGCCGCCGATCGCTTCGCTTATCCCGAGACGATCGTCCCCGACATAGCGACCGGCGTCGACATCTTCGCCTTACGGTCGCTTGCCGACTATCGGTTCGTCATCACCAATCTGCCCTACCGCGAGCAGAACGCCATCCTCGCACACATTCTGCCGATCGCGGCCCGCGACGGATGTTCGGTCGCCATCCTCGCACGATCGGAATGGCGGTCGGCCCAGAATCGCTCCGCGCTCGTTCACGACAATCTGCGCTTCGCCGGCGAGGTGGCTCTCACGAAAAGGCCGGTATGGGTGCGCCCGCCGATCGCCAGCCCGCGCCATTGGTTTAGCTGGTTTGTTTGGTCGCCTGAGCCGCGACCGGCTGGCCGCGATCCGTTTCTGAGGTTTGCTGCGACCCCGCTCGCCCGCGCCGCGCGTATCGAAAAACGGGGGACACGGAGGACCGCTGGGGCGCCTGCCAAGCCAGCCAAGGAGCCAAGCCGCCCGCTGCGCCGCGCCGCTCTGGCCGCCTCGGGGAGGAAGCGGCAGATGACCGCCGCAAAATCCGGCTCAGGCGGCTCAGGTACCCCCGTTCCTGACGGCCAAATCGCCGCCTTGGGGCCGAAGCGGCGCTTTTCGCCAGCGAGGCTCCTGTGCGCCCCTGCGCGTCCCCGGTGACATCGGAAATGTGTGAAGCAAAGCGCCGACAACGCGGCGAGCGCCGCCGCTCCGCTAGCCAAAATCTACGCCATAAGCAGTCCAAAAAGTCGACAGGAATTCAGGAGAGGAAGACCGCAATGCGAGACTTCAACAGCGCCATCAGGTTCATTACCGACGCCTTGATGCAGGCGCTCGAAAGGTCAGAGTTCGGCGTCGAACTCGGCGATGGCATAGGTGACGACACCGACCTTCGGCACGTGAAGACCGTGGCGCTCAACAACACGCTGCGCTGTGCGGCCCAAGGCGAGGGGCGCGAGAAGCCGACGCCGTTGATCGGCGGGCAATTGGAAGATCAGCTCGACGACGCGAGCCGCGTGCGGTGCATCTGGTACGACTGCCCCGGCCCTGAGAATTGCGACGGCTTCGTCCGGACAGGAATCCCGTGCTCGCCCCCTTCCCGCACTATCAGCTTTCTGGCCTTCTTCGACATGCTGAAGAAGGGATGAATGAGATGAAAACCCCAGAGCTGGTGAAGAAACTGCTTGAGGCAGGCGCGAACGCCGACGCCGTCGCTATCGCTATTCAAGCCGTCGAGGAGGCGACGCCCCGCCGCCGCAGAAAGCCGCGCGCGGTGATCGCTGGCCGAAAGTGATGATGACGGGATGACCGGACGCCCGATCATCACCCTGCCGACGCGCCCAATGCTCACTGCGCGGCGGCTCAAGGTCACCCTCGTCCTCGACCCCGACGAACTCCCCGCCATCCCCACACCCGACGGCGGCCGCGCGTCGCCTTGCGCATCAGTCTGTCTGATCGCAAACTGACCGCCGACATTGCGGCCAAGTCGTTGCGCAAGGCGGCAGTCGGCGATCCGCGAGGCGGGCCCAGAGGAATCGCGCTCATTCTGCAAGGCTGCCTTGTCGAGGGCGACGTGATCGCGGGTTTAACCGCGCAGCCGAAGGCCGTGAAGCAGGCACACGCACAGGACGAGAATGTTGGTTCGGGGTGACGATGGGGCACGTTTGGGCGAACGACGCGTAGGGCGAAGCCCTAGCGTCGGGAGGCCAAACGGGGCCGATCTTTTGCTAAACCCTCCGGGACAGAAGAGGTCCGCATGGCTTTGAAGGTGGCGCAGCCTGAAGTTTCGGCGGCGATCGACGTTGTGAAGTGGACGGCGCAAGGCGACGATCAGGAGGCGGCGGCTGAGACGCGCAAGCGGTCGAGGCTGACCGGGCCGGATTGCGTTGCGTTTCTGCACTACGTTGTGAAAAGCGACAGTTTTGCTTCGCCGGTTCAACGTGTTCGGGCGGCAGTGACGTTGATGGAGGCCGGGGGGTTTGTGGCAAGCGCGGCGAAGGAGCCGACGGGGTTGTTCAGCGAGGACAACGACCACAAGGCGAGTTGATGGTGAACCATGAGTGGAGCGAGCAGATGAAGCTCGCTCGGCAGCTCGACAAGTGGCTTGACGACACGTGTTCGTTTGCGACTGCGACTGATCCGGTTGCGTCGAGTGCGCTGTCTGGGTGGCTCCGTCGGCGGAGAGGTGTGAAGGCTGGCACGCCCGACACGCTGGTTTGGCACCGTAAAAGGTCGATCGCCATCGAGATGAAGTCGCGGGGCGGCCGGTGCAGTCCCGCGCAGCGTGAGGTGCGCGAGGCGCTCATCAAAGCTGGAGTTGAGTGGTGGATGTGCAAGTCAGCGCGTGCCGCGATGTGGGCGCTCAAAGAGAGTGGGGTGAAGTTTCGCGCGTTCGTTCGCGAGGACGGTTCGATCGAGCGATGGCGTCAACCTGCCCTAGAGCCGTGGGAGGTTCCGCGTCGCGATCCGAGCGAGCGGCGGGCCATGCATCCGGGGTTGGCGGCGAAACGCCGCGATGAGGCGAGAAGACGGCGGGAGCGGCGGGCTCGTGGGCTTGCGGCGACGGAGCGCGAGGGCGCTGTGAGCCAGTCACGCCAAACCTGCGCTGACCCTCCCGTATGGGTAGATCAGTCGCCGTAGAAACAGACTGTCGCGCGCTCAATTCCCGAAGTAACGCAGATACAACGCGCTGTGGGAAACCGTGTTGGCACTGCACAAAATGTGGTGAACAGCACACCTTATGACATAGCTTTGGTGAAGAGTGAACCGAGGGTGATTCGATGGCCGCCCATTCAAAGAAATCCATCCGGAGCTCAGTGCTTCTCCCTCGGGATACTCACGCCCGCATCAGCGCACTGGCTGCGACGAACAATATTTCCGCCGCGTGGGTAATTCGGCACGCCGCTCTGAAATTTCTTGAAGAACATGGCGACCAGGCGGAACTGCCGTGGCGGCTGACGGTTAGAAACCGAAAGGCTGAGCCGCGATGAGTGAGAGCGCGATCAGCCCGAAAATCGGCCGTCTGAAGGCTGGCGGGCGCCCGAGAGTCTTAGACCTCTTTGCCGGCTGCGGCGGGTTGTCGCTTGGATTTGAAGCAGCCCGTTTTGAGCTTCGCGCCGCCGTCGAATTCGAGCCCGATGCCGCACGCTCTTTTGGTCTCAATTTCCATGCCGGCGCGCCGGAGCACTGCGAGGCGCGGGACATCACCGTGACGCATCCGGAAGAGCTGGCCGGTAAGCTCGATCTTGGGCCGGTCTCCGCGGCCGTCGATGTCATCGTGGGCGGACCGCCCTGTCAGGCCTTCGCCCGTGTCGGGCGGTCTAAGCTCCGCGAGATCGATGAGCATCCCGAGGCCTTCAGGCACGACCCGCGCGCACGCCTCTACCAAGAATACCTGCGGTACGTGGATGCGTTCAAGCCACTCGCGATGCTGATGGAGAATGTTCCCGACGTCCTGAACCACGGGGGGCAGAACATCGCTGAAGAGATCTGTGAGGTCCTCGAAGACAAGGGATATGTCTGCGGTTACACCCTACTTAATGCAGCTTACTACGGCGTGCCGCAGATGCGGGAGCGCATGTTCCTTATCGGCTACAGGCGCGAGATCGCCGGAGAGGTGAGATTTCCTGAGCCGACGCACTGGGTCAATCTCCCGCCCGGCTACGAGGGCTCGCGCGGTGTCGCGCTCAAACTGCTGAACGACAGAGATCTCTTTGGCAAGGCTCACAGCTACATCGAGCCGCCGGAGGCGCACCGCCATCTGGCACCGGCGGTAACCGCTGCACAAGCGATCGGCGATCTTCCCCCCATCTACGCTCGGGACGAGGTGAGTGCAGGGCGGCTTCGCAGGGGCGCACGCCGCTTTGATGAGCCTGTTCCTTATGCGCGGGATCGAAGTTTGTCGGCTTATGCACGGCTGATGCGATCGTGGGACGGGTTCGAAGCACCGGCGATGCTGCGAGATCACGTCATCCGGTATCTCCCCCGGGACTACGGGCTGTTCGCACGGCTCGATCCCGGAGATCAGTATCCGGAGGCTTACCGGCATGCTCACGATATGCTCGAGGAGCGCATCGCGAAGCTGCGCGGACAGGGTACTGAAATACGACCGGGATCGGCTGAGTATCAGCGTCTGAAGCAGTCGATTGTGCCACCTTATGACCCCGGCAAATTTCCGAACAAATGGCGGAAGATGTGGCGCGATGAACCGGCCCGCACCCTGATGGCGCATCTCGGTAAGGATAGTTACAGCCACATCCACTACGACAGCGACCAGGGGCGCACGATCTCCGTTCGGGAAGCGGCACGTCTTCAGTCCTTTCCGGACGGCTTCGTGTTCTGCGGCACAATGAATCCGGCCTTCCGTCAGATCGGCAATGCGGTGCCACCGTTGCTGGCGCGGGCTCTTGCATCCGAAATTTACAAAGTCCTGAAAGGGACAGAAGAGGACGCGATCGATGGATCTCGCCGAGCGACAGCGGCGGTTCGTTGAAGCCGTCCGCAAGCATTACGGAGCGACGCAACTAACGCGCGTCAGCAGGCTGTTTGGGGTGTCGAACAGCGCCAAGATCATAGAGGGCGGAATTCAGCTTGGCGTGCCGAACCTCGATAACGCGAAGGGCGAGGACGCTTTTGTCTTCGCCTGCGTGCTTAAGTTTCCGCCGGAAGATGAAGTGTACTTTGCGGTCCTAGTCCGGAGCTCAAGAGCACAGCTGTTTACGCGTCTTGCCGATATGAAGGCACTCGGTGCGGCCGCGAAAGCCAAAGGTGAAAAGGCGACCGAAAGCGAAGGAGACGATGAAGAAGACGCGGGCGAGAGCTCGCCGCCGGCGTCAATGAAGTACAGTGCGCGGAACAATCTTGTTGTCGTCTACATTGCGGCCGATGGCAAGGTGTATCTGCGCAATGCCGGCTTCTGGTCAAGTTTGAAGATGGATCTGACGCCGTTCGCGCCGGCCGTCGAGGTGGACGCCATCGATGTGGCTGTCTATCCACCGTCGGTCTCGGCGCAGCGCAGTCTGCTTGCACGCGATTTCGTTGGTTACTTGGGCGGCCTGATCGGGCGCGAGAAAGTGCACGAAATCGCCGTCTGGCCGGATGAGTCCATGGTAAGCGCGGCTATGCGCCGGATGCCGGCGACCATTCCGATTGCAGACATCGAAGCGTCGGTTAAGGCGCTCGGCGGGTTCTATCCGGGTGGAGAAATCCCGCGCTTCCACGCCGGAATTAATTTTCTCGAGAAGAAGCACTTCGTGATTTTGTCGGGTCTGTCGGGTACCGGAAAAACCCAGCTCTCTCTCAAATACGCCCGCGCCGTCCACGGGCTCGGCTCGAACGATGCAAAAGATCCGCTCCTTTTCGTGGTGCCCGTACGGCCGGAATGGACGGACCCGACGGGGCTCACGGGATACTATGACGTGCTGTCAAATCGCTATGTGGTGCCGCCCTTTCTCGAGGCCGTGCTGGTCGCGACGGCTCACCGGGAGTCACCGGTGTTCGTGGTCCTCGACGAGATGAACCTAGCGCGGGTCGAGCACTATTTCTCGGATGTGCTCTCCTGCATCGAAACCGGGGAACCGTTACAGCTGCACTCGAACAGCGTGCCGATCGAGGGCATCACGGGGACCAGCATCATCGCTGCGATACCTCTGCCCGCAAATCTCTACATTACCGGCACGATCAACGTGGATGAGACGACGAACCCCGTCAGCAGCAAAGTGCTTGACCGCGCCGTCGTGATCGAGATGTCAGACGTTCAGCTTGCCGGCTACCTAGCAGAGCTCGCTGCCGGCGACGCAACACTGCAGGAAGCACGTGCTGCGGCAGAACCCCGACTGCTGGCGGTGCAGGCCCTGCTCGTGCCGCATGGCCTCGGTTTCGGATACCGTGTGGCCTCGGAGGCGGTCCGCTATCTTGCGTTTACAAGGACTCATCTCTCGGCCGCCCCCGATGCGATGCTCGACGATGTGATGGTGCAGAAAATTCTGGTGAAGCTGCGCGGTTCGGAGACACAGCGCAGGCTTCTTTCCGATTTGGCGGCCGCTCTGGCGGGCCTGCCGAAATCGGAAGCTCTGCTGCGACGGCTAGCGGACGATCTAACAGAGTTTGGCTCCTTCCAGGTTGCGCGGTGAGGCTGCTTGATGACGGCTCTCCTTCTGCGCGACGAAGCCTCCGGCGCGGCATGGCGTGTATGGCCCGAATCCGATGCCGTTCCGCCGGGGAGCGTGCATGAGACAGGCAGCTATTTCTTCGAACTGCATGGTGGAACGTCCACCGATTCCGAGGCCAGCCTGCTGATTGACGATTTGACGCTCGAAGGATTGCGGCCAGGCAGGGGTGCTGTAGCCCGCTGGCGATGGTCACCCGGATTCCACGCCGGGACGATCGAGGCCGAGCTTCGTCTCCCGGATAGGCGGCCGCGCCGGTTTGAGATTGTCACCGATCCTGACCGCCGGAAGCTTACGCGCGACGACTTCGATGCGATGGTACGCGAGATCCTTGAGGATACGTTCGCACTGTTTACACTGAGCGGCTTCCGCAAGAGCGTTGCGCGCGGTACCGGCAACCGGCCCCCGGCGATCGCACGGCTCGAATTTCTGCGATCGCGAGTGACTGAACTGGAAGAGTCTATTGCTGCTATCGCCCGGGCACCGCGGCACTTTCTGTCCGCAGAAAACCGGCTCCTCCCGTTCCATCGGGCCATGCGCGCGACGGGGCAGGAAATTCTGCGATCCTTCCGATCAGGACGACTCTCCACTGAACGACATGGCGGACCGTCGCGCCTTCCGGCAGCTCTGCGAGGCATACTGCCGGAACAGATCCGTGTCAGGGAGCGACGCAGTTCGCTGGATCTCCCCGAACACCGGCAGATAGGCGCATGCCTGCGCGCATGGGCCGCATGGCTGGCTTCAGCGGCAGGACAGCTCGCGCGAACGTCTGTCGCCGACGATATCGAACTGCGCCGCAGTCAGGACGTCTGGGCGGGGCGCTGCCGGCGGCTGGCACGCCGCATCGGCGCGCTTGCGGAGCTTCCGCCATTTGCTCAGGCCGGCGATGCGCCACCCAGGCTGAGCCTGTCGCCTATATTCCGCCATGACCCCGCTTACCGGCGGCTTTGGCGCCTGTATCAGGACATGAACCTCGGCATCGCAGCGGTGTTCGGGGAATTTCTCGGCTTGCCGCTCGCGCGCACCTTTGATCTCTACGAGCTCTGGTGCTTCCTTCGTTTAGTGCGTGCCGGGGCGGAGGAATTTGGACCTGCCGGCCTCGAGGTCCGCGATCTCTTCATCGCCGATCCGGCCGGCGGCGTAACGCTTGCCGCCGGTGCCGTCACTGTGCCGGTCGGAGGCGGGTGGAAGCTCTGCTTTCAAAAGCAGTATCGGGAATTCTGGAAGGAGCCGGATGGCCGCGGCTCCATCAGCCGCACAATGGTGCCCGACGTGGTGATCGGCCACGATCAGGATTTTTCCGGCGCCGCAATCACAAAACTCATTGTGCTGGACGCGAAATACCGTATCGAGGATGGGCTGACTGCGGCGCTCAACTCGATTCATACCTACCGGGACGCTCTGGTGCGTGAGGCTGCGAGCGGGAAGCCGGAGGGGATCGTCACTGCGGCTTATCTGCTTGCGCCACACATGCCGGCAGATCTGGCAACCGGATATCGCGATACTCCCTTGCCGGGGCGGCTCTTCCACCCGGAGTACCGGAAGAGCTTCCGGTTCGGCGCTGTCACGCTGCGGCCGGGAATGACCACGACCGCCGTCGCCGCGGCTCTGCACGGAATCGTCACCGATGCCATCGCACCATGATGCCCGCTATGGTCGACGTTCTCACCCCCCGCCAGCGCAGTTTCAACATGAGCCGCATCCGCGGGAGCGACACGAAACCTGAGCTGCTGATCAGGCGCGGTCTGCACGCGCGCGGCCTCCGTTTTCGTCTTCATCGCCGGGATCTTCCCGGACGGCCCGACCTCGTCTTCCCGTCCCGGCGTGCAGCAATTTTCGTGCATGGTTGTTTCTGGCACGGGCACGACTGTCCAATGTGTCGGATGCCGGCGACACGTCCCGCGTTTTGGCGGACGAAAATTGAGCGGAACTGCGCCCGGGACAAAACTGTGATCACTGCGCTCGTCGGGGCAGGGTGGCGGGTCCTCATTATCTGGGAATGCGCACTGCGAGGACCAGCGCGCCGGCCCGAAGTTACCGTCTTGGCCGGCTGCGTGGATTTCCTGAATTCAGAGAACACGCGTGCTGAGCAGACGGGCAACTGGCTAAGGGTGCCTGATGCTTGCTCGCGTCAAGGTTGAAAACTGCGTTTAGGCGCGGCCTTGTGCAAAGCGCTTCGGGACAAGCATGTGAATCCGGTCCTGTCCGAGCGGCCAGTAGATCAAGAATGTTGCGTCAGGGAATTGTTCGGAGTGGCAACGCAACTCGACAGGCTCGTCCCGGATGATCTCCGTTCCGTTGGCGGCGGCCTGCGATTTGAAAAGCGCCTCAAGATCCGGCGGCGATTCGACCATCGTCAACTCGGCAAGCGGCAACCGCTCGTCGATGAACGGATAGAAGCCGTCGGGAAGTTTTAACACGAAAGCCGAAACTGAAGCTGCATAACAACTTAATCCAGTAGGTCTAGACCGTGGCGAGGCGAAATCCGAGAAACAAACTTCAACAATGGGAAATTGCCCTTGCCAAGGCAATGATCGCGCAAGGTGGCTTAAACGATCAAAACATCCTCGCCTATTTCACGCGACCCAGCCGCACGATCAATCACGCGCGCATTAAAGAGATTCGTGACGGCATCAAACACAAATCCGTTGCGCCAGCTTCGCTGGAAGATCTCAACAAATACATGGCGGTTTGGCCCCACTTAGATCCGGCAACCGGCTTACAGCTCGTCGATGACGAATTACTGGTTAAGTCGCGTGAGGCGATGCTCCACGCTGTGCAGGGCTACAATAATCCGCGTACCTTCTTTAAATCCGAAGTTTTCATCGTCACGGCCGTGATCGCATGGACCTACCTTTTGCACTGGCACTTCAAAAAACATCGCGTGGATTACCGCTACTGGAAGGACGGCGCCGTTCTCAAAACACGCTATGGCGCGGAAAAGCACTGGGAACTGGATGCCTGCCTAGCCCAACAAACGTGCCCACTCGATGAAGCGACAAAGGAAAATTTGCGCTTTCTGATTGGGATCCGGCATGAAATCGAGCACCAGATGACACGCCGCATCGACGACACGATCAGCGCGAAGCTGCAAGCTTGCTGTCTCAATTTTAACCGCGCGATTGAGCTCCTCGCCGGACCGCGGTTCGGATTGAGCGGTGAACTGCCATTCGCTTTGCAATTTTCCAGCATCGGCACCGAACAACGGGGCCTACTACTGAAAGACATGGGGCTGCCAGCCAATCTCGTTGCAATGCAGACGGAGTTTGAGGAACAGCTGACGGACGAAATGATCCGGGATCCGCGCTACGCGTATCGCGTTGCCCTTGTCGAAGTTGCGGCCAACTCTAAAGGCAAAGCGGATCGCGTGATCGAGTTCGTTAAGCCGGGCGACGCGCAGCGTGAGGAAATCGAGCGAATCCTGTTCAAGTTTGCCGAGAAGCCGAAGCTCAAGCCCGGGCAGATTGTTGAGCAGATGCGAAAGGAAGGCTTCAAACACTTCAAGGAACACCATCACACGACCCTGTGGAAGGAAATGGATGCCCGCGATCCGAAGAAAGGCTTCGGGGTATTCCTCAAAGACAATGACTGGTGGTGGTATGAAAATTGGCTTGAGCGCGTCCGCGCCCACTGCGAGGAGCATCGGAAGGACTACAGCTGATGAAAGTCGAGGATCTGTCCGCGCGCATTTTGGCGACCCGCCAAATCCTGTTTCAGTTATGGGCGAACCGTTCACGGTCCGTTGCCGCAACTCGCGAGCTGGCTTAACGCTGTCGAACGTATCCACGCCCTCAGATCGGATTTAAGCGCCTTTCTTTTTAAGAAAAATCGCAGATGGGCAGGTTTGATTTCCGCACGCGCGTCCCAGAGACGTTAAGGGACGGTGGAGGCACCTGAGTGCCACTGAAGCCGGATAATGGATCCCGAAGGGGACGGGGCCGATAGATCGGTTGACCCTGAAAGCATTCGGGGAAGAGTTCCGGCGCGATATACTTGCGAATCAACCCTTTATTACGTGAGGACCGCTGAACTATACGAAGATTGATTTTGACTCGCAGTTTTGATCGGTTGCGCCGTTCGGTCGGGCATTCGAGGGGATGAGGTTGCGGGATCTGCGAAGGCGTTGGCTTCCGGACCTTGCCCGCTCAACCCACCGCACATGCTCGCCGCAACCGGCGCAGCCCAACGCGCGCAACTTGCGCACGCGCCTGCCTAGTTCTTCGAGCGTTGGGGTTTCATCACGCGGTTCCGTGTATAAACCGCGTGATCGCGCTCGCTTGAGCCTGCCGACCATACGGCGTTCCGCGAGGCTGCTGCAGCTGCGCTCGCCGCCATGCCGCCGACCGGCTTGGCCCGGCTCGGTCGTGGGGGCGAGGCGATCGGCGTGAGCCGAGAGGCGAAAACATGGCTTTGGAGAATGTGGTTGTTGGTATAGTTGTTGGTATCGGGCGATCGACGAATCGAGATACATTAGCAAAATCATTGGCTTGCATTGGCATTTAGGTGACGGCTAGGGGCACCAACATCCGCTATTCTGGGCTCGCCGAACTCATTACGGAGCGGGAGGCTCGCCGGTTGAGCGCGCGGCGCGGATGGCGCGACTCCAATCCGAGGCGTCGGCTCTTGCCTGTCGTACCTCACGGCCGATTGCGATCCTACTGCCGGCCCTTTCGCTTGGCTTGATCGAGGCGGACCGATTTCGCGGGTGACGCGAACAAGCGTGATCGATGTGCTCCGACGCGACTATATCAGGGCGACGCGCGCGCGTGGCGTTGGAGAGGTGGCGCTTATATTGCGGCACGGACTGCCGAATGCGCTTTTGGTCGTTCTCACCGTCGTCGGGCTGCAAATCGGCAATCTGCTCGGTGGAGCGTTCATCGTCGAGACCATATTCAGTTGGCACGGTATTGGGGAACTCGCGGTCAACGCAATCAAATGGCGTGATTTCACATTGACTCAGGCGATCATTCTGATCAGCGCGTTGAGCTATCTCCTCATCAATCTCGCCGTCAGAGCGAGCGAACGCAGTCGAGGCGATCTTCGCGAAGGTCGGTCTGCGGCCGGAGCACCAGGCGCGCTATCCGCATGAGCTCTCTGGCGGTCAATTGCAACGGGTCGGCATCGCCCGCGCGTTGATCCTACGCCCTGACCTGATCGTTTGCGATGAGCCCGGGTCGGCGCTCGACGTTTCCGTCCAGGCGCAGATCCTCAATCTATTGAAGGACATCCAAACGGAGCTCGGGCTCGCCATGCTGTTTGTTTCTCACAACCTGGCCGTTGTCGAATATATCGCCGACCGTGCGGCGGTGATGTATTACGGGCGGATCGTCGAGACCGCTCGCCGCGGGGATATCTTCGAGAATCCGCAACATCCATATACGAAAGCGCTGCTCGCGGCGGTGCCGTTGATGGACATCGAGCGCCGCGACGAGCGCCCTCCCGCGCTCGGTGATCCTCCCGATCCCACCCGCCTGCCGACTGGGTGTCGCTTTCGCAACCGGTGTTCGATCGCCTACGAGCGGTGCGCGGAGAACGATCCGATCTTGGCAGAGATTGCGCCTGGACACGAGGTCGCCTGCTTCGCCGCCGCGCCGCCAATGGCGTAAACGCTTCTCCCTTTCGCGAGACTTCAGAGATGATCGATTGGCTCGAAGACGCCGTCCGTTACGCGGAATCCTGGCTCGACTACCAGGTGCGAGCGACTGAGCTTCCAGGTTGTGTGCTCGCGGTCAGCGCGTGCGGCGCGCTCGTCAAAGAGCGGGCCTTTGGCGTCGCGGATCTGACGACCGGCGAAGAGCTGACCCCCCGGCATCGATTTCGCGTGGCGTCGCATTCGAAGACATTCACCGCAGCTGGCGTCCTCAAGCTGCACGAAGCCGGCAGACTCCATCTCGACGACCCAGTCAGCCGGTACGTCCGTGGTCTGGACGAGATGACGGCCCTTACAACCATCGGCCAACTGCTTTCACACAGCTCCGGCCTCGTGCGGGACGGCGTAGACGCCTCATTCTGGCAGCAGCGTCGCCCATTCCTGGCTGAGGCCGAGCTGCGCGCCGAACTCGCCGAGCCGCCGACAATTGAAGCGAACACGCGGTTCAAATATTCGAACATTGGCTTCGGACTTCTTGGTCTCGTGATCGAAGCGGTAACCGGCGAATCCGACTTGACCTGGATAACCCGGGAGATCGTGTTTCCGTTCGCGCTCAAGGAAACGTTTCCGCACGTCCCCGTCCCCGACGGCGTTCCAATCGCTACCGGCCATGGGGCTAAGCTACCGCTGGGGAATAGATTCATCATTGCGGGGGGCGAGCCGGCGAAGGCGCTGGCGTCCGCCACCGGCTTCGTCAGCACGGCTGGGGATCTCGCGCGCTTCTTCAACGCGCTCGATTCCGCGGCGAAGGAGAGCGCCCTCACAGTGTCGAGCCGGCGCGAGATGACGCGGTCGCAGTGGGCTGTCCCGCATATAAAAGACGGGCGCAGTTATGGTCTGGGCGTCATTATAGGCTCGGTGGGCGAGCGGGCGTGGTTCGGTCATGCGGGCGCGTTTCCGGGGTTCATCAGCCGGACCTCGACGATACCCGAATGGGGCGTGATCGTATCGATCGTCACGAACGCGATCGATGGCTTGGCGAACCCTTGGGTCGAGGGCGTTATCTCAATCTTCGACGGTTTCAGCCGGCGCGGCGCCGCCGAGGGCCCGGTTGCAGCGTGGGCGGGTCGCTGGTGGACAATCTGGGGCGCCGTCGACCTGGTCCCGGCTGGTCGAAAGGTGCTCGTTGCATGGCCGGGGCGTCTTGACCCATTCGCCGAAGCGAGCGAGCTTGAAGTCTTGAGCGCAAGCGAGGCCCGGATTGCCCTTGGGGATGGATTCGGCAGCCACGGCGAGCCGGTCAAGCGCAATTTCGGCCCGGACGGCGCGCCGACACGGCTCAAGCTCGGCGGCGCCGAACTTGTGCCTGAAGTCGCCCTGCTGGAGGAAATCGCCTCGCGCGCGGCGCCTCGTCATTTGCGATCGTAGAGGCGAAGCCGACGAGGTCCGGAAGCCCTTCCGGGTTGCAGAGACCGAGCAGCAGGGGAGCCGACAGGGCATGTCCCTCAAGAGCGCAGACAACGTCGGTTCCAAACCGGACATCTCGCGAGCTGCCAGCGTTTGAGTCCGCAGCCTCCGGAACCGCTTTGTCAGATCCACGTTTAATAAGGCCGAGACACTTCGAATGGAGGTGACAAATGACGCCGCGCGAATCCGAGCCGCAGAAGGAAACCGTCGAACGGGTCATGCACGAGTTCAAGCATGGCGAGCTTCGTTCGGGGACGAGCGGGCAGAAGGTCAAGAACCGTAAGCAGGCGGTCGCGATTGCTTTGAGCGAAGCCGGCGCATCCAATCAGCAGACGCCGAAAGAAAACGAGGAGCATCCTCGCCACACCAAAGCAAAGGAGCGCCGCGGTGAAACGGCAAAGGACGAGACCGAGGGCAAGGCTCCACGCCGCCGACCATCGGCCCGATAGCGGTCCGACGAGGGGCCTCCGAAGCATCGCTTTTGGCGCTGCGGCTCTTGTTCGGGACGACAGGGCTCGCCCTTTAGGTCGAAGGGGTCGATGGGATTTCTTGCGGTTGCGGCGGGGTAACTACCTCCGGGCCCGGAGGAACCACAACGTCGGGACTCGGTTGGGGTGAGTCGGGACCCTTCTCGGGTTGCGGCTCTTCCAGTGGCGTGGGCGGACGGAACACGTCAGGCTTCGGAACGGGGATTGGTTGTTCGGGCTGCGGAACGGTCGGCATGTAACCCAAACTCAGGGTGGCGCCCATTCGTTCCGGTTAGGGCGACTACGAATTCCGCATTCCCTAGCCCGCCATGGGTTCCGAGCGAGGCGCTAGACCATTGCTCCCGCCCGAGGACGCCTCGCTGACCGACGACCTCCGCAACAACCGGGGGAGAACCGTGTTCCTCTCGGAGCACTGACACCCCAACCAACTGGCTCGCAATGCCGAAGCGCTGGACATAGGCCGTAGCACGCTCGCGCTCGCGCTCCGGATCGATCCCGAATTCTTCGGGCTGGTAGCGGTTGGCGCCGTAGCCGCCACTCGGCGTCCGCGCGACGTCGTAAAGGGCGCGCGCAGGACCTCGGTCAGGGGGCGGCGGAGACGAGCACATGGCCTGGATCGCGGTGCACGAGCACCAGCATTGCGTCAGGAAACACGCGGGTCAGCGCATCGAACGAGAACACGTGTTCCGGCGATTTCAGGATCCAGCGTCGCGGCGCATCGCTCCGGACCCGGAGGTGACGAAGGAACTGCGCCAGGAACCGGTCGCCCTCCTCATAGCCAGACGCGCCGAGCCATTCCTCCGGGGCGTCGGCCTCTATCGGATGCAGGTTTCCTGATCCCGGGCGAGAGCTGCAGCTGCACCATTCTGCGCCCCGCGCCGAACCCGGCCGCGCGATGCTTGGGATAGGGATAGATCGCTTCCCATATGCGCGGCGCGCCCGTGCAGGAACGTCGTGCCGCTGCGAGGCGGGCCGGCAATGAAGATCGTCGGCGCGAGCGGGCGCGTCAGGATTGTCCGATCCTCGCGCTCCTCGTCCGCGAGGATCAGAAGCGTCGAAAGCAACCGCTTCAGGTCCCAGCCCGACGCGAGACGCCCGAGTGCGACAGCGACGCCTCCCTATGGAGACTGGAAGTCAGGGCGCCGAGCGCTTCGATAAGGCGAGGGTCAGCAAGCAGCGTGGCCTCGAGGCGCGTGGCCTTGGCCGCCGCCGCTATCAGCGCCCCCGGCGTGAGTCTCTTCTCGTCGTAGTCGAAAATCGCGCCGGCGAGCCGGTTGGCCGCCCGGGCTAACAACGCGCGCCCGTCGGCCGAAAGCCGCCGTATCTTGCACTGAGGACGCTCTGCAGACGCTTAAGTCTACTCGATGGAGAGAGCGGCGCTGCAAAGAACGACGGAATGCCGCCGAAAGCAAGACGCTGCATTATCAATTACGACCTCCGCTCGGGTGGGGCAGCGAGGGACCGAGGGTCCGGGACTCGGACGCCAGTGCCGCCGACCGCCTCAAGCTTCCGAGCGCGGAACTAGCAGGGCGAAGACCCGGAATCCGCCTGATCGATCTGTCATTCCGGCTTTTGCGGCATGACAGGCAATTGCGGCCGCTGATTGCGCGCCATCTCCAGGTTTCCTACTTGCGCGTCCTTGTGACGGTCCGCGATCTCGTGCGACCCGGACGGTAGCGTTGCGCCTACATCCGCATAAGGACTATGAAGTCGACGGGCCGATGCGTGTCTTCGCAAGGCGCGCACGCGGGCGAGCCTAAAGGAGGGAGCGATGGCCGAACTCGGCGTCGTCAGACGCAAGGTCAAGCGCGCGGAACGAGCCGCCGTCGAGGCGCTCGGGCGCTATGGCGTCGCGACCATACATGAAGCGATGGGGCGCGTCGGGCTCATGAAGCCCTACATGCGGCCGATCTATCCGGGCGCGCTCGTCTCAGGAACGGCGGTGACGGTTCTCTTGCACCCGGGCGACAATTGGATGATGCATGTCGCCGCGGAGCAGATCGAGCCGGGCGACATCGTCGTTGCGGCGATCACAGCCGACTGCACCGACGGCTATTTCGGCGATCTCTTGGGCACAAGCTTCATGGCTCGCGGCGCCAAGGCCTTGATCATTGACGCCGGCGTGCGCGACGTGAAGACTCTGACCGAGATGGGCTTTCCCGTCTGGAGCAAATGCGTGAGCGCCAAGGGCACGGTGAAGTCGACCTTGGGGTCGGTCAACATTCCGGTCGTCTGCGCCGGCGCGGCGGTGAACCCCGGCGACGCGATCGTCGCCGATGACGACGGCGTGGTCGTCGTGCCGGCCGAATGGGCGAATAAGACCGCCGAGGCGGCGAAAGCGCGCGAGGCCAACGAGGGCGACAAGCGCGCCAAGCTCGCCGCCGGCGTGCTGGGTCTCGACATGTACAAGATGCGCGAGCCGCTCGAAAAGGCAGGGCTCAAATATGTCGATTGAAGGCGCCTGACGCGTGAGTGACGCCGGCAAGCCCGTCACTGGGCCATTCGAGAAGACCAAGGGCTGGCTGGACTGGTTCGAGGGGCCGAGCAAGCCCAGTTTTTCGCTACCCCGCGGCAGCGTCGACGCGCATTGCCATGTGTTTGGACCCGGCGCCGAGTTCCCCTACGCGCCCGAGCGCAAATACACCCCTTGCGACGCCAGCAAGGCGCAATTATTCGCTTTGCGCGACCGTCTCGGCTTCGGTCGCAACGTCGTCGTGCAGGCGACTTGTCATGGCGCCGACAACAGCGCGATGGTCGACGCCTTGCTTTCGAGTGGAGGCAGAGCGCGCGGAATCGCGACCGTCAGGCGCGACGTCACCGACGCGGAATTGAAGCGACTCCATGAGGCGGGCGTGCGCGGTGTGCGGTTCAATTTCATCAAGCGCCTGGTCGACTTCACGCCGATGGACGAACTCAAGGAGATCGTCGAGCGGGTTATCGAGCACGACTGGCACATCGTCGTCTATTTCGAGGCGGCGGACCTGCCCGAGCTGGCCGATTTCTTCGCTGAGCTGCCGACCACCATCGTTGTCGACCACATGGGCCGCCCGGACGTGAAGAAGCCGGTCGACGGCCCGGAATTCAAGCGCTTTCTCAAATTCATGGACGACTACGAAAACGTCTGGTGCAAGGTGACCGGCGCCGAACGCCTGTCGGTGTCCGGTCCCCCCGCGCTGAATGGCGAGGGGAACGCCTATCGCGACGTTGTCCCTTTTGCCCGCAAAGTGGTCGAGGAATTTCCGGGCCGGGTGCTGTGGGGCACCGATTGGCCGCATCCAAACCTCAAGGACCACATGCCCGACGACGGGCTCATGGTCGATATGATTCCCCATATCGCTCCGGCAGCCGACCTGCAGGACTTGCTCTTGGTCGACAACCCGATGCGGCTCTACTGGCCTGAGGATAGGAGACGCTGAATCATGGCCCTCGAAAAACCCTATCTCGACATTCCCGGCACGACCGTCTTCGACGCGGATCAATCACGCAAGGGCTATTGGCTCAACCAATTCTGCATGTCGCTGATGACGGCCGACAACCGCGTCCGCTTCAAAGCCAGCGAACGCGCCTATCTCGATGAGTGGAAAATGAGCGAGGAGCAGAAGCAGGCCGTTCTTGCGCGCGACCTCAACCGCTGCATCGAGCTCGGCGGCAACATCTACTTCTTGTCAAAGATCGGCGCGACCGACGGCAAGAACTTCCAGCAAATGGCAGGCAGCATGACCGGCATGACGGAGCAGGAATACCGCGACATGATGATCAAAGGCGGCCGGAAGATCGATGGGAATCGCAAGATCGGAGAGCACGGGGACGCCCAGCGCCCGCGGAAGGCGTGACCGGTCCTTATGACTTCTCCGACAAAGGACGTTTGAACATGGCCCGCATCACCGCCTCCCTTTACACGTCGCACATCCCCGCGGTTGGCGCCGCCTTCGACCTCGGGAAAACCAAGGAAGATTATTGGAAGCCCGTCTTCGCCGGATATGATTTCGACAAGCAGTGGATGAAGACACACAAGCCCGACGTGATCTTCGCGGTTTACAACGATCACGCCACCGCCTTCAGTCTTGCGATGATCCCGACCTTCGCGATCATGACCGGGCCGGAATTCAACCCCGCGGATGAAGGCTACGGCGCACGTCCCGTGCCGACAATCGTCGGAGACCCGGAGCTTGCCTCGCATATCGCCTCGGAAGTGATCCAGCAGGATTTCGACTTGACGATGGTCAACGAGATCGACGTCGACCACGGTCTGACCGTGCCGCTGAGTTGCGTCTTCGGCGAAGTCAAAGAATGGCCGTGCAAGATCATTCCCTTCGCGGTCAACGTCGTGCAGCATCCCGTGCCTTCCGGGGCTCGTTGCTTCGCACTGGGCCAGGCGATCGGCAAAGCGATCATGAGCTACCCCGAAGACGTCAACGTCCATATCTGGGGCACGGGCGGCATGAGCCATCAGCTTCAGGGGCCGCGCGCCGGCCTGATCAACAAGGAGTGGGACAACAAATTCCTCGACCGCCTGATCGATGACCCAAAGGGCCTCTCGAAGACTCCTAACATCGAATATGTCCGTGAGGCGGGATCCGAAGGTATCGAACTCGTGATGTGGCTGGTTGCGCGAGGGGCGATGGCGGACGTCGTCGCTCACGGCCCCAAGCCGAAAGTCGCGCACCGGTTCTATCATGTGCCGGCGTCCAACACCGCTGTCGGTCATCTCATCCTGGAGAACGCCGCGTAGCGCTTCAAAATCTTTGTCATTCCCGGAGACAGTAGGTCTGACCGGGAATCCATAGGACCAGCGCCGGTTGTCAACTCTGGATTCCCGATCGTCCGCTTCGCGGTCGTCGGGAATGACAAGGCAAGCCGATAAGCGAGGTTTCGCATGCCCAAGACACTCAAAGTCGCGTTGGCCGGCGCCGGCGCTTTTGGCTTGAGACACCTCGACGCGATCAAGGAGATCGGCGGGGTCGAGACCATCTCACTGGTCGGCCGCGAGCTCGACAAGACCAAGGAGGCGGCGTCGAAATACGGCGTCACCCATGTCACCACTGACCTCGCGGACAGCCTTAAGCTGCCGGGCCTCGACGCGGTCATCCTGGCCACGCCGACGCAGATGCACGCTGCGCAGGCGCTGCAGTGCCTCAAGGCCGGCAAGCATGTGCAGATCGAGATTCCGCTCGCCGACGGTCTGAAGGACGCGGAAGTAGTGGCCGCGGAGCAGAAGAAGACCGGGCTCGTCGCCATGGTCGGCCACACCCGCCGTTTCAATCCGAGCCATCAGTTCGTGCGCCGCCGCATCCTTGAAGGTGAATTCCATATCCAGCAGATGGACGTGCAGACCTTTTTCTTCCGCCGCACCAACATGAACGCGCTCGGCCAGCCGCGCTCCTGGACCGATCATCTGCTCTGGCATCACGCCGCGCACACGGTCGACCTCTTCGCCTACCAATGCCGCTCGCCGATTGTCAAAGCCAACGCGCTGCAGGGGCCGATCCATCCAACGCTTGGCATCGCCATGGACATGAGCATTCAGCTCAAGGCTAACAATGGCGCGATCTGCACGCTGTCGCTGTCGTTCAACAACGAAGGCCCGCTCGGCACGTTCTTCCGTTACATCGGCGACACGGCGACCTACATCGCCCGCTACGACGATCTCTTCACCGGCAAGGACGAAAAGATCGACGTGAGCCAAGTCGACGTCAGTATGAACGGCATCGAATTGCAGGATCGCGAGTTCTTCGCGGCGATCCGCGAGGGCCGCGAGCCCAACGCCAGCGTCGCGCAGGTGTTGCCCTGCTACCAAGTGCTCGACGAGCTCGAGCGTGGCGTGGGGTGAGCGAGTCCCTTGGGGTTATGCGGCGAGGATCGAAAGCCGGAAAGACCGCGCTCGCCGGGCCGCATGTTCCTGCGCCAAAGGGGCCATTGACATGTAGCCAGCATGCGATCATCTCTTTCGCATGTCGAAAATGGTTCAAATCCGCAACGTCCCAGACGCGCTTCACCGGCGCCTGAAGGCTCGCGCCGCGCTCGAGGGCAAGTCGTTATCCGACTATCTACTCGCCGAGATCGCCGAGAGCGCCGAGCGCCCAACGGTGAGCGAACTGCGCGCCCGGCTCGCCCGGCGGAGTCCTGTCTCTCCTACGCGCAAGCCCGCCCTTGTCCTGCGCGAGGAACGCAACTCTCGGTGATCGTGGTCGATGCTTCCGCCATCCTCGAAGTCTTGCTCCGCACGCCAGTCGCGCCAGCCATCGAAGAGCGTCTGTTTGAGCGCGGCGAGACCCTCCATGCGCCGCATCTTCTCGACCTCGAGGTCCTTCAGGTCCTGCGGCGCTACGCGGCCGCCGGCGAAATTTCGGCCGAACGGGCGCGCGAGGCGCTTGACGATCTCGCCGCATTCCGCTTGCGCCGTTGGGCGCACGACGCGCTCGCCCTGCGGATTTGGGAGTTGCGGCAAAACCTCACCGCCTACGACGCCGCGTATGTCGCCCTGGCCGAGGCCCTCGGCGCGCCACTTCTGACGCGGGACAGACGGCTTGCTTCGGCGCCGGGGATTCGGGCGCGCGTCGAAGTGGCGTGAGGCGGTGTGGCCCTCATCCGGCCTTCGGCCAACTTCTCCCCGGGGGAGAAGGGGCCATCATCGCAATTCGGCGGTGAACTTCTGGATCTTCTTGCACGCCTTCTCGAGCTGCTCGAGCGAGGTGGCATAGGAGACGCGGAAGTTCGGGCCCTGGCCAAAGGCGGTTCCGTGCACGACGGCCACGCCCTCCTCGTTCAGGAGTTCGCCGACGAAGTCCTCATCCGTCTCGATCACTTTGCCTGACGGAGCTTTCCTCCCGATCGCGCTCGCGCAGGAGGGATAGACGTAGAACGCGCCTTCCGGCTTCGGGCACTGCAAGTGCCTCGCCTGGCCGAGCATCGATACGACGAGGTCGCGCCGCTCCTCGAACGCCTTGCGGCGAACCGGCATGAAGTCCTGCGGCCCGTTCAGGGCCTCCACCGAGGCCCATTGCGCGATCGTGCAGGCGCCCGAGGTCTGCTGGCCCTGCACCATGTCCATGGCCTTGATGAGCTCGGTCGGCCCAGCAGCGTAGCCGATGCGCCAGCCGGTCATGGCGTAAGATTTGGAGACGCCGTTCATAGTCAGCGTGCGCGCCTTCAGGGCCGGCTCGATTTGCGCCGGCGTCGTGAACTTGAAGTCGCCGTAGACGAGATGCTCGTACATGTCGTCGGTCAGCACCCACACATGCGGGTGGCGCATCAGTACGTTGGTGAGCTCTCTCAGCTCGCTCTCGGTGTAGGCCGCGCCTGACGGATTCGAAGGAGAGTTGAGCACCAGCCACTTGGTGCGCGGCGTGATCGCGCGTTCCAGATCCGCCGCCTTGAGTTTGAACCCGTTCTCGATCGTGGTCGGCACGATGACCGGCGTGCCGCGGTTGATCGCCACCATTTCCGGATAGCTCACCCAGAAGGGCGCGGGGATGATGACCTCGTCGCCTTCGTTCATGGTGACCAGAAAGGCGTTGTAGAGAATCTGCTTGCCCCCGGTGGCCACGATCGTGTCGGTCGCCTTGTAGTCAAGGCCGTTCTCACGGCTGAATTTGGCCGCGATCGCCTCGCGCAAGGGGGGAATGCCAAGCACGGGCGGGTACTTGGTCTCGCCGCGCTCGATCGCCTTGATCGCCGCCTGCTTGATGTTGTCGGGCGTGTCGAAATCCGGCTCGCCGACCGAAAGCGAGATCACTTCCCGTCCTTTGGCTTTGAGGTCGCGCGC
>Ga0209624_10000322_pt1 | contig 42306 bp, 24 predicted proteins | sample JacPinW_OM2H0_O1_FD_188565 | JGI IMG/M metagenome (GOLD analysis project Ga0209624, IMG submission 188565) | Forest soil microbial communities from Algoma, Ontario, Canada - Jack Pine, Ontario site 1_JW_OM2H0_O1 (SPAdes) (version 2) | ecosystem: Environmental > Terrestrial > Soil > Boreal...
GGCTGGCCTGCGAAGCCGCCGACGTCATGGCCGATGTTGAACATGCCGGAGAGCGACATGCCGAGGCCGGTTCGGAAGTTCCATTTCAGCGAGTCCCAGCTCGTCGTGTTGTCGCCGCTCCAGGTCTGGGCGTAGCGCTGCAGGCCGGGCCCGCCGGCGCGCGTGATGGTGAAGGGACGGACGTTCGGCTTTGCGGCGAGCTGGGCTTCGCGCGTCGCGCGCGTCATCAGCAGGGCCTGCACAGGGCGCAACAGCGTGAGCGGCGTCGGCTCGCCGAAGCCTGCGCAGATCGCGTCGTCATCCCAAAGGCCGTATTCATTGTTGTCGTTCCACCCCGTGTCGACGCCGTAGTCGAGGACCTGTCGGGTCAGGCCCTCCTTCCACCACGCGACGCCGGCGGGATTGGTGAAATCGACATGAGCGCCCTCGCCGTCCCAGAACTGTGATTTCAGAGGCGCCTGATCGTTGCCGCCGACGATGAAGCCGCCGACCGCCGCGACCTCGCCATAGTGGGGATGGTCGCCAAGCAGACACGGCTTGACGTTGGCGACCACCTTGATATCCGCATCGGCGAACGCGCGCGTCAGTGCCTTCGGCTCCGGAAATTTCGTGCGGTTCCAGGTGAAGACGTAGCGCTTTGTGCCGATCGACGTGTAGCCCGAGCCGAAGTGAAACGAGGAGATGGGGATGTCGAGCGCTATCGCAGCGTCGATCACGCCCTGGATCTGCGCCTGAGCGTCGGGCGCGTCGGCGAGCGCCATCGCGGTCTGCGCGAAGCCGAGCGACCAGCGCGGCGGCAACGCCGTGCGGCCGGTGAGCGCAACGAACTTGGCGGTTACGTTCGCAAGCCGCGGGCCAAGGATCAGGTAGAAATCGAGGTCGCCGTCCTCCGCCTCATAGGCGCGATAGCGGCCGAAGTACTTATCGTGCTCGCAGCCGAAGTCGAATGCGCCCTCGGCGGCGTTGTCGTAGAAAACGCCATGCGAGACGCCGCTCGCCGCGTCGCGCACGATCAGGAACGGCCAGTTCTTGTACAGGGGATCGCTGCGCTCGGGATCGAAGCCGAGCGCATCGCGCATCGCGCAACGCAGCCGCCGCCCGGTCAGGTCGAGCGGGCCGGTCTTGTCGCCCAGGCCATAGTGACGATCGCCGGGCGCGCGCGCCATCGCGTGTTTGAAGGCATGCGTCTTCTGCCCAAGAAAATAGGGCTGCATATCACGATCGCGCGCGAAGATCGTTCCGTCGGGCAGCGCCCAGTCCATGCGAAAGCCGTCGAGCGTTACGGACAGGCGCAGCGCCCCCGTCGCCATCGCAACCCTTGCGGGGGACGCGGTGATCTCGGTCGCGACGGCCGGCCACGAACTGTCGTCGAGCCGCGCGCGACCCGACCAGTCCGTGTCCTCCCTGCCGTACGCGGGCACGGCCCATGTTCGCTTCTGACGGACCTCGCCCCCGCGCAGTGCCGTGACCCGGACGAGGTCGTCGGCAAGCGCGACGATCCGCATCGCTGCTTCGTCGCCGCAGTCCAGAGTGAACCCGCGCGAGTCGCGGGCACTCAGGCAGGCGCGAAGGATCGGTTTCATCGCATCGGGCTCCTTGCCCTCAGCCGTCGCGAAACATTCGCCGTGGCGCTCATAGCCTGCACGGCGTCAAATCTCGGAGCCGAATCACACCCGGGCGAGATCATTCCGTTATGGGCGCGCGCTCACGTCGTAGTCGGGGACGGCATCATTCGGTTACAGAGGGACGGGATTATCCCGGAATAGGAGGCGGCTTGCCAGGAATCAAAGACAGGTCGTCGCCCGCGGCTACAATCGGCTTGCAGCGCGGCCGGCCTTATGAACGGGGTTTTCGCTGCTGATCGCGAACCGGATGAGCGCAAGCCTCGCCCTCATTCGGAAGCTGCGCCATTAGATGAACTGAAACGCATCCTCACTGCGAAGCCGCAGCCGTTTCGGATTCAATTTGTTGGCGCTGCGCCGGGTCTTGGACTGACGATCCTGCGCGAGGTCGAGATTCAAGCGTTGGGCGTGTCCGCTGCAATTGTCGCCGCCGCAAATCTCGCATTTCCGCCCAAAAGCCGGCCAAAAAGAGATCGATTCTCGCGGGTTAACCCCCCGGTTACTTTCGCTGCATACGTGTGTGCCTCCTGAACAGGGAGCACCCATGACAAACACGGCAGGAATCCCAGGCGATCGCATTTGCGCCTTTGTCGAGCGAGTTGAACGCATCGACGAAGAGATCAAGGCGTTGAACGAGGGCAAGAAGGAAGTCTTCGCAGAGGCCAAGGGAGAGGGCTTCGATGTGAAAGTCCTCAGGGAAATCTTGCGCCTGCGCAAGCAGGACAAGGACGAGCGCGACGAACAGGAGTCCCTGCTCGATCTGTATCTCAGAGCCATGGAAAGCGCTGGCTCGTCGCAAGCAGAGGCAGCGTAGCGCCAAGCCGGCGACGAACGTCCGGTCGTTCAAGGAGGTTTGCTCTCACCGCGCTTCAATCAACCTTCGATGAATTCAATCTGCCTTCGATGAACTCGACGATCGGGATGACGCGCTGAGCCGAAGCCATTCGTCGAGCTTCGACCAGCGTCGCCGGCCCGATACGTTGCGAACGGCGATGGCGATGGCTTTCTTCTGGCCGACAAGGACCACGAGCCGCTTGCCGCGGGTGACGCCCGTGTAGAGGAGATTTCGCTGCAGCATTCCATAGTGCTGCGTGAGGACAGGGATGACCACGGCGGGATACTCGGAGCCCTGGCTCTTGTGGATGGTGGCGGCATAGGCAGGAACCAGCGTGTCTAGCTCGCCGAAACCGTAGGTCACCGAGCGCCTGTCGAAGCTCACCGTGAGTTCGCCCACCTCGGCATCGACGTCGACGACATAACCGATGTCGCCATTGTAGACTTCCTTGTCGTAGTCATTCTCGATCTGCATGACCTTGTCGCCGGGCGCAAAGATCCATCCAAAACGCTCGACCTTGCGTTCGCCGGCGGGGTTCAACGCCGCCTGCAATTCGATGTTGAGCGAACGCGCGCCAACGCCGCCGCGATTCATCGGGCAGAGCACCTGGATATCGCGAATGGCGTTCAAGCCGAAGCGCTTGGGGATTCGAGTCTTCACCAACTCCACGATGCGTGGAACGGCGGTCTCGGGATCCTCGGCAGGCACAAAGTAGAAGTCGCTGTCGACGGCCGAGGCGCTGAGATCGGGCATTACGCCTTGATTGATGCGATGGGCGCTGGTGATGATCCGGCTCCTGGCTGCTTGTCGGAACACCTCCGTCAATCGCACCACCGGCACAGCGCCCGATCCGATGATGTCGGCCAGTACCTGCCCAGGTCCGACGGACGGCAGTTGGTCGATGTCGCCGACGATCAGCAGCGCCGCGTTGTCCGGTGTCGCCTTCAATAGCGCCTGCATCAGCATGACATCGACCATCGAGGCCTCGTCGACCACGAGCAGATCGCAATCGAGAGAATTGTCGGCGTTGCGTTTGAAGCCGCCGCTCTTGGGATCGACCTCCAGGAGTCGGTGGATCGTCTTGGCCTCGACGCCCGTTGCTTCGGTCATGCGCTTCGCTGCGCGGCCCGTGGGGGCGCAAAGCAATAATCGCACGCCTTTGGCGGCGAGGATCTTAAGGATCGAATTGACGATCGTCGTCTTGCCGACGCCTGGGCCCCCGGTGATCACCAGCGCCTTCGCCGTCAGCGCCAAGCGGATCGCCGCCCTCTGACTGTCGGCAAGCTGCAGACCGCTGCGCTTTTCGACCCAGGGGAGGGCCTTCTCCTCGTCAATCCATGGCCAAGGCAGCCTGCCGCTCAAGATGCGGATCAGCCGATCGGCGATTGCTTGCTCCGCCCTGTAGAGGCCAGCGAGGAAGGTGCAGGCGGTGTCGCCAACCTTGTCGGCGATCACCGCGCCCTCGGATCGTTCCAGCTCGAGGGCAGTCAGGATCAATTCCCTGGGCGCTTCGAGCAATTCCTCCGCAAGCGGGATCAATTGATCTGTCGGCAGCCCACAATGACCCTCGTCCATCGCTTCGGTCAGCGCGTAGGATATTCCGGCGCGCAGTCGGATCATGGCGGTCTTTTCGATGCCGAGCTTCATGGCGATCGCGTCGGCGCTCTTGAAACCGATGCCGCGAATATCCCGGGCAAGCCGATAGGGGTTCTCGGTCATAACCTGCACGGCGTCCACGCCGTAAGTCTTGAAGATGCGAACTGCCCGCGCGGTGCCGACCCCATTGCTGTGAAGGAAGACCATGATCTCCCGGACGATCTTCTGCTCGGCCCAGGCGTCCGTGATCCGTTTGGCTCGAACCGCGCCAATGCCCGTCACCTCGCGAAGCCGATCGGGCTCGGCCTCGATGACGTCGAAGACCTTCTCACCGAAGGCCTTGACCATCTTCTTGGCATAGACAGGCCCGATGCCCCGGATCATCCCGGAGCCGAGATATCTTTCGATCCCGTCGATTGAACTCGGCGCGGCGGTCTTGAGAAACCGCGCCTTGAACTGCTGGCCGTGGGCGCGATCATTGATCCATTCGCCGGATGCGGTGATCCACTCGCCGGCGGAGATGATCGCGGCGTTGCCGACGACGGTCACCAAATCGCGGTGGCCCCGCGCTTTCGCTCTAAGAACGCAGAAGCCGTTCTCGGCGTTATGGAAAGTGACCCGCTCGACGAGGCCGGCGAGAACTTCTTGAGTCGATGATTCCAGCGTTGACTTCATGTGGGCGCTAAGATCGCCTGTTCTCTCTTCGCGCGCCACTCCGCCGATGCCGCGCAGGTGGTCTACCGCCCGATCTAGGCCGCATTGGCGGAATGGCACATATTGACGATGCCATCATGCCTGTCAGGCGGACGTCCACGATCTCGGCGCACCGCTCTCACCGTGCTTGAGTTGGTGCTCCATCAGTATGAGCGCATCCGCAGTCATGTCGGCGTCAAGCAAATGCGCCGTGCCGGTCGTCCCGTTCACCGCGCAGCTTTTCACTGGCTCCAACGGAGGCGCTCTCGCCTCACCCCGGCGGAGCGAGAGCTACAGCAACCGACCTCCGCAACGGACACCGGCCGACAACGGCAACAAGGACATCGAGCTTAATATACGCATCGTAATTGTTTGATGGAGCATATTTTGGAGAGACGGCTTCAGACCAAGGTTGAGCTGCCAAACGGTCCCCCCTCACTGCCTCCGTGAAAGCGATTTTCTATACCGCAGGACCTAGCCTTCAGCGCGCCGATTCTCTTGCGCAGTTCGCGAGCACCTGTGGCCTGACCGCGCGTGCTCGACGCTCTTCGCCGTGGGTTCCCTAGGTGGCGAGATCGCCTCAAAGATGATTATCTGATCGATCTGTCAGTGCTCGGCGAAGTCAGCAATACTGCGCTCACTAGCGGCGTTGAAACCGCGATGCAGGCCAACGGATTGCCGAACGCCTTCGTGCCTGGCCGCAATCTCCTTTTTCTGACATTCGCGGCCGCCATCGCATATCGACGTGACGCGAAGCACATTGTCACAGGTGTGTGCGAAACAGACTATTCAGGCTACCCCGACTGCCGCGACGACACGATCAAGGCGATACAGTTGGCCATCAACCTTGGCATGCAGGCCCCGCTTTGTCATTCAGACGCCGCTCATGTGGATCGACAAGGCCGCAACCTGGCATCTAGCCGAAGCATTGGGCGGCTCGAAGCTCGTTGAACTCATCATTGAGGAAAGTCACACCTGCTACCGCGGTGAGCGTTGCGCGCGGCACACCTGGGGCTTCGGATGCGCATCGTGCCCGGCCTGCGAGTTGCGCGCGGAGGGCTAGCTCCACATGTAGCCGCCGCCTGCGACCGCGACGAATATGAGCGCCATCATTGCGCCGCCCCCGAGTCCAAGCCACCAGTGCTCCTTTGCCACTGGTCTGGAGATAGGAGACGCGTTAGCGCGTCCGCTTTCATCCTGTGGATTGAGCCGCTCTAATTCAGCAATGCGCTCACGCCAATCCATCGTCGTGATCCCCTTCTCAGCAATCCGGATACAAAGGCTAAGGCCAAGGCGGCCTGTTTTCGCTCGCGAAATTTTGGCTCTTGCGCCCCATTGTTCTCGTCCCTCCACTGCTCGACATCACTTGGTTCGAGCGCGTTTCGCCCGGCGAGGGCCAACCCGAGAATTCGTTTCGCGTAACTGAAGCGGGCGGAGTGGCGACACGGCCTAAATGCGCATAAGGCCGCGCGTTCAGCCGTATTCGATTCTGCGACTTCCACCCGAGGCGTCCAGGCCGCGTGTTATGACGATCGGCCTCTTGTCCACGCGGCTAACTTCCGATCCAGGGCGGACGCTATCGCGCCCATGCACTGACCGTTCATTTCTCGGCTTTGCTGGTCTTCGTCCTTCATTGTAAGGCGAAGCTTTACGAACTTCCCACCCCGCTCCGCGACGCCCGCGAAGGACAATTTGTCGCCAACCAAGAAACTTTGCCCATAAAACGCCGCTCTCCAACCCGGCGCCCAGGGGGTTGTTGGGCTCTGCTCTGCCGCTAGTTCGAGGGCTGTCGCTATAGCGGCACGTCCTTGGCGCTCGACGGCGTCCGCTTCACCCGGTTCGCATTGGCCATAGACATAAATCCCTGCGTATCCTCTCTCCCCCTTGTATTGGAGGGTGACATCAAATGCTTCTTCCGCCTGCGAGTTGACGATTACTCGCTGAAAATGGAGCCAAGCGAGGTCCTGCGGAAACCCCAGCAAGCTGCCGAACCGCCAAACCAGAGGGGAGAAAGGAGGCGGTTCAGGATTTTCGACCGCGCTGAAGTCGAAGTAGAAGGCCACGCTGTAGGGGATGACTTGCGCTTCGGTAAAGAACCTCCTGTCGATCCGCACTCTGTGAATGTTGCCGCCGACCTCGGTTGCAAGGTCCCACCCCGCGACCCTCCAGCTCGAACCTATGCGTCCTTCCCATAGCGCCAAATTGCGCAGGACGGCCAAAACGGCGACCTCGCTAGGGACAGAGGGGAGAACGCAGGGGTCGTCCCTTTGGCCAAATCTTCCGTCCTTCTGGCCCAACCTTCCACCAAAGAGGTCTATCTGATCGGCGGCCTTGAATGGCGCAACCACGAAACCTTCAAACAAGCTCACCCCCAGTCGCATCGTCCCACCCGGATTAGGCCGATCCAAAGGACCGAATTCACAACGCACAGGCGACAGAAAATTCCTCTCACGATTTCCTCCTGGAACCCGAGAGATATTGGACCAGGGCAAGAAGCATCCGTTCGTCGTCACCAACGAGGCGGAGCACTGTGCCGCAGCGGGTGCAGATCATGTCACCAGCCTTGGTCTCGCGCGGACGGCGGTAGTCCAAGGGCCGTCCGGAGAACTCGTATGCTGTTTTGCAGATCGGGCAGTGACCGCCCTGGGCTTTCGCGCGGGCACGGAAGGCCTGGTATTTGTGCTGATAGCGGACTTTCCGCGTGCGTAGGCACGACCAGCAGCGCCCCCCGTGGGCCCGCTGCCGATAGGGCAGTGGTCGCAATCGTAGCAGTGGAAGGAGGCGACGTCGACGGCCTTAAGGGCCTGCTGTTCTGCCTCGAGCCGTTCCCGACGCGCTCGGTCGGTAGCGAGGTGGAAGTTGAGACGGTCCATGGCGGAGTGTTTGATCAGTCAACATTTGAGGCGAACACAGGTCCCTCACGCGGCGGCTAAGCAGGGCTTGTCTGCATCAGCCATCGCCTGTGCGTCTGTTTCTGCATGCGAATTAGCTGCTAAATTGGGCCAACGACACGCGGGAACGTGATCGTGACGGCGCGTGTGAGAGGCACCTAGAGTGGCCCTCCATCCGCCCCTGTGCCCAACCGAGAAACTCGCGCCACGCTTTGAGAGATTGATCCTCAGACCCGGCGCAATGCTGAATCGCCGGTAAAAACGAAATGGCATCGTGAACTTCTCCTTTCTGGCAAAGTGAAGTATCGAGGCCCGCCCTCGCAGACCCCCTCGAAGGGTCTCTGGGAAGGCGGCCAGCGACCTTCTGAGACCAGCCAGACACAGGACCCCGGTAAAACCGGCAGGCGCTTGGCGGAAAACCCGCCTTGGCGACGACGGCCGGTGGGTGATGCCTAGCCGGGGCCTAAATCGGGAAATTCCGCTCGTTCCCAGCTTTCCCGCCTGCTTTGGCGGTTTCGGCCCCTGACTGGCGTTTGTTCGCCTGACTGTGGTTCCGCTTTGCCCACTATGCCCAATGGGGAGCCCTGCGCTGGCCCGAATTGCGGGAGCGCGTTGAGGCCTGCATAGTGCCCTGCAAGCGCGGATAGACCGGCCAGTCGATAAGCGGCGAGCATCCCACCCGCTCCCGCAGGCTGGCTTCACTTCATTAGAGTTCGAGTTAGCTGACCTCGTCAGGCAGCGCCGTACGCTGCGACGCTGGGGGCGATTATCGCCCCGGCGTTTCGGGCTTATCCCCGCCGAGACGCTTTAACAGTGTGTAGAAGTAGGACGGGATTGGCGCTCCGGCTTCGGCCTCTATCGCCCTTAGGCGGGCGAGGAGCGTCTCAGCGTCGAACGACTGAGCGGACAGTTCGTTAGTTATCGCCCGAAACTGGTTAGCCTTATCCGCCGCTGCCGCGTACGCGCGTCGCCGGCTAGACCCACCAAACGCCCAGTAAAGGGCGTAATAGAGCGATCCGATTAGCGATAACGCCGTAAGCGCCACGCCGATCAGGTTCGCCCACCACGGCGCTCCCCACGCTAAACCGGTCCCCGTCAGCCCACCCACAACGGCGAGTTGAATTAGGGCGCAGACCCAGAAAACCATGAGTTCGCGCTTGATCTTGGCCCAGATCTCGACGGTGCCGTTCTCGATAGCTAATACAGCCGTATTGGCTGCGTAACGCAGGAAGAACGTGTCGGCCTTATGGGTCTGAAACTCGCGTGGGGCGGCTAGGTAGGCGGCTATCCCGGTAGCGGCATGCTCAAAGGCCGCCCTAGCTTCCGAATCATAGATCCTATTCTTACCCTCGCGGTTGGCCTGGATTAGGATGTCTTCGATATTCCCCAGGCTATACGTTGAGTCTAGCCATCCGCACCAGTCATTATTCCAATCCTGGTTGTCGGGGGCGATATGGTTGTAAAGCCTTTCGCGTATCCCCTGGTCGTCGTAGGCGGTAGCGATAAACGCGACCTTGGCCTGGTAGATTATCCAGAGACCATCAAGCTCCCGGTCACGCCACGGGTCGTCTTTTTTAGTTTTCTGACAGGCGGCGACAAAATCCTCTTTCTTTGCGATAGCGTTCATTTCACCGCATCACCAGGTTCTTTCTTGGACGCCTTCGCCTTCCTATTCACCCAGTGGTAGGTGCCGGTGGGCTGGTCGCTGTCGCGCTTAGATGACCGATACCCGGTCATGCCCACGGTCGCCGCTTTGTTAATGGGGCGCATTGGCGACCCATTAAACTTGCCACCCTGCCACCCCCCATACTTTTTCATTGTCGCCTCTCGTTCTTTTCTACGGCCTTCGCCGCCTATGACGGCCTTACGCCCGACGCGAGCCCGTTTTCTAGGATCGCTTTTCGGTCTATGCTTGCTATTTCCTGCCAATCGGCTGCTAGATCGTGACAATTCGGGCGGCGACCGAAATGCTGTAGGACAGGCTCCGGCGCGGCGTGCCTCCGGCCTGTGAACGTCCTCGTCCCGGCGTTTGGCCTTGAAAGGCCCTTGGCGCGATCGGCAGGGGGTAGGAGGCCGTAAGGCCGCCTAAAGCCGCCCAGCTCCGTCAGCGCTCCGGCGTACTGGTGGTGACGTCGAGGCCCTGCCAACACCACGACGACCATTTGCCGCCTTGGTTGTCGTCTCCGGTGGTGATTTCGTTCCGCGTACTCACATGGCTGACGTAGCCGTCCGGCGACGAGCAGGTGCGGATGCCCTGCCACTTCGAGCAGGTCAGCGAGGCACCGGCACCTTGCACAAGCACGGCGCTAACCAGCCAAGCTGCGGCGCGCATGAGCCTGGGCCACGGTCGCCGCATGACTCGCCATCTGACGATGGTCAGCAACCTGACTTGGACAGCAAAATAAAATGATTGGACCTTGGATATGGATCGTGGCCCGCCTGGTGCTGCGCGTAGCTCAGAACGCGCGAGCCGAAGCGGACGCGCTTAACGCCGACGAGGCCGAGCTCACGCCCAACCCGAACGCTACGGCGGCGCATCTGCCGCCCGGCAAGAGCGCGCTCATCATTGGCATCGTTGTGTTGGTGCTCACCGCGGCGGGGGCACTCACGCACGCCTTCGGGCAAGTCATGCCCGCCTATACCTATGGGCGCGGCCCGGACAGCAAGTTTGAATCCCCTGCCTGCTACCGTCCTGGTTATAGCGGGGGGTTGCTCACGGGAATCAGTGACGTTGAATATCACCAGCCTGCCAGGACCGCCTCAAGCGGCCCGCGCTTCTTGCAAGATTCAAAACGCCGCTCGGCCCCAAAATAGGCATGGTCGCGCGAGCAGGCCTCGACCCACTCCAATTTTGGTTCCAATTAGCATCCGAGATTCATAATGTTCCTTATGTTGAGATAACAATTCTTCTTCCCCATTCACACGAGCTATTGCAATGCGAGCCTCGGCAAAAATGGTTATCCATCTGAAATAGCTAAATTTTCCATTTCAAGAGTTGGGGCCCGAAGCCCTGGCCCGCGCTTTGCGCAGCACCGGAGGAGCCACGTGAGGCTCTGAAGGAGATGGCGAACGCGCTATGAGCAGTTTTGTATTTTACGACACGGAAACCACCGGTACGGACACTGCGTTCGATCAAATCCTCCAATTCGCAGCGATCCAGACGGATGAGAACTTGCGCGAACTCGACCGATTCGAGATTCGCTGTCGATTGCTTCCGCATGTCGTACCAGCCGCAGGCGCGCTGATCACCACCGGCGTGAGCCCTAGTCTTCTTACGGACAGCGCTCTGCCGACGCATTATGAGGCGGCGCGTCAGATCGCAAGGAGACTGGCGGATTGGTCGCCATCGATCTTCCTCGGCTACAACTCAATGTCGTTCGACGAGGAGCTTCTGAGGCAGACGTTCTACCAGACGCTCCAACCCATCTACGTCACCAACACGAATGGAAATACGCGAGGCGACATTCTCAGCCTTGTGAATGCAAGCATGGTTGTCGCTCCGACGGCGTTGACCATCCCGATCGGAACTTCGGGCAAGCAGACTCGCAAGTTGGATACGTTGGCGCCAGCGAACGGGTATGCCCACCCCAAGGCACATGACGCTCTAGCGGATGTCGAGGCAACCATCTTCCTCGCCAAAGTCATCCGCGGGGCGGCGCCTGCCGTGTGGGAAGAGTTCATACGACTCCGCAGCAAGCCCGCTGTCATAGCGCGACTGAGCGAGCGGGGGCCATTCTACCAGACAGAGTTCTATGGGACGACCCCTGCCGTCATTCCTCTCACAGGATGCGGGACCGCACCTGGTGCGGATTCCCTGGGATGCGCATTCGACCTCCGCTACGACCCTCGCGACTATCTGAGATTAGATGAGGAGGAACTCCCCTCCGTTATGAACGGCCGAAAGAAGGCCTTGCGGTATGTCCCCTCCAACAAGCAGCCAATGCTCCTAGCCAGCGAGTCGAGCTTCGCGCTGCCTTACGCTGCAGCCGATCGCGACGAATTTCGGAGCCGTGCGGATCTCATCTACCGATCCCAAGACTTCCGCGCGCGAGCCTGCCGTGCCTTGAGCCGCCAGTTTAGCGACCGTCCACAAGGAATTCACGTTGAGCAGAGAATCCACGAGCAATTTTTCAGCTCTGCAGACGCGGCCCTGTTGAGCTCCTTCCACGATGTGGATTGGGTCGCGCGCGGAACCGTCGTGGAACAACTGGCAGATGACCGACTCCGAGAGTTGGGGAAGAGACTGATTTTTGTCGAGAAGCCGGACGTTATGGACGTGGTCGAGAAGACCGAGCTCGAAACATGGACAATGGACCGGCTCTTCGGCTTTGGACCGGAAGGTCCGCGTTCGCTTGATGAGAGCTACCAGGAAGTCTGTAGACTGATCGAGACTGAAGGACACGAACAGCAGTCCCTGCTTACGGAAATTCGCGTTTGGCTATCCGAGAAGCTTGCTACGGCTCCGCGGATCGATGTCTCGCCAAACCTCTGGCACAGCCTCATGTCTGCACGTCAAGACCAAGAAGTGGAAGTCTGATGTCTGCGCTTCCCTTCGACGTTCCGCATCTCGACGCCATCACCAATTTACCGCAAGGCCTCCTCTATCCGCACCAAGCTGATGGCGTCGTCTTTCTAATCTCGAAAGGGCGGGCGATTCTTGCCGACGACATGGGACTGGGGAAGACGCGCCAGGCGATCGTAGCCATACAAGTCGCTGCGCCGGACGGCGCTATTCTGATCGTCTGCCCCGCTTCCCTGAAGCTCAACTGGCGCCGAGAGATCCGGCTCGTCGATCCCGAAGCGTCGATCGAGGTGATCGGCGACAGAGCCGATCGACCAGAAGATGTTCGTCCGCCACGCTGGGTGATTGTCAACTATGATCTGCTCAAAGCGCATGCGGCGCGGTTGCACGGCATCACGTGGTCCGGCGTGATCCTCGACGAGGCTCACTTCATCAAGAACAACTCCCAGCGCACCTCGCACGTCCTGAAGCTGCTGGGCGTGTCCGACAATGCCCGTGCGCCGGTGATCGGCCCGCCGCAGGTTTATCTGCTCACCGGAACGCCGATGACCAACCGCCCGCGCGACCTGTTCAACCTCTTGCGCTGCGTCGGGCATCCGGCCGCGCGCAGCTTCATTTCGTTCGCCAAGCGCTACTGCGACGCCTACCGCAACAATTACGGCTGGGTGACAGACGGCGCGTCAAACCTCGATGAGCTCAATCTCCTGATGAAGGAGGCGAGCCTGCGCCGCCTCAAGGAGGAGGTCTTGGACCTGCCGCCGAAGATCCGCTCCTGGGTGCCAGTGGCGGTCGATAGCCCGGCGGCTCTGAACGCGCAGCGCGCCTTTGCCCAATGGTTCGCCGCCTCGGACGCGAGCCGCCCCAACGACACCGCCTTCCTGGCCCAGCTAACCAAGGTGCGCGTGGCGCTCCATAAGGCGAAGCACAAGGCGGTCGAGGAGCGCGTGAAGGACGTTCTGGCAACCGGACAGAAGGTGATCGTCTTCACCTCCTTCAGGGAGGGGCTCGCGAAGCACAAGAAGACGTTCGGCGAGGCCTGCGTCGCAATCTCCGGCGACAACACGGCCGAGGAGCGACTCGCGGCTGTTGATCGCTTCCAGACCGACCATAGTTGCTTGATCGTGGTCTGCAATTTAATCGCGGGCGGCGTCGGCCTGACCCTCACGGCAGGCACGCACGTCATCTTCCAGGACCTCGACTGGGTGCCCGCTAACCATCGACAGGCTGAGGACCGTGCCTACCGCCTTGGTCAGACCGAGCGCGTGACGGTAGAGTATATGCTCGCCGACGGCACGCTCGACGGGTTCATCGCGGAACTGCTGGAAGCTAAGTTGCGGCTCATCGGAGTGGTAGAGGGCGACGTTCCTCCGGACACCTCCATCCTTGATGACCTTTACGCGAAGCTTCGTTCGCTCGGGTCCGGGCTGCTGTTGGAGAACAAGCTGGCGCAGGCGACTGGCGAGGTGCGCGAGCGGCTCGAAGCGCTTGCAAAGGCAAACACCGGATCAGGTTCGGAGGCTGCAAAATCATTACTCGACGCCGGCGTGCGCGAGTTCCGCTCCAGCCGTGATCCGTCCCAAATCTACCTGGTCAACTTTGGCCGCGGCGGGCATCTCGAATGTACCTGCGACGGATTCAGATGGCGAGGTAACTGTAAGCACGTGCGGGAGGTACGCGTAGGGTAACTTCCCCCAATGTGTCGTCCTCTGTTTGGAATGGCGTGTGCTATCGTAACACCTGCAGAGAGGGACGAGCGTTTGAAGATGATGGAAAGACAAGCCGGCCCGTTCTCTCGGGCATGGTAGACCGGGCATGACACTGGCCAGCCTCGAAGATATCAAACCGAATTGCGCCGTCCGCGGCATCCTGCCGTCGGGCGTCGTCACTGTCGTCAGCGTCCAGTGGTTCGGATCCGACGCGATCGAACTGACCTACAAGGACGCAACCGGCAGGGTCGGCAACGAGTTGCTGTACCGCGACCGCGAGGCCGATCTGGAGATCGTCGAGGAAGGACGACCCTGGAGTTTCGACGGCGATGGCGCGCTGTTCAGGCTTGTGGCCGAGGCCCAGCGTATCCATCTCGCGCATCTTTTTGACCCGGTTCTCGCCGTTCATACCTCGATCGTCGAGCCGCTGCCGCACCAAATCACAGCCGTCTATGAAAGCATGCTGCCTCGTCAACCGCTGCGCTTCTTGCTTGCGGACGACCCGGGCGCCGGCAAGACCATCATGGCGGGTCTCCTGATCAGGGAGCTGATCGCCCGGGGCGACCTTCAGCGTTGTCTCGTCGTTTGCCCCGGAAGCCTCGCCGAGCAGTGGCAGGATGAGCTTTACCGGCGGTTCAATCTGCCGTTTGACATTTTGACGAACGACAAATTGGAAGCGGCGCGCACCGGCAACTGGTTCTTGGAGAGTAACCTCGTCATCGCGCGGCTCGACAAGCTAGCCCGAAACGAGGACGTGCAGCAAAAGCTGCAGGCGCCCGACTGCCGGTGGGATCTGGTCGTCTGCGACGAAGCGCACAAGCTCTCGGCAACGTTCTTCGGCGGCGAAGTCAAATACACCAAGCGGTACCGGTTGGCGCAATTGCTGTCCCAACTTACGCGCCACTTCCTCCTGATGACGGCGACGCCGCACAACGGCAAGGAGGAGGACTTCCAACTCTTCATGGCGCTCCTCGACGGCGACCGTTTCGAGGGCAAATTCCGCGACGGGGTCCATGTCGCCGACGTATCGGACCTGATGCGCCGCATGGTGAAAGAGAACCTGCTGAAGTTCGACGCGACTCCGCTCTTTCCGGAACGCGTCGCCTACACGGTCCCCTACAAATTATCCGACGCCGAGGCCGCACTCTACAAATCGGTGACTGAATATGTGCGCGAGGAGTTCAATCGCGCCGAGGCGTTGGAGAACGACAAGCGGGCCGGAACGGTTGGTTTCGCTCTCACCATCCTGCAGCGCCGCCTCGCCTCATCGCCCGAGGCGATTTACCAGTCGTTGCGCCGACGGCGCGAGCGGCTGGAAAGCCGCCTGCGGGAGCTGGAAGTGCTGCACCGCGGCGGCCAGGTGGGCGGTGTGGTCGATGCACAGGCTCCGCTTCTCGACAAGGAAGATGTCGAGGATCTGGATGACGCGCCCGATGCGGAAATGGAGGCTACTGAGGAGCAGGTCCTTGACCAGGCCACCGCAGCGCGGTCGATCGAGGAGTTGCGGATCGAGATCGAGACGCTGAAACGCCTTGAAGGACTTGCGCTTTCAATAAGGCGTGGTGGTGAAGACAAGAAGTGGCGCGAACTGGCCAGCCTGCTCGGCGAGATCTTCACGCCGGCGTCGATCGCCAATGGGCTGGCGGAAGAGTCGGCGCGTTATGAGGCTGGCGTCCCCATGCCGCCGAAGCCCACGCCATCGCCACATCAGAAGCTCGTCATCTTCACCGAGCACCGCGACACGCTGAATTACCTGCAAGGCCGGATCGGCACGCTGCTTGGGCGTGAGCAGGCCGTGGTCATCATCCACGGTGGCATGGGCCGCGAGGATCGCTTGCGGGCGCAGGAAGCCTTCCGGCACGATCCGGAAGTGCAGGTCCTGCTGGCGACCGACGCTGCGGGGGAGGGCATCAATCTTCAGCGCGCCCATCTAATGGTGAACTACGACCTTCCTTGGAACCCGAATCGGCTCGAACAGCGGTTCGGACGCATTCACCGCATCGGACAGGCCGAGGTCTGCCATCTCTGGAATCTCGTCGCCGAAGAAACCCGTGAGGGCGACGTCTATCGGAGGCTGCTCGAAAAGCTGGCGCAGGCGCGCGATGCGCTCGGCGGCCAGGTGTTCGACGTGCTGGGCAAAGTGCAATTCGAAGGCCGGTCGCTGCGTGAACTGCTGATCGACGCCATACGCTACGGCGACCAACCCGAAGTGCGGGCGCGGCTCACGAAGGTCGTTGAGAATGCCTTCGACCGAGGCGCGTTGCAGACCCTACTCGAAGATCGAGTCCTTGCGCATGACGCCATGGATGCCTCGCGCGTGTTCCGCATAGGCGAGGAGATGGAGCGGGCGGAGGCGCGCAGGCTTCAGCCCCACTACGTCGAATCGTTCTTCCTCGAGGCCTTTAGGCGCCTTGGCGGCACGGTTAAGCAACGCGAAACCCGGCGCTACGAGATCACCCATGTTCCGGCCCCAGTACGCAATCGGGACCGACTGATCGGCTTCGGCGAGCCGGTCATGCCGCGCTACGAGCGCATCGCCTTCGAGAAGACGCTTGTCGCGCCTCAGGGGCAGCCGGCAGCAGCCTTCGTGTGCCCAGGCCATCCGTTGCTCAACGCGGTGATCGACATCAATCTGGAACGGTACCGCGACCTTCTGCGCCGGGGCGCCGTGCTGGTCGATGAACGCGACGCCGGGACGAGCCCGCGCGTTCTGTTCTTTCTGGAGCACGCGATTCAGGACGCCAGCCTCACCAGGAGCGGCGAGCGGCGGGTTGTCTCGAAGCGGCTTCTGTTCGTGGAAATCGACGCGCAGGGCGCCGCCCGACACCTCAACTACGCTCCTTACCTCGACTATCGCCCATTGGCGGAGAGCGAGTCGACGATCGACGCTATCTTGACTCGGCCCGAGGCGGCATGGATCGGCCGCGACGTGGAGAACAAGGCGCTCACTTATGCGATCACGACGGTAGCGCCGGAGCATCTTGCGGAAGTGCGCGACCGCAAGCTCAAGCTCCTCGACAAGACCGAGGCGGCGGTCAAGGATCGGCTGACCAAGGAAATCAACTACTGGGATTTCCGCGCCGAACAGCTCAAGGAGCAGGAGCGTGCGGGCAAAGCCAACGCGCGGCTCAACTCGGGCGAGGCCCGCAAGCGGGCGGACGAGCTAGAGTCCCGGCTGCAAAGGCGCATGGAGGACATCAAGCGCGAGCGGCAGTTGGCGCCGCTGCCACCCGTCGCGCTCGGCGGCGTACTGGTCGTCCCGATCGGGCTGATTCAAGCGCTGCGCGGGTTGCCGCAGCCTTCAGAGCAAACCGCGATCAATACGCAGGCGGCTGCCGCGAGGGCTCGGGCGATCGTCATGGAAGTCGAACGCGGCCTAGGCTTCGCGCCGGTCGACCGGGAATTCGAAAGGCTTGGCTATGACATTGAGAGCGCCGTCCCCGGCACGGGACGGCTGCGGTTCATCGAGGTCAAGGGTCGGGTTGCTGGCGCCGACACCGTCACCGTGACCAAGAACGAGATCCTCTATTCGCTGAACAAACCAGACGATTTCATCCTCGCCGTGGTGGCGTTCGGCACAGACGGTTCGCATGAGGCCCGCTATCTGCGCCGGCCGTTCCACGAAAAGGGCGTCACCACCGACTTCGCCGGCGCCACCGTCAACTTCCCCTTCGCACAGCTGCTCGCACAGGCAACGTCACCGTCGTGAGAACCACTATGACCGTAAAAACACGCAAGAAACTCATCGAGGTCGCGCTGCCGCTGGAGGCGATCAACGTCGCCTCGGCGCGCGAGAAGTCCATTCGTCATGGGCATCCGAGCACGCTGCATTTGTGGTGGGCGCGGCGGCCGCTGGCGGCGGCGCGGGCGGTGATCTTCGCGCAGATGGTGGACGATCCGTCCTCCTGGCCCGATCTGTTCCCGACCGAAAAAGCGCAGACGAAGGAGCGCGAGCGCCTGTTCGACATCATCAAGGATCTGGTGAAGTGGGAGAACACGACCAACGAGGCAGTGCTGCAGAAGGCGCGGGATGAGATCTGGCAGAGCTGGCGGCGCGCCTGCGCGGAGAACGCGGATCATCCACGAGCAAAAGAGCTGTTCGACCGGCACAAGCTGCCGGCCTTCCACGATCCGTTCGCCGGCGGCGGCGCACTGCCGCTCGAGGCTCAGCGGCTGGGGCTCGAGGCTTACGCCAGCGACCTCAATCCGGTGGCGGTGCTGATCAACAAGGCGATGATCGAGATACCGCCCAAGTTCGCCGGCCGGCCGCCCGTGAATCCGGAAGTGCGCAAAGCAAAGGACCTTCTGGGGCGCCAATGGAAAGGGGCGGAAGGCCTCGCCGCAGATGTGCGCTACTACGGCCAGTGGATGCGCGACGAGGCCGAGAAGCGCATCGGCCATCTCTACCCCAAAGTGACGGTCACGGCCGAGATGGCAAAGGAACGACCGGATCTGAAGCCTTTGGTCGGGCAGGACCTCACCGTCGTCGCCTGGCTCTGGGCGCGCACGGTGAAAAGTCCGAACCCGGCCTTCGCGGACGTGGATGTGCCTTTGGCAACCAGCTTCCTCCTGACCCCCATGGCCGGCAAAGAGACGTGGGTCGAACCGATCGTTGAAGATGGTGGCTACCGATTCGTTGTGAGGGTCGGGAAGCCAAAAGATGCGGAGGTAACGAAGCGAGGTACCAAGTCGGGAGGAAGCCACAGCAGCTTCCTTTGTTTGATGTCGGGTACCCCTATGACATTTGAATATTTGCGAGTTGAAAGCAAAGCCGGGCGCATGGGGGTGCGATTGATGGCGATTGTAGCGGAAGGGAAGCTCGGCCGGATTTATCTCACGCCGACACCCGAGCAAGAAGCAACCGCGAATAGGGCGCAACCCGATTGGAAACCCGAGGTCGAGATCTCCCATTGGCCTGGCCGCACTAACGTTGTCGAATACGGACTCACCAAATTTGGCGATCTCTTTACAAACCGGCAGTTGGTTGCGCTTTCAACATTCTCCGATTTGGCAAATGAAGCGAACGCGCTGATCGAGCAAGACGCGATCGCCGCTGGGGTGCCCGACGATGGGAGCCCGCTTCGCGATGGAGGTAGCGGAGCGACAGCATATGCCGAGTCTTTGTCCCTATACCTTAGCTTTCTCGTCTGTAAACTCGCAGACAAAGGATCAACCATTTGTACATGGGACGCTGGACCTGCCTCAAACCGCACGGCATCGGGACGTTCCGCTCGTGTCGCGACTGTCCGGGTGACGTTTGGCCGACAGGCTCTTCCAATGACTTGGGATTTTGCCGAAGTTAATTGCTTTAGCGATTCCGTTGGAAGTATTGATACTGTGCTTAAGACGTTGTCAGCTCCGCTTGAGTACCTACCAATTGTTAAAATTCGTTGTCACACACAACAAGCAGACGCGCAAAGTCAAACGATCAGTTCCGAAAAAATCGTTTCAACTGATCCTCCCTACTACGATAACATTAGCTATGCTGACTTGTCTGATTTTTTCTACGTTTGGTTGCGGCGCTCCCTTCGGTCCTTTTTTCCCGACCTCTTCGTCACACTGGCGGTCCCTAAGACTGAGGAGCTTGTCGCGACACCTTATCGCCATGGCAACAAGGATAAAGCCGAGAGCTTCTTCCTCGCTGGGATGACCCAAGCGATGCAACGGCTTGCTGGGCGCGCGCACCCAGCCTTTCCGGCGACAATTTATTACGCCTTCAAGCAGTCTGAGACAGCGGGCGAGGCGGGCACAACCAGCACCGGCTGGGAAACTTTCCTCGATGCAGTGATTCGGGCCGGGTTCGGCATCAGCGGAACCTGGCCGATGCGGACGGAACTTAGCAACCGCATGATCGGCTCTGGCACGAACGCCCTCGCCTCTAGCATTGTCCTTGTCTGCCGCCCCCGTGCCGTCGATGCGCCTGCCGCCACCCGCCGCGAATTCGTCGCCGCGCTGAAGGCCGAGTTGCCCGAAGCACTACGCCATCTCCAGGCCGGCAACATCGCGCCGGTCGATCTCGCGCAGGCCGCCATCGGTCCCGGCATGGGGGTCTACACCCGATACGCCAAAGTGCTCGACGCCAAGGGCGAGCCGGTCACTGTCCGCGAGGCGCTGGCGCTCATCAACCAGACCCTCGACGAGGCGCTGGCCGAACAGGAGGGCGACTTCGACGTCCATAGCCGCTGGGCGATCACTTGGTTCGAGCAGTCGGGCTTCGCCGAGGGCGAGTACGGCGTGGCCGAGCAGCTCTCCAAGTCGAAGAACACGAGCGTCGCCGGCATGGTCGAGGCCGGCATCCTTGAATCGAAGCGCGGCAAGGTGCGGCTCCTCCGGCCCGAGGAGCTGCCGGCCGATTGGGACCCGGCCACCGACCCGCGCCTCTCCGCGTGGGAGATCGTCCACCACCTGATCCGCGTGCTCGGGAGCGGCGGCGAAGGCGCAGCCGCCGGGCTCGTCGCCGCGCTCGGCGCGAAAGCGGAGATCGCCCGCGAACTGGCCTACAGGCTCTACACCTTATGCGAGCGCAAGAAGCGCCCGGCCGAGGCGCTCGCCTACAACAGCCTAGTCCAGAGCTGGCCCGAAATCGCCCGCCTCGCCCAGGAAGGCGGTAAGCGTGCTCCAACCCAAGCGGGTCTGTTCGAATCGACGGAGTCGTGACCATGGCGATCACCAATCAGGAACGGGTCGGCAAGGGCCTCGACCTACTCAAGACCGGTCTCATGCCGTTCGTAGAGCGGGAGTTGAAGGCGCGATTGGGCGATAGGTGGCGGTTCGAGGTGCAGGATATCCTGAGCGATACGCGCCTGACCGGTCCAAGAGGCAATCCGTTGGAGGATAGCGCCGCCTTGATGGTCATCATGGACCGGAAGTGGTCGGAGGTGTTTCGCACCACGCTGGGCAAGGCCGAGCGCAGCCTCGTCAACGAACTGATCGAGGTGCGCAACCGTTGGGCTCATCAACAGCCATTCTCAAGCGACGATACCGATCGGGCGCTCGACTCGATGGGCCGACTTCTCGCTTCTATCTCAGCACCGCAGGCTGACGATGTCGGGAAGATGAAGATGGAGCTGCGCCGGCTCACCTTCGACGAGCAGGTGCGCGGCGAGAAGCGTAAGGCCGGCGGTTCGCTGATCGAGCCTGCGGCCGCCGGAAACTTGAAGCCATGGCGCGAGGTGGTGACGCCGCATGCCGACGTCGCCAGCGGACGCTACCAGCAGGCCGAATTCGCCGCCGACCTCTGGCAAGTACACCTGGGCGAAGGCACCGACGAATATCGCAAGCCTGCGGAATTCTTCCGCCGCACCTTCCTGACCGAGAGTCTCAAACGGCTGCTGGTCGGCGGTGTGCAGCGCCTCTCCGGTCAAGGCGCCGATCCGGTCGTGCAGCTCCAGACCAATTTCGGCGGCGGTAAGACTCACTCGATGCTCGCGCTTTACCACCTGGTCGGCGGACCGACGCCCGGGGAACTTGCCGGCATAGACGCAGTGCTCGCCGAGGCGGGCGTGAAGTCGCTGCCAAAAGCGAAGCGGGTCGTGCTCGTCGGTAACAGGATTTCGCCCGGCAATCCCGTCACCAAATCTGATGGAACGGTCGTGCGGACGTTGTGGGGCGAACTCGCTTGGCAACTCGGTGGCGCGAAGGCTTTCGCGCGCGTCGCCAAGGATGACGAGAACGCAACGAGCCCCGGCGACGTCCTGCGAGAATTGCTCGTCGAGTATGGTCCATCCCTCGTGCTGATCGACGAATGGGTCGCCTACGCGCGCCAGCTTCATGACCAGAGCGATCTTCCGGCCGGCAGCTTTGAGACCCAGTTCACCTTTGCGCAAGCGCTGACCGAATCGGCGAAGCTCGCCAAAAACTGTCTGTTGGTCGTCTCGTTGCCCGCATCGGACACCCCCGGCTCGCCTAATGAGGCGGATGACGTCGAGGTTGGCGGCATTCGCGGCCGCGAATCCCTCGATCGCCTCCGTAACGTCGTTGGGCGTGTCGAGTCGTCATGGCGGCCGGCGACGGCGGAAGAGGGCTTCGAAATCGTGCGGCGCCGGCTATTCGAGCCGATCGCGGGCGAGAAATTCAAGCAGCGTGATCTCACGGCTCGAGCCTTCGCCGACCTCTACCACGCGCAGGCGGCAGAGTTTCCCCACGAGTGCCGCGGGGGTGACTACGAGAAGCGTATCCAGGCGGCGTTTCCAATCCATCCCGAGATTTTCGACCGGCTCTATACGGACTGGTCGACACTAGTGAAGTTCCAGCGGACCCGCGGCGTGTTGCGCTTGATGGCGGCGGTGATCCATAGCCTCTGGGAGAAGGGCGACCGCAGCCCGCTGATTCTGCCGTCGACGATTCCGATCGACGATCCGCGTGTGCAGTTCGAGCTGACGCGATACCTTTCCGACATTTGGGTGCCGATTATCGAGAAGGACGTGGACGGCCCCAATTCGCTCCCGATGAGGATCGACTCCGAGGTACCCAACCTCGGGAAGGTGTCGGCGACAAGGCGTGTCGCGCGCACCATCTACCTCGGCTCGGCGCCGACGGCCGCCGCCGCTCATCGCGGGCTCGAGGACCGGCGCGTGAAGCTCGGCTGCGTGATGCCAGGCGAGAGCCCGCACGTCTTCGGCGATGCGCTGCGCCGGCTCGCGTCGGCGGCCACTTATCTCTACCAGGATGGCCCACGGGCCTGGTACGCAACCCAGCCGACGGTGACAAAGCTGGCCGAGGATCAGGCGGAGCTGCTTAAGCGCGATCCGGACAAGGTGGCCGTCGAGCTGGAGGCGCGGCTGCGCGCCGACCTCAAGAGCAACGGCGATTTCTCACGCATTCATGCACTGCCCCGCTCGAGCGCGGACGTCCCCGACGATTATGACGCACGGCTGGTGGTGCTCCCGGGGGAGCATGCCTACACAAGGGAAAGCGGCAACGCCGCCGAGGCTGCGGCGAAAGCGATTCTCGAATCGCGCGGGAACGCCCCCCGCCTGTATCGGAACACGCTGGTCTTTCTCGCCCCCGACAAAGTGCGGCTACAGGACCTCGACGAGGCCTTGCGCAAGTATCTGGCCTGGAAATCGATCGTCGAGGAAAAGGAGAGGCTAAACCTCGACCCGCACCAGGCCCGGCAGGCCGAAACCCAGAAGCAGGCCGCAGACAGCGCCGTGACCGCCCGTCTGCCGGAAACTTATCAATGGCTTCTGGTTCCCGAGCAGACGACGCCCCAGGATCAGGTCACTTGGCGAGCGTCACGGCTGGCCGGTGCCGACGCCCTGGCCCTACGGGCCAGCAAAAAGCTGCGCAGCGACGAAACGCTAATCGCAAGCCTTGGGTCGACGATCTTGCGGAAGCACCTCGACGAGGTGCCGCTTTGGCGCGGCGACCATGTCGCGGTGAAACAACTCGTCGATGATTTTGCTCGTTATCTTTACTTGAACCGCATTGCCGGCCCTGAGGTTTTGGCGCAGGCCGTGCGGGACGGTGTCGCTTTGCTGACGTGGCGCGCCGACACATTCGCCTATGCCGAAAGCTACGACGAAGCGGCGGGACGCTATCGCGGCCTACAGGGCGGGCATGGAATCAACATCTCACCCGAGAGCCCGGGCGTGCTCGTGAAGCCGGCCGTCGCGGGCAAGCAACTTGATGCGGAGGCGTCTTCTCCTGTTGTTCCGATGCCGACGCATCCGACAGTATCCGGCATCCATCAGGACACCCATCTCCCTGACGCCCCCGAACGAACGCTGGCCCCTCCGACCGCTCGGTTCACCCGTTTCCACGGGTCGGTGCGTGTCGATTCAGCGCGCGTTGGACGCGATGCCGGCCGCATTGCCGATGAGGTTATCGCCCATCTTGCTGGTCAATTGGGGGCCGAAGTCGGCGTGACCATCGAAATTCAGGCCCGGCTCCCAAGCGGCGCCAGCGATCAGCTGGTGCGCACCGTGACCGAAAACTGCCGCACGTTAAAGTTTGACAGCCAGGGATTCGAGAAGGAGTGACCCACGATTGATTGCGATGTTGTGCCGTCGCCGGTTATGGCGACAAATCACGACGAGCCACCTCCGCAAATAGTGGGAAGGCGATCCAAGGTCATGTCCCTGGTGACACCACCCTGGGATAGGGTCGCAGGTGTGTCGAGGTAGGAAATCAATGCGTAGAAACGGAGGGAGTCTTTGGGGAGAGGCGGTTATAGCGGAGGGCACACACAGGTCTTCGTCGGGGAAGATGGTACCTCTTGGCCAACGCCAATCGATGCGCGGTCCGAGGACTGGAGAAAATGTTGGAGCAACAATCCGCGGAATGATGAATGCGCTGCGAGTGCGCCACCAATTCCCAGCTTCAAGTCCTATGAAATGAAGCTGCTTGCTGGATTTGCTCAATGCTACCGAGGACAGCAACCGATCAATAAACTGCCGCTCATACCGCTACAAATGGCGGAACGCATAATTGGGACCGGTGGATTGGTCGAATGGATCAACGCTGACAGGAAGCGGAGTGAACGGTTTTGGAAATTCGTACGCGAGCAATCGGCGGCAGCTGCCGATAGACCACGCCGCCGAATGGATACGAATCGCACGGACTAGTTGCCTCGCCTCAATTGTCTGGAGTGATCGAGGAATCGAATTCCCTACCTCTCCGTGCTCTCGCGAGCACGGCGTGTGCCGGCATCGCTGACGCCGTATTTCTCGAGCCAGTTTGTGAGGGTCTGATAGCTCGATAGACCCAGGAGTTTCGCCGCCTGACTTTTATTTCCATGAGCCGCGTCGAGGGCGCGTCGAAGGTAGTGCCGGGCAACGTTTCCAATAATCTCTTGGAGGTCAAGTTCCTGACTTAGATCATGATTTAGGATTCCGTCGTGACGTGTCGTGCTTGGCCGGGAAGGCAATATTGCGTCGGCGATGTCGTGCGCATCAATTTCCTCACCGTCGCTCCACACGGCGGCGCGCCGAAGAGTGTTCTCCAGCTCTCGAATATTGCCTGGCCAGGGCTGCTGCATTAGAAGCTTTCTTGCATCGCTAGAAAGGTTCTTACGCTTGAAGCCCGGCTCTCTAGCAGCTTCGCTCTGGTCATTGATGCGGCGCAGAAGCCCGTCGATCAGCGGGCCAATATCCGAGTCTCGTTCTCGTAGGGGAGGCACCTTCAAGACCAGAACGGCGAGACGATAGAACAGATCTTCGCGAAAACGTCCTGCCGCGACTTCCGCCGCGAGGTCCCGATTGGTTGCAGCAATGATACGGATGTCAACCGTGCTTGGTTTGCTCGAGCCAATCCGGCGTACCTCACCCTGCTGAACTGCACGCAGTAGCTTCACCTGGGCCGGTAAGGGGAGTTCCCCGATCTCGTCGAGAAATAGCGCTCCGCCATCGGCAGCCTCGAAATGACCGATGTGGTCTGCAACAGCGCCAGTGAATGAGCCTTTCCTATGCCCGAACAACTCCGACTCGACGAGCTCGGAAGGTATTGCGCCACAGTTTACGATCACGAATGGCTTATTCTTACGCGTGCTACCGGCATGGATCGCCCTCGCGAGGAGCTCCTTTCCGGTTCCAGATTCGCCTTCTATCAGAATGGGAATTGATCGCGGCGCGGCCTTGTTGGCGAGCTCTATGAGCCTTCGCATGGCCGCGCCCTTGTAAATGATATCTCCAAATTGGGAGCTCTCAGCTGCGACCCCACGACTCAACTTCTCAAGCTCTCTATCTGGGGCGCGGAGCACGTCGGTGACAAATTCAGGCGAGAGGGAGATGTCGAACGGGAGCGATGCAGTCTCAACGCCCTTCTGTTTCGACGACTGAATAAGCTCCGCCGGATAGCGCGTCTTCCCCAGGATGACCCAGATTGCTGCCATCGCCGGTGTGCCAGGGCTCAGATGGAAGGTCAGGCTTGGCGCGGCACTGAGCGGCTTGAGATATCTATCCAGCGCACTGGTGACTGCGCTGTAGATCTGCTCGAAATTGGTCGGGCTTGTGAGCTCGACATGCTCAATGGTGAGAACGGCCCGGCCTATCTTCCCCCGAATCCAGGCCTCGAACTTCCTGACCTCGTCGCGACCCTGATCAGCCAGAAGCAAGACACGCTCATACGTGCGGGCCGCTAGCGCTTGCGCGATCGGGCCTACATCCACCTTCTCTGACTTCTCGGCGGCAACCAGGTCCGCCCGACCGATCCAGGACACCAACATCCGCATGCCGCAAGCGCTATAAGATTTTTGACATCCGTGCAAATTTTCTTGTGTACGCCACTCGCGTGGCACCGCGCATTCGCATCCATCGGCAGATCCCGGTCGGCGGTAATTCAATTTAATGATCAGTAGGTTACATAGTGAATGCCTCGCCAAGGCCTGTTGGCAGGACCGATTGGCACGGGCTCTGCAACTGTCTGGGAAACCACAAGCAGTTTCTCAAGCAGGTTGCCGCAATGGACTGGACACTTGTAAGTTTCGGGCTCGCCGCCCTCTCGTGCGGGCTGCTCTTTCTGCTTTGGCGGGCGCAGAGCGCGCGCCGGCCGGACGACACGGGCGCGAGCGCCCGCCTCGAGGGCATGATCGACATGCTGGCCAAAGGCCAGTCGACGCTCGTCGACAGCCTCACCGACGGTCAGTCGAAGCTCGCCGCGAACTTGAATGACCGCCTCGACTCCGTGTCGGCTCGCCTTGGCGCCTCGCTCGAGACGAACAAGGACGCCACGGCTGAGAGCCTAAATCAGCTCGCTCAGCGGCTCGCGGTGATCGACGCTGCGCAAAAGGGCATGACTGACCTCGCCAGTCAGGTGACCTCGCTGCAGGGCGTCCTCGCCAACAAGCAGTCGCGCGGCGCCTTCGGCCAGTGGCGCATGGAGACGATCGTCCAGGATAACCTGCCGCAGGGCACATATGCCTTCCAGGCGACGCTCAGCAACAAGACGCGGCCGGATTGCGTCATCTATATGCCGGACAAGCGACCGCTGGTCATTGACTCCAAATTTCCCCTGGAGGCGATGACCGCCTGTCGGGACGCGACCTCCGACGACGAGCGCAAGGCTGCGGCGGTGCGCGTCCGCGCCGACGTGCTGAAGCACCTCTCCGACATCGCCGGCAAGTATCTGCTCCCGGGCGAGACACAGGACGTCGCCTTCATGTTCGTGCCTTCGGAGGCGGTCTACGCCGAGCTGCACGAGAGCTTCGACGACGTGGTGCAGAAGGCCTACCGCGCCCGCATCTTCATCGTCTCGCCGACGATCCTCATGCTGGCGATCCAGGTGGTCCAGCAGATGCGGCGCGACGAGCGCATGCGCGAGGCCGCTGACCTGATCCGCGAAGAGGTCATGAGGCTGCTCGACGACGTCGGCCGGCTCGGTGACCGGGTGCGCAAGCTGCAGACGCACTTTGGTCAGGCGAACGAGGACATTCGCCAAGCGATCATCTCGCTCGAGAAGGTCGAGTCGCGCGGCGAGAACATCCGCCAGGCCGAGGTGGCGCCACCGACTGAGCGCCCGCCGCTCAAGCTCGCCGTCAAAAAGTAGGAGGCGGCAATGGTCATCAGCTTGAATGAGGCACGCGCCGAAAGGCTTTGGCGGGCCCTGGTCGCCGCCGGCAATTTGCCGGCGAGCGTCCCGACCAATCCCGACGTCACGCTCGGCGACGATTGGAAGGGGTGGTGCGCCTGGTTCGGCGTCGACCCCGACGCTTTCTTCGACGTAGCGGCGATCAGGGCGCGGTTCGAGGCCGCGATCGACGACGCCAACACTGAGATCGACGCGATCAGCGGGCAGAAATGAAGTGGGTGCCCCTCTGAACTTGAAGAAAGAATCCCAATGATAAGCGCAATGACTGCGCACCGACAGCTTCGGTGCATCCTATGGATTGTTGAAGCGGCGATCATCCTGATCTGCCTGATAACAGCGGTGCAAATCTCCACTGAGCACGGCTCGATCTGGGCCTGTGGGCCGGTCGCTATCATCGCCGTGATGGAGATGATGCGCATTCCGCTCTCGGGCTGGGCCGCTTACCTTCGCCCCGTGGCGAGGATCGGAGCGTTCATCGTTATGGGCGCTATCGCGCTCATGACGTTCGAAGGCATGGCAATGGCCGTCGAGCGCTTCATGGACCAGCGGGTGCTCGACGTCGTCGACGCGCGCGAAGCTTTCGACACCGCCAAGGACGCTGAGGCGCACCATGATGCCGAGTACGCCCGCCTGAAGGCGGAACTCGATGCGGCGCGGGCTGCGAAGGCTGACTTGGACGGCAAACGGCCCGCTGCGGTCGCTGCGCCGCCAACGACGCAATGCGGTGGCGGCGTCGACAGACGCGGCAGGCGCCTGCCCGTCTATCCCTGCCATAGCAAGCCGGATGAAGAAGCGGTGGACGCCAACGCACGCACGTTGAACGCGTACAATGACGACGTCCGCAAGGCTTCAGACAGCGTCGCCAAGGCTGAAGCGGCCCTCAACGCGCTGCCTAGGCCGGACGGCGCTGTCGTCACCAACTCTCAGAAGACGCTGGAGCACGCCGCGGCCAGCTCGACGATGTACCGTGTCGCTGCGTCATGGTTCGGCGTGTCGGTCAAAGACCTGACTGAAGAACAGTTCGAGAAGTTCAAGCGTCTGGCTGTCATCGTCGTCGCTGGCTCTGCGGCGACCGCCACTATGGTCGCCAGCTTCGTCTCGCACGCGACGCCGATCGATCCGAAGTCTCCATCGAAGCTGATCCGCTCGTTCCGCGCTTGGATCGCTCGTCGGCGGAAAGCCGTGGTCAAGACGGTCGTGGTCGAGAAGCCGTCTGGCATCAAGACGATCGAGGTTCCGAAGATCGTCGAGGTCGAACGAGTCGTCACCAAGCACATCCATGTCCCCGTGGACGTGAACACGTGGCGCGTCGTCAAGCCCGACGGCTCGCTCGGCGACGCGATTTCTCCGCTGCACGTTGTTCAGGGAGGCAAGCAATGAACGCTGCTGACATCGTTGACACCTCGCATGTCGACGCCGTCTTCGCCAATCAACAACGCAACGCCGACAGCGCTCGGCGGCGCGCTATGATCTGGACTGTCGGGAAGTCGGCCCTGTGGGGCGGCGTGGGCCTCGGCGCGCTGTGCTTAGGTGCGTCGTTCCTCGTCAAGCCTAAGATCATCGAGACCATCAAGGTGGTTGAGGTGCCCAAGGTGATCGAGACGACGAAAGTGGTCGAGGTGCCGAAGATCATCGAGGTGCCGAAGATCATCACTGGCGGCAAGCTCGTTGACCCGCCGAAGGTTCCGGAAGCGCCACCAGCGCCGCCTTCGCCCAAGGTTGCGCCGACGCCAGCGCCGACCACGGAAACCCATCCCTGGGACGCACTGGCTAACAAGCAGTACGTCGGCACTATCACCGACGTTGTCAGCGGTGCGGTCTGTTACGATCATGACACGTTCGATCTTCACTGCACGCATGTCGTCAACACGGACTCGGCCGGCCACGCTGTTCTAAATCCCGATGGCAGTGCGGTGTACAGCTCGACCGCTGACTTGTCGCCCATGAGCAAATGGCTTGGCTACAGCGTCTACAAGGCCACTCGGCCCGAAGACCCGCAGCACCTCGCTGACTTTTGGGTGGCGAACAACGGCGAACTGATCAAGTTCGAAATGGCCCCAAAGGGAGAAGGGCAGCGCGCCGCTGACAGCGTGACGCTCCGATCTGACGGTCAAAGCCTGCTGCTGGATGTCGGGATTGGAGCGCGAACCAATTGGCCGTTCGTGCTCGACACGGGCGCGTCGGAAATGACGGTGACGCAATCGCTGGCCGACGAGCTTGTCCGCGAAGGGTACGCTGTTCGCGGCGAGCACGAAACCGTCACTTACGCTGACGGCAAGCCCCACGACGTTCCGACTATCTCTGTCGATGCGGTGATGGTCGGGACGCACCGGGTCACGGATGTCCATGTCTCGGTCTCGCCGGACAGGTCGCCCATGCTTCTCGGCTTGGGCGTGCTCAACCGCATCGGGCGCTTCACGGTCGATGTGGCCAACCACCGGCTACTCTTCGAGGGAGTAGCGTCGTGAGGCTCCTCCTCGCAGCGCTGGTGGCCCTGACTTGGTCGGCAGTTGCTGGGGCCGCTGACTTCGCCGTCGTGCCTGACCCGACCCTGACCCCCGGCGCAGTCCGCACGACTGACGCTGTGGACATCTGCTCGCTAGGCACCCGTGAGCTGCGTCACTGGTCGCGCGACCGCGACGACCGGATCATGGTCGAGTACGGCTTGCCGCCCGGGCCTCACCCGGACTTCGAGATCGACCATCTCGTTCCGTTGGGGGTGGGCGGGGCGGACGACGACCGCAACCTGTGGCCCGAACCACGGCGGTCGGTCGAGCCCCTCTGGAACGCCGAGGCGAAAGACCGCCTCGAATGGAAGCTGCATGACATGATCTGCGCTGGAGCCATCAACCCGGCTGCGGCTCAGGCAGCTTTCACGGAGGACTGGACAGAGGCGTATCGCAAAAATACGTCTCCGACCGTCATTGAGATCTCCGATGGCTTGGGGCCTTGCCACTACGTCCTTCGCGACGAAAGCCGGTCGCCGAACCGGATTTCCGGCGCTGGGCGGAGTGGATCGCGCACGCTGACCGTATCGTTGCCCCAGACTGGCGACGCCCCGCTCATGGTCCCAACTGCGTTCCTTAGCCTGGACCACAACTTCTTTGGTCACGGGCCGCCCGGCTTTAGCCGGCGCGGCTTGCCGGCGAGCACGGCGCTGATGCGGTTGGTGGGATCGTACTGAACCCAGCCTGCGCCTGGCAGAAAAATCTGCACCCAAGCATGAGTCGCGCCGGAGCCGATCATGCCTGCCTCGGCTTGATCCAACGCCGCATCATAGGGGTAACCGCTGACGAAGCGGCAAGCGAATCCTAACCGGCGCAACGTCTCAATCATAAGCCAGGCATAGTCCGGCAAGCACCCGACTTGGAGCGTAGAGTTTCACCGGGGATGAGCATGCCTTCGCTCTCTCTCGCTTTATAGCCGAATGACTCGCGGAAAGAATCGAGCATCCGACGCAAGACGTCCGAGGTTCGATCCTGGTCGCCGGCAACAAAGCTTTTGCCCCATGCGGCGACGCTGGAGTCGCTGTCCTCGGCGTGCGGCCGGTGAAGGCGGCAAGATCGGTCCACTCATCAGGCGTATATTGCACCGGCACTTCCTCCGCCCGAGGCTCCAACGGAAATTCCTCAACACCTTTGGTTCCAAAATGGATCGCTCGGAACTGAAACGTAAACGTGATCGAGCGCAACTCGCGGTAAATCGAGCCCTAAGTGCGGCAGCCCGAGCGCGAGGCTGATCGCGAGGTCCGATGGAGTCGGATAGAAGTCGTTCGCCTTCGCTTAGACAATAGCCGTGCTGGCGCTGATGAGCCGGATGAAGCGCGATCGTCATTTCAATTCGCCTTCACGTAGTAGGGTTCGAAGCGCCATGGCGGATCGCGCATTTGCCAGGCTCGAAACCCTTGGACGATAGACCGCCTTCGGACTCTTTCTGCGCGCCTCTTGCTCGGGACTCGCGCCTTTTAGAAGGCGTTACCAAATGGCGAAGCCGCCAGACGCGGCTGCGAAGCGAATGAACTCATCGACGTCAGCCCGCGCTACGGCGCTTGTGTCGTTCAGCATTGCGCACAGACCGAGGAACTCGTCACGAGCTAACTTAGGATCGGCCGGAATTACCACCCCGGTCGGACCGAACTCCAACTGCGGATAGAGCCGCACTGTGAGTTCGGTCGTCGCCTCGGCTATCTTTGCCCGATCTCTGCAATAGGCTTCGATCACTCCTTGAGTGCTGAGCTCTTCAAGCCGCCTTGCGAGATTCCTGGCGTCAACAGCATCGAGACCATCGCCTTCGTTATAGAGCCAACCCTCCCATCCCCGCGTCTCCTCCGGACAGAGATCGACTAAGAGCCGGACGAGATGCGGCCATCTCCAAGCGTTGCGCCTGAAATATTTGCCCTCGGCGCTCGTAGGTGCTTTGCCGTAAATGTCGAATCCCATAGCCAGTCTCCTTTCGAATTGGCCGATGCGGCCATTCACGGGTCGAGATAACTGAAGTAAGGGGATCGCCACCTTGTGCTTGCCCATCTGCGATAATGGCCTGGGTCGTCCGCCCTTCGCCGCGCAGGTGTGCTTCACGATGTCGGCGTAGAATCGTTCCTTGTGCTCTTTCGCCAGCTCTTCATCGGCGGCGTCCCACTCCTCTTGCGTCGAAAAGCCCCAAAATTGAGTCAGCCTAAAACTTCGCGGCAGGGGGTCTCCCCCTCGTTCTCCCTACTGGGCGGTTTTCTGATAGCCATGGGCCATGGCGGTGGTGTGCCCCTAGTTGTGCGCTTGTTGATCATGCGCATGACCATGCAGGCGACAATGGTCATGCCTTGACGCCGCGCCGCTTTGCGGCAGCTCGCGGCTTCGGCCCCACTGACCGCGACTGATGCTGGTCGACGTATTCGCCCAGGGCTTCGACTGTGTGGCCGATGGAGCGGCCAAACTTCGTCGCGCGAGGACCTGCTCCCTCAGAGGCCCATTTTTCCAAAGTTCGCGGCGACAAGTCGAGAACCACTGCCGCCTCGTCACGCGAAAGCACGGCTTTGCCGCCGGCGAGGCTGCGCACAGTGGCCGCGAGCACAGCCTTCTCGATGTCGGCGCGAATTCGCTCGACAACTGCGTTGGCGATGGCAGCAACAAGTTCGGTGTCCATAGAGCGCTGTCGGGTTCGGTGCGACAGAACTCGATCTACTCGCATGGTTCACGATTGTCTGTGTAAGGAAGAGGCTCCTTCTTTCCACAGACGAGACTAAGCGACTGAAAAGTCACAAAGCCCGAATCGGTCGAGTCGCGGAGCGCCGCGGAATCGTTGGCAATTCGCCAGGGACGAATTTTTTCCCCTCACGTCCCGCGTTTCACTCCGGCACTTCGCCACACCGCATCGGCTGCGGCCTCGTCGCGGAGCGCCGCGTTTCTAATGGCGATCTCCAGAAGAACCGCCCACGGCGTGTCGCCTGCTTCGACGTACGCGAACACATGGCGCGGCTCGCACCCGATCAGGCCAAACCCCTTTCCGACGAGGAACCGCGCCTGGTCCCACGAGCGTCCGCATAGCGGAAGCCATGGCCGCCCCAGGTCATTGGCGTAGCCCTCGGCGCCGGAGCGCGTCTCGCCGAAGACTTCAGCCATGACACGATCGACAGTCAAACTCTCGCCCTTCTTGTGCAGATCGAAAGCGGCAAGGCCGAGCGCAACGGCGCTGTAGACCGCCAGCTCGCGGTATTCGGGCGGCTTGTTTTCCCTGCGCCCCCGAGGCGGCCGGATGAGCGGCGACGCCGTCTCCGAACTGAGCGCCTCCAGCGTGTCGGCAAGCTCCGTGAACCGGGGAACCTTTCCCGCGAGCTCCTTGGCCTGCGCCGCGGCGGCCTCAAGCATATGGCGCAATCGGATGACGTCGGCGGCCAGTTCTTCCGGCGACAGGTCCATCGGCGTCAGGCCGCCGCAGTCTTGCGCGGCATACCGGGTTCGGGCGCCGTCGATCGTTCGGCCTCGACCTTGGCGATGGCCGCCGCGAGGGCATCGCACCAACGAACCGCGGCGCTCGCGCGCTCGCGCTCGAAACGATGCTTGTCATATGTCTGGATGAGCTTGTCCTGAGAGTGATTGAGCATCAGTTCCGCGACCACGCGGTCGACGCCGAGGGCGGAAAGCCCGGTGCGAAACGCTTTGCGGAACGCATGCAGGTGGACGCGATCCGTGGCGCCGAGCCGCCTGGCGGCTTCGACCAGCGGCGGCGTCAGTTTCGACCAGCCGGTCATTTGCCGCCCGCCGCGGCCGGGGAAGGCGAGCGTGTCGTCGTGCCTCCGCTGAACATGATCGATTTCGCTCAGTAGGAGCGGCGGCAGATAAAGCGTATGCGAGCGCCCGGTCTTCGTCGTCGGCGCGGCCAGCAAGAGTTGCGCCGGCAATCCGTCGCCGGCGGCCCGGAGCCCGGCGATCACGGCTTTGGTGAGCTCGGTCCTTCGCGCGCCGGTTCCGATTAGGAGGCGAACGTAGCGCCCGAAGGTGGGATTGACGCGCGGATCGCCGGCCGCAACCCAAAGGCGCGCGAGTGAATCAATGGACAGCGCCTCATCTTCGCGTTTCGCTTCGGCGACGTTCTTCGTCTTCAGCGAGCCACGCCGAGCGCGATGGCCGGCAAGGGGATTCGCGTCGACGAGGCCGCGATCGACTGCGACTTCGAAAATACGATGAAGAGTTGCCCGCAGCGTCACAGCGGCCGAGGGATACTTTCCCCGCACGATGTCGATCGCTTCCACGAGATCGCGGCGCGACAAGTCGCGCAGCGGTTTTCTCGCCAGCGCTGGCGCATGACGGCTGATGGCAGCGACGCGCTCAGGCGCGGTCTCAATCCCCTCGGCGCGCTGAACGTCGAGATATTCGGTCAGGAATGTATCGAGCGTCAGTTCGGCGCTCTTCGCCGCCTCCGCCGCCCTCGCCGAAGCCCGCCGAGCCGCCACAGGGTCGACCGCCTGCCGGGCCAGCACCAGGGCGTCCTGAGCCATCTCGCGCGCCTTTGCGAGCGGAATCGCCGACACCCGGCCGAGCGTCATGCGGCTCGAGCCCGCCGCCCCAGGCAACCTGTACCGGACGCAGTAGACCAGTTCGCCGCCCTCGGTCTGCCGCCGGGCGATCAATCCGTTTTGTTGAGCGTCATGATAGACCGCCACGCGCAGCGGCAAATTTCGCAACCGTTCTGGCGTAAAACGGAACCGCGCCTCAACGCTCATCTCCGAAATCCCCGTAGGCCCCGCATAGGCCCCGAATCGAGCACGGGCCTAACGGGCTCTATCGTGGAAAATGGGGGTTGAAAGCCGGAAAACGCAAGCAAAATCGTACCGCATCGGGCGGCGTCGGATCGGGTGCGGAACCGAGCACAGTTTTGCCAAGGTTGGGGTCGAGGGTTCGAATCCCTTCGCCCGCTCCAATTATTTCAAGACTTTAAGAGCAACCGCTCTGGCCCGCCTCGCCGTGCGGCTAACACGGGGCTAACAGCAAAGTCGGCGTCGCGCCGCCTGAAGTCGGGCGCGCTCCGGGACCTTTCCTCAGGCTTGAGGGGCGCTCCGGCAGCGAGCGATGCGGCTTGCAGACGGGACGGCTCCATCCGTCCTTTTGAGGGTCGGGCGGACAGAAGAACGCGCGCCACGACATCTCGAATGCGCGATAGACAGTGCCGGGCCCAACCATTGCCGCCGGAACGTCGGCGAGCGCCGCTGTTCCGCCACCTGACGGAACGGCCTGCGGTCGACAGGATCGAGTGAGCGCGACAACTCGGTCGATTAGGTGTTCAGGATCGGACACGGGCCTCGCCGCTCTGTCGCGCTCCGGCGATAATAGCTTCGATCAGCGCCCCAGACCGGCAAGACGGGGGTCGCCGGGGTAGGGATAGCGCTCCGAGCGTCGGCGGCGATTTTGGCGGCGTTTCCCCTTCCTCTACGCGCCGGCCAGCCCTCATTAGCTGGGGTAGGACGCCGCTCAGACCACACAACCTCACCCCTCGAATGGCCTACCGAACTGTGCGACCGCCTCAACCGGTAAGGGTGATAGTCAGTCACAGTATGCTGAGAAAGCAACACGTAGTAATGAATAAGTTATGTATAGTTCGTGATGATCCTCCCTCTAATGCTTTTCATTTGTCGCAGTTCTACCGGCTACGGTCCCGGCCCGCTGCCATTGGAACTCAGGGACTTCCGACCATCCCTCAACGTCTCCAGGGTCGGGCGAGTCCAACGCTTGCGCAGCAGGCCGGAAGTTTTTGGAAAGAAAATTCGCCTAAAATTTTTGGTGCCTTCGGCGATTTTGCGCTCGCAATCGCGAACCCCTTTTTCGCCATTTTTTCGAAAAAAAACAGCTCGGCGGAATTCGAGGCCGCATCTAATCGCAGTTCGAACAAACCAGGTCACTCGCAAACCTGGCCGGAACGCGGCTTTGGTGGAAAACACCGCGGCCGTTGAGGCCTGATCCCCGCGATCGATATGCGCGAGCCCATCTCAAACCGAGTACCGTTGGAACTGGCTTGCCATCGAGCAAAAGGTCGATGTCGGGCGACGACTCCTGCTCGGGAGCATCGCTAATGTCGCTGGCGGTTTGCTTCTCAGTCAGACTTTCTCAGTTGCTTCCAATCGTGGGCGATTGACAATCAAAGGCAGGCGCTGGACCTTCACCGGCGCCACAATATTCGCGTCCGTCGCTTCGAATGGCGTTACATCCCAAGATCCGCTCCTGGCTCAACCTAGGCCGATCCGAACTCGGCGTCCTCGCGTCGTGATGCCTCACCGACGAAGCGAATTTTCCACCTATCTCTACGCCTCCGAATACGATCCAGACTTCGAACCCAATTCAACACGATCGGATGCTGGTCTGAGCCGGTGCGGCGATCTCTCGTACGTTTTGTCGTGATCTCGCTGCGGCGCCGGAGCACACGCCGAAACCGGCTCGTAGCGGCAGAACAGGTAGGCTTGAAGGATCTCGCCGGCCGTCTCAGGAAATCCGAAGCGCAGCTCACAGCTTTCCCGATCCCTGTTGAATGGCAGGATCTCGACGTCGGTCATTCCGCTGTAGAGCCGCGGCCACTCCGCCGCGGCGCGGCAGACCAGGCTCGCGGCGGATCCATCGTGCCGGGACGCGCCAATCCCTGCTGCCCCGGCGCAGAACGTCACGACGTGCGCGCCAAACGCCTCTTTCTCCGTGCAGCAGCAAGGCGGCTCGGGAGGACGCTCCCGTAGATCCGCGGATTCGAACAGCAACATCAGCCTTGTGACGCGCAGCGGCGGATTATGCGGCAAATAGGCGAAGAACTTGCGTCGCAGTTGCAGCGTCAGGTCGCGCCGGCCGCCCTCGTGTGCCACCGGCCGGCGGAACAGTTCCCAGGCGTCCGGAAAATCGTGCCGGATGTCGAAGAACGACCATCCGTCCCCCGGCAGCGTGCCGGCCGCGGCGGCGCTGGCGGCGCGCTTCAGGACCTCGCCGCCCTCGCGGGCCGTGTAGTTGAGATGCAGCACGGCGTCGGTCAGCGTGTTCGGGTCGAAATAGTTGTTGTCCGGCGGCAGCTCCAGCCGCCAGCGGCTTATCGAACCCATGAACTCGAACGGCAGGTAGCGCGGATCGCTGAAACTCAGCTCAAACAGGCCCGAGTCGTTCTGCCCGCTGGACGTTGCAATCGCCTCGCGTGCACCGAACATCTTGACCGCGCGCGGATCGTCCGGACTGAGCCGATATCGCACGGCCTCGTCGCCCTCGCAGGCGCAGGGCGTGGTCGCGCAGCAGCATCCTCGCGTCGCCGCGCCGAGCCGCGGGTCGATGCGGGTGACGCTGCTTAACAAGGTCAGCCGGCAATGGATGCCGGTGTAGGGTCCAGTCACGCAGGGGATCGTCAGCGTCACGCTCCGGATGCGCCGCATGAAATGCCCAGGGTAATCGGCGTCGAACATCCATTCGGGAATTTCGATCTCGCATCGCCCTGTGGCGCGCAGCCGCAGGAACGCCATCGGGAATTGCAGGCGCAGCGAGATGTGCTTGGTCAGCTCGTATTCGCGCCGGTTCTCGTTCACATAGGCCATCTCCATGTGATGCAGCGCCGATTCCAACCGCTCGCCGGCTAGCAATCCCGCATGCAGATCGTCCCAGGCCCATTCCGGCAAGAACCGGCGCGTGGTGTGGCCGCGCTCCAAGTTGAAGGCGTGCTGCGCCTGCAATGCGGTTCTGTGCGCCAGGTCGTACATCTGCCGGTAAAGTGTCGCCGTCTCTTTCTGCAACCATAGATATTGCTCGGTCGCGGTGAACTTGTCGCGCAAGAAATCCTCGATTTCGGTGGCGTTCTCGATCTGGCGCTGCTGGTTGTTCAGCTCCTGCATCGCCTGGTCGCGGCGGCGCTGCGCGCCGAGGATCTGCAATTCGACCTGTTGAATCTCGATCGGCAGCACCTGCATCTGGTGGAACCACTCCACGGAGCGGCGCTGCCAGCCGGCCTCGGTGAGGTCGATCGCCGCGGTCTCAGCCTGCACGTCAGCGATCGTTATCATCACCTTGGCGATCGTCTCGAACACGCCGGCGAGCTTGGTGCCGACCGGCACTTGTGTGTCCGTCGAGCAGAATCCGAGGAAGATGTCGGGGATCACCTTCATCGCCTCTCCGACAGCCTCGGTGATATTGGCGGCGGTGCGCATCTGCATGGCGTTGGTCGCGAGATCGATGTTCTGGATCTCGTCGTTCAGCAAACCGTTCTGGTAGAGCCCGGTGTAGTAGATCAGGTTGGTTTGGCTGACGTCCTTGGTTTGCTGAAGCGCCTGCACCTGCCAATCGGCGTCGCGCCACTGGTCCTGGCGGATCGACAGACCCAGAGCCAGCAGCTCGCGCTCCTGGCCGGCGCGCAGCGAGGCGAGGTATTCCGCATCGCCCTTCTCATAAGCCGCGAGCAACGCGGCGCCCAGTTCGCGCACGCGGCCTGCAAGTTCGGTCGCCTTCTGGATCAGGAAGGTAAAGCGGTATGGGCTCGGATGATGACACCATTCGCGCTCGTCGGCGCAGGTCGCGGCGGTGCGCCAGCCCTCGCGCAGCGGATTGTCGCCGAACCGGGCCAGATCATATTCGTTGTTGCGAAGCCGCCGCGCATCTAGGCAATGATTGAGCATTTCCAGGCGGTCCTCGACTCGCGAATAGAGGTCGAGCAGCCTGGGGTTCAGCGCCGCATAGGCCGGCGTGAAGCTCGAAACCGGCTGCGGCGCGCCCGAGGGCTGCAACAGCACGTTCGACGGCCGCCGGCCCGTGATGCGCGCGGCAGTCGCAAACAATAGCCGCGCCTGTTGGAATCCCTCGGGCGCGGGCCGGCGGCGCATGATCGCCTCGCCCCATTCGAGGAGCGTTTCACAGAAGCGCAACGTCAGCGCGCGCTGGCGCGCGGCCGCGGCGGTGACATGGGCGCTGTCGCAGCAGGCACCTCCGGAGGGAGCGCTGGGCTGGCGGGTCGCGGGCGGCTGCGTCGGCGGGGCGACGGCGGCGGCAAGCGGAGTCGGCCCCGATGCAGCAGTATTCGCCTCGGCGCCGGGCTCGTTCGCGCCGCCGCCCTGCGCCAAGATAACCGTGCCGGTGGGCGCGCCTGTATTGGTCTGCCCGCTTCCCTGAGCGAGGACGACAGTGCCCGTCGCTCCGGTGCTGGTTTGCCCGCCGCCCTGCGTCTCCACCGGGGCTGTCGTGGCTCCGCCGCCGGAGCCTGCTTCCGCGGTCGCGCAATCCATCCACGTGCAATCGCCGTGCAGAGGATCGAACGCACGGCCGTACCATCTCAGCGCCAGCTCGTAGTCGCAGCGCACGCGCAGCGCATCCGCCACCACCATCGCGGGGGCGAACCAATCGCACGGGAACAGGGGCGCGCCCGCCTCGTAATAAGCGTAAAACGGATAGGCGGGCAGGCCCTGCGGATAGGAAGCCGGTTGGCCGATCGCATTGACCACGGAGACCGGCGGCGCCGGCAGCACTTCGGGCAAGGTCACGGCGCTATCGGTGACGAGATCGTAGCGGAAACCGGGCGCCGAGCTGTCCGTGTAGCCCTCCGGCGTCGGTCCCGGCTTGCTGACCGCGAAGTAGAGCGAATCGCCGACGCGCCCGAGGAACACGAGGTCCGACGCGGAGGGTGCGTCCTCCACCTGCAGAACGAGATCGGACTTGCGCTGTTGGCCGAACTGGCCGTCATGCACGGGACACCAAGCCAGCCGAACCGCCGGTTGCGGCTTCCACTTCGCCAACAATTGCGGAACCTGGTCGTCGTCGTCCCATTCCGCCGATTGCTGTTGGATCTGGTCGTAGTAGGGATCCTGGAAGCCGAACTGATAGCTCGGCGTGAAGCCATCGTCCCCGGACTGCAGGTCGGTCTGATCGTCGTAGACAAAGGTCTCGGCCGGAAGCAACCAGAAGTAATATTCGTCGATCAACCATCGACGATCGTCGCGGCAATCCTCGCAGCAGCCGCCCGCGCCTGCGTCGGGTCTGGGCGTGAACGGCAGCGCGGCCGGCGGCGGCGCCGCCGCGGCGATGCGCAGAAACGCCGTACCCAACTCCGCGGCCGCCGCCATCCACAGCGGCGCCGAAGGAGCGACGGTTGCGGCCGCCGCGACCGAAGCCGCGGCGCGGGCCGCGCCGCCTGATGCGGTCGAGAGCTTGGGCGCCGCCGCGGGCGGCGGGGCAGACGATCCTCCGCCTGCCGGCGGCGTGTTCGTCCCTGCGGCGGCCGCCGGCACGACGGCGAGCCACGAGGGGGCGCCGGCTTGTTCGGGACTGCCGAGCGTTCCCAGACCCTCGCGCGTCAGCGAATCGGGCGGCGGCGTCAACGGCTGCAACTCGGAGAGAACGCGGCGCTGCAACAGGTTCGGCGCGAATTCCAGCGGCGTGTCGTCGCCCACCCACCAATCTGCGCCGCCTGGCGCGGCCACGCTCAGCGTCGCGCCGCGCAGCTCGCTTTCCAGGAACCGGAACGCCTCGATCCGCCGCGCGGCGCCGATCTCCGCCCATTCGATCCAATTTTCCGCGTAGAGCTCGCGCCGCTTCGCCTTCTGCCAGACGTGGAAGCTCGCAAAACGGCTGTCCCAGAGCTTCGTGAATTCGCGGCCCACTTTCCAGCCCGGCTCCAGGGTCAGACGGGTGCGGCGGACGAAACTCTGCACCGCCGAGATGGCCTCCTCGATGCGGCTCGCGGTCTCGCAGAGCCCTGTCTCAACGTCGAGCAGCAGCAGATCGGCGATGTCTTCCGGTTTTGTCGCATAGGCGCCGGGCTCAAACGACAGCGCCACGCGGTTCTGCGCGCAGAGATGGGCCAAGAGCGCCGCGCGGCCGCGCGCGCGCAGGCCGTCATTGGCCTGTTTGAGATCGCGCAGGCGCCGCGGTTCGCCCTCGGCGAGGCAGACCGCATTCACCAGCATCGTGAGATTCGCGTTGCCGGTCTGCGTCACGCCGGAGAGCGTAACGGCCGCCGCGGGGTCATTCGCCACCCAAAGGTCCGGCCGCGCCTTGGCGATCTCGCGTGCAGGGAAATGATGCTTCAACGCGTCGAGCCAGGCTTGCGCGCGCCAAACGCGCGTGAGCCAGCAGTCGCCCGTGAGGTCGGCGCTGGAAACCGTGTAGATCGGGCTCGTCTGGTCCTGGTAGAAACGCGACTCCAGGGGCGCGAGCGCCGGGTCGGCGCCGATTAGGGCGAGCAGCGGAGCGGCGTCGCCCGGGGCGCTGGCCAAAGCCTCTCGGAGCAGCAACCAGATACGGCGCTTGCCGTCGCGCGCGGCCGCCTTTCGGACTTGGCCATAGTCGAACAGCCGCTCCCACCAGTCGAACATCGCCTGCGTGCGTTGCAGGGACGGCGCGGAACGGCTCGGCGCAGGCGTATTGGGCGGATGGAAGTCGTCGGTGATCGGGAGGAAATCGAAATCGAAATCGGCGAGATGAGTCCCGAAGCTGCTCGGGCCCGTTCGGTAATAGCCCCGTCCGGCGAAACCCGTGGGGTTCGAAAGCATGAACCCGAGTTCCGACTGTCCGTCCTCTCGCCGGGCGGACAGGTCGAGGCCCGCGCAGAAGAGGACCGCCTTGAAAGCGCCCTGATAGGTGCACCGGATGTCGCGCAACGTGCCGGTGTAATAACCTTTCAGGAAGGCCTGCGCCTTGCTGCTGCCAGGAAGGAACGTCAAGCCGGAGTCCAGCGTGGCGTCCTGCCAGTCCCGATAAAGATGGCTCAACGGCAGCGTCACGAGCCGCCCGTCGCTGTCGGGTCCTGCGTATTTTAGCTGGAACCCGGTGCGCTGCGGCCGCGGATGCGTGCCCGTCAAGTCCGGGGCCGACTGCGCGTATTCGACCGTAATCCGGTAGGCGCCGCGCCGCAGCCGCGGCGCGCCGCGCGGCTGGCCGGTTTCCCCCGGCCATTGATGATTGAGCACGAGGGTCGGTTTCGACCCACGTTGCAGCGTGACCCGCCACTGCGCGGACTCGGCGCGCTCCGCGTCCGGCGGCTCGCCATCCGGCGCCGGCGCACCGGCATGAAAGACGTAGTCGCCCTCGTGGTCGATGAGCAGCATGCCGGACCAGCACACGCGGAAGGCGCTGGCGCCGCCGAGCCGACGGCCGTCGGGGAGGGTGGCGTAGCCGTTCTGCACGGACGCTGGCGGACCCGCGAGCGACAGGCCGAGCGGGGGAACGACGGTCGGAACCGGGCTGTTGGTTGCATCACGCTCGTGGCCGAACGCCTCCAGCGGGCCGCGCACGTCGCGCCAAACCAGCTCCCAGGCCTGTCCCTGCGTCGTCGAGGCGTTGCCCGGCGGGTTCGCGCTAGTGCCCGGACTTGCGGGCGCGGCGTCGGTGCGGGGGTTCTTCGTCGGCGTGGCCGGGATCTCGTAGTCGCCTTGCAATCCCGTGCCGGTCAGCGCGAGCAGCGCCGCGACGGCGCCGCCCGCCGG
>Ga0209624_10000324_pt1 | contig 42247 bp, 46 predicted proteins | sample JacPinW_OM2H0_O1_FD_188565 | JGI IMG/M metagenome (GOLD analysis project Ga0209624, IMG submission 188565) | Forest soil microbial communities from Algoma, Ontario, Canada - Jack Pine, Ontario site 1_JW_OM2H0_O1 (SPAdes) (version 2) | ecosystem: Environmental > Terrestrial > Soil > Boreal...
GATCTACTCGCCCGCGTTGATAGCGCGCGCCGTAGCTGGCAGCAATTCGTAACGAGTAACACAATCACGATGCGGCAGCCTCGCAGGGTTAGTAGCGGTTGACACAAATGCCCGGCGATGCTCGTAACTTGTGACACAATTTCCCGGCTAAGTGAAGCTCTGGTCACTCCGGGCTGAACAGGGCTCACCTACCGAGATCGACCAGGGCTCACACTTCCGGGTATCTCAGTAGTAAGCTCTGACGCCCATTGCTCGATGAGTCTCCCAAGGAGGTTGACAGTGAGTAACAATAGTGACAAACGTAGCTTTCCCGCTGGGGCCTCTGAGACATCGCCGCTGCTGGTTGGTCTGTTCGGAATCTCCATTCCTGTTTCACTTGTGGCTGCGGCAGCTGTGACGGGCAGCGTGGTGGTTTTGGTGCTCGCTGTGTTGGGAATGTTGGGGGTTGGCGCCGCGACGTTGACCTTCATATTGATGCTCGCCAGCGATGGCGAGGGTGAGGTCAGCGAGGCCCACGCCGAGTAACGCGAGTGTGTTTCAGCGCGCTGCTAGTCGCGCCATGCCCACAGGACGCCGTTGTACGTCCCGACCTCGACATCCTCGAGATGGGCGTACCCAGCGGTTTGCACGAGCCTATTGGCAGCCGCATGCGCATCAGACTCGGGACAGCCGAGTGCGTGCCACTCGAGTACCAGCACCTTGGCTTTGAGACTTGACAGGCGAGGATCTGTGAGGATCGACCACTCACCGCCCTCAATGTCCATCTTCAACAAGTCGACAGTGTGGTCCTCATCGAAGAAGTCGACGGTACGGACTGTGATCTTGTGTCCGTGACCATCGGCGCCCGTTTGATCGATCCCGGATGAGCCATTCTGGTTGTGCCCGTCATTGGCTGCATCGGGTGCCAGGTGAGACTCAGCGAAGAGGTCAGCGACGAACGTCATTTGGCCTGGTTGGTTTGCCACGGCGGCGTCGCTGACAAGCCATCGTCCATCGAGCGCGTTAGCCGCGGCCACGCGGGTGAGGACGCGTAGATTTGCGGGATCGGGCTCGAAGCTGTGGATGGACGCTCCGGGCCAGCGGCTCAGAACGTATGCACCAAACAGCCCGACATTGCCGCCGAGGTCCATGACCTTGCGAGGCGGATTGGCGTCGAGTGTGCTGGCGAGCGCGGGCGGAGGCTCGTATGCGTACTGTCCACCGGTGCCACCAAAAATCTCATTGAGAATCGCCACATCGGCAGTAGCCGACGGTGGCTGGCGGGCGGCGAGCACACCATCGTGGCGGATGACAACGCTCACACCCGAGCTGCGGAGCTTGTAGGTGGCAGTGCTGGCGGGGCCGAGCTGGTGTGCAGCAAAACGCAGGCGCTCTTTGACGAGCAGCGCGCCCCGTGTGGTTTGAACGAGATGCTGGCCTGCGGGCGACTTGACTACGCGGCGCAAGACGTCGAAGCGGTTAATCGCATTCCTCAGCGCGTCGGTAAGTGCGGCACGGGCCCGCACGGAAGATGGCTCGCTCTGAGTCACTTCCTCGACTCTATCGATTTCAGGTCGCGGATCTCGCGGAGCTGGGAGCGCTCTGATCAGCTTGCCGAGACGGCGTGCATGGTCGTCGCGCCGCCGTACAGGCTCACCTTCAGCTTCGCCGCCACCGCTCGATGGGCGTCGCCCGCCAGGTGCGAGCGCCCAGCCGCGGTGAGGTGCATGACGACGCTCGACCCCGCCCCGGCCTGCAGCGAGAAGCTCCCCGTGGCCAGCACGAGCGTCGTCACATGGTGATGGCTGACGACACGCAAGAGCAGCTGCAAAGTCCCCTTGCACTGACCCCCGGAGCACTTCACTCGGACGGTGGTCCGACGGTGAGAGGTGATGACGCGCGACGCGGCGGTGACGAGGGGGACAACGGTGATGCTGGGGAGGACGCCGCCGACGGGAGATGGTGGCGTCACAGGTGTCGTTGCGGGTGGCGTCACAGGCGTCGTTGCAGGCGGAGGCACGGGAATCGGGATGCCGGCCGTCTTCACCCACAGCCATCCCATGAGGTTGGTCGCAGTCACCTTGCACTGGAGCTGGTGACCAGCATCGGCAGTCTGCACGGTATAGGTGGCGGACGTAGCTCCCGCGACCGCTTCGCCTTCCCGCAACCATTCGACGGAGAGGGTCGGTGCCGGCACGCCGCTGTAGGAGCCCTCTTCGCAGGTGAGGGTCCCTCCGACTGTGGCGTTGCCCGTGATCCGTGGTGCCACGATCCGTTTCGGCAGCGCCGGCAGCACCGCGTCCACATTAAGCGCGTTGCCTTCGGGAGCCGTCACGTTCACCGGCGTCGCGTCGGATTCGGAGAAGGCCTGATTGTAATACTCAGCGGGGCCTTCTGTGAGGAAGACGACGGTATAGGCGCCGGTCGGCAGCCCGCCAATCGTGTAGGCGCCCGAGGGAGCCGTGACCCCGCAGGAGGCGACTTCTCCGTTGCTCTGGCCGAACGCGCAGACCAGTGTGTCGCCTGATGGCGCGCCGGTTTCGCCGCTGGTCACCGTGCCCTCGATCTTGGCGCCGAGGGCCATCGCCGCGTTGATGCCTTCCTGCTTCTCTTCAGCTTCGACAGCGATCGGGTTAGCGGCTTCGTAGGAGGTCTTGTTGTCGTAGAACTGGGTGAGGTAGTTCAGCCCGCTGTCCGGCGTCGCGCGGAAGCCGACCTTGAAGGACCCGGTGGGCACGCCGGTGATTAGATACGCGCCGCCGGAATCAGTTTCCGCGCAGGCCATGGCTTCGCTGATCACGCCCAGGGCGCAGACTTCGATGCCGGCGAGCGGCGCGCCGCCCAGGGCTCTTGTGACGTTGCCTTCGACTTCGCCGCCCTTGCTCAACTCTGCGTCGATCCCGCTGCGGCGTTGACCCGATGCGATGTCGACCGGAATGCTTTCTTCGAACGTTTCCGCTTCGGGGTAGTACTGCGTGACGTAGTCGAGTGTCCCGTCGAACGGGGTCGAGAATTCGACAATGTATTCACCAGCGGTAAGCCCTGTGATCGAGTAATCGCCGCCGACAGTGCTGAGTGAGCACTCGAGGGCGCCGCCTTCTTCTCCTTCTTCTTCGAAGATGCCCGACGTGTAGGCGCAGACTTCAATGCCGGCGATCCCCGTGGCTGTGACCGCATCGCGGACCGTCCCTTCGATCGACGCGGTGCCGACGATGGCGGGCTTGGCTGCCGCGAGGTGGCTGAGTCGAGCTTCGTGGGTGTGCAGTGCGTGCCGTGTGAAGCCACCCCAGCGCAACGCCGAGCGGCCACCGTGGAGGTGGCTCGCCTGTGCTCCGCTCGCGAACGACACCAGCAGGGCCGTAGGAAGGATCACGAGCACGATCTCCAGTACGCGACGCACCTCTTTGACGCTCCCTGCTCGGAGCGGCCTTTTGCTCAGCACGGTTCCCCCTGCCTGTCCGTAGCTTGGGCCGCGCGCGACCCCCAACAACAGGCGCGCAAGATACCACATGTCTGAATGATTGCAACGCACCGCGTTCGGGCAATACAGAAGCCGCCAGATGCGGTCGAGGGGAGCGGCTGCTGGCGTAGGAGCCGTCCGAGTCCGTCGCGCCGTTAGTGTCGGCCTGGTAGTTCGTCGTGCAGATCAGCGACTCGCCGGCTGATCTCGTCGCGAATCGCGCGGACCTCGGCGATCGGTCGGCCCGCCGGGTCGGGCAGATCCCAGTCGACGTATTGCTTTCCGGGGAGGTAAGGGCAGGCGTCGCCGCAGCCCATCGTGACTACCACGTCGGCTTGTTCGGCGAGTTCGCGCGTGAGGAGTTGGGGCGTGCGCTCGGCGAGGTCGATGCCCAGCTCACGCATGACCTCCACGACCTCTGGGTGCACGCGCTCGGCGGGGGTCGTGCCGGCAGAGATCGCGGCGTGTTGATTGGCGGCGACGTGTTCGAACAGCGCTTGGCTCATCTGTGAGCGACCGGCGTTGTGCAGGCAGACGAATAGGACGGTTGTCATCTAGCTCGAGGCGGGTTGGCTTGTGGTTGTTGGATGCTCGGCGTGGGGGAGGAGCACGTCTGCCGCGTCCGCAGGTGTGACGCCGGGGTACAGCACCTTGATCGTGAGTACGGCGAGAGCGCCGCCGGCGAGTTGCGCGAGGATGAAGGTGGGGACGGAGGCGGGCGCGATCCCTGCGAAGGTGTTGGAGAAGATGCGCCCGATGCTGATGGCGGGGTTGGCAAAGCTTGCGGAGCTGGTGAAGAAGTAGGCCGCGCCGATATATGCGCCGACCGCTACGGGCGTCGTGTGGGAGCGCCGCGTACGGGCGAGGGAGAAGATCACAAGCACGAGGCCGGCGGTGGCGATCGTCTCGGAGAGCAGGTGCGCGGGTGAGGCGCGGTGGTGTGTGGAGATCGTCACGGCGCCGAGAGCGAACATGCCGTTGGCGGTGACGGCGCCCAGCACGCAACCGGCGCTCTGCGTCGGGATGTAGGCGAGGGCGTCGCGCCAGGAGAGGCCACCGAACGCGGCGTCGGCGAGCGACACGACCGGGTTGAAGTGCCCGCCCGAGACGGGGCCGAACATGAGGATGATGGTGTAGAGCCCTGCGGCCGTGGCGGCGGCGTTCTCGAACAGCTCAAGACCAGTGTTGTTCGGTGAGAGTGTCTGAGCTGCGATGCCTGAGCCGATCACAAGCGCTGAGAGGAAAGCCGAGCCCAGCAGCTCGGCGAGCAGGCGGCGAGCAATCGGAGGTGTGTTCATCGTCGCGGATCGTATTACATCGACAGATATCAGTGTTATTGATATAAGTAGATCGATGCTCGTCGATTTGGAGCTGTCCCCGAAGCAGAAGCGAGCCAACGGCTCGCCTTGCTGTGAGCCCGTCGTCTATCCCGATGTGCAGCGTGACCGCGCGCTGCGGATGTCACAAGTTGCCAAGGCCCTCGGAGACCCGATCCGATTGCAACTCGTGGACGTGCTGCGCAAGCATGCAGGCAAGGTCTGCGTCTGCGAGCTAGTGCCGCTGTTTGACATCTCACAGCCCACGCTTTCCCACCATCTGGGCAAGTTGCGCGCAGCCGGCATCGTCGATTCCGAGCGCAAGGGCCTGTGGGCCTATTACTACGTGATCCCAGATGCCCTGGAGGAGCTATCTGCATGGCTGAGCTGACCGCCGCCGATCTGCGTCGGGAGGCGGGCGTACGATCAAACGATGCCTCACCATATGCGAGGCGGCTCAGAGGTTGGGGAGGCACCCTGCGGCGGTGCGTCGCTGGATACGGGAGGGGCGGCTGCGGGCGGAGATCGTGGATGGCCAGTACTTGATCGATCCCGTCGCGCTGAATGGGCTTCGGGACGGGCTCTATCCGATGCTGCCTCTGCCACCCGAGTGGCGAATGCTCGGGGATGGAACGTCGGCCCCCAACTGGGTAGCGGGTATCGCGCTGTCGCGCGCTGGACGTTGAGGCGATGCCGATCACGAGGTTCGTCTGGACGGATCACACGATTTTGAGGCTCGCTTATCGGCGACTGGAGCGCTCGGACGTCGAGGAGGCAATACGCACCAGCCACGACGAACGGCGCGTGAACGAGGGAGAGGCAGATTGGCTGGTCCAGGGCATGACTCCTCTCGGTGTATGGATCGAAGCTATCTACGACCACCCGGTCGGAGGCGACGAGACGACGGTACGAATCGTGTCGGCCTGGCGCATCGATAACTACTAGTGGGGCGCTGGTCGAAGCGATAACCTCGGAAGAGCCATGTTCGCCTACTACGACACCGACGCAGACATCGCGTGGTTCCCAACCGGCGAGTCTGACGACGTTGTGAGCGAGCGGGTGCCCGGCGGGCTACGCGAGTACGATCGAGCAAGTCATGCGCTAGTTGCCATCGAGGTCTGGGATGCGAGCACTCGTCTGCCCAGGACGTTGCTAGAGGCGCTTCCGTCGCCCACCGCTCCGCAAAGCGCGGCTGCCTAGTAGATCCTGGCGCGACGGGCTATGCGGGACAGCGCGCCCGGGCCGATTCGAACGGCCGACCTCTCGCTCCGGAGGCGGGATGCGGGAGGCGATGCTCAGGGCGGAATCTCGCATGGGAATTGGGATTACGGGATGTTGTGGGCGGCCACGGGCGCGTCTGAATCGGGGCGATTTGCGGGGGATTCGGGGCGATAGTGGCAGGGCTGCCATTACACGGGAGTTCCAGTGGCTCTCCCGGTAGCCTCGAAGATGCTGTGTTCGACTACTACGATGCGGATACTGACGTCGCGTGGGTCCCTGCGGGCGGACCGTGCGGGGGTTCATCGATCAGAGAGCCGGCGAGTCGTGGAGCGCGTGAGCATCAACATCGGTCCGTTGCGCTTCGACCACGCGGACTACGACGCCGACAACGACGTGCTGTATCTGCATGTCGGCGAGCCGCAGGCGGGTGAGGGCGAGGAGACGCCGGACGGCCACGTCGTCCGCTACGCGCCGGGTACTAACCGAGTCGTTGGCTTGACGTTGCTCGGTGCGCGGCGCGCTCTGGCGAATGATGGGCGCCTCACGATCACGGTGCCCACGACCGTGAGGGCGACGGGCGAGCAGCTCGCTAGCGCGTTCGCGGCTGTTTAGCGTGCCAGTGCGAGCGAAAAGCGATCCGAATGGGCACCGCGGTTAACCGCTACGCCGGCTAGCGTCTGTAGGAGGTGGACCGCGCAACAGGTAGGCTGCTGTCAGTGTGGCGCGTTGTTGGGGGATCATCTCTAGTGCTCACTGGTGCGCTTATCCTCGTCGGATGCGGCGGCAGTAGCGAGGTCACGTCGAGCGTTGGCTCCTACATCGGCCATGCGAGCAACGCCGCAGTGTTCATCCAGTGGACGCGGAGCGGCGACAGCTTGTCTGGTTCGCTGCAGCAGGCGATCACGAAGGAAGGCGAAGGCGGCGGCGTGGAATCGAGTTCGCGTGCGTTCACGGGCACGATCAACGGGAAAGGGCTCACGCTCGCGTTGCACGAAGCGCTCGACTCGACTAGCGCGCTCGTGGGGCGGCTCTCGGGCACGGGGTTCACGATGACGTGGCCGGGCACGCAGCACGGGCTGATCTCGATCATGTTCCTGCCGGGCGAAGTCGCTGGCTACGACGCGGCGGTGCGCGCGCTAGAAAACGGGACTGGACCCGCCGCCACCGAACAGCCGTCGTCTAGCACGACGGGCGGGTTCCCCACGATGGTGCACAGGTGCGGTCTCGTCGAAGATCGCCAGTCGGAGCTGTCGGTCACGGCTGAGGACGGCGCCACATGCGAGGAAGCGCTGCACGTGTTCACCGACCTATTCGACGGCGAGGGCGAACGCCACCAAGGCGCCGACGAAGCGGCATCCTCGACCGACGTAGATGGGTGGGGATGCGGCACCGGCGCTGGCGGATGGGGATGCCGGCGGGCGGGTGAATACATCTCGGCCCTGACGCCGGAACCGACGGGCTGACTGCTTCGCCCTCGCTGGCCTCCGTCGCGGTTTGCGCCCGACTGTGCGTTTAGACTCGGCGCGCTATGGCTCGCCGAGCTTCGGACCGACTGCGCACCATCGTCTATGTCGATGGCTTCAATCTGTGCTACGGGTGCCTGAAGGATTCCGCAGAGAGGTGACTCGACCTCGGTGCGCTGTGCGAGCGGATGCTCAGCAGCGACAGCGAGATCGTGGGGATCAAGTACTTCACCGCTCGCGTGAAGGTCAGGCCCGGAAATCCTCACGCGGGCTAACGTCAGCAGACGTACTTTCGCGCGCTGGCGACGGTCCCCAATCTCACGATCCACTACGGGCGCCTCCTCGAACGGGGGGCCACTCGACGGTGCGTAAAGGACGATAATCTCGGGCGAGCGCGATTCGTTGAGGTCTGGGAGACCGAGGAGAAGGGCTCGGACGTGAATCCGCCAGCCACCTGCTGATCGACGGATGGCGCGCTCGCTACGACCTCGCCGTGGTGATCTCCAATGACAGTGACCTCAAGGAGCCGGTGCGACTCGTGCGCGGGGAGCTGAACGCTCCAGTCGGCGTCCTCAACCCGCACGGCAACCGAAGTTGGGCGCTGTCGCCGAAGCAGCTGCCGCGGGGCTCGTTCTACAAGCCGATCCGGCGAGCCGCACTCCGCGCCAGCCAGTTTCCCACCCAGGTGCCCGATGCTCGCGGGATTGTGCACAAGCCGACCATCTGGTAGCTGCCCTTGAATCGCAAAGGCCGCCCCGAAGGACGGCCTCGCATCCCTGCCGCCGAGGCGAACAGGGGGGGTACGAACATGGTAGCGCCACAGGCCGGCGTCATGTCAAAATAGGCGTAACTAGACGACCAGATCCTTGCGGGAGCCCGCCAGCTTGATCAGCCATCTTGCGTCGGCGTCGGGCCATCGAGGTCGATCGGAGTTGAGTCGGCCCGCTCACGCGTTGCTCCGTGAGAGCCAGGCTCAGAGGCCGTCAGGAAGCCCACGCGCTGGGCGGCGCCCCGGGCACCCAGGCGCTCGTGACGCCGCCGCCTTCCTGCCGTAGCGCGCGGCTGTAGTCGGCGAGCTGCGCCTGGAACGCCAGCTCATACCGTGGGTCATCGGCGACCTGGTCGATCCAGTCGCGCCAGACGACGAGCGCGCACAGCGTCTCGACGTGGCTGGCATCGTCCCACCACTTCTCCTTGAGATGGGCGTCGCGGCGAGCCAGCTCTCCAATGCAGCAGCCATCTTTGGCCGTTGGGCTTCGGCCTCCATTTCGGCTTGCTTGATCTCGGCGTTGAAATCGCGCGTCACGCTGCCTCCTAAGCGCTCGTTGTGGTCTGAAATGGCAGTCGGAGGCAGATGAGCGCTCCGACGGTCGACCTCAAGCCTCGACCGACGAACCCCCACTGGCTCCAATCTGGCTCCACATCAGGGATTCCAAACATGCGCCCGGGCCGATTCGAACGGCCGACCTCTCGCTCCGGAGATACGACACGCAGGAAGCGAAAGAGGCGTAGAAATGGCTCTGGCAAGCCAGATGCGCCGCCGACCGGCGAGGGCTGATACCTGCGGATATGGGCCGATTTGGGTGGGTCTAGGCCACTGGCTGGCGGTGGTGGCCTAAACGCCTAATAGGCGGCTCGGCACTGGCATTCTAATTCTCTGACCGCTGAGGTTTTTCTGACTGCGCTTTAGTCTGATCGAGAATCACGGGCGCGGTCATTGTGGGCACCAATGTGATCATGAACGTAGTACGCCTCCTCCAGGGCGAATATGACGCCCCAAAGGACCGTTGCGGACACCGCGGCTTGGCGGGCGACCGGTACAAAAACGGCCACAAGGACTCCGGCGATGAGAACTCCGGTGCCAAGGAGCAGGGCCACGGCATGGAGCAAGGGACGAAGGCGCAAGTATGCCGATAGCCAACGGACTAGGCCGGACCGTTGGTGCTTAAGCTCCTCCCATTCCGCCCGCATGTCCGCCCGTCGCACCTCCCATCCGACGGAACTCTCCAACTTTGAGTCGAGGATGACGCGCGCGATGGCGGTGGCAGTCTGCTGGTGGACCGTAGCTGCCGCTCTGGACCCCGAGAGTTGCCGCAGGGGAAGTGCGAGGAGCGCGGGTAGAGCTTGCCGCAGGACCACAGCGGTGCAGATCAGCCCGAATGCGAAATACCAGGTTGATGCGGCGTGAGTGAGTGAGAGGAGGACACCGCCAGCGAAGGCGATGAGCAGGCCGAGGCCAACAGCAGTCTCGATGCGGCGCATGGAATCTATGCTAACCACCCAGCCACTATGACGGCGAGGTAAATGAGGAACGCGACGGCGGTTCCGACGAAGGCGCCGAGCGCGGTGCCGAGCGCGACGTTTTCGGCGAGGCGCCGATTTGTGTCGGCGGAAAGAGCAAGTCCGCCAAGTCCGCCCAAGACGAGGCCACCGCCGCCTACGATCCCGATCAGTTCCGCGAGCGGGGGAGAGGTCATGTATGCCGCTGCCGCCAGGATGTCTCAGAGAGCCTCAAGGCCCGCAGCCTAAAGCAAGTGCGCGTCTGGTTGTAGGCATGAGGCCCTGAGCTGCCTGCGAGTGTCCGCGCTCGGCCGACCCGAGCCCGACGACTGCCGACAGCCGGTCTAGTAAGAGTCTCGGCTACAGAGTTAGACTGCCGCGCCCCAAGGCTCAGCAGGCGTGTTTCGTCTGAGACGGCGAAGGCAATTCGGGTTCTGGCACGTGACCGTTTCCGTCGGCTGCGTCTCAGACTCACCGTCGAACGCTTGCGTTACCACTCTGTTGAAGTCATGCACGGTGCTGCCGCACTCAGGGCATTGATCGTTTGAAAGAGCGTAGTGCGGTGAAGCGCGAGAGGGACCGGTGGCCGTCATGCATTATCCCGGTGCGCCACGACGCAAGGTTCCGTCTTCTAGGCGCACCAGAACAGAGGCCGGCCCCAGAACCTGCTCGACCTGTCCACGTTGGCCAGTGTCTCGGTCGATGACATGTGCGCCCACGAACGACGAGTTCGCTTCGCCGCCGTGGATTCCTCGCCACGGGGCCGGCGCCGGATCGGGATTGGCCGCGCTGGCGGACGGCCGCAGTCCGCCACGTTCCAGTGCCCGAGAGAGCTTGCTAGCCACTTCGTCGATACCGTCGTCGCTGTTTGCCGCAAGTCGGTCTGCCAGTGGCGGCGAGCGTTCCGCGATGTAGGCACGATCGACGCCATGCCAGATGGGGAGGATGACCTTCGATCCATCTATCTCGCGTGCCGCGAGGCCGGAGAGCTCACGCTGGGGCCACGGCTTTGCGAAGAACGCTTTGCTGAGTACGACCACACCAAACCGGCTCTGTGCGAGCGCTGCGTCGATGCGGCTGGTGAGGCTGTCCCCGATCGTAAGCTCAAGTTCATCGACCCACATGGACCAGCCGCGCGCCGTCAGCGCTCTGGATAGCGGGCGCACGAAAGAGTCCTTGTCCTCACTAGCGTGGGAGATGAACAGGTCGCGACGCTCCGCGTCCGTGCTTATTGCGTTAGGTGTCGTAGCCCCTGACCACACGACCTGCGGTTCCGGGTGCTGGCGCTGGCGGTAGAGAGCCGCCATCTGATGCCCGTCTACTGTGGCGAAGTAGTCGATGCGCGACTGGAACGCATGATCAGTCCAGATCGCGTCCACTGGCGGAAGGTGCGCGCCGAGGTGCTGAGATCGGAAGCCGAGTACCCCCTGATTGACCGCCTGGCCAACCACCTGCGCGAAGGACGAAATTCCCCCGCTCGGGACGAGGCCAGCATCTACCGCAGCCTGAAAGAGGTCATGGGGGTGTCCTTTCAGAACGTGCCGACGCGCGGGGTCGTCTTCGAGACGAACCACAAGATCTACAACCTCGGGAACGCTAGGTGGCATTCCCCGTCATGGTGACATGCCCGCGGCGAGGGATGCGGCGGCGGGGTCGCCACATCCTGTTTTCGCCTACGCACGGGGTGTCGTCTGTCGGCGGGCGACTCAATTCAGCGGTGCGCACACGTCGTTGGGCGACTGCATTCACAGCCACGCCAACGAGATACAAGCCACCACCCGAGCGCCCGTCCCCATCACAGGGAATGCCTCCTGCTCCCTGCTCCAGTTCTTGAAGTCGCGCAGGAACGGGGGACGCGCCTGATAGGTCGGCACTAGTCGCTGCGTACGGCCTCTAGCGCAGCTTTGAAGGCGGTGGCATCGTCATACACGTCCCCCGGCTCGGTTCTCGCCTCGCGGTCGACTTCCAGCTCGCCGGAACGCCAGTCCGGCGTTCAGAACCACGCCTGATCGGGGTCGATTTGGCCGCTCGACAGGCTGCGCAGCAGGACCGCGGCGCCATCAAGCGTGTTCTCCGGCAGATGCTCTACCAGCTCATGAAGCTCGGTCTTGGTCATCTCGGTTCGTTGTCGCACTACTCAAGAAGGTTGGGATATTTACCGCGTCCGTCGGGCGGCCATCGGTAGCGCCACCGGATTAGGCGGTATTGCTTCTGCGACCTGTCGAAGGATGGCTCCTACCTCTTGCGGTGTTAGGCGAAGAATCGTCTCGGAGGACGGTGCCTTAGCAAAAGACCCCACTTGGCCTAGGACGGGGTCATTTGGAGCCTTCTGCTTGGCTTGCTCGATTAGGGCGTTTGCGATCTTCCCGACCTCCCAAGCTACCTCTCTGCCGTTGATCTTTTCTACGTCGTCAGCAAGTTGGCCGATGCGCTTTGCGAGCGGAGTGATCACGGACGATCCTTTCTGATGGCGTGCTCATCGGCATGGTAGGCATTTAGGGCTGAGCTACTGGTTGAATCATGCGAGACGCTGAGCGCTGGCGCTCGCAGCGGCCAATCGCGGTCACCTCATAGGTGCCGGCCACGAACAGGGCGTCCGTGCGCCAACCGTTCGACGCCACGTCGTCATACTCAACCCGCAGCGCGAAGTTCGGCGTGCCGGTCCAGTTATGGACTTCGAGCAGCAGTGGTGCGTCGGTGTGGGGTCCAAGGCCAGCTGCCTGCGCGGGGAGTTGAGGGCCGCTCGATCCGGTTGAGGGCTGTCCAGCGTCATCCAGCAAGCTCGCCCACGCTGCGACGTTCAGCGCCGGACCAGGCCCAACATTCTCAACGTGGATGAGTAGCTTGCCATTGCGTACTACCTGCGGTCGCTTTTCGTATTGGCCGTCCGCACCGAGGTCGACGAACGTTTTGGCGACAACAGGCACGATGAGCGGTCGCTGTGCTTCTTCGACCTCCCTCCGTGATAGCTCGATCTCACGCTGGGTCTGCTGGAGCTGCTGCTGGCCGATCTCGATCTGGTCCTGCGTCTGCTTGATTGACCGTCGCGCGAAGAACAGCGAGACGAATGTCGCTACTGCCAACGCGAGGGTCCCGATGGCTGTCCAGTTCCAGGTGCCGTCGAAAGAGGCGAGCATTGGGCCAGCGTAATCGCCCGACCAGTCGAATCTGCGCGCGGGTGGCAACTGCCGAGATCACCCTCCACGCCAGCCAGCACGGCTTGTCCCTGCTGGACTGCTGTGACGTCGTCATAGTCCGAGTCTCCGACGGCGCTGCGTCCAGGGGGAGCTGATGAAGCGCGGGCGCCGCTCCAAGAGCGCGAGGAAGGGTGGGTCCGGCTTGGGTGTTCGTTTGGCTGTTCGTCTATAAGCCGAACAACCAAACGAACACGCTGCTGCCCGCTCGCTCCGAAGTTTGGCTCTGTACCTGGCACGAGGAAGGGGGTCCCCGCCTCTCCGCTTCGCTCCGACACGGGGACCCCCTTCCTCGACCCAACACATCAGAGATGTTCCGGGCAAGGTCAGGTACAGAGCGTTGGGGGGGCGGGAGCGAGCTTCCTTCGCACGGTCCTTTCTGTTTGGTTTCCCCCATGACCCGCCTGCTGCTGCCCGTGATGCGAGCGGAAGCGATAGGGACTGACGACGAGGGCGAGTTCATCGAAAGCCCAGGATGGCCGTTAATGTGGCGCTGACGAACGAGCGATTCTTGCGCGGCTATTGGAATTTTGTGTAGGCTCGCTTCGTGGCTACGGGGGTGGTATCGGTTCCAGTCGGCTCTGAGCCCGAGGGCTGGCGGCATGCGCGGCTGATACCGACGTACGGGACACGTTCCCAGCAGGAGCAGGAGAAGCGTGCGACCTCGTGCCTGCTTGCGGTCATGCACGGCGTGCCAGAGTTCGGTTACGCCCTGTTGAAAGAGCTTGGCGCGCCAAAGTCGCCGACGATCGAGACCTTTGCCGAGGTGAGGTTCAAGGACTGTGATGGCAAGTCGGTGATCCCGGACGGGGCGATCGTTTGTCGCCGGGGAAAGAAGACGTGGACGTGTTTGGTCGAGGTCAAGACCGGTTCGGCGCGGCTCAAAGATGAGCAGGTTGCGAGCTACCTCGACATTGCGCGCGAACATGGTTTTGATGGCGTTCTGACGATCTCTACTGAGATCACCGCAACATCCGACGAATCACCGGTCGCGGTCGACGGACGCAAGCTGCGTGCGACCGGTCTTTGGCACTTCTCGTGGTGGAGGGTGCTGACAGAGGCGGTGGTGCAGCAGCGCTACCACGGCATCTCCGATCCTGACCAAGAGTGGGTGCTGCGGGAGCTAATCCACTATCTCGGCAGCGAGGCGTCGGGCGCGGTCGGCTTTGAGGATATGGGCGAGAACTGGGTGCCTGTCAGGCGGTCTGCCCACGAAGGCACGCTACGCACCGGGAATCCTGCCGCGCGTGACGTCGCAGAACGTTGGGAGCAGTTCACGAACTATCTTGCGCTGAGCCTGTCACAGGAGTTGGGCGCAACCGTGACTGCTCAGCGGCCGCGCACACAGAGCATGGCGTCTCGCCTCGATGAAACGGTCAGATCACTGGTCGAGGCAGGCGTGATGCGCTCGACGCTCCGAATCCCGGATGCTGTCGGGCCGCTTGAGATCCGCACCGATCTGCGATCTCGGCAGACTACGACGAGCGTTGCGATCGATGCCCCGCGCGAAGGGAGGCCAAAGGCGCGGTTCAACTGGCTGATGAAACAGCTCGCTGATGTTCCCGACGACGTTCGCGTCGAAGCGGCATTTCCCAACGCGCGGGACACCACAGCTGCTCCGCTTGGGAGCGTTCGGGAGGACCCGACCGTCCTCGCCTACCCTCCGGACCCCAAGCGTGGCCCGCGTGGCTTCGTGGTTGCCCGCTCCCGTCCTATGGGCCAAAAGAGAGGGCGTGCGGAAGGCTCATTCGTGCGCGAGACAAGCGCTCAAGCAGTCGGGTTCTACCGCGACCTCATGCAGAACTTGAAGCCCTGGCATGCGCCGGCGCCGAAACTGCGTACCGAGGCCGACAGCGCTGAGGTCAAGAGCACGGAGGTGGCCATCATCCCGGCCTGGGTTGGCGAGCCTCCAGTAGCAGCGGGCATAGACAGCGCGAGCGTGGTGCCACCCAGTGGCGACCTCATGCAGGATCGCGCGCCGTAGAAGCACGGGGACCCTCACGACTGGTCAAAGCACCTTATTTGCGTCCGTCGCCGCGTAGCGCCTCGGCCCGTATAAAGACCTCTGACGCGGGGACATTGAGACCGTTGGCGATCTTGACGATGTTGGCGAGTGCGACGTTGCGTACGCCGCGCTCGATGCCGCTGTAGTAGCCGCGATTGAGCCCCGCCTCAAGCGCGATGGTTTCCTGCGACATCCCGCGCTCCGCGCGTAGCTCGCGGAGCGCTTGACCGAATGCGGCGTGTACGGGCGAGATTGCGGGCACGCATGCAGCCTCGCTGGTTGACTACTATGAGTCCATACACTATAAGTCGCATCGAGCAAAGCCCTACAAAGCGGTCCCGACGCGAGTGGTAGCTCACGCCGGGACCTGGACATAAAGGAGCGTGTACTCCCTCATGCCTGACGAGAACCCTAACGAGCGCGACTGGGAGGTCCTGGAGCGCAAGACGGTTTACCTGCTCACGGACCCCACGGGACACCCGCCGATCTGGCTGGTGGCGGACATCGGCCGCGAGCTAGAGGAAAGCGACCCGGACGCGATCGTGCGCCCGCTTGTCAACGCAGGATTGCTGCACCGCACCAGCGATGACCACGTGTTCGCGACGCCTGCTGCGTTCAAGATGGTTCAGATGGTCGGTCACGTCGTCTGAGGACTGCGAAGGGCGCCACGCCGCCGGTTGGGCGTGGCGCTCACAGTTCAGCAATCGGAAGGGATTGGCAGGTTGCTCCCCCGCTGTAAAGCAAGTAGGAGCCCCCACCTAACGGCGGGGTACGGCGGTCACATCACTACTTGCTTGACAGCTCCTCCACAACCTGCGAAGGCCAGCAATCAGTTGGGCAGGCGCCCAACTGGCTCGGGAGAGCCCTGATCCCCGGAGGAACCTCGTGACCGTGACCTTGCACGACTGGCAGACCAACCAGCTTGCGCGGAGAGGGCAGTGCTCGGCTTACAAGCAGAGAGCCCATGCCACATCTCAGCCGCAAGCGCTATCCGACCTGCCCTCAGAAGCACGGCGCCCGACGGTTGCGCTTGGGATGGCGCGTGGCGATGAGGCTCGATCCCGCCGACATCGAGCAGATCGCACGGCAGGTCGCCGAGCTGATCGCAGCCAAGCACGTTCGCCCCCCGAACCGGTTCGTGGATGCCGCCGAACTCGCGGAGCTGCTTGGTGTCGAGCGCGATTGGGTCTATGCCCATGCGAACGCGCTTGGCGTCATCCGGCTCGGAGGCCCACGCGGCCGGTTGCGGTTCGACCTTCAGCGTGTGCAAGACGCTTGGCCCGCGCCGACGAAGCCCGGAGCGACACGTACCGCGGGTGGGGCGCGCAGGAAGCGCTCACGGGCGAGCCGGGCGGTGCGGTTGATTCCGTATGAGTCCGATCAGCCCGGGATCTTGTCGCCATCCAGTCGAGAAGGGAGGGCGTGATGCCCCGCCCGGCAAGCGGCACCATCGAAGCGGTCACGCTGGCAGACGGAACGATCAGCGTCCGCGCCAGGTTCAGGCACAGGGGGGAGAGGTGCCGCGTGGTCCTCGGCCGCGACGTCGACGGCTGGACCGAGGCGAGGGGACGGCGCGAGCTTCAGACGATCCTCGCGCAGCTCAGCGCTGGCGTCCCGATCGAGCAGGTGCTCGCTCGCTACGAGCCAGAGTCGATCCCCGATGACGATGAGTACGGACACGGGGTCACGATGCACGAGTACGCCTCCGACTGGCTGGAGCGCAGGCGCATCGGCGAGATCGGCGACGGGCCGCTGGCCGACACCACCTACCAGGACTACCTCTGGAGGCTCAAGAAGTACATCCTGCCGGCGTTTGGGCAGGCGCCAGTGGCAAGGATCAGCGACGCGGACTGCCGGCGCTTTCGAGGCAAGCTGTTCGCGGACAGTGACGCTCTGAAGAAGATCGCAGCGGCAGGCGGTCGAGCCGAGGATGAGAACGGACGCCAGCGCCGAGGACTCTCGCCGCGCTCGATCCAGATGATGATGCGGCTGCTCGGCCAGATCCTCGCCCAGGCCGTCAAGGACAAGGTGCGCGAGGACAACCCAGCCCGTGATCCTGGCCTGAAGATCAAGGTCCCCAAGCCCGCTCGGACGTTTCTTGAGATAGACCAGCTCGTGATGCTGCTGGACGCGGCGCACCACCTGCAAACGGCGCCCAGGTCGAGCAAGCGCGCCAAGCTCACGCGCGAGCAGGCCGCGGAGGTTCGCGCTCGTCTTGCGCGCGGCGAGATGCAGCAGAACCTTCGCCTCGAGTACGGGCTGAGCGCGGGGTCGATGTCGATGCTCGCGCAGGGCAAGACCTATTCCGCGACCAACGACCGCATCGGCTGGCGCGCACTGTGCGCGATGCTCGGCTACGCCGGCCCGCGGATCGCCGAAACGCTCGACATCTTGGAGCGCGATGTCCGCCTTCACGATCCCGACGGTGCCCGCTTGTGGATCGCCGACAGCAAGACGCCCACAGGCGTCCGCCACGTCGAGATCACGCCCAGCCTCCGCGACGAGCTGCTGGCCTACCGCGCCGACAAGGTACGCCACGGCTACCCCACGTCACCCGACACGCCGTTCTTCTGCACCCGCAGCGGCAAGCGCTGGGATGCCGGCAACGTCCGCGAACGCATCCTTGAGGCGGCCGTCAGCCTCGCCAACGAGCGGCTGACCGAGCGCGGCCTTCCACCGCTACCGCACGTGACGCCTCACACGCTGCGCCGAACGTACGTCTCGATCATGCTGCTGGCGACCAACTTCGACGTGACCTACGTACAGCATCAGGTGGGCCACGCCGAAAGCAGGATGACTCTCGATGTGTACGCACAGCTCTTGGACCGCCGCAAGCGCGACCACGGCGTGGCCTTCGACGCGCTGCTCACGGACGCGCGCACCACGCTCTACGGGCCACAGAACGAGGGGTTTAGGCCACTGTTTGGGCCACCGAGCCCCAGCACACCCGCTCCGGCCACCGAGCCCGCCGAGCAAACCAGTCGATTTGCAGGCACTTCACCAGTGCGCCCGGGCCGATTCGAACGGCCGACCTCTCGCTCCGGAGGCGAGCGCTCTATCCACTGAGCTACGGGCGCAGATGACGTTGCAGGGACAGGATCCCCGCGCTCGGAGCTTAGCGCCGCGTAGCCTCCACGGCTGAGTACACGCCTGCACTGACCGACATCGCGCGGCGCGGGCTGGGCCGCCGTCGCTACCGTTGCGCGCATGGACCTATCGCTGTTCTTCGCCGGTACGGCCGGCTCGGTGCCCAGCGCGCGCCGGGGGTTGCCCGCGGTGCTGATCCGTCGCGGCGGCGACCGCCTTCTGTTCGACTGCGGGGAAGGCACGCAGCGCCAGCTGTTGCGCTCGGTCGGGCTGCTCGACCTCGACAGCGTGTTCATCACGCATTTCCATGCGGATCACTGGCTGGGGCTGCCGGGGATGCTCAAGTCGTTTGCGCTGCGCGAACGTAACGAGCCGCTGACGGTATACGGACCTGTAGGGCTCAACGCGCTGCTCGCGGAAATGCGCGTCATCTTCGGTCGCCTGCCATACAAATGCGACATCGTCGAGCTCGAGCCGGCCGATACGGTGCAGCGTGACGGCTATCTGATCGCCGCCATCCCCGTGCGTCACAAGACTCAATCAGCGTTCGGCTACGCGCTCGTGGAGGACGCACGGCCCGGCCATCTCGACCCTAAGTTGGCCGAGCGGCTTGGGGTCAAACCGGGCCCCGACTTCGGTCGCCTGCAGCGGGGTGAGACTGTCGACGGCGTCAAACCCGAGCAGGTCATGGGGTCAACCCGTGAGGGGCGCAAGGTCGTGCTCTCCGGTGATACCGAGCCATGTGACGCGCTAGCGATCGCTGCTCACCAGGCTGACCTGCTTGTACACGAGGCGACGTTCCTGCACGAGGAGGCCGAGCGCGCCCGCCAGACCCAGCACAGCACAGCCCGTCAGGCAGCCGAGCTTGCGCTCAAAGCCGAGGTGAGACTGCTCGCGCTCACCCACGTATCCAGTCGCTACGCCGGCGGCGAGCTGCGCGACGAGGCCCGCGCGATCTTCCCCGCCACCGAGGCCGCCCGCGACTTCGACACCATCGCCGTGCCGTTCCCCGAGCGCGGCAAAGCCACGCTCGAGCGCTGGTCCGAGCGTCTTGCCCGTGAGCGCGCTCAGGCTGGCGCAGGGGGCGCCGTTCCTGCGGGCGCAGGATCCGAATCGGAGACGAGCCGGATGACCTCACGCGCCGAGCCCGTCGCATCCCCCTGATACATTCCCGTTGCTCCTTTAACCCGGTCCCGTGAGGCCAGGAAGGAAACGATGACAGCAGACGAGAAGGTCGTCCTCCACGAGGAGGAAATAGGGCGAGCGCTTACGCGCATCGCGCACGAGATCCTCGAGCGCAACGCCAGTGGACCTACGCCTGCACTCGTCGGCATCCACCGTCGCGGTGCTTTTCTCGCGCAGCGACTGCACACCATCCTCGAGGAGATCCTTGGCGCACAGGTGCCACTTGGTGATCTCGACATCGGCTTCTACCGCGATGACGTCGCCACCCGTCCCGATGCTCCCGTCGTGCACGCCTCGCACATCGACTTCGACGTCGCCGGCTTGACCGTGGTGATCGTCGACGATGTCCTCTTCACCGGGCGTACCGTGCGCGCCGCGATCGAGGCGCTGTTTGCCTACGGGCGCCCGCAAAGGGTGCAGCTGTCAGTGCTCGTCGACCGCGGCCACCGTGAGCTGCCAATCCGTCCTGATTACGTCGGCAAGAACCTTCCAACCTCCGGCACTGAGCACGTATACGTGAGACTGCGCGAGCTGGACGGTGTGGACGAGGTGGCTATCGCCGAGTCCTCCGCTGTGGGGGCGGGCCTATGAAGCACCTGATCTCGATCGAGGATCTCGAGCGGGCTGACATCGAGCGGATCGTCGCCCAGGCCGAGCGTTTCGCAGAGATCTCACACCGCGAGATAAAGACGCTGCCCACGCTCCGCGGGCGGATGGTGCTGAACCTCTTCTATGAGTCATCGACTCGCACGCGCAGCTCGTTTGAGCTCGCCGCCAAGCGCCTGTCCGCGGACGTCGTCAACTTCGCCGCCAGCGGCTCGAGCGTCGAGAAGGGCGAGTCGCTGAAGGACACCGTGCTCACGCTCAGCGCCCACAAGCCCGACGCGATCGTGCTGCGTACCCCATGGGCGGGTGCGGCAGATCTCGTCTCCGGGTGGTGTAACGCCGCGATCGTCAACGCTGGCGATGGCAAGCACGAGCATCCCACGCAGGCGCTGCTCGACGTCTACACCCTGCACCAGCGCGTCGGCTCGATCGACGGGTCATCGATCTGGATCGTTGGCGACGTCGCCCATTCGCGCGTGGCGCGCTCCAACGTGCTCGCGTTCCAGCGCATGGGCGCCAAAGTCACCGTCGTGGGTCCGCCCACGCTGATCCCGCGCGGCATCGAGCAGCTGGGCTGCGAGGTGCGCTACACGCTCGATGAGCTGCACACGGCCGACATCGTGTACGCGTTGCGCATGCAGAACGAGCGCATGAGCGAGATGTGGATCCCCTCGATCCGCGAGTACGCCGCCTGGTATCAGATCAACGGTCGGCGGCTCTCGCCCCACCAGGTGCTGATGCATCCCGGGCCGGTCAACCGCGGTGTGGAGCTCTCCGGCGAGGTCGTCGACTCGCCCCAAGCCGTCATCACCGCGCAGGTACAGGCCGGCGTTGTGGTGCGTATGGCCGTGCTGTATGAGCTGCTTGCAGTAGCCAGAGAGCCGCGGCCGGTTGCTGCCATGGCTGGGAGTCAGCTGGCATGAGTACCGCCGAGCCGCTCGTGGGCGGGCGCAAGACACCCGCCGATCTGCTGCTGCGCGACGTGCACGTGCTCGATCCACGCACTGGGATCGACGCCCGCCACGACGTGCGTGTGCGTGACGGCACGGTCGCTGAGCTGGCGGAGCCCGGCTCACTAAAGGGCGCCGGCGGGGGAGAAGACACGGGCGAGGAGGAGCTGATCGACGGCGCCGGGCGACTGCGGCTACTGCCCGCGTTCTTCGACCCACACGTGCATCTGCGCACGCCCGGGCAAGAGCACAAGGAGGATCTCGACAGTGGCACACGCGCTGCTGCTGCCGGTGGCTTCAGTGCGGTGATCGCCATGCCCAACACCGACCCCGTGCTCGACTCCGCGCCGCTACTGCGCTCGCTACGCGACGCTGCCGCCCGCGAGACGTCAGTCCCCGTGGGCTTCCTGCCCGCGATCACCCGGGGCCTCGCCGGCGAGCAGCTCTCGGAGATGGCAGAGCTCAGGCAGGAGGGTGCGCTCGGGTTCACCGACGACGGCAAGCCCGTCAAGAGCGCAGGCATGCTGCGCAAGGCGCTCCAGTACCAGCGTCTGTGCGGCGGCGTGCTCGCGCTGCACGAGGAGGACCCCACGCTCTCGCACGGCGGCTCGATGCACGAGGGGGCCGTCAGCGCCGCATTAGGACTCTCCGGGATTCCCACCATTGCCGAGTCCACGATGGTGGCGCGCGACGCCGCGCTCGCTGGCTATGAGGACGGGCGCGTGCACTTCCAGCACCTCTCCTGTGCAGCATCCGTCGAGGCGGTGGCCGACGCCAAGGCCCGCGGCTGGCGGGTCAGCGCTGAGGTCTGCCCACACCATCTGCTGCTCACCGAGGAGGATGTGCGCGGCATGAACACCAGCATGAAGATGCACCCGCCGTTGACCACCGACGCTGACCGCCTAGCGTTGATCGAGGGCCTGCGCACGGGAACGATCGACTGCGTCGCCACCGATCACGCACCACACGCGCGCAACGAGAAGGAGGTGCCCTTCGAGCAGGCGCCCATGGGCTCAACCGGCCTTGAGACGGCATTCGCCGCTCTCTACACCGGCCTCGTGCTTGCCGGCCTGCTCGACCTGTCCCTGCTAGTGGAGCGCATGACCGCTGGTGCAGCGCTGTTTGGGCTGCCCACGCCCACCATTGCGCTCGACTCCCCTGCAAACCTCACACTCGTGGATCTCGACGCAACCTGGATAGCCGGCGAGCATGGCTGGGAGAGCCGCTCCGAGAACTGCTGCTTCGCTGGTCGTGAGCTGCAGGGTCGTGTGCTCATGACGATCGCCGCTGGCGCTGTCGCGCACCGCGACCGCAAGCTTTCGCTGGTGGGCGCCTGATGGCTCTGCTCACACGTGAGCGCACCGCTCTGATCGTCGTCGACGTGCAGCAAGGCTTTCGCCCGTACACGTCCTTCGAGGCCGTCGCCGGCGCGTGTGCCACGTTGATCGAGGCCGCCCGCATTCTTGGCTTGCGCACGATCGTCAGCGAGCAATACCCCAAAGGACTCGGCCATTCGGCTCCCGAGCTTGGTCTGCAGGACGAGCAGCCGATCGAGAAGGTCGTCTTCTCAGCGGCGCGCGCCGACGGCTTCGATCTCGCTGGTGCCGAGCAGGCGATCGTGTGTGGGATCGAGACCCACGTGTGCGTCAGTCAGACCGTCCACGACCTGCTCGCAGGCGGCATCGAAGTGCACGTCCCCGCCGACGCTGTTGGCTCACGCCACCCCATCGACTACGAGTGCGGCCTCGAGCGCATGGTCGGCGCGGGCGCCGCGCTCAGCACCGTCGAGACAGCGCTCTTCGAGTTGCTCGAGCGCGCCGGCACCCCGGAGTTCAAAGCAGTGCAGAAGTTGATTTTGTGAGCGACGCGACGGCTTACATCTTGCTCGAGGACGGCACCCGCTTCGATGGCGAGGCGTGTGGCGCTGAGGGCCACGTGGTGGGGGAGATCGTTTTCACCACCGGCATGTCCGGCTACCAGGAGTCGATGACCGACCCCTCGTTTGCCGGCCAGCTGATCGCCTACACCTACCCCCACATCGGCAACTACGGCACGAGCGCCCAGGCGATGGAGTCAGAGCGCGCGTGGGCACGCGCGGCGATCATGCGCGAGGCGTGTAACCGCGAGGACGCACCCACCGCCGAGCGCGGCTGGCTCGACTGGCTGATCGACTGCGGCGTGCAGGCGATCAGCGGCGTCGACACGCGCTCGCTCGTGCGCCACATCCGTGAGGCCGGCGCGATGCGCGGCGGGGTCTTCCCGGCAGGGATCGCAGAGTCCCAAGCACGTGAGCTGATCGACGCCGAGCCGCCCATGGCCGGACAGGATCTCGCGCGGCTCGTAACGCCAAGCGAACCGAGTCGCCACGGCGCCGAGAACATCGACGGTCCGCGGATCTCGGTCATTGACACGGGCATCAAGCTTTCCATGGTGCGCGAGCTCGTCGCCCGGGGGGCTCGCGTAACGCTCCATCCGTGTACGACCAGCGCGGAGGAGCTACTCGCCGAGGACCCCGACGCGGTCTTCCTGTCAAACGGCCCCGGCGACCCTGCCGCGCTCTCCTACATCGTGGACACTGTCCGCGCGGTCGTCGGTAAGAAGCCAGTGTGGGGCATCTGCCTCGGCCACCAGCTGCTATGTCGCGCCGTCGGCCTCGAGACCTTCAAGCTGCCGTTCGGTCACCACGGCGCCAACCATCCCGTGCGTGACCTGCAGACCGGGCGTGTGGAGATCACCTCCCAGAACCACGGTTTCGCCGCACTCGGTCCCGGTGGCTCGCGCACGATCGACAGCGACGAGCCCGTCCGCTGGGAAACCGACTTCGGCGCCGCCCAGCTCTCGCACGTCAACCTCTACGATCGCACCGTCGAGGGCCTCGAGCTGCTCGACGTACCCGGCGGCACCGTCCAGTATCACCCCGAGGCCGGCCCTGGACCCCACGACAGCCTGTATCTGTTCGACCGCTTCCTGCAGAGAATCGCGCAGGCCGTCTGATGCCCAGGCGCGATGACATCCGCAAGATCCTGATCCTGGGCTCCGGCCCGATCGTGATCGGCCAGGCCGCCGAGTTCGACTACTCCGGCGTACAGGCGTGCAAGGTGCTGCGCGAGGAGGGCTATGAGGTGGTGCTCGTCAACTCCAACCCCGCCACGATCATGACCGACCCGGAGTTCGCCGACGCCACGTACATCGAGCCGCTGCTGCCCGGGCCGGTGGCGCAGGTGATCGAGCGCGAGCGCCCCGACGCGCTGCTCGGCACGCTAGGGGGGCAGACCGCGCTGAACCTGTCAAAGGCGCTCCACGACGACGGCACGCTCGAGCGCTTCGGCGTGGAGTTGATCGGCGCCAACTACGGCGCCATCGCCTGCGCCGAGGACCGCGATCTGTTCCGCGAGGCGATGGCCAAGGCGGGGCTGCGCATGCCCAACAGCGAGATCGTCACCAGCATCGAGGAAGCCCGCGCGGCGATGACCGGGGCCAATGGCGGTAAGGGCTCGCTCGGGCTGCCATGCATCGTGCGCCCCGCCTACACGCTCGGCGGGCGCGGCGGCGGCATCGCGCGCACCGAGGAAGAGTTCGCGCGGATAGTTGCCCAGGGACTCGAGGCCTCGCCCATCGGGCAGGTGCTGCTCGACGAGTCGGTCATCGGCTGGGGCGAGTTCGAGCTCGAGGTGATGCGCGACAGCGCCGACAACGTCGTCATCGTGTGCTCGATCGAGAACGTCGACCCAATGGGCGTGCACACCGGCGACTCCGTCACCGTCGCCCCGCAGCAGACGCTCACCGACCACCTCTACCAGCAGCTGCGCGACCAGGCGATCACAGTGATCCGCGCCGTTGGCGTGGAGACCGGTGGCTCAAACGTGCAGTTCGCGGTCAACCCCCAAACGGACGAGATCCTCGTAATCGAGATGAACCCCCGCGTCTCCAGATCGAGCGCACTCGCCTCCAAGGCCACTGGTTTCCCCATCGCCAAGATCGCCGCACGCCTAGCGGTCGGCTACCGCCTCGACGAGATCGACAACGACATCACCGGCGCCACCCCCGCGTGCTTCGAGCCCACGATCGACTACGTCGTCGTCAAGTGGCCGCGCTTTGCCTTCGAGAAGTTCCCCAGCACCGACCCCACGCTCACCACCCACATGAAGTCCGTGGGGGAGGCGATGGCGATCGGGCGCACCTTCCAGCAGGCGTTCGCCAAGGCGCTGCGCTCGCGCGAGCTCGACAAGACGCCGTCCCTGTCAGCCGTCTCCGACGAGCGTCTGTTGGAGAGCCTCGCCACGCCAGCCGCCGACCGTTACGAGACGGTGCTCGAGCTGCTGCGCCGGGGCACAGATATCGAGCAGGTACACGAGCGCACCTGCATCGACCGCTGGTTCCTGCACGAACTGCGCCAGCTCGCACTCGAGCCCGAAGCGCCGTTCGCTGGCGAGCGCTCGTTTCGCTCGGTCGACACCTGCGCCGCCGAGTTCCCCGCGCGCACTCCCTACTACTACTCCGGCTGGGAGCGCACGAGCGCCAATGAGGTGCGTCGCGGCGAGCGCGAGTCGGTCGTGATCCTCGGCTCCGGTCCCAACCGCATCGGCCAGGGCATCGAGTTCGACTACTGCTGCGTGCACGCCGCCATGACCGTGCGCGAGTCAGGCCGCGACGCCGTGATGATCAACTGCAACCCCGAGACCGTCTCCACCGACTACGACACCTCCGATCGCCTGTACTTCGAGCCGCTCACGCTCAAAGACGTGCTCGCCGTCGTCGAGATCGAGAAGCCGCTCGGCGTGATCGTCCAGTTCGGCGGGCAGACACCGCTGAAGCTCGCCGCCGGGCTCCTCGAGGCGGGCGTGCCCGTGCTCGGCACGAGCGTCGATGCGATCGACCTCGCCGAGGACCGCGCGCGCTTCGGCGCGCTGCTCGACCGCCTCGGCTACAAGGCGCCGCCCTACGCCACCGCCGGCTCGCTGCAGCAGGCGCTGAAGTGCGCCGACCTCGTCGGCTTCCCGCTGATCGTGCGCCCCTCCTACGTGCTCGGCGGGCGCGCCATGGAGATCGTCTACGCCCACGACGGCCTCGCCGACTATCTGCGCCGCGAGGTCGCAGGCGGCGCCTCCCCCTCCGGGGACTTCGCTGGCGACGCCAGAGCTCACGATGCGACGGGCTGCCACGACGCTGCCAACCAGAGCCCGGAGGGCTCCCCATCAATATTCCTCGACAGGTTTCTCGAGGACGCAACGGAGGTCGATGTCGACGCCCTGTGCGACGGCCACGAGGTGTGGATCGGCGGCATCATGCAGCACGTCGAGGAGGCCGGTGTGCACTCCGGCGACAGCGCCTGCGTGCTGCCGCCGCACTCGCTCGGCGAGGAGATGCTCGAGCAGATCCGCACCGCCACACGCGAGATCGCACTCGCGCTCGGCGTCGTCGGGCTGCTCAACGTCCAGTACGCCGTCGCCGGCGGCGAGTTGTATGTGATCGAGGCCAACCCACGAGCCTCCCGCACCGTGCCGTTCGTGTCCAAGGCGATCGGCCTGCCGCTCGCCAAGCTCGCCTGCCGGGTGATGCTCGGCGAGCGCATCCGTGATCTCGGCCTTCCCCAGGAGCGTCAGGGCATCGGCTTCGGCGAGCACGTGTCCGTCAAGGAGGCCGTGCTGCCGTTCGATCGCTTCGAGGGCTCCGACGCGCTGCTCGGCCCCGAGATGCGTTCCACGGGAGAGGTGATGGGCATCGCGCGCGACTTCCCCACCGCATTCGCCAAGGCGCAGGCCGCTGCTGGCGTGCCGCTGCCGCAGGAAGGCACAGTCTTCATCACGGTCACCGATTCCGACAAGTCAGGCGCATTCGCCGTCGCCCAGAGCCTGCATGAATGTGGCTTTCGCATCGTCGCCACGCGCGGCACCGCTGAGGCGATCGCGCGTATGGGCGTGCCCGCGCAGGCGATCAACAAGATCGCCGAGGGCTCTCCGCACGTGCTCGACTGGATCGAGCGCGGCGACGTGCACCTCGTCGTAAATACTCCCACTGGCGTCGGCGCCCGCACCGATGGCTATGAGATCCGCCGCGCCGCCGTGGCCCACGGCATTCCCTGCCTGACCACGCTCGCCGCCGGCATCTCTGCCGCGCGCGCGATCGCTAGTGCCCACCGCAACGGCGCGCCTGAGGTTCTCTGCCTGCAGGAGCTGCACCGCATGAGCGGTCCAGCTCCCGATGGTGAGCGCAGCGCCAGCCCCGACGGGGCCGGGGTGGCGTGAGCGAGGCTCCGTTCGGCCGTCGCCTCGCGACGGTCACCGGTGTGGACGAGCTAGGCGTCTACCGCGTGTTGCGCGTTGCCGAGCAGGTCATGCCACAAAGTGGTTGGCAGGCAGGCGAGCTGCAGCCGGGTCAGTTCGCCATGCTCGCCGCAGTCGAGCGCTGGGGTGGAGGGGAGGGCGAGCGGCCCTACCTGCCCAGAGCCTTCTCCATTGCCCGCCGCACCGACCGCGAGGCGCACTTCCTACTCGAGGACGTCGGGCCGGGTACACAGCGACTATGCGAGCTGCGCGCCGGCGATCAGCTGTGGCTGCTCGCACCGCTCGGACGTGGCTTTATTCCGCCACGCGACGGTCGTCGCGCACTGCTCGTCGGCGGCGGCGTTGGTATCGCTCCGCTGGCCATCCTCCAGGACACGCTCGCCGCGGGAGTGGGGCAGGGCCATGGACCGGCCAGCGAGGCGACGGTGCTGCTTGGCTTCCGCGACAGCTCACGCGCCCCAGGCGCTGCCCTGCTCGAAGGTGCGCAAGTGGCCACCGACGACGGTTCAGTCGGATACCACGGGCTCGTCACAGAGCTACTCGCTGCGGAGATCGATCGCGACCCTCATGCCGTCGTATACGCCTGCGGGCCAGCCGGCATGCTCGAGGGCGTACGAGCGTTGTGCGAGCGCACCGGCACACCCGCCCAGCTAGCGCTCGAGGCTGGCATGGCCTGTGGCTACGGCGCATGCTTCGGCTGTGTCGTGCCAAAGCGCGGTGGCGGCTACCTGCGCGTTTGCGTTGACGGGCCTGTGATCGATGCTGCTGAGCTGGAGCACGTCGATAGCCACGCGGGCGCGCCAGCATGACCGTCGAGTTCTGTGGGCTGACACTTGCCCACCCGATCATCAACGGCTCCGGGACCTTCGACGCGATCGCCGCGCGCCGCGTGTTCGGGGATGCGCTGCTCGCGGACTTCCCGTTCTCCGCCTACGTCTCAAAGACGATCACGCTCGAGCCGCGCGTGGGCAACCCGGCGCCGCGCCTATGGGAGACCGCCGCCGGCCTGATCAACTCGATCGGGCTGCCCAACAAGGGCCTGCGCGGCTATCTCGCTGAGGACCTGCCGCAGCTAGCTGAGATCGCCGCCGGCGCCGGTGATGCCCAGGGGGGCGATCCAGTGCCCCTGATCACCAACGTCATGGGCGCGAGCGCCGAGGAGCTCTCGACGCTCGTCGGCGCGTGCGAGGAGCGCGCCGAGATCGCCGCCATCGAGCTCAACGTCTCCTGTCCCAACGTCAAGACCGGCCTCGACATCGGTGCCGATCCCGTTCAGCTCGAGCAGGTGGTAAGCACTGTACGTAACCAAACCGGCAAGCCACTGATCGTCAAGCTCACGCCCAACACTGCGGATGTAGCTGCCTGCGCGCTGGCAGCCGAGCACGGCGGGGCCGATGCCGTATCGCTGATCAACACGCTGCGCGCTACCGCGCTCGCGCCGCGTCGCCCAGGACAGCGAGCCGGACGATCTGATGGTGGACCGGGAGAGTCGAGCGGTCTGTGGCTGGGCGGTGGCAGCGGCGGCCAGTCCGGTCCCGCCATCCGCACTGTGGCACTCGCTCAGGTTTCCGCCGTCGTCGCCCGGGTAGTGATCCCCGTGATTGGCATGGGTGGTGTGCAGAGCTCCGCTCATGCACGCGATCTGATCGATGTCGGCGCGAGGCTCGTTGCGGTCGGCACGGAGAGCTTTCGCGACCCCGCGGCGGGATCCAGAATCGCGCTGGGGCTGTGATCGCACGCCCCTCGCGGGCGCCTGTCATTGCCCTACCAGGAGCCTCGTCAAAGCTCGCCAAACCGAGCTAAAGCTCTAGTAGCGGTTGGGCCGCGTGAGATAGATAAAAACCCCTGCAAACGCGCCTCGATACCGTCCAGGAGCCTCGATGTATCTATACCTCAAGCTGAGGTACAGGTGAATTCTGGCGTTTGCTATTGATCGACTGCCGCAGGTGTGTAGACTCGCCGCCCATGGCGCCGGCCACCGGAACGACGTCCTCCAACACCTCAACCGCTCCCGAGCGCTCCCTCAACCAGAGGATGGACGCGCTCGCTCGGGCGAACCAGATTCGCATCCAGCGTGCGCAGCTCAAGCGCGACCTAAAGTCCGGTCGCCGCTCGATCCACTCGCTGCTGCTCGACCCACCGGAATTCGTTGAGACGGCCAAGGTCTTCGACATGCTGCTCGCCGTCCCCAAGTACGGCCGCGTCAAGGTCAACAAGATCCTCGCCCACTGTCGCATCGCCCCCAGCAAGACCATCGGTGGGCTATCCGAGCGCCAGCGCTCGGAGCTCATCTCGTTGCTCCACCATTAGGTGGCAGCCGGTCAGCCCGAGACCGCGTCCTCGCCCGCCACTAGGGTCCAAGCCGTGGCGCGTGTGTTCGTCATAACAGGGCCTTCCGGGGTCGGTAAGGGGACGCTCATCCGCGGCCTGATGGAGCACTTGCCCAACCTCGAGCTATCTGTCTCAGCCACCACCCGCGCCCCGCGCCCAGGGGAGCAAGACGGCGTCGACTACCACTTCCTCACGCGCGAACAGTTCGACCAGCGGGTCGCAGAAGAAGACTTCGTCGAGCACGCCGACTACGCCGGACGCAGCTACGGCACGCTGCGATCCGAGCTCGAGAACCGCGTTCATTCAGGAGTGCCAGTGGTGCTCGAGATCGAGGTCCAGGGGGCCCGCCAAGTACGCGCCGCGATGCCGGAGGCAGTTCAGGTCTTCATTGCGCCACCGTCGCTGTCAGCGCTGCGCACACGCCTCGTCGGACGTGGCACCGACGACCAGCAAGAGGTGGAGCGGCGTCTGCAGGTGGCAGAGCAAGAGCTCACCGCCCAACCAGAGTTCGCCCACGTTGTCATCAATGACCGGCTCGACGAGGCGCTCGAGCGACTCACCACAATCGTCTCCCAGCAGCTCGACTAACCGGGACGGCTGCCCCAGGCCACTACACTGCAAGGTCAACAAGGAAAGGCATGCACCTGTGATCTCCCCTCGCATCGACCGCCTGCTCGAGCAGGTCGACTCCAACTACGCCGGCGTCATCGTGGCCGCCAAGCGCGCCCGCCAGATCAACAGCTACTACCACAACCTCGGCGAGGGGACCTTCGATGAGTTTCCGCCGCCAATGGTCGAAACCGGATCGAAAAACTACCTCACGATCGCCCTCGAGGAGGTAGCAGCAGGAAAGATGAAGTACCACTACAGGTAGTCACGGGCGCGGCGCGAGGCGGCGTCCTCGGTCGCTCGCGTGCACAGCACGCCACGCTCCCTGCGTCCTTGCCTCGCTTGGCCCGTGACTCCCTGTAGCCGCATTTGCCAGAACGAGATCCAAAAGCGCAATGCCTGGGCCAGCGTTGTCTCGCTTTCCCCTCGACCGGCTCAGGCGCGTGATGCTCTGGTCGAGGGCGCTTAGCCTTTGCGCAATGGCCCGGCCAGGGCTTGCTAGCAGCCCGCGGGCCCTCTACAACCTCTAGTTATGTCTCGAATCCTGCTGGGCGTTAGTGGCGGTATTGCTGCTTATAAGGCGCTTGAGCTTGTGCGCCTGGCCACGGCCGATGGGCACGCGGTGCGTGTAGTGCAGACGCCCAACAGCGAGCGGTTCGTCGGCAAGGCTTCGTTTGCGGCGTTGAGTGGCGCACCCGTGTTGAGCAGCGAGTTCGAGCGCGACCCCGCGCGGGGGGCGTTCCCCGACCAGGCGACGCCTACGCACGAGCCACTCAGCCATCTTGAGTTGGTTACGAATGCGGAGGTGTTCGTGGTTGCACCCGCATCCGCTAACACGATCGCCAAGCTCGCTACTGGGCTCGCTGACAATCTGCTGAGCGGCTGTGTGCTCGCAGCAAGCTGCCCGTTGGTTATTGCTCCCGCGATGAACAACCGCATGTATGAGCACCCTGCCACGCAGGCGAACCTGCGGGTGTTGCGCGAGCGCGGGGTGATCATCGTTGAGCCCGATGTCGGACGGCTGGCATCCAAAGGCGAGCAGGGCGTCGGGCGTTTGGCGGATCCCGTGCGGATCCTCGCGGAGTGCGTGCGTGCCCTCGCCGCGAATCGTGTCGGGAACGCGTCCAGTGCCCCGGCTGACGCCGCAGGGGTTGAGCACACGGGGGAGGGGCTGGGCAACTGCGCGCCGCTGCGGGGACTAAAGGTGCTCGTTACCGCAGGCGGCACTCGTGAGCCAATCGACAGTGTGCGCTTCGTCGGCAACAGCTCCTCCGGACGCATGGGCTTTGCGCTCGCCCAGGTCGCCCGCGAACGTGGTGCCGAGGTGATCCTTGTGGCCGCCAACGTGGCACTACCCACGCCTGATGGTGTGGACCGTCGCAATGTCACCACCGCGGCTGAGCTCAAGGACGCCTGCGAGCAGGAGTTCCCCAGCTGCCACGTGCTGCTGATGAGCGCAGCAGTCGCCGACTTCACGCCGGTAGCGCCTGCCCCCGAGAAGATCAAGAAGACGGGCCGTTCGCGTCTGGAGCTCATGCTCGAGCCCACCGCCGACGTCCTCTCCGGGCTCGCAGCCGCACGCCGCGCCGGGCAGACACTCGTCGGGTTTGCAGCCGAGCATGGCAAGCAGGCCGTTCACGACGCTGGCGTAAAGCTCACCGCCAAGAGCCTTGACGCGCTCGTCGTCAACGACATCTCCCGTCATGACATCGGCTTTGACGTCGACGCTAACGAGGTCACGATCTTGACTGCCTCGCGTAACGGCAGCACGCAGATCGATCGTCGTCACGTCCCGCGTGCGAGCAAGGCACAGATCGCCGATGCGATCCTCGATGCGGTCGAAAGTCTGAGGGACAGCGGTTAAACTGTGGCGATGGAGAGTGTCTATGACCTCTACCAGCGAGGCCTCGAGTTGCTCGATCATGGCGACCACCAGGCAGCGATCGTGCCGTTGAGCAAGGCTCGCGATCGCGAGCCCGACAAGGACTCGATCCGCGAGGCACTAGGGCGCGCGCTCTTTCACGCCCAGCGCTATGAAGGAGCCGCCACCGAGTTTCAGGCGGTGGCGTCGAGGACACCAACCAACGACTACGCGTTGTTTTGCCTCGGGCGCTCGATGCAACTGTTGGGACGCCATCGCGAGGCCTGTAAGCCGCTCGCGCTCGCGTGCTCGCTGGCCCCCGAGCGAGCCGATTACAAGCTGTACCGCGAACGTGCCCGTCGCGACGCCGAGCGCACGTGAACGCGCTATGTGGGCGCGTGCCACTGCTATCCTCGAAGTAGAGCTTTCGTGTCGACGTGCAGGCGTCGGCTGCAGCACCGAGAGTGGGCGCCCGCCCGCTTTTTTTGCGTAAGGAGTGAGTTGATGACCCCGCTACAGACAGAAATAGAGAGGCGTCTCGCCGACGCCGAGCCCGAAATCGAGGTGCTTCTCGCCGAGATTTCCGGCGGTCGTTGTCTGCGCGTTTTCATCGATCACCCGGACGGCGTCACGCTCGAGATGTGCGAGCGCGTGACGATGTGCTTGAACGATCTGCGCGAGCGTTACTCGCTCGAGGTTTCATCGCCGGGTCACGAGCGCCCGCTGACCAAGCCCGCGCATTTTCGCCGTTTCGTCGGGCGCCGCGCGCGGGTGCGCACGCGTCACCCTCGTCCCAGCGCAGCGCTGGGCTCGGGTGAGCGCGCTGGCGGGCATGAAGCCATGAGGCCGGTACGCAGCTTCACGGGAGAGCTGGTGGGGGCATCAGATGAGGAGATCACGCTGGCCGCAGACGGGGGCGTCATTGCGATCCCTTACTCGGAGATACGTCGTTCGAACTTGATCGAGGAGTAGAGCAAGCTATGTCACGCGAAATCCTTGAGGCCATGCACGCGCTTGCACGCGAGAAGGGCATCGAGCCTGAGAAGTTGATGATCGCGCTTGAGGACGCGCTGCTGTCGGCCTATAAGAAGCAGCCTGGCTCGGCCAAGTACGCCCGCGTGGAAATGGACCGCGAGACTGCCGACTTCCGTGTCATCGAACTGATCATTCCCGAACGCCTCGAGGCGCATCTGATCGTCGAGACGATCGACGAGGAAACGACCGTCGACCCGGAGACGGGGGAGATGCGCGAACCGGAGGAACCGGAAATCGATCCCGCGAAGTTCGCTGAATACCGCGACCAGATCGACGAACGTGACGTCACCCCTGACGACTTCGGGCGGATCGCCGCGCAGACCGCCAAGCAGGTGATCCTGCAGCGCATTCGTGAGGCTGAGCGCGACATGATGTATGAGGAGTACCGCGACCGCGTCGGCGAGCTAATCACCGGCATCGTGCAGCAGTCGGACTCCCGCTACACGCTCGTACAGCTGCGCGAACGCGTCGAGGCGCTGCTACCGAAGTCCGAGCAAGTGGATGGTGAGCGCTATGACCACTCCCAGCGGATCAAGGCCGTCATCAAGGAGGTCTCGCCGTCAACCAAGGGGCCCGCGATCATCGTCTCCCGACGTGACCCCGAGCTGATCAAGAAGCTGTTCGAGCTGGAGGTTCCCGAGATCGCTGACGGTCTTGTGGAGATCGCCAACGTCGCCCGTGAGCCCGGCTACCGCTCGAAGATCGCCGTCATCTCGCACACCGACGGCGTCGACCCCGTCGGCGCCTGCGTCGGCCCCCGCGGCTCACGCGTGCGTATGGTCGTCTCCGAGCTCCGCGGCGAGAAGATCGACATCATCCCCTTCAACGACGAGCCCGCCCGTTTCGTCGCCAAGGCGCTCTCGCCGGCCCGCGTGCGCGAGGTACTCGTCGACGACGAGGCCAAGCAGGCGACCGTGATCGTTCCCGACGACCAGCTCTCGCTGGCGATCGGACGTGAGGGACAGAACGCACGCCTGGCAGCACGGTTGACGGGCTGGCGCGTGGACATCCGCTCGGAGACGGAGTTCGCTGCCGAGGAGGCCGAGCATGGTTATGAGGAGGAGGAGGTGCAGGGACGCTGCGCTGCAATCCTCTCCAACGGCCGGCGCTGCCCCAACGCGTCGCTACCCAACTCGCGTTACTGCGGACTGGAAAGCCACCAGGCACTGGCGAGCATCGCCAGCGACAACATCGGCGATCTGGCGTCCGTCACAGCTTCCGATGAGGCTGAGGCCGAGGTGGCCGCCGAGGAGCAGACGACATAGCGGGTCACGTGCCCCAGCGCCGCTGTGTCGGCTGTGGGCGAATCGCACCGAAGCCTGAGTTGTTGCGCCTCGCTGTCGCCGATCATGGTGCTGAGAGTGACTGCGGCAAGGGCTCACGGCGCGCGGTCCTCGACCACGCCGCCACGATGCCAGGACGCGGCGCGTACCTTTGCCGTAGCGTCGATCCCCAAGCGCCCACAGCTGAGTGTCTCGCGCGAGCATTGCAGCGCGGCGGGATCGCACGTGGTCTGCGTTCGCGTGTAACAGTTGATCCTAAGCTCGTAGAATCGGGAAAAGATCCCGCTCGCCCGCGGAGTCGGGCATAGCCGGCGAGTCGAACCCATCTATTTTCATTGACACCATGAGCAAGAAGCGCGTACACGAACTAGCCAAGGATCACGGGCTCTCCAGCAAGGAGATGCTCGAGAAGCTGCATGCCGCCGGCATCGACGCCAAGGCTGCTGCCTCTTCGGTCGACGAGGCTGCAGCTCTGAAAGCACTCGGCGTTGGCGGCGCGGGGGGCGCAGCGACATCGGCCGCCGCTAACGGTGCGCCAACACCGGGCGCCTCGGCAGCGCCGCCTGTCAAGCAAGCCGCCCCAGCCGCGACACCGGCGCCGCCCAAGTCGGCTCCGTCTGCTGCAAGCCCAACTTCTCCCGCGCCGGCAAGTGCTCCCGCGCCGGGCGCCGTCGGCACGGCGCCCGCAGCTCCCGCACCGACTGCCGGTGCGTCGGCAGCATCACCGCCTGCGGACTCCGCAGCGGCTGCCGCAGCCGCTGAGCGAGTGCGCCCGACACGCGACTCGCGCACTGGCGAGCGTACTCCCGGTGACATCGGCCCCGGCGGACGCCGGCGTGTGGTGATCGACTCCCAGGCGTCTCGCCGCCAGCAGGGTGGGCCATCGAACCAACCTCAGCGTCGCCCGCGCCGCGGACGGCGCAGACGCGGAACCTACGACGAGACGATCGCTCCGATCGATACCGCCGCGATGGAGGCCACCGACCTGATCCGCGTCAACTCCGGATCGACCGTCAAGGACGTCGCCGAGTACCTCGGCGTGGCGGTGCCGGAGATCATCAAGAAGCTGATGTCACTGGGGGAGATGGCGACGCTTACACAGACGCTCTCCGACGAGGCCATCCAGGTGATCGCCGACGAGTTCGACAAGCAGATCGAGATCGTCCACGCAGCCGATGACGTCGAGGTCGAGCCCGAATACGAGGACGCCGAGGAGGATCTGGTCGACCGTCCGCCGGTGGTCACGATCATGGGGCACGTCGACCACGGCAAGACCTCGCTGCTGGACGCGATCCGCGAGACCGAGGTGGTCGCGGGCGAGGCTGGCGGCATCACCCAGCACATCGGCGCCTATCAGGTGCATCACGCCGGCAAAGAGATCACCTTCCTCGACACTCCCGGCCACGAGGCGTTTACCGCGATGCGCGCCCGCGGCGCCCGGGTGACCGACCTCGCAGTGATCGTGGTTGCCGCCGACGATGGCGTCAAGCCGCAGACAGAAGAGGCGATCGACCACGCCAAGGCAGCCGAAGTGCCGATCGTGGTTGCGGTCAACAAGATCGATAAGGAGGGCGCGCAGCCCGAGCGGGTGCGCACGGAGATGACCCAGCATGGCCTGCAGCCCTCGGAGTGGGGCGGCGACACCGAGTTCGTCGACGTCAGCGCCAAGACCCACGACGGGCTCGACACGCTGCTTGACACCATCCAGGTGGTCACTGACCTAGAGGAACTGAAGGCCAACGCAGGTGCAGAGGCCTCGGGTGCGGTGATCGAGTCCAAGCTCGACCCCGGACGTGGGCCCGTTGTCACGATCTTGATTCAGCGCGGTACGTTGCGGGTGGGAGATGCGCTCGTCGCCGGCGCGCACTTTGGCCGTGTGCGTGCGATGCACGACTTCACCGGCGGCAAACTCAAGCGAGCGATGCCTGGTCAGCCGGTCGAGGTGCTTGGCTTCGACGGTGTGCCCGAGGCGGGTGAGCATGTGCGTGTGGTCGAGAACGAGCGCCGTGCGCGCCAGCTGGCGGGCGAGCGCGCCAACCGCCTGAAGACCGAGGCGCTTGCACGGCGCTCCGGGCGCAAGGTTTCGCTGGAGGACGTCTTCAAGCTCGCGCAAGAGGGCGCCGTCAAGGAGCTCGCGCTGCTCGTCAAGGCTGACGTTGCCGGCTCGCTGGAGGCAATCGAGGACGAGATCGCGAAGCTGCCCCAGCAAGAGGTCAAGGTCAACATCATCCACCGCGGTGTTGGTGGCATCAACGAGTCCGACGTGATGCTCGCCGCGGCCTCCAATGGCGTGATCCTTGCCTTCAACGTACGCCCGGTCGGTGACGCCCGTCAGATCGCTGACCGCGAGGGTGTTGAGATCCGGTCTTATGCGGTCATCTACCGGGCGATCGAGGAGTTGCGTGCGGCGATGCAGGGCATGCTTGCCCCCGAAGAGGTCGAGACACCGCTCGGCCAGGCCGAGGTGCGCCAGCTGTTCAAAGCCTCACGCATCGGCACGATCGCCGGCTCGGTTGTCACCGAGGGCAAAATCACGCGCGGCTCGCGCGTGCGGGTGGTGCGCGAGGGCACCGTTATCTACGACACCACGATCGAGAGCCTGCGCCGTTTCAACGAGGATGCTCGCGAGGTCGCAAGCGGCTTCGAGTGCGGCATCGTGCTCACCAATTTCCAGGATTTGCGCGAGGGCGATGTGTTGGAGACCTATGAGACACGACAGGTGGAGCGCGAGCTCTCCAACTGAGGCGCGATGACCGGCGCGAGGCTGCGTCCTCGATCGCTCATGTGCGAAGCACATTTCGCTCACTGCGTCCTTGCCTCGCTTGGTCCTCGCAGCTCAGTTACCTCTATAGAGCCCGGGTTGCAGGGACACGCAGTCCGGCGCGGAATTGGACGGGTAGGATGACCTCAGGACGGATGCGCCGGGTCGATGAGGCGATCCGACAGGTAATCGGCGATGCCGTTGCAGGCGATCTCAAGGACCCGCGAGTTGGATTTGTAACCGTGACCGATGTCAGGACCAGCCCAGACCTAAGCCATGCACGTGTGTACGTGAGTGTTCTTGGTGGCGATGGGGGCGTCTCGGAGCCGCATGAGCGCGAGACGACGCTCGATGGTTTGCGTAGCGCCCATGGCTTTCTGCAGGCGCGCATCGCCGGTCAGCTACACCTCAAGCGCACACCCACGCTCGAGTTCGAATACGACGAGACTACCGACCGGGCGCTGCGCGTGGAGGAGCTGATCGATGAGATGGAGAGCCAGTGAGCGACATCCCCACCTTTGAGATCACCCGTGAGCTGGTGCTCGCACGTATCCGCGAGGACCAGCGCTTCGTGCTCGCAGCCCATGAGAACCCAGACGGCGATGCGCTGGGGTCGCTGGTGGGGATGCAGGGTCTGCTCCGTGCGCTCGGCAAGGACTCGGCGATGTTCATCTCTCCTGACGATTTGCCGCTGCCGCGCGAGTATCGCTTCTTCGATCTCGATGGCTTGATCCGTGAGCCGCCCGCCGACATCGCCGCCCGCACGGTCGTGTTCCTGGACTGCGGCAACATCGATCGAAACTCGGCCAGTGTCCTGCGTGATGGCGCGCACCTCCTGAACATCGACCACCACCACGACAACACCCGCTTTGGCACGCTCAACCACATCGTGCCAGAGGCTTCATGCACGGCGCAAATTGTGTGGGATCTGATGCATGGGCTCAACGTCCGTCCGACCGCTGCGGTGGCAGAGGCTCTCTACATCGGGTTGATCACCGACACCGGACGTTTCATGTATGAGAACACCGGCCCGCAGGCGCACGTGATGGCCGCCGAGCTGATCGAAGCGGGCGTGGACGTCGCCGGCGTGTATCGGCGGCTGTATGAGGGTGTGCCGCTTGGCAAGCTCGCGTTGCTTGCGCTTGCGCTCGCGCAGCTCCAGCGCTTCGATGGTGGCGAGCTGGCGATCGCGTCGCTCAGCGCCGAGGACTTCGACCGCGCTGACGCCGAGGAGAGCTACTCAGAGGGCATCATCGACCAGCTGCGCGCCTTGGAGGGCACGAAGGTCGCGGTGCTCGTGCGCGAGCTCTCAAGCGGCGAGCGCAAAGGGCAGCACAAAGTCTCGCTGCGCGCCACCGACGACGATGTGGACGTGTCGATCATCGCTCGCGCGCAGGGCGGCGGTGGGCACCGTCGTGCTGCTGGCTTCTCGACCACGCTCGAAGCGCCGGAGCTGATCACGTTCCTGCGCGAGGCGATCGCCGCGCAGCTACACGCGTCCTCTGACGGGCGCGCCGCCGCGACTCTCGCTTGAGCACCGGCAACGTCGTGAGTCAGGCGCAGGGGAGCTCAAGGGACGGCTTGCTGCTGATCGACAAGCCTGCAGGGATGAGCTCTCATGACGTTGTTGCCGTCGTGAGACGCTCGCTCGGCGGCGTGCGCACCGGGCATGCCGGCACGCTGGATCCGTTCGCCACAGGTCTGCTGCTGGTGCTGATCGGCAGGGCGACCAAAACGCAGAGTGCGCTGATGTCGCTGCCAAAGCGCTATGAAACGGTCGCGCAGCTCGGCGCGCTATCGAGCACAGGCGACACCGAGGGTGAGATCACCTGGACGCGAACGCTGCCACCCGAGCAGCCCGAGCTACCTACCGGTGAGCTGCGACAGCGCCCGCCGATGTACTCGGCGGTGAAGATCGACGGCGAGCGCGCATACAAGCGCGCCCGCCGCGGCGAGAGCTTTGAGATGCCCGAGCGGATCGTCACCGTGACCCGCTTCGAGCAGCTGTGGCGTGACCCCGACTGCCCCGCCGAGCTGCGAGATCCGAGTCCACCCACCCCGCTGCCCCGCGCCGGCTTTTTGATCGAGTGCGGCTCCGGCACGTATGTCCGCTCGCTGATAGCTGAGCTCGGCGACGCCTATTGCCTGCAGCTCAGACGCACGGCGATCGGCCCGTTCGAGGTCAACGACGCGGTCTCGCCGCCCGCGCGTGGCGAGCCGTGGCGTGATCCGCCCGTGATTGCACTCAATCAGGCGCTCGGGACGTTCTCCAAATAGGCTGTGTGGCCGTGAAGATAACTCGCCTGTCCGAGGTCGAGCCCGCAGCCGAGCGTCGCGTCGCGGTGGGCACTTTCGACGGAGTGCACCTCGGCCATCGCGAGGTCATCGCCGGCTCCGACAGTGTGCTCACGTTCGAGCCCCATCCCGTGTCTGTGGTCTCACCGCAACACACGCCCAAGTTGCTGACCACGCTGGAGCGCAAGGCCGAACTGCTCGCTGCGCTCGACGTCCGCGAGCTGATCGTGATCCCGTTCGATCATGAGTTCGCCCAGCGCTCCGCCCAGGAGTTCATCGACGACGTGCTCGTCGGTGCACTCGGCGCAGCACAAGTTGCGATTGGCGAGAACTTCCGTTTCGGCCACAAGGCGCAGGGAGACTCGCGCCTACTGCTCGCCGACGATCGTTTCCTGACGGTCGTGCATCCACTGCTCGAAATCGACGGTGCGGTTGTTTCCTCGAGCCATATCCGAGGCCTCGTGCTTGCCGGCGAGATGGTGGAGGCCAACCGATTGCTCGGTGACAGCTTCGAGTTGCGTGGCGAGGTAGTTCACGGCGATGAGCGCGGCCGCGAGCTCGGCTTCCCCACCGCCAACCTGGTGCCCGATGAGACGCTCGCTTGTCCCGGGCACGGGGTATATGCGTGTGTCGCCGCAGGCAACACGTTTGCCGCCTGCGCCGCCGCGGTCAACGTCGGTGTTCGTCCGACCTTCAATACCGGGCGTGGCGAGCTGATCGAGGCCTACGTCATCGACTTCACGGGGGATCTCTACGGCAGCGAGTTGCGCCTGCGTTTCATCGAGCGCCTGCGCGGTGAGCGACGTTTTGACGATGCCGACGCGCTGGTCGAGCAGATGCATCTGGATGTCCAGCAAACACGGGAGCTGATCCGGCTCTGATGTCAGTGTCTGCTACGGTGCCTCGGCTATGTCAGCACTGACCACAGAGCGCAAGCGCGAGATCGCAGCCAAGTTCGGCGCGAGCGAGAAGGACATGGGTAACACCAAGGTCCAGGTCGCGCTGTTGACCGAGCGCATCAACCATCTCACCGAGCATCTACGCACTCAGGACAAAGACCACAGCTCTCGTCGTGGCCTACTGATGCTCGTCGGACGCCGCCGGCGTTTTCTCGCCTACCTGCAGCGTCGCGATCTTGAGGGCTACCGCGCGTTGATCAAAGAGCTGGGTCTGCGTCGGTAAGACTGCCGTGGGCGCGTCATGTCGGTAATCGCCCCCGGAACGCCAGCGCCGAGCTTCAAGCTCGCTCGTGCCGACGGCGAGAGCTTCACCGAGCAGGATCTGCAGGGTCGTACAAGCGTGCTGGTCTTCTACCCGTTCGCCTTCAGTCCCGTGTGCACCGATCAGCTGCAGCTGTATGACGAGCTGCGCGGCGAGCTCGAGGGACGTGGCAATGCGCTGTATGGCGTCTCCTGCGACGCCACCTGGTCACAGAGTGCCTTTCGAGAGAAGCTTGCTGTCGGTAGCGAGCAGCTCTCAGACTTCGAGCCCAAGGGCGCCGCGTGCACCGCTTTCGGCGTTCTGCACCCAGGTGGCTTCGCCCAGCGCGCCCTGGTCATCATTGGCCCCGACGGGGTCGTTCGCTGGAGCTTTCAAGCTGACTCGCCTGGCGATCTGCCTGCTGTTGAGCTGTTGCGCGAAGGTCTTGCCGCTGTCGGCGGCTAGTCTCGCCGCGCCCGTCAGTTCGCTAAGCTCCGTCCGTTCGGGAAAAGAGAAAATGAAACGGACCGCCGACCGACGGGCGGAACATGAAAGGCAGTGAATATGAGTAGTGACGCCGTTACACGGGTTTCCGTGGAGATTGCCGGTAGCGAGATCTCGTTTGAGACCGGCAGGATGGCCAAGCAGGCCTCCGGCGCAGTGGTCGTCCGTCAGGGCGACACGATGGTTCTTTGTACCGCGGTGGCAGGTAGCCTCCGCGACGTCGACTTCCTGCCGCTGACGGTGGACGTCGAGGAGCGTATGTACGCGTCCGGCAAAATCCCCGGCTCGTTCTTCAAGCGCGAGGGCCGCCCCGGTGAGAAGGGCACGCTCACCGCGCGCATGATCGACCGCCCGATTCGCCCGCTGTTCCCGAAGGAATGGCGCTATGACACACAGCTGGTGGCGATCCCGCTTTCGATCGACCATGTCCATCCTTATGACATCCTCGCGATGAACGGTGCCTCCGCGGCGCTGATGGTCTCCGACATCCCGCTGCCCACACCTGTGGGTGCTGTGCGGATCGGCAAGATCGATGGCAATTTCGTCGTCAACCCGCAGGAGCCGGACCTGCTCGCGGATGCCGAGAACGCATCGGATCTCGATCTGATCGTCGCTGGCACCGAGGAGGCGATCCTGATGGTCGAGGCGGGCGCAAATGAGATCCCCGAGGCGGAGATCCTCGATGCGCTCGACATCGCCCACGCGGCGATCAAGAAGATCTGTGCGCTACAGCGCGATCTCGCCGCCAAAGTTGGCAAGGAGAAGAAAACCTTCGAGGCGATCCAGGTCGATCCCGCCGTGCTCGATGCGATCCGCGCGTCACATGGCGCCGCATTGGACGCGGCCACGCAGGTCGAGGACAAGCTCGAGCGCCAAGACGCCACCAAGGCAGTCGAGCAGGAGATCCTCGAGCAGCACGCTCCGTCTGCCGGTGATGGTGCCTCCGAGAGCGAAGCCACGCACGCCAAGGAGCGCCGCGCAGCGGTGCAGATGGCGTTCGACAAGCTCGAGAAGTCGATCATTCGCGAGCGCATCGCCGTGCACAAGAAGCGTCCGGATGGTCGTGGCGAGAACGAGATTCGCGACATCACGATCGAGGTCGGCGTGCTGCCGCGTACGCACGGCTCGGCCCTGTTCACACGTGGGCAGACGCAGGCGCTGAGCGTCGTTGCGATGGGCACGCTGAAGGAGGAGATGCGCCTCGACACGCTGGGCCTGGAGACCAAAAAGTACTACTGGCACCACTACAACTTCCCGCCGTTCTCGGTCGGGGAGGCTGGCCGCATGGGGGGCGTCAAGCGTCGTGACATCGGTCACGGGGCGCTCGCCGAGCGCGCG
>Ga0209624_10000325_pt1 | contig 42247 bp, 32 predicted proteins | sample JacPinW_OM2H0_O1_FD_188565 | JGI IMG/M metagenome (GOLD analysis project Ga0209624, IMG submission 188565) | Forest soil microbial communities from Algoma, Ontario, Canada - Jack Pine, Ontario site 1_JW_OM2H0_O1 (SPAdes) (version 2) | ecosystem: Environmental > Terrestrial > Soil > Boreal...
CGCCACCGCGATGGTGATACCCCGCTCCCGCTCTTCCGGCGCGTTATCAATCGAATCGAATGCCCGGAACTGGACCTTCGAGTTGGTCTTCGAAAGCACCTTGGTGATTGCCGCCGTCAAAGTCGTCTTGCCGTGGTCAATGTGCCCAATCGTCCCCACGTTTACGTGCGGCTTACTGCGTTCAAATTTCTCCTTGCCCATCGTCGGCTGTCCTTGTCAGAGAGCTGCGCGTTGCTCCGTCGCTTGCTCGCGCTCTTCTATTTGTGGGTTTCTACTCGACGTTTCGTTATGGATGGTGCGCGACCCCGCTAATTCTTTCTTCTACTGCAATCTGGAGCGGGGGACGGGATTCGAACCCGCGACCATCTGCTTGGAAGGCAGAGACTCTACCACTGAGTTACCCCCGCTCATCCGCCTGCTAAATTCCCGCGTCTCCGCCCGAGACTTGGGAACCTGGAGCCTGGGACCGGGATTGAACCGGTGACCTCGTCCTTACCAAGGACGCGCTCTACCAACTGAGCTACCCAGGCTCATTCCGGTCAATCGCCCCGCGCTTCGCATATTCCGCCTCACGAATGCGGGACTGGGTTTTGTCTTGCACCTCAACTGTCGGGAGCCGGCTGTTTCGCGCCATCCGCAGGATGTACATCCAAACGAGACGCTGGTGGACGGGGGAGGATTCGAACCTCCGTAGCCCGCAAGGAGCGGCAGATTTACAGTCTGCTGGTTTTAGCCACTCACCCACCCGTCCCGCGTATGCCACGGGAACGCAGAGTTCGCATCCCCACGGGGGAAATCGCAATGCAGAAAAGGCTAGTGTCCAAAGACACCAGCCCCAACTCTTTTATTGCGAGAAATCCGTCGGTATCACCGCAAAATTATCCGGCCCATCAAATTCAGCTGGCGGAGGGAATTGAACCCCCGACCCTCTGATTACAAATCAGATGCTCTACCAGCTGAGCTACGCCAGCACACTCAAACCGAGCAAAAATATCATAGAGGCAATAGAATTGCAAGCAAGTTTATTTTGGCGGCACGCCACATGCCAATTCCGAAATCCGAAGTCTTGCCGATTCAACAGGTTTCCCAAGTATACCACAGGACGCGATAAAATTGAAAGGTCCCACATAACTTTACACCCTGTGGCGTGAACCCTATACTGGAAAAATGAGCCCTGCGGGGAAACGCGCGCTGATTGCCGCCTCGATTTTAATTGTCGTCGTTGCAGGCATCGCGATGTATCTCGTTCGTTCACACCCGCCTGCAACGCGCGTGACTATCGTTCCGGTAACGCCCGGCCCGCCGCCCGATGTGCTGAGCCTGCTTCCTCCGGACGCAACGATTATCGCCTACGGGGATGTTGCGACTCTGCGTTCTTCCCCATTTGCCGCGGATCTCGATGCGCTGGGACCAGCTCCTGCTCAGGAGAAAGATTATCGCGACTTTGTGCGCGACACTGGCTTCGATTATTCTCGCGATCTCGATCGCTTTGCGGCCGATGTGTGGGTTGACACAAACCACCCACTGCCTGACGGATCGCCGCGCATTTCGCTGATTGTGATTGCGGACGGACGGTTTGATCGAGCGAAAATCTCCGCCTACTCGCTGCGCACAGGCAAGATTACGAAACACGGCGATACGGATGTGTACGAGGTCCCGTCCGGCACTCCGGGAGAAACTTTTTCGTTTGCGTTTCTCGCGCCGGGGCGAATGGTCCTTGCGCAATCGGTGAGCCTTGATCCGGTTGTGTCGAGATCGAGCAGCACCAGCCTCGACGCCGGAACGCGCGACCGGATTTCGCGGGTTACGGGGGCGACTTTCTTCGCCGTCGCGAAGACGGATGATTTGCCCAAAGCGATTGCCATTCCCGGGCTGCAAATCGGGCAGATGAACCGGATTTTGAAAAGCATTCGCGGGCTGACGCTAGCCGGTCATCCCGATGGAAATAAACTCGTCGTGGCAGCGGAGGCGGACTGCGATTCGACGTCCAACGCGCTTCAGCTTTCCGCACTACTCGACACGCTGAGATGGCTCGGGCGCGCGGCGCTGGCAGATCCAAAAACAAAGGCGCAGATGCGGCCCGGAGATGCTGCCGCGCTCGACCGAATCCTCAAGGTTGCGGCTGTCTCGCGCGACAGCCATTGGGTTCGCGTGCGAGTTGACCTCCCGCCCGACATTTTGAAGTCTGGAGCGGCGCCATCTCGCGCGGTTGGAAGTCAATAAGTCATTCCAATCACGCGCCGACTGACAGAAACATGGCAGCGCCGCATGAATGCCTTACGCACACACTTGTTTCAGATCGCAATTCAGGACGAAGAGAACCTACTCGGGAAGCATCAGTCGCCGGTGACGGGTCCGGCTGGGGCTGAGCGGAGATAGCGCCACGGATTTACAGGCGTGTTATTGACGCGCACTTCGTAGTGAACGTGCGGACCGGTGGCATGACCCGAAGCGCCCTCATATCCGATCACATCGCCGCGTTTTACCTGCGCGCCGATGATGGTATTGAATTGCCGGAGATGGCCGTACCAAGTCGCCACGCCGAAGCTGTGATCAATCACAACCAAGCGGCCATAACCGGCGCGGCGGTCAACTATGCTGACGACGCCGTCTGCAGTGGCGCGGACCGGATCGCCAAGATGCGATGCAATATCCACGCCGGCGTGAAACTCGCCTTCACCGCTGAATGGGTCCAGGCGCTCGCCAAAGCGGCCCGTGATTTCGCCAACGACCGGCCAGAGCGACGGCATCCCCGCGAGATTCGACAGTTGCGGCGCCGAAATCAGCCGGAAATTCGGTGTTGCGGCCGCGACGTGCGACGGATTCGTTGCGAGATAGTTAAACTCAGCGACAGATTGTTCATACCCGCTCTCGGAGCCCTGAGAGGCATCGGTGATGGCAAACGGCGTCTTGCGAAATCTGGTGATTCCGTAGGCCATGGCGACTTCGCTTGCAAGCGATTGGAGCGAATTCAATTGCTGGTTGGTGTTGGTTACTTGAGTCTGCAAATCCTGATATTGCTTCTTCAAACTCGTTTGTTCGCGGCGCAGAGCGTTGTAATTCGTCACTTTCCAGAGCATTCGGCTGTAAGATCCAAGCGCCGCCGAAACCGTAATTCCGCCAACCAGTGCGAGCGCGAGCAAAAGCTGAACCATATAGAGGGGAACACGGACACGGCGGACGCCGCCGGAGTCGTTAGAAGCGATAAAAAGGGTATAAGACTTGCGCGTCATTTTCTCAAATTCCTGCCGAAGAAATGTGGCGGCCCGAGATGACCTAAGCCCCGCAACACGCAGCCGAGGCTTCCCCTGGTCTGAACCGCGAGCTCTGGTTCGAAACCCGACGAATTGTAGGGACTCAAGCATGTTTCGTCAACCGATTTCTTCCATTTCCTGTAGACGCGGGAACTCTCACACCCCTAATAAGACGTTCTATGATTCACGTTTGTTCTGATTGGAGTGTCACGATTATGCTGTATTGGGACTACGGTGACAACTGTACTGAGGAACAAAGAAAGTAAGCTGGTCGCGCGTATCAGCGCAGCCGTACCTTCGGCCGGGGTACGAGCCACGTGGACAGGTGTGCGCCTCGGAATCGGCGACGATGCCGCGATGTTTGCGGCGCGGCCGGGATTCGACGTCGTGGTGAGCAGCGATTTATTCCTCGAGGACGCACATTTCACCGCGCGTATACACCCGCCGGAGTCAGTCGGATATAAATCGCTGGCTCGCGCCGTGAGTGATCTTTCGGCGATGGGCGCGGAGCCGGGTTATTTTCTGCTGAATCTCGCGCTGCCCCCGGCGAAGACGGGCGCGTGGCTGACTGGATTTGCCAGGGGGCTCGGCGTTGCCGCGCGGCGTGCTCACATACTGTTGATAGGAGGCGACTTAGCTAGGAGCAGGACGGTGTCTATTGCAATCACGGTGATCGGTTATACGAGAGCTGGCCGAGCCGTGAGACGGTCGGGTGCGCGTCCTGGTGACCTTATCTATGTAAGCGGGCGATTGGGCGCGGCGCGACTTGGACTTGAGATTCTTTCGAAGCATCAAGGGGCGAGTGCCGCCGCTCGGCTTTTGCTTGCGCCTCATTTATATCCGCCGCTGCGGCTTGATCTCGGTGAATGGATCGCGCGCGAAAAATTCGCATCGGCGATGATGGACATCTCGGACGGACTCTCGATTGACCTTAGCCGCCTCTGCGAAGCGAGCAACGTTGGCGCAGTAATTGACGCTGAGCGAGTCCCTCGAGCGGCAATTTCTCCGCAGTGGCGGAGGCGTCTGCATCTCGGGCCGGACGCTTCGCTGGAGTTCGCTTTGCACGGCGGGGATGACTACGAATTGGTAATGACCGTTCCGCCGCACCGCGCCCAGAAACTGCGTCGAGCGCCAAGCAGGGTAGCGCTGACATGCATCGGCAAGATCACCCGCGACCGCCGGATTCTCCTCGTTGATGCCAATGGCCGGACGCGGCCGTTAGAGCCTAAGGGCTGGGACCATTTCAGCCGTCACGACTGAAATCCCCATTCCACGATCTTCATTTTTTCCGATCTTCATTTTGACCAATCTTCATTTCAAGGATGAGTAACCGGCGCAGGTGGCGGCGTCGCGGGCGCCGGCGCTGAGATCTTCGTCAGCCCTTGCTCGGCGGCGTCGGCAGGAGGGGCGGTGTCGGGCGTATCCACCTGAATCGTCTTTCCCTGCACCAGTTTTTCGAGCGGAACGACATTCTGAAAATCTTCCACCGGCTTGCCCTGTGTTGCATCTTTCATGAACTCAAGCCAAATCGGCAGCGCTGCGCGCGCGCCAGTTTCTTTTTTACCTAGCGATATGCGCTTGTCGTCGTTCCCCACCCAAACTCCAGCAGTCAGCGACGGCGTAAAGCCGATATACCACGCATCGGTGAAATCATTGGTCGTGCCAGTTTTGCCGGCGGTCGGGCGGCCAAGCTCTTTCGCGCGGACGCCCGTCCCAAACTGCACGACTTCCTCAAGCATCGCGACCATCGTTCGCGCAACGTCCGGCTGGATCACGTCGGTAATCTGAGGCTTCGCTTCTTCCAGCAGCGCGCCGTCGTACGTCGTCAGGCGCCGAATCGTATGCGGCTCGATATGAATGCCATCGTCGGGAAACACGGTGAACGCCGAAACATGTTCCATCAACGTCAGATCGGCCGCACCCAGAGCAAGCGGCAAATACGGCGGCAGCGGGCTTGTGATTCCAAACCGCCGCGCCATATCAATCACAGGCTGAATGCCCACCTGCGCGAGCAGCCGCACCGCCGGAACGTTGCGCGAATCGGCCAGCGCGCGGCGAAGCGTGATGCGCCCCTCGAATTTCTCGTCGTAATTTTTCGGCGAATAATCCTGGCCGCCGCTTCGAAACGTCACAGGAACATCCATGATCGTGTCGAAGGGAGAAGAGCCCTGCTCGATCGCCGTGGCGTACACGTAGACCTTGAACGAACTGCCCGTCTGGCGCATAGCCTGCGTCGCGCGATTGAATTTCGATTCTTCGAAACTCGATCCGCCGACCATTGCTTTGATCTCGCCGGAAGAATTGTCAATCGCAAGAAACGCGCCCTGAGCGATCAATTGTTGCTCGAGCTCGACGCGAGCCGTGAATCCAGTGATCTCGAGAATCTTGAACAGCGCCAAATCGCCAGGCTTGAATAGCTGCGACGGCGAGCGACGGCCGGTCCACGCGAAATTCGCCGCTGACACCATCGCAGCGTACGGCCCGATTTTCACGGTCGCCGACGTTGCTTCCACACTGCGAATGAGCCCCGTTACGTACGCGCCTTTTTCGATGGCGCCATGCCAATCGTCCGAATCGTAAGTGTCGAGCTTGCCGCCCTGCTTGAAAATATTCTGAAGGCCGCCGCGCCAGCCATGGCGGCGATCGTATTCGTGCAACCCATCGAGGACAGCTTGATCCGCGGCGCGTTGCATCGCAACGTTCAGCGTCGTATATACGCGCAGCCCTTGCTCGTGCACGGCTGCGGTGCCGTAAGTCTTCTCGAGATATTGGCGGATGTCTTCGACGAAGTACGGCGCGAGATCGTTATGCGGCGACGACAGATGAAGCGTGAGCGGCGTAAGCGAGGCCGCTTCCGCGTCGGCGGAGCTGATCTTGCCTTCGTGCGCCATTAGCGAGAGCACCAGATTTCGCCGTGCGCGCGCACGCTGGCCGTGAAGAACGGGCGAGTACGAGGGCCCGCGAATAATTCCCGCGAGTAGCGCTGCTTCCGGAAGCGTCAATTTGCCGACCGGCTTGCCGAAATAATATTCCGACGCGGCTTCGAAGCCGTAATTGCCCTGGCCGAGATAAATCTGATTGCAATACATCGTAAGGATTTGCTGCTTGGTGTAGTGGCGCTCGATCTGCAAAGCGAGCAGGGCTTCCTGGCTCTTCCGGCGGAAGGAACGATTGGAGCGGTCGAGAAAAAGCCCGCCGGCGAGCTGCATCGTGATCGTGCTGGCGCCCTCGGAGATTTTGCGCTTGGCGATATCGCGCCAGGCCGCGCCGACCACGCGCGTGAAATCCACGCCCCAGTGTTCATCGAAATGCTGATCTTCGGTGGCGATGATCGCGTCTTTCAGCACTTTCGGAATTTGCTCGTAGGTGAGAAGAATGCGGCGCTGCAAGGCGAACGTGCCGATGGATTGGCCGTCGTCAGCGTAAAGCTCGGTGACCGTGTCCGGGCGATAGTCTTCGAGCGCATGAATTTCTGGAAGGTCGCTCGTGTAAACGAACAGCAGGCCGACACCTGCGCCGAACGCGATGGACAAGAGAAGCAGAAATCCGAACGCCAACCGGCCGAAAAGCGTGCTAACGGTAATCCTCATCGAGTTTTGAACGGGCTCGTCCACGGAAAAGATATTCTATCGCACGGGCAGATTTCGGAATGGAATTCGCGGGCGAAGTGCGAAGCGACTAAACAGCACTAAGCTTGCACCGCCGCGGGCAGAGGTTATTTTTTCCCGACGTAGGCATCCGCTTCGATTTCCACCAGCATGTCGGGCGAAACGAAGCCGCCGACCTCCAGCATGCTGGTCGCCGGGCGAATTTCTTTAAAGACTTCTCCATGCGCGCGGCCGATCTTCTCCCATTCGGAAATGTCCGTGACGTAGATCCGCGTGCGCACCACATCGCTCATCTTTGCGCCGGCCTTCGTCAGAGCAGACTCAATATTTCGCAGCGCCTGCTTCATTTGCTTGGCGACATCGTCCTTGCCAACGATTTCGCCATTGTCGCCGGTCGCCGTTGTCCCCGAGACGTGAACGTAATCCCCAACGCGTACCGCGCGTGAGTAGCCCACAATCGGCTCCCACGGTGTTCCGCTAGAAATATTTTCTCTTGGCATCTCTCGAATCTCCTCCGAGAAAATTAATTTAGGATGCAGCAGTGATACGACCAAGTGTGGCGAACGTAGCAGTTAACGTCAATTGAGTGTTAGAAAAGCATTGCGGTAATCAATCGTCGGTTAATCGTCGAAGCGTGCGCGGAGATCGGGCGGAGTGACGGGGCAAACGTTTTCACGCTTCCCGAAAACACGATAGCGGATGCGCGCGACGAAATCGTAGACGGCATCGCTAATCACGCGGGGAATAATGGAAATCGCCGCGCCGGCGAAGCGCCAGAAGCCGCCGAGACGCCGAAGAATATGAATTACGCCCGCGGAGCGAACGAGCAGGCGCCCGTCATTCGTGAGAACAACCAGGCTATCGGGAAGATTGCGGCGTCGCTCGGGCGGCACAAGCGCTTCGAATGTGGCGCCTTGCAGCGGCGCGTATCGGAATTTATCCCCAGCGCGGTCTCGCCGATTTAAAAAGCGAATGTAGCCTTGGCAAAGGCCGCACACGCCGTCGTAGAAGATTCGATCGGCCGATCCAGCAGCATAGTTCTTGCAATCGACATTGGCTGAAACCATGTTAGGCGCAGTGGCCATAGCTCTTACACATTGTCGCGCCGCTCGAATATTAAAGCTATCGCGACACAACCCCTTCGACATTTGCGCTGATTCGGAACGGCCGAAGCCGTGCCCTGACAGAGCCCGGAGGCCCCCGTCTCCGGGTCGGCCACACGTTCCCCACCTGTAACTTTCTGATAGTCTTCGGCGTATCTTCGGCTAGACCCCTACGCCAGGCCCCATACAACAAAGGAGAGAACATGAGCTCGACACACAATCCAGGGAGAGTCGCTGGACTCTGGTACCTGCTGCTCATCGTCATAGGCTTTCCGCTCCTCATCTACATTCCCAGCAAACTGATCGTGAACGCAGACGCGGCCGCTACGGTCCACAACATCGCCGCGCACGAGCGGCTCTTCCGTTTCGGTATTCTGGGCAATCTCGCCGCCGGGGTGATCTTGATTCTCTTCGTGATGGCGCTTTACCGGCTATTCAAGGGAGTGGACCAGAACCTCGCTGTGCTGGTGGTGATCTTCGGGGGCGTGCTGCCAGCCGTACTCTACTTGCTGAACGCGGCATGCGACCTCGCTACACTGACGGTCGTGAGCGGCGGCAATTTCTTGTCCGTATTCAACGAACCGCAGCGCGACGCGCTGGCAGTGCTGTTTCTCCGACTGCATGACCATCAATTCACCGCCTCCGAAATCCTTGCGGGAGTATGGCTCTGGCCGCTGGCGGTGCTTGTCTACCGGTCGCGTTTCCTGCCGCGGTTCCTGGGAGTCTGGCTCGCCATCGGCGGCTTGGGCTACGTGATCCTGTGCTTTACGGCAGTACTCGTCCCACAATACCAGGGCAAGGTGTTTGCTTACTGCCAACCCGCCTTCTTCGGCGAGATAGCGTTCACGCTCTGGCTCCTTATCAAGGGCGCCAAACCGATGGTGAATGCGACGACTTCATCGCCAGCTGCTGGTTAGGCCGCATTGGTGTCTCGCAACTCCGGCTTTCAGTTCAAATGTAACGCTTAGTCTTTCGCGTCCATCGAAACTGTCGCTGGACAGTGATTCGCGAACTCTCTAAGCTAAGTTTGAGTTTCAACGAGCTAAGAGCAAGAGAAGGTGCGCGAAATTGAAGTGCAACAACATCCTCGACGCGGTTGGCAAAACGCCTCTCATCCGCTTGCATCGCGTGACCAAGGAATCGAAAGCTGAAGTCTACGTCAAAGCCGATTTCCTAAATCCGGGTGGGTCGGTGAAAGACCGCATCGGCATCTCGATGATCGACGAAGCCGAGCGAAAGGGCCTGCTGAAGCCCGGCGGCACGATCATCGAAGGCACTTCAGGCAATACGGGCATGGGCCTCGCGCTCGTCGCCGTGGTGCGCGGCTACAAAGTGGTTTTCACCATCACGGACAAGCAGTCGCGCGAGAAAATTGACCTACTGAAAGCGTTTGGCGCCGAAGTGATCGTCTGCCCCACGGCGGTCGAGCCGGATGACCCGCGAAGCTACTACTCGGTGGCGAAGAAACTCGCTCGTGAAATACCGAATTCGTTCTATCCCAATCAATACGAAAATCCGATGAATCCGGAAGCCCACTATCGGACGACGGGACCGGAAATTTGGAACGACACCGAAGGGAAGATCACCCATTTCGTTTGCGGGATGGGGACGGGCGGAACGATCAGCGGAGTGGGCCGCTATCTAAAAGAACAAAATCCTAAGATCAAAATCATCGGCGTGGACCCGTACGGCTCGCTGTATTACGAGTATGCGAAGACCGGGAAGATCGGCAAAGCGTTGACCTACGTGGTCGAAGGTATCGGCGAAGACATCTTCCCGAAGACGATGGATTTCAAGGTCCTCGACGACGTGCTGCAAGTGACCGACGAGGAGTGCTTCGTCTGGGCGCGGCGCCTTGCAAAGCGCGAGGGGATTTTTACCGGCGGCTCCGGCGGCGGATGCATCGCGGGCACGATCAAAGTGGCGAAGGATTGCAAGGCCGGCGACGTGATCGTCGCGTTTCTGCCCGACACCGGGACGCGCTACCTCAGCAAAATTTACAACGATGCCTGGATGCGCGAGTACGGCTACGTGGAATCCGAGTTGCCGTTGACGGCTGCCGACATCATTCGCGTGAAGCGCGAAAGCGGCAGAACGCGTGAGTTGATCATCGCGCGGCCGTATCAGACCGTCTTTCACGCGTTGAACACCATGCAGCAGCAGGACATCTCGCAGCTCCCAGTGTTTGAGGAGGAGACGCCCATCGGCACGATCTACGAGGATCAGATCCTGAACCTCGCGTTGCAGGGCAAGGACCTCCGCAAACTGGTGATTCGCGAAGTCATGGACCCGCCACTGCCGCAAGTCTCGAGCAATACGCCGGTCGAGCGTGTGACGCACATTCTGAGTCACGAACGGCCAGCGGTCTTCGTCGAAATGGGCAACGGAAAGCACGAAATCCTGACCAAGTTCGACCTGATGGATACGGTCGCCGGCTTGGTCGAGAAAAAGCGTTGAACGCCTTCGACGCCGGCGGTCCTAGTACTTGGGTCATTGCGAGCCCGCCGTGGCGCCCGCGGAATCTCTCTTCTTTTCGTAAGCCGGTGGCAAATTTTGGCCCCGAACGGGCTGGCACAAGGTAGACCTGGACCACGCTTTTAGAGCGTCTTTTTTCGTGGTTTCGACCTACACGGACTACGACTCGTGAGAGGAAGCGGTTTCCTGAGCTATCCTAGAAAAATATGAGGATCGAAGAATTCAACGAACGGTTACGCAACTCGGTCCTCGTCGCGGATGGCGCGATGGGCTCGATGCTGTACGAAATCGCGGGCGCGCAGCGGTGTCTCGAAGAGCTGAATATCACACAGTCCGAAGCCGTCTTCGGGATTCATCAGGCTTATCTCGACGCCGGCGCGCAAATCATCGAGACGAACACGTTTGGCGCGAACCGCAACAAGCTTACGGCGCTTGGCCTCGGCGAGCGCGTGACTGAACTGAACCATCGCGGCGTGAAAATCGCGCGCGAAGCGCGTGAGGCTGCGCGACACGAAGTTTTTCTTGCCGGCTCGATTGGCCCGCTCGGCGTCGTCCGCCACGTGATACAGCTCCCGCCGGATGAGATGACGGAAATTTTCCGCGAGCAGGCTGCAGCTCTCGAAGAGCGCGGCGTGGACCTCTTCATTCTCGAAACTTTTAGCGATGTGGACGAGATCTGCGCCGCGGTGGATGCGATTCGCTCCTTCTCACAACTTCCCATTGTCGCGCAGCTCACCTATTCCGAAGAAGGCACCACCTTCGGCGGTACACGCCCGGCGGACGCGTGGGAAAAATTGAAAGGGCGCAACGTTCAGGCGATTGGCGCGAATTGCACGATTGGTCCGCAGCTTCTGCTTCCCGTGCTGCGAGATATTGCCGCGGCGGCCGGCAACGTGCCGCTCAGCGCCATGCCCAACGCGGGCTTTCCGCACCGCATGGGCGACCGCATCGTCTACCCGAAATCGTCGCCCGAATATTTCGCGTTGTTCGCGCGCGAAGCCGCAGAAATCGGCGTCAGGCTGCTCGGAGGCTGCTGCGGTACAACGCCAGAGCACGTTCGCGCCATGGCTGATGCGGCGAAGCAGTTTCAGCCGGCGAAGCGCGTAGCCGTCGCCTCGGTGGATGCCGTAACCGCCGTGGAAAAAACGCGCCGGGCTCTAGCGCGCGAGCCGGAGAGCAAGCTCTGGAAAAAAATCCAGGCGAAAGAGTTTGTCGTTTCAGTCGAGATTGACCCACCCAAGGGAATTTCCACCGAACGCATCCTCGAGCAAGTAGGACACGTGATGGCGGACGGCCGCGTGGACGCGATTGATATCAACAGCGGAACGCTGGCGCGCGTCGGCATGGATGCGCTGGTGCTCGCGGGCGCGCTCGAAGCGCACGGCTATCAGACGATTCCTCACCTGACGTCACGCGACGCCAACATCATCGGTCTGCAGGCGATGCTTCTCGGCGCGTGGGCGGTCGGCGGCGTGCGAAATGTTCTCGCCATCACCGGTGACCCGCCGTCGCTTGGCGATCACCCCGAAACTTCCGGCGTATACGAAGTGGATTCGATTGGTCTCGTGAAGATTATTTCGCGATTGAATCAAGGCACGGACTGGGCGGGAAAAAGTCTCGGCGGCGCCACAAATTTCACGATTGGCGTAGCCGTGAATCCCGTGGCCGAAGATCTCGACGAAGAAATCCGCCGTTTCCACGAAAAAATTGGCGCGGGAGCGCATTTTGCGATGACGCAGCCAATTTTTGATCCTGACCACTGGCACATTTTCCTGAAAAGGCTCGGCGGCAAATGCCCTGTGCCGGTGCTCGTCGGCGTATGGCCGCTCACCAGCTACAAGCAGGCTTTGCGGCTAAACAACGAAGTCCCCGGCATCATGATTCCCGAACCGACGTTGGTAGAAATGGAAAAGGCCGGCACGGCCGCCCGCGATCGAGGCTTCGCCCTCGCAAAACGCATGCTCGAATGGGCGCGCACTGAGGTAGCCGGTGCCTACCTTATTCCTCCATTTAAACGCTACGAAGAAGTGATGGAATTACTCTAACCGCTCGTCGTCGCGCGGACGGCAAATAGGAAATCTCGCCACCGGCATTTTGCCGGGGATTTTTTTTCACGCTGACGCGCGGAAAACCGCCGACCCTTCGAGGCTCAGGGTAAACAGGATGCCGACGCTACGCGGGCAGGCTGCGCTACGATGGTTTGCGGAGATGATCGAGGACGGGAAACAGAACGACGGCAATCCCTGCATTGACTGCCGACGCGATCAACAATTTCCAACTGAAATACGTCGCGGGACGAGCCAGCAGAACGCGATTGAGTAGCGCGAGGACGGCTTCGTGAAAATGATAAAAAATTACGACCATGATGAAACGGCTGATGGGATGCTCGGTGTCAACGCGGCCGCCAAGTGATGAGGCGACGTAGCCGACGAGCGTTTTGGCAATGCCATAAATGCCGATGGGCAGGTGGCTAACGGCATCCTGAAGAATTCCGATGGTGCCGCCGAGCAGCAAGCCCGTCGCCGGATTGCGGCGGCTCAGCGCGAAATAAATGGTGACGAGCAACGGCAACTCGAGCAGCCCGGCCCAACTGCCATACTTGTTGAGAAATGCCTGCAGGACGAGCGCGAGGAACGCCACGGCGACGACTGCGCCGGCGTAGAACTTGTGAACTTCAATGTGCTGCTCGGCTTGTGCTCGTGAGCTCATCGTCTCTCAAAATCTTTCATGCATGGCCATCATTGCGGCGGAGGCGGATCCGACGGCGCACTGTCAGCAGGAGTTCCTGACGGGCTCGTCGTTGCGGCCGCCGATCCTGACTTCTTCCCCGAAATATCCTGTTGCGTGAGCAGGACAAGCACTTCCTCCAGGCGATCGAGACGCGCTGCGGGCTGAACCGTGATGGTCTGAAACGGACTTGCCTGCTTGGCTTCGATCACCGTGCCCACCGGAAAATCTTTCGGATAAATACGGTCGTCGCCGGAAGTAAGAATTGTCTCTCCGGCGTGAACTTTTTCTGTTGGAGCAACATAGTCAAGATGAAGGTAAGGATCACCGGTGCCCTTGACGACGCCATGCGTGCGCGTTTCGGAGAGCAGCGCGCCGACGCCGCTGTCTTTATCGTCAATCAGCAGAACCTGCGCGGAATTCGGAAAGACCTCGACAATTTTACCCACGACTCCATCGGGCGTGACGACCGGCAAGTTGCGGCGAATGCGATCGTGCTCCCCGCGATTGATAAAAATTGTGCGGCTGACGGAATCGGCGCTGGCGCCAATGACCTGCGCGGCGAGCATGGGGCCTTCGGTTCGCGTATCGCGGAAATTCAAGAGCACAGCGAGACGGTCGGCTTCGGCGGAGCGGCTTTCGAGTTCGCGATTGCGCAATTCGAGGCGCTCAAGCTCGGAGCGCAAGCGATCATTTTCGGCGCGGGTGTGCCGGAGATCGACGTAATTGCGCCATCCGCCGCCCACAGTGGAAATCGACCACGTTCCAGCACGCTGCAAAGGCGTGAGAATTTCGAACGCCCACAGACGAATCAAGCGGACGTCGCGCTCGCGCTTGATTTGAAATGCGAGCAACAACACCTGGAACAACACCACGACGGTCAAGAGTCTGAAGGGCCGCCGCCGCGATGGAAAATCGATCATATTGTCACCACGTCAAACTGAACTGCCGCCGAGGGCAACGCGAGGATCTCCGGAAGCTTTAATCGATCGAGACCAGGCGCAGCAGGCGGAAATCACTCAGCATCTTGCCGGTACCAAGCACGACCGATGCGAGCGGATCGTCGGCGATGGAAACCGGCAATCCCGTTTCCTCGCGAATACGCTTGTCGAGATTCTTGATGAGCGCGCCGCCGCCGGTGAGCACGATGCCACGATCGCTGATGTCCGCGGAAAGTTCCGGAGGCGTGCGCTCAAGAGCAACGCGAATGGCGTTGATAATCGTTGCGATGCATTCGGACAGCGCTTCGCGAATTTCGTTGTCGTCAATCGTGACGGTGCGCGGCACGCCCTCGATGAGGTTGCGGCCTTTCACCTCGAGCGTCAGCGGCTTTTCGAGAGGATAAGCCGAGCCAATTTCCATCTTGATGCCTTCGGCGGTGCGCTCGCCGACGAGCAAATTGTATTTGCGCTTAAGGTAGTGCATGACGGCTTCGTCCATCTCGTTGCCAGCGACGCGAACCGACCGCGAGTAGACGATGCCGCTCATTGAGATGACGGCAATATCCGTCGTGCCGCCGCCGATATCCACGACCATGTTTCCGGAGGGCTCTTCAATCGGCAAGCCTGCGCCGATGGCGGCAGCCATGGCCTGCTCGACGAGATACACTTCGCTCGCGCGTGCGCGATAGGCGGAGTCCTGCACAGCGCGCTTTTCGACGGGCGTGATCTCGCTCGGCACGCCGATGACTATGCGCGGATGCACCAGAACGCGCCGGTTGTGCGCCTTCTGAATGAAGTAGGTGAGCATTTTCTCGGTGACTTTGAAGTCGGCGATCACACCGTCCTTCATCGGCTTGATGGCCACCACGTTGCCTGGCGTCCGACCGAGCATTTCCTTCGCTTCGCGTCCGACAGCCACAACTTCGCCCGTGTTCTTGTTGATTGCGACGATGGAAGGCTCGTTGACGACGATGCCTTTTCCTTTCGCATACACGAGCGTGTTGGCTGTCCCAAGATCGATCGCGAGGTCGGAGGAAAAAAGACTGAAAACCGACCGCATGCTGTAGCCGTTCTTATTCACGTGAGTATCGCGCCTCCCCCAAGGTGGTGCGTGTGTTTGCGGCTGCGGGCGCTGCCCCTGATAACGCCGGAAAATTAAGGAATAACAATCGAGACACGCTTAATCGCAGTCCCGCCGCGCCGATTCTGGCCCGTTATTACAATCGTCTGGCTGCCGGGCGTCATTGGCGGCGTGAAAAAATGGAACGTGCCATCGGGACGGAGATCCGCCACTTTTTCGCCGTTGATAATCAAGGTTGCGCCCGGCTCGGTCTTGCCGGTGACTTCCACCAGATTGCCATGGAGTTCGGTGCCGTCAACTTCCAGAAACATATCCTCTTGCTTGCCCTGCGTCACGAGAGTGAACTTGTAAGGATCGCTCATGTCGCTCATCGCGTCCTTGGCATCCACCGCGCGGACTTTCCAATAGTACTCGCCGGGATCGAGACCTGTAATATCCATGGCCGTCTCGGTTGTGCGGCGCTCAACTAAAATTTTGTTAAAAAAACTCGATTTGCTGATTTGAAGGACGTAGCCCTTGGCCGTCGAAATCTCTTTCCACGCAAAATGAATGGGATCGCGCTTCGGGTCGGCAACGATGATGGGCGTGAGATTCAGTGGCGCGATCAGAGTTGGCGGCGCGAGGACTTGCTCCGTCTTGACAGGTCCGCCGGTCGGAAAAGTTACGCGCTCAAACGGGCCAACGTCGAGATGCTGGCCGCCGCGATTCATCTCAGCGCTGCCGACATTCACAGTGAATTGTTGCTGCTGGGTGGCCGGATCGCTGCGAACTTCAGCGCGGCTATTCTCGCGAAGCGAAGCCAGGGCATTTTCAAACGAAATATCAGCTTTCGAGCCGGGATTGTCCCACGTGGGAGTGGCGAGATCGACCTGGCCAGCCTGAATGTGCATTCCGACGCTGGTAGCTTTGTCAGAAGCGACCGCGTTTTCTTCCACGGTGACAAGCGTTTCGCCCTTGACGGTGTACGTCGTGCCGTCCGCGAATGCGATGCGGGCCACGCCATCGGTGTCGGTGCGAATCTGATCGCCCTTATCGAGAGACAATTGATAGTCCGCGGTCGCCCATTGGACGGAATTCACCTTCTTCACCTGGACCTTGCCGTCCAAATTGACAAAACGCACTTGCCTGGCGGTAGCTGACACGCCTGTGTTGCCCGGCTTCGTCAGCGCAGCAGTCACACGTTTGACAAGGTTTCCAGACTTTTCCGGAAAAACAAAAAAGGACACACCAAGAATTACAGCGATCAGAATCGCGACATAAATCGCAACCGTGGTGTAGGTGACTGTGTGCCAGTACACCTCGACCTTCTGTATTTTGGGCTTTGGCTGAACTGGGATTCTTGTTTCAATCATGCGAAAATGCGCCAATTCTGAAATCTAGCATAGGGGTATAGGCCTTTCAACAAAGCCCGGGCGCGGTTTCTGAATCGCCAACCCCATGTGCGCAAGGTTGAACTGGAGTCTGGCGTAACCCCTCAACCTGTGCCAAGATGCGGCACAACGCGCTGCGGGCGTATTGCATCACACGTAATCAGACACGCTGTACGACGGGCTAGGCGCGGAGTGCTCCGACGGATAGGAATGAGATAGGCAACCTTGGCGTTACTCTTCCGTGCGCGAAATCTCCAAATTCATCACCACTGAATGTTGAAGCTGGAATACTTATGAGCAGAGTGTCAGAGTCTCGCCGGAATTTTATAAAGGACGGTCGCTTATGTCGCAGTGCAGTGTCACTTGTTTTGACAAACAAGTAAGCGTTGGCGAGAATTATCGAGCTGCCGTCTCTCTTCACAGCCACACGCACCACTCAAAGGAAAGCCTCAGATTTATTCCGCAATTCGCCGAAAAGTATCCGCTGTTGCGGTGGGCTCTCGAACGGCAATGCAGCAAGGCGCCGGTGCCTGTAAATTTCCAGCGCGCTTATTGGACACCGCCATTGAGCGCGGAGATGTCGCTTGAAGTGGAACGCAACCAAATCGAAAATACATTGGGTTTGAAAAGCTTTGTATCGCTCACCGATCACGACACGATCGACGCTCCGACGATTCTGAGAGCGCTGCCAGACTCGAAAGATACTCCGATCGCGCTGGAGTGGAGTGTGCCGTACGCCGGAACTGTGTTCCACCTCGGCGTGCATAATTTACCAGAGAGCGACGCAGCTGCGATCGTCGCCGACCTAACAGCTTTCACTCAGAGCCCTTGCGAGCAGCGGTTTGTGGAGCTCGTTGCGGCGCTGGACGAAATCCCGAATGTGCTCATCGTATTCAACCATCCCCTGTGGGATCTTTCCGAACTGGGAAAAGCCGGCCACGAGCAGGCCATCAATCTCTTTATGAAAGCGAGCGGGAAGTTTCTGCACGCGCTCGAACTCAATGCTACGCGCGGCTGGGGCGAAAACGATAAAGTACGGGAAATGGCCATCCGCTGGCAGCTTCCGTCGATATCCGGCGGAGACCGCCACGGATGCGAACCGAGCAGCGCACTCAATCTTACGAACGCGGAAACATTCTCCGAATTCATCCGGGAGGTTCGAACAGAGCAGCGAAGCCATGTGCTCTTGATGCCGCAATACGCGGAACCGAGATGCATGCGTATCATGCAAATGGTCCTCGACGTCATTCGCGAATATCCTGGCCATCCAATTGGCACGCGGAAGTGGGACAATCGAGTTTTTCATCCGGCGCGCTATACTGAAGGAGATTGGCCGCTTTCGACTTGGTGGAAGGCGCCACCGAAGTTCGTTGAATACGCTTTCGCTGTCATGCGGCTATTGGACAATGCCACGGTACAGAAAGCGCTCAAGCAAGCCATGCCGGGAGAAGTTGTCGATCACGTGGCGACCGATGTTTCGTACGAGGCTACGACTTGACGACCGCGCGAGCGCGTGTCGCGCTCTTTCCTGATGCGTATCACGAAATGGATGGAGTGGCTGGCACGAGCCGGCACTTCGAAGCGTTCGCACGAAATCGCCAGCTTCCATTCCTCGTGGTTCACGCTGGAGCAGAAAACCAGAAATCAACGGATGGTAGCGTCACAAGAGTACAGTTGCGCCGAGGTTGGTCGCAATTTCCACTCGATCGCAGCCACAACTTCGACCCTGCGCTTGTGGCGCGTTATAGGGAGATTGCGTCCGTCGTAGATAAATTCAAGCCGGACGTTATCCACATTACCGGGCCGAGCGATATCGGAATTCTCGGCGCGCTGGTAGCTCACAAGCTTCGCGTTCCGCTGGCGGCGTCCTGGCAGACCAATCTTCATGAGTACGCAGGGCTCCGGTCAGCCGCCGCCACTTCTTTGTTGCCGAAACGCTGGAACTCAAAAATCGGAGAGTCCGCCGAGCGGTGGAGCTTCCACGCGGTGGCACGGTTCTACAAGATACCCCGGCTTCTGTTTGCGCCAAACCAAGAGATCATCGAGCGGATGGAGAGGGCTACAGGCAAACCGTGTTTCTTGATGTCGCACAGCGTGGACACGGCGGCGTTTGATCCAGCGTTTCGCGATCGGTTGGTTGGGCCATTCCAAATCGGTTATGTTGGGCGTTTGACAACCGAGAAAAACGTGCGGTTCCTGGCGCATTTTGAACAGGATTTGATCAATATAGGTGAAAACAATTTTCGCATCGTAATCGTGGGCGACGGCGCGGAACGAGCCTGGCTGCAAAAAAATATGCGGCACGCCGATTTTACGGGCGCACTCAGGGGCCGCGAGCTCGCGCGCGCTTTTGCGAATATGGACGCGCTCGTGTTTCCTTCCGAGACCGAAACATTTGGACTCGTTGTGCTTGAAGCGCTCGCTTCCGGAGTGCCGGCAATCGTCGGTACGCGCGGCGGCCCGAAATTCTCGGTGCAGCACGGCCGGACGGGATTCGTCTGCGAGGGAAGTTGCGACTTCGCCGGATATGCGGCGATGCTGATGAACGGCCCGGAAATACTATCAAAAATACGCATAGCGGCCCGCGAGTATGCGCTCTCGACTTCGTGGGAAAAGATCTTCGAAGGGATGTACGAGGCTTACGAGCACTGTTTACATGCTGAGAACATGGTAAGCCGAGGCGTGCTTGATATCGCGACAACTTAGGATACTATTGGTTTGCGGATAGACGACTGAATCCCCTCACTCGTTAATTCAGCGAAACATCTGATTTCGGAAAGCTGAGACGCCATGGCATTGCGCGCATACCGCCGACTTCTGTCAATTCTTGCCCTTTCCGCGTCTATCTTGCTGCTCGCGAGCCACGCTTCCGCGCAAGCCCCGGCTCAACCAGCTACGAAACTGCAACTGACGCTTCCACAAGTTGTCGAGAAATTGGTGACAAGGAACGCTCAGCGCGCCAAAGCGCTCGAAGGTTACAAGGGCAACCGGTTTTACGAGCTCAATTACACCGGCTTCCCGAGCGGCTTGCACGCCGATATGACAGTTGAGATGACGTATGACGCGCCTGGCACAAAACAATTCCACGTGGTTTCGGAAAACGGATCGAGAATGATCGTGAATCGTGTTCTCAGGAAACTTCTCGACAGCGAACAGGAAGCCATGGAAGCGCAGAACCGGGCGGGCGTCGAATTGAATTCCAATAATTACAATTTTACCGCCCTCAGTTATGAACGGAATGCTTCAGGTTGCAACTATGTATTGACTGTCGAACCCAAGGTCGCGACGAAGTTTCTTTATCGCGGGCGCGTCTGGGTGGACGACACGGATTTCGCGGTTTGCCGGATTGAGGCTGAACCAGCGAAGAATCCCTCCTTCTGGATTCGAAAGACGACGGTACATCACACTTACGAAAAAGTGGGAGAATTCTGGCTTCCACTTGAAAATCAGAGCGTGTCTGACTTACGACTCGACGGCCGCGCAACGCTTACGATCAAGTACACAGATTACAAGATTCAGGCTCCGCACTTTGCTTCCGCCGCAACTGTTGCCACCCCCGGCCACTAGCCAGTTTTGCTGGGATTCGACGCCTTCTCCTCCAGGCACCTTCAGAACTTTTGCTCGTGCCAATCTGTCGGGAAACGATTTGTCCGCCCGAGAAACGTGTGTATAATTGGCTGTTTTGGCGGTCTGCAAGGCTTAGCGAGAGGTCCAATACCGGATGCTTGATGTAATTCAACGGCGACAAGCGGGCGTGAAGATCCTGATGGGGGTGGTTCTCGGCCTGATTTGCCTAGCCATGGTAATCACTTTGGTGCCGGGATTGATTCCCGGTACAACGTCCGGAATGGCAAGCGCGGACACCATCGCGCGCGTCGGCACGGAAGACATCTCTCGGCAGGACGTCGAGAGCATGCTGAACCGCGAGTTGCGCGGCCAGCAACTGCCGCCGTCTTTCAAAGGTCTCTATGCCAAGCAAGTTCTCGATCAATTGATCTCTGAGAAAGCACTTGAAATCGAGGGCGATCGTATCGGGCTGAAGGTGACGCCACAGGAAGAAACAGAGCGCATCAAAAAGTATCTGCCCACGGCATTCAACGGCGATACGTGGGTCGGCCGCGAACGCTATACAGCTTTGGTGCAGTCGGGCACCGGGATGTCAGTGCAGGATTTTGAGACGTTTGTGCGCCAGCAGCTTCTCGAAGAGAAATTTCATTCGCTGCTGACGGACGGGATTACCGTGTCGGATGGCGAAATCCTTACGGAGTTTCGCCGCAAGAACGAGAAGGTGACCATCGAATACGCCGAGAGCAAACCGGCCGATCTGGCGGCTACGATCAATCCCACCGATTCTGAGCTGGCGCAATATTTCGAGAAGAACAAAGCGCGTTATCAGATTCCGGAGAAGCGGTCGGCGAATTATGCGCTTCTCGATATAGAGCAATTGAAACAGCGTACGCCTGTCAGCGACCAGGAACTTCACGCCTATTACGACCAGCATATTGACGAGTTCAAAGTTGAGAATCGCGTCCACGTCGAGCATATTCTCTTCAAGACGCTGGGAAAAACGGACGCTGAAGTGGCTGAAATACAGGCGAAAGCCGAAGACGTGCTGAAAAAAGCAAAGTCGGGCGCCAATTTCGAGGATCTTGCGAAAAAATACTCCGAGGACACGACCGCCTCGAAAGGCGGCGACCTCGATTGGATCGTCGAAGGTCAGACCGTGCCGGAATTCGAGCACGCCGCGTTCAGCTTGCCGAAGGGCTCGATTTCTGACCTGGTGAAGACGCAATACGGCTTTCACATTATCAAGGTCCTCGATAAAGAGACAGCGCACACCAAGAGCTTCGATGAGGTGCGCTCGCAGATCGAGCCGATTGTTCGGGAAGACAAAGTGAACGCGGAAGCCAGCAAATTGTCGGATCAGATGGCTTCGGCTGTGCGGCAGTCGAACAGGCAGACGCTTGATGCGCTGGCCAAGAAATTCGACTTGCAGGTCGGGTCGACGCCGCCCGTCGCTGCGACGGAGCCAGTGGGCGACCTCGGCAGTTCGCCGGATTTGCAGCAAACGCTATTTAGCCTGCGTCAGGGCGATATCAGTGCGCCGCTGCGAATCGAGCGCGGTACCGTGATTCTATCCCTCAAGGATATTCAGCCTGCGCATGCGGCGACCCTTGCGGAGGATCGCGACACTGTGCTCGCTGATTACCGCAAAGAGACCTCAGTCTCGCTAGCTAAATCGCGAGCTGAAGAGCTCGACAAGCGTGTTCGCGCAGGCCAACCGTTCGATAAAGCCGCGAAGGATCTCGGATTCACGGTCAGCACAAGCCAATCATTTGCGCGTACAGGTCAAGTGGGCGATCTCGGATCGGCGAGCCAATTCGAGGCCGCCTTCACCATGCCCGCTGACCAGGTGAGCGACGTCATGCCGCTCGGCGCGAATTGGATTGTGTACAAGGTTGTCGCGCACGACCAGCCGAAACCTGAAGAACTTATTCTTCAGAGGGCTCAAATCCAGCAACAACTGCTCCAATCCAAGCAGTCAGCCGTGTTCCAAGCGTTTCAAACAGCGCTCAAAGACCGGCTACAGCGTCAGGGCAAGCTCTTCATAGACGAAACCAATCTAAAGGCGCTCGCCGGCTCGTAGTCTTTCTATATACCTGACAATAAAAGACTTATCGAATTGTACGCAGAATCACGCCCAGTCTTGCCCTGCCAAGTTCGGTTCGCTATACTTTACTAATAAGCTGCTTGCCCTGCTGCGAGTTCAAGAGTTCGGATCCAGTTGGCCTATAACGACCAGAAAGGCCCAGGGTGGCGCTCGCGGCTCGAGAAGATTTCAGACGTAGGTACCGGGGGATTCAGATCGGCACTTCGCTAAGATTTTGTTTTAGGTCGCACTGAACTGAGAACCGCTGAGCATTTTTCGTTTTCGGGGACAGGGATTAGTTGTGGAGGGGGAAGCAATGGCTGCCAAATCAGCACTTTCGGGAAACGAGTACCGTTGCGCCATCGAGCGCAATCAGAATGGTAAGTATTCCGTTCGGGTGAGAGCGGCCTTCGGCAATCACGGATGGATGCTGCCGGTCTATTTCCTGGCTGGAACTTTCGATGGAGCCATGAAGCGTCTTGCAGAAGCGCTTCAACTGCTCCAGCGTCACGAGCAGCGTTTGTGGTTCTTTGGACGGGAGCGCAGCGACGACCCGAATTTTGCCGCAGACCTGCTGGAGTCGATCGGCCTGCAACTCGACCGGCGCTCAGAATTTCCGCAAAAAGTAGCCGGCTTCGGCGTTCCAAGCGAGCGCCCGGTTTCGGCGGTGCAATTGGCGCCCATCCGGAAAGTGCTCGCAGAATCGATCGACAACGTCCGAGCTGCTGCCTACGGCGACTGATTACGGCCGAATTGCTCTCGAAAGAACGCCCGCTCGGGTCATTTCGGGCGAATCAGTACTTCCCCGTTGCCTATCAGCTGATCATTCAAAAATAGCCGGTATTTGTATGAGCCCGGATTGACGCCTATCCGGGGCGGCCCGCTTTGGAGCCGCGTACCTTCCGGCGCTTGAAATACATTCGAGCCGAACGGGCTACGCTGCGGATCGAACTCGACGCGCAAATTGCCTGAGAGCGGCTGCCAGACCACCTGATCGTTCGCGTCCAGCACCACAATATCGGGGAAAATCCCGACCAGAATCGGTTTATCGGCCATTTCGACTCAGGATCCGATCTCGTTGACCGCGTCTACGATATGCCGCGCTGAAATCCCAAACTTATCCACGAGTTCTTCGGGCTTACCGGAATGGGGCATGCCGCGCACCGCCAGCCGCCGTACTTTCGATGGAGCGGAGCCGGCATCGAGTATCGCCGCGAGCACAGCCTCGCCAATTCCGCCTTCCTCGAAATGATCCTCCACCGTTACGAGGCGCCCGCCCGTCGCCTTCACTTCCGCGGCGAGGGCCGCGCCATCGAGCGGCTTGACGCAGTAAAGATCAATTACTCGGACAGCGATTCCCTGCCCCTTCAATTGATCGGCGGCTTTGAGCGCTTCGTGGACGGTGATTCCACCGCCGACGATCGTCGCGCGGTCGTTGTCGCTGCGGCGAAGCACTTTGAATCCTGGCACCGGGAATTTCTCGTCAATCGAGTAGAGAATCGGCGTCTTGGGCCGCGACGTCCGGATATAGGTGATGCCTTCGGCGTGCGCCGCGAATTCGGTCAGGCGCTCGGCGGAAACGGCATCCGAAGGATAGAGAACCACCGAACCGTTCACCGCCCGGAACATCGCCAAATCCTCCAGAGCCATTTGCGACGGGCCATCTTCGCCGATCGAGACACCGCAGTGCGAGCCGCACAGCTTGATGCTGCTGCGGCTGATGGCGGCCATGCGGACTTCGTCGAAAGCGCGAGAGAGGAAACAAGCGAACGTATCAACAAATGGCACTCTTCCGCGAGCTGCCAATCCGACGCCGACGCTGACCATATTCTGCTCGGCGATGTAGCCCTGATAGAAGTGGTCGGGGTAGGCATTTCCGAAAATTTCCGAGAAAGTCGAGTTCTTGACGTCGCCGCTGATCGCTACGATGTGCGGGTTTACTGCCCCGAGCCGCTTCAGCGCGTATCCGTACGCTTCACGCGTGGCCACTGTGGCGCCGGGTTTGTAGTCGGGTGCGGCCGGCGCGGGAAAATCCGGCGGCTTCGGAAGCGACGTGCGCGCGTAGGATTTTCCAGGATCCGGCGGAATCGGCGCGACGGTGCCGACTTCGGAAAGCGCTTTCGCTAGTTCGTCCTTCGAGAAGGCCTTCCCGTGCCAGCCCTCCTTGCCCGCGCAGAAACTGACGCCGTGCCCCTTAATCGTCCTCGCGACGATGGCCTGCGGCCGCCCCTTCACCGACTTGGCGTGATCGAGGGCGGCGAGAACCGCCGCCACATCGTGACCATCAATCACTTGCACGTCGAAACCTTCGGATTCGAACTTGCGACGATAGACCTCCATGTCGTGCTGGTACATCGTCGGCTCGCTTTGGCCGAGCGCGTTAATGTCCGCGATCACGGTAAGATTTTCTAGCTTATAGTGGCCGGAAAACTCCGCGGCCTCCCACACCTGCCCTTCCGCCAACTCGCCGTCTCCCGAGAGGACGTAAACGCGCGTCGAACTGCCGTCTAGCTTCGCTCCGATGGCCAGCCCCGCGCCGACCGACAATCCTTGCCCGAGCGAGCCCGTCGCCGCATCCACGCCGGGAATGAGCGGCGTTGGATGGCCTTCGAGCTCACTCGAAAGTTGGCGGAGCGTCATGATGCGAGAAAGCGGAAACACGCCAGCTTCCGCGAGGGCGGCATATAGAATTGGCGCGGCGTGGCCCTTCGAGAGCACGAAGCGGTCGCCATCGGGCGAATTCGGATTTTTCGGATCAAACTTCATCGCGTAAAAGAAAACTCCCGCCATCAACTCTGCGCAGGAGAGGCAGGAAGTCGGGTGTCCCGAACCGGCTGCCGTCGTGGACATCATCGAATAGATTCCGAGCCGCCGGGCTTTTTCCTTGATTGCGTCAATCGTGGATGCCGAGATTTGGGACGTGGCTGCCATAAAGAACTCCTCTCTCGTCTACCTCTAAGATATTGGATTGTACTGGAGTTTCGCGCGATGCGCTTCACGAGGATTTAATTTGCCGGCTGCCGGCTGGCTGAATTCCTTCATTTCCTCGGAGCTTGAAACTAGCCTCGAAAATCCGAAACGGGTACACTCTCAATGACAAATATATGGAGGAAATTGCTCATGCCTGACCCTCTGCGCACTTCGAACCCCGCGTTCAACGCAAAGACTTTCGACGGTCAAATAGCCGTCGCCGGCCCGACGATGACCTTGCAGGGTACGGTCAATAGGACCGGCATCCTTCTCGTCTGCGTGATTGCCACCGCCGGATGGACGTGGGGACTCGCGCGTGCGCAATCGCCAGATGCCGTTCTCCCGTGGATGCTGGGCGGGCTAATCGGCGGCTTCATCGTGGCGATGGTGACCATCTTCAAGAAAGAATGGTCGCCCTTCACTGCTCCGGTATACGCGCTTCTCGAAGGTCTCGCGCTCGGCGGAATTTCCGCATTTTTCGACAAGCAGTATCACGGCATTGCGACGCAGGCCGTTGCCCTTACCTTTGGAACGCTTGCGGTAATGCTCGCCCTCTATACTAGCGGAATTATTCGGGCGACGGAAAAGTTCAAAATCGGCGTCATCGCTGCTACCGGCGGCATCATGCTGGTCTATCTCGTGAACTTGGGACTCGGCTTTTTCGGAAAACAAGTCCCGCTGCTGAATAGCGCCGGTCCATGGGGCATCGCCATCAGCGTCTTCATCGTCATCGTGGCCGCGCTCAACCTGATTCTCAATTTTGATTTTATCGAAACCGGTGTTCAGGCCGGCGCCGCGAAATATATGGAGTGGTACGGCGCATTCGGCCTGATGGTCACGCTGATCTGGCTCTATCTCGAAATTCTCCGCCTGCTCTCGCTGGCCCGTCGCCGCTAATCGACTACGCGATCGGCGACAATGAAATCTGAATTGTATGCCAGCGACGCCTGGTTGCGTGTCCGCGCCTGCACGCACAATCTAAGCTGATCCGAAAAGTCGCCCCCAATCGGGGCCCGCTCCCCTTGACATTCTACTGGAAGCGCACTAGCCTTCCCATAGAATGTCTACTGAAGAGCAAAAAGAACGGATCGAACTCCTTCAAGGGACTCTCGACCTCCTGATTCTCCGCACGCTCATCCTTGGGCCCACCCACGGCCACGCCATCGCCAAGGCGATCGAATTCAATTCCGACGAAGTGCTGCAAGTCGAACAAGGATCGCTTTATCCCGCGCTCCACCGGCTCATCAAGCGGGAATGGATTTCGGTCGAAGAAGGCACTTCCGAAAATAATCGCCGCGCCAAATTCTACCGGCTCACGGCCAAAGGCCGGCGGCAACTCAAGCTCGAAACCAGCAAGTGGGACAAGCTCGCCGGTGCGATCGCGCGCATCCTGCGCCCCGCCGAACAAGAGAACGAGTCATGAGCCGCCGCAATCGCATGCTCGACGATCTCGAGCAAGACATCCGCGATCACATCGAGATCGAGACGCGCGACAACATCGCCCGCGGCATGCCGCCCGATGAAGCGCGGTACGCCGCCCTTCGCAAATTCGGCAACATCACGCGAGTCCAGGAAGACACGCGCGAAGTCTGGAGCTTCGTCTGGCTCGAACAGCTCCTGCAAGACATACGCTTCGGCCTCCGCATGCTGCGCAAATCCCCCGGCTTCACCGCCGTCGCCGTTCTGACGCTCGCTCTGGGTATCGGCGCAAACACCGCCATCTTCAGTGTAGTGAGCGGCGTGCTTCTGCGTCCTCTTCCCTATCCCGAGCCTGAACGACTGGTGGCCCTCGCTTCGTACGATTCGCTGCCGAACATGGAAGATATCGAGAAGCAAAGCCAGTCCTTCGAAGCTCTGGGCGCAAACACGATGCAGAGGCTCGACTACACGGGGGGCGCCGAGCCGATCCAGGTGTTCGCCATCACCTGCAATGCGGAACTCTTTCAAGCATTGCGCGCGAAGCCCGCACTGGGCAGATTGATCACGGCGGACGACGATCGCTACGGCTCACCCGGCGCGGTCGTGCTGAGTCACGGCTTTTGGACGCGGCAATTCGGAGCCGATCCGAGCGTGATCGGCAAGTCCATTCCGCTGAGTGGGAATCCCTACACGATCGTGGGCGTCCTGCCTGAAACTTTTTGGCTGCCAGGAAGGCCAGGAGACGTTTATGCCTCACTGCGCGTGGTATATCCCGCAGCAGCGCAGGCGCGCAACGTCCATTTCCTGGATACATATCTTCGCCTGAAGCCGGGCGTAACGCTGCCGCAAGCGCAGTCTGAAATGGAGCAGATTGACGAATCACTGGCGCGCGCGTATCCGAGCTTTAATCAAAACCGTCATCGGCGGCTCGTTCCCTTACTCGATAAAATCGTGGGAGATTCGCGCCGTGCGTTGCTGATTTTCTTCGGCGCCGTCGCTTTGGTGCTGCTGATCGCCTGCGTCAATTTCGCGAATCTGCTCTTGGGCCGCAGCGCGTCGCGACAGCGAGAAATCGCGATTCGTTCCGCGCTCGGCGCAGGATCGCGGCGCCTCATTGCGCAAATGTTGATCGAGAGCACCTTACTTTCGCTGGCAGGCGGAGCGGCCGGAATTGTGTTGGCGCAAGCGGGTTTGCGCGTCCTGCTCGCGCTTTCTCCGAGGAACTTTCCGCGTCTTGACGGCATCAGCATCGATGCTCGCGTGCTCGCGTTCACTTTGAGCGTTTCGCTGCTCACTGGCATCGTGTTTGGACTGCTTCCCGCCTGGACTGCCACGCGGCCTGGCCTCGGAGTGGAGCTGAAAGAATCTGGACGCACGCTGGCAGGAAGCCGCGCAAGCCTGCGCCTACGCCGGACTCTGGTGATTTCCGAAACCGCGCTGGCGCTGATGCTGCTCATCGCAGCGGGCCTGCTGATTCGCAGCTTCCAGAAAATGGAATCCGAAGCTCCAGGCTTCCGTCCTGAGAACATTCTCACGATGCGCGTCGAACTTCCGGCCGCGAGATACGAAGAAATTCCGAAGCAAAGGCTATTTCGTGCGCAACTACTTGACTCTCTGAATTCACTTCCCGGCGTCCGAGCCGCCATGATCAGCGAGCTGCCGATGAGCGGCGATTCTCTCAGCCACGATCTCGTCATCGAGGGGCGGCCGGTGAATCCAGCCGATGCACCAGAAGTTCAAACTCGGACGATACTCGGCGATTACTTTTCGCTCATGAGTATTCCGCTTCTTCGCGGACGCGAATTTTCCGGCCAGGATCGCGCGGACACTCCTGTTGTTGTGGTCATCAACGAAACTTTCGCCAGGAAATTTTTCTCGAGCCAGGACCCTATCGGCGCGCGCATCGGATGGGCAGCCGAAACCCCCGTGCACTGGAAAACGATTATCGGTGTAGTCGGCGACGTAAAGCATTTCGGTCTGGATCAGCCGGAGGAGCCCGCCGCTTACGATTTATATTCGCAAACCGATCAGCCGTGGAAGCGCTGGATGTCCATCGCGGCACGAAGCTCCAGATATCCCAGCGAACTCACGAGAGAAGTAGAAAATCAGATCTGGGCGCTCGACCGCGACATCCCTCCGAGTTCCGTGCTCACGATGAAATCCTTGATGGATATGTCCGTGGATCCTCAGAAATTCAATTTGACGCTGCTGGCGATTTTCGCGGCCGTTGCCCTGGCGCTCGCGGCCGTCGGAATCTATGGCGTGGTGGCGTATTCGGTGACGCAGCGCACGCACGAAATTGGCATCCGCACGGCGTTAGGAGCGCAACCCGTCAGCATTTTGTCGCTAGTGCTCGGCGAGGGAGCAAGGCTCGCTGTGTTTGGAACCATCATCGGACTGGCGGGCGCCGCGGCTCTCACACGATTCATGGCCAGCTTGCTCTTTGGAATTGACACCCGCGATCCGCTCACATTTCTCGCGGTCGCGGTAATTCTTATTTGCGTCGCCGCAGCAGCCTGCTGTATCCCTGCGCGCCGCGCAATGCGAGTCGATCCTATGGTCGCACTACGATATGAGTGACGCGCAAGCGGATAAATTTCGCACGGGCCGCAGTGACGCTCTGACGCTCGCGCGGATTTTCCAGCCCGCGAAATAGGTGAACAGAACAATGAGCCGCCGCAATCGCATGCTCGGCGATCTCGAGCAAGACATCCGCGATCACATCGAGATCGAGACGCGCGACAACATCGCCCGCGGCATGCCGCCCGACGAAGCGCGCTACGCCGCACTGCGCAAATTCGGGAACGTGACGCGCGTCCAGGAAGACACTCGCGAAGTCTGGAGCTTCGTCTGGCTCGAGCAGCTCCTGCAGGACATCCGTTACGGCCTCCGCATGCTGCGCAAATCCCCCGGCTTCACCGCAGTCGCGATTCTTACTCTCGCTCTCGGCATCGGCGCGAATACGGCCATCTTTTCCGTGGTAAACGGCGTCCTGCTGAACCCATTGCCGTTTCCAGAGCCCGATCGGCTGGTCACCGTTGACGCTAGCAAGCCTAATTTTCCGCAAGGCTCGATTTCATATCCAAATTTCATGGATTGGCACCGTATGAACCAATCATTCTCCTTCTTCGCCGTTTCGCGACCCACTGGATACTTGCTAACAGGTACGGGCGACGCCGACGAACTGAACGCGGCGGTGGTCACATCGGATTTCTTTCCCATGCTGGGCGTGAAGCCGGTCCTCGGTCGCTGGTTCACTCCATCCGAAGATGAAATTGGAGCTTCGAATGTCGTTGCCATCAGCACGGCGTTGTGGAAAAGAAAATTCGGCTCCGCGCCGGATGTGATCGGGAGAGGCATCACGCTGGACGGCAAGGGTTACGTAATCGTCGCCGTCCTTCCCGGGCACTTCAACTTGCCCATGCCATATTTCGACTCAGTGGATGTTTACGCTCCGCTCGGTGAATTTGCCAACACGGGGATTCGAAATCGCGGTGCCGGGCTCGGCATTCATGGCATCGCGCGCTTGAAACCGGGCGTCACAATCGAACAGGCGCGCGCAAATATGGAACACGTGACGCACGATCTCGCAGAAATTTATCCAGATGTGGACAAGGGAATCGGAGCTACGTTGACTCCGCTCAAGGAAAGCATGGTGGGCGAGGTCAGGCCATTTCTGTTGCTGTTGCTGGGCGCGGTGGGGCTGGTATTGCTGATTGCTTGCGTCAACGTGGCCAATCTGCTGCTCGTTCGCGCGACGGGTCGCGTGCGTGAAGTCGCTCTGCGCGCGGCTCTCGGCGCGAGCAAAGGCCGTCTGATCCGCCAAATGCTTACCGAAAGCATCTTGCTCGCGATGGCGGGCGGCGCGCTTGGACTTGCCCTCGCGCGTACAGGAACTCACGCCGCGCTAGCTTCACTGCCTGCTACTTTGCCGCGAGCAAGCGAAGTTGGAATTGACGACCGGGTGCTCTGGTGCACGGTATTGCTCTCCGTGTGCGCGGGAATTTTCTTCGGCTTGGTTCCGGCAATGCGCACAGCCCGGCAAAGCGTTCACGAAACATTGAAAGAAGGCGGACGAGGTGCGATTGGCTCACGCCGCCGCACTCAAGGCGCCTTGGTTGCCATTCAGATGGCGATGGCGCTAGTGCTGCTCACCGGTGCGGGATTGTTGATCCGCAGTCTCGCCGAACTGTGGAACGTGAATCCCGGCTTTAATCCCGACAATACTTACACCTTTAACCTGGCCCTCCCGCCGGAAATGACGACGGCTCCCGCCGCATCCATCCGCGCGGCTCTGCGCAATTTCGATGCTGGAATCGCCGCTACGCCCGGCGTGGAAGCGGAATCGCTCAGTTGGGGCGCTGTTCCCATGAACGGCGAGGACGACACAACTTTCTGGATTGATGGGCAGCCGCGCCCGGCGAGCGACAACGAAAGAATCTGGGCGCTCAATTACATCGTTGGCCCGGATTATTTGAAAGCGATGCGGATTCCATTGCTGGCGGGCCGCTTTTTCTCGAATCGCGACGACGAACATTCACAACGCGTTGCGGTCGTGGATGAAGTGCTGGCGCGAAAATATTTCCCGAACGGAGATGCCGTTGGCAAGACGATTCACGCCGGTAGCCAGGATGTTGCTTATCAGATCGTCGGCGTTGTCGGCCACGTGAAGCAGTGGGGGCTCGACGTGGACGATCAAAATTCTCTTCGCGCGCAGGCTTACTTCGTGTTCATGCAAATGGACGACAATACGATCGCCTTAGTGCCTTCGAATACAGAGGTCATCGTTCGCGCTGCGGGGAACATCGCAGGATTTATGGACTCGATTCGCCGCACGAACGACCGGATCAGCAAGAATGAGGTAATCACCCAGGTCCAAACTATGCACGAAATCATCGAGTCGTCGCTCGCTTCACAGCGTTTCGCGATGATGCTTCTCGAAGCGTTCGCCGCACTTGCTCTCGTCCTTGCGGGGATTGGCCTTTATGGCGTGATTGCCTACGTCGTCGGCCAGCGCACCAATGAAATCGGCATCCGAATGGCGCTCGGCGCACAGAGCGGAGCTATGCTGCGCTGGGTGCTCTGGCAGGGAACACAACTGGCGCTCGCGGGCGTTGTTGTGGGTCTCGTAGCAGCGTCAGCGCTGACGCGGCTGCTCGCCAAGCTCTCTCTGCTTTTCAATGTGAGCGCCACAGACCCTCTGACGTTCGCCGCCGTAGCGGGCGTTCTGCTCCTGGTGGCACTCGCGGCGTGCTGGATTCCCGCGCGACGAGCAGCCCGAGTAGATCCCATGGTCGCGCTGCGATACGAATAATTCGACGCGCGTCGAACCGCCGTCCCTCCGAAAACAGGGAATTCATGATCTTGCCGTGCGACTCGGTGGAGACTTCGAGGACATCTCCAGAGTAGAATCCCCAAGTTCTTGCAACCGAGACGTACAACTGAGCCGACAGCCGGGCGAACATCTCGTCAGTTTCACTCGTACGAGAAATTTTCAATCAAGGAACCTGAATGGACATTCACAGTCTCCGGACCTGTACGGTTTTATTTTTCTGTTCGATTACGTGCGTGTCACTCGTCGCCCGATCGCCATCCTCGCTCGAATCGCGGCGCAAGGCGCTCAATGATCTTCTCGCCGAGCAGTGGGAGTATCGGCTGCGCGCCAGCCCGATCTTCGCTTCCACCATCGGAGACAAGCGTTGGAACGACCAACTCGACGACCGTTCGCAGGAGGCCATCGACAAGAATTTGCAAGAGACCCAGAAATTCCTCACGCGCTTCGAAGCCATCGACGCTTCGGACCTCCCCGAGCAGGAGGCGCTCAACAAAGTTCTGATGGTTCGCGACCTTCGAATGCAGCTCGAAGGCGCTCGTTTCAAACCGTGGGAAATGCCGGTCGATCAAGAAAACGGAATTCATCTCGAGCTGCCCGATTTAGTCAACGTCCTCTCCTTCGAATCGACCAAGGACTTTGACGACTACATCGCGCGCTTGAAACAGATCCCTCGCCTTCTCGATCAAACGACGATCCAGATGCACAAAGGGATGAACGATAAATTGATGCCGCCGCGCTTTCTGCTAGAGAAAGCCGCAGCCCAGTGCAGTGCAATCGCCTCGCAGCCGCCACAACAATCCCCCTTCGCCCAGCCTTTCCTCAACTTCCCTGCCGGCATTTCCGAAACCGAGCAAAAGCGGCTGCGCGACTCGGGCATTGCTGCGATCAAGCAATCTGTCTTACCCGCCTATGCCCGCTTCGCCGCATTCATCCGCGATGACTACGCCCCGCACGGCCGCGTCGATCCGGGCATCTGGTCACTTCCCGACGGCGCCGAGCGTTACCGCTTCGAAATCCGCAACATGACCACCACCGATCTCACCGCAGATCAGATTCACGAGATAGGCCTCAAGCAAGTGGACGAGATCGAGGCCGACATGCTAGCCCTCGCACACAAACTCGGATTCAAGGATCTCGCTGCGCTCAATGAACACATCAAAAGCAAGCGCAGCTTCTACGCCACTTCCGGCCAGCAACTGCTCGACCTTTACACAAAGTACGTGCACGAAATGGAACCACAACTCCCCAAACTCTTCGGTCGTCTCCCAAAGAACAAACTTGCCGTGATTCCCATGGTAGCTTCGCGCTCGAAGGACGCAGTCCCCGCCGATTACACCGACGGCACAGCAGACGGCTCGCGCCCCGGACATATCAACGTAAATGAATGGGATCCTGAGCATCGCCTTCTGCTAAATGTCGAAGCGATCGCTTATCACGAAGGTATTCCCGGACATCATCTTCAGATTTCGCTCGCGCAGGAAATGCCCGATCTGCCGTCATTCCGGCGATATGAGGGCTACACCGCATTCGTCGAGGGCTGGGCTTTTTATTCCGAGCGGCTGGGAAAAGACGTTGGTCGCTACGAGGATCCTTACAGCGACTACGGCCGGCTGGAAAATGAAATGTGGCGGGCCATCCGCTTAGTCATTGATACCGGCGTGCATGAAAAGCGCTGGTCCCGCGATCAGATGGTGGAATATTTTCATCGCTACACGGCGATGGACGAGCCCAATATTCAGAGTGAAGTGGACCGCTACATCGCCTGGCCCGCGCAAGCTCTCGCTTACAAACTCGGCCAGCTACAAATTCTCACTCTTCGCCAATACGCCAAAGAACAACTCGGCGACAAATTCGATATCCGCGCCTTCCACGACGAAATCCTTAACGGCGGCGCGCTACCGCTCGACGTCCTGGATAAGCGCGTGCGCGACTGGGTCGCCAAACAGAAGCGCTGACATGTGGGTCGCGCACGCGACTACTTCGCCGTCGGCGCCGCCGCCGACCAATGCGCATTCCGAAATTGCCAGCGTCCATCCCGCTTTTCCACAGTCCCCGTAAAAAACCCCTCCTCGTCCACGCGCTTCCCCCCAACATCCACGCGAACTTCATGGTAAGAAGCCGCCACAACGGCGAGATTCTCCGCGAGCGGATCCACTCTCAAATCATCGCCCCACCGCAACTCAATGTGCTTGATGGCTGCTGCCGCACCCTCAATTCCCGCCGTCGCCGCCGCGCTATTCGGAAAAACCAAATGACCATCCACAGCCATAAAGAAAGTGGGCGTGTCGGCGAAGTGCTTGCGCCATGCAATTGGACCATCTTGCGTAACATCGTGAACCACAACGCTCATAAAAGCTCGCACATCTGTATCAACGGCTGCAGCATACGCTGCCGTCATAAATTGCGGCTCGTCTGATGGCGCCCGATGCGCGTCCACTCCCACGAACGTCAGAATTGCCAGAAGCACCGTACACTGCCAAGTCCGCATAAGGACTCCCCTTTGCAAATGGAATCGTAATGCACGCTATCACCAAATAGCGCGAGGAGCTATTCGCGCGTCGCGTTCGCGCCGAATTTTTTGCCGCCTCACTTCGTATGTGATTTGAGATTTCGGTAAGGCACTTGGGATGTCGCGCGGCTCACTCCGGGCCAAATCCGATTTGTGATTTCAAATCCGAGCGGTGTTATTGTAGGTCCGGTCAATCGCAATGCGACATCAGAGCGAATACCGGATGCAATCGCTATCGCTATCGCTAAATTCTTTGAGACTTCAGCGGAAGTCACCTTTCACTCGGTAGATAAATCCTATCGCTTGTTGAGCTGCAAACGAACTCGAATCGCTCATGAACATTCTTGACTTAGTCGTCGGCAAGCCCATCAAGACCACTGACGAGCGCGCCGAGCAAATCGGCGCCGCCAAAGGCATCCCCATCTTTGGTCTCGACGCCCTCAGCTCCGCCGCATACGGGCCGGAAGCCGGCCTAAGCCTTCTGATTCCCCTCGGCATTCTAGGAGTTCGCTATCTCATTCCGATCAGCGCCGCCATCATTACGTTGCTGATCATCGTGTACTTCTCTTACCGCCAGACCATCGCCGCCTATCCCAATGGCGGCGGCTCCTACACCGTCGCGCGATTCAATCTCGGCGCACGCGCCAGCCTTCTCGCCGCCGCTGCGCTCCTCGCGGATTACATTCTCACCGCCGCAGTCGGCATTTCCGCGGGCGTGGGCGCATTGGTCTCAGCCGTTCCGTCGTTGCTGCCGCACACCACTTCTATGTGCGTGGGCATTTTGATCCTCATCACCATCATCAATCTTCGCGGCGTGCGCGAAGCCGGCGTGGTCTTCGCAGTCCCCACATATCTCTTTGTCGGCACGCTGCTCATCACCATCGCCGCAGGACTTCTCCGCGTCCTCCTGAGCCACGGACATCCAACGCCGGTAGCTGCGCTTCCTCCTCCGCCTCCCATCACCGAAGCCGTCAGTTACTGGCTGCTCCTCAAAGCTTTCGCCAGCGGCTGCACCGCGCTCACCGGCGTCGAAGCCGTCAGCAACGGTGTTAAAGCCTTCCGCAAGCCTGCCGTGAAGAACGCGCAGCGCACTCTCACCGTAATTATCTTTATCCTGGCTGTCCTGCTGGCTGGAATTTCTTATCTCGTGAAGGTTTACGGCATCACGGCAACGGATCCGGGGCAACCGGGCTATCAGAGCCTTCTCTCCATGCTCATCGGCTCCGTTTTCGGCAAAGGTATTTTCTACTATCTGACCATCGCCTCCATTCTTCTCGTTCTTTCGCTCTCCGCCAACACTGCCTTCGCCGATTTCCCGCGTCTCTGCCGCGCTATCGCACAAAATGATTATCTGCCGCACGTCTTCAGTTATCGCGGCCGGCGTCTCGTGTATACGTACGGCATCGTCGTCCTAGCGTTGCTTTGCTGCATCCTTCTCATCTCTTTCCGCGGCGTCACCGACCGTCTGATCCCGCTCTACGCCGTAGGCGCTTTTCTCGCCTTCACTCTCTCGCAGGCCGGGATGGTCGTGCATTGGCGGAAACATCGCGGCCCGCATTGGCTAAAGAGCGCTTGCGTTAATGGGCTCGGCGCGTTCGTTACCGGCATTACCGTAATCGTCGTCCTGGTTGCGAAATTCGTGGAAGGCGCCTGGATCACGGTAATTTTCATTCCGTTCATGATTTTCTTGTTTGTCGTTGTTCGACGCCACTACCACAATATAAAACTTCTCACCTCGTGCAGGGTTCCCGTTCGCGCGAAAATTCTTAGCCCGCCCATCGCCGTCGTTCCGATTGACCGTTGGAGTAAAATTACTTGCCAAGCCGTCGAATTTGCCTCTCGCATTTCGCCGCAAGTCATCGCCATTCATGTCGAAATCGCCGAATACTCCGAGTTGCTTCGCGCCGACTGGGACCGCTACGTGGACCAAGCCTTTCGCGACGCAAGCAAGGAGCCACCCAAACTCAAGATTCTGACTTCGCCCTATCGTTTCGTGATCATTCCCACCGTTCAGTTCATTCTCGATCTTTCAAAAAAACATCCCTCTCGCACCATCATCGTCGTCATACCTCAACTCATCGAAAATAGATGGTATGAATACTTCTTCCACAATCAGCGCGGCCGCCTTATGGAATGGGTGCTGCTGGCTCGGGGCAATGATCGGATCTTCACCGTTAGCGCTCCCTGGTATCTCAAGGGGCGAAGCTGATTGCGTTATGCTCGTTAGTTGGAGTTTTTGGAGAGCGCCTATGACTTCCCTGCCGGACAATGGAATGATTCACCTGAGCAGTCCCTACTCGGTCCAGGAAACTCTGACGCGGCTGGAAAGCGCGCTGGCCGCAAAAAATCTCACGATATTCGCGCGCATTGATCACAGCGGCGAAGCCGAAAAAGTCGGCCTGAAGATGCGCCCCACTCAACTCATAATTTTTGGCAATCCAAAAGGCGGCACGCCGCCGATGGTCGCTGCCCCAACGCTCGCCATTGACCTGCCGCTAAAAGCGCTAATCTGGGAAGATGCCGATGGCGAAGTCCGGCTCTCGTACAATAGTCCGGGCTATCTCAAGCAGCGCCACGCCATTCCCGATGACCTGATAAATAATCTCGCGGGCGCCGACACAGTGCTCGAATCGATCGTAAAATAAACGACCGCGTCGAACGCGCCTCAAATTTCTCAAATAAATGGCCGACCAAAATCCGAAAGAAATCCCGCCACCCGCCGCCGCACATTCAGATCGCGCGAGCGACCATCTCGCGAACGAGCGCACGTTCCTCGCCTGGGTGCGCACCGGCATCGCCGTCGTCGTATTCGGTTTCGCCATCGGCCGCTTCGCCATCGCCGTCCGCGAATTCTTACAGATTCAAGGTCACGCGACAAAATCCGCCGGCCTCACCGTTTGGTTCGGCACCATCGCGATTGTCGGCGGCGTGCTTCTCACGATCGCCGGCTTGCTTCGCTACCGCCGCACGCGCGCTCAGTTGGAATCGGGACATTTCCAGCCCGCCGGCTTCGTCATAGATCTGGTAGGCATTCTCGTAGCATTATTCGGCATAGTTCTGGCCGCCTATCTCGTCTTCATCGCTCTGCACGTGTAATCCCCCAAGGCCTCGCCGGCGCATAGAACCCGGCCTTACCTTCATATTGAGACAGCTGTATAGCTGCGTCCGCTTCTGTTGATGCAAATCGGCGCCCTGTCGCTCCCCAAAGCTACAGCCGCGAGTTAACTTCGCAATTTCTGAGCGCGTCTTTCAGATAAAGCTGCCCGATGAATCTGAAAGACGCGCCGTCTTTTTTCACGCTCCATGTACCGCCGGCGTCTCGCCGGCTCCTCGCTTTTATTCGCGTACGATCTCGCGCGTGAACAGCGCAGCCCGGTGGCTCGATTTCTCACCTACCTCGATTCGCTGTTTGAGACTTCACGAACTCGCTCCAACTTTCGAGTACAATCCCTCGCATGAATCGGGCAGCCATCGGCGTCCGCATGCACTCCGGCTGGGGCGCGCTAGTCGCCGTGTCGCACCAGGCCGGCAAAGTGGAAGTGATTGACCGCCGCCGCATCACCCTGACGCCTCCCGGCGCGCCCGGCGCTATCCAGCCCTACCACTTCGCAAAAGATCTCGCGCTTCCAGCAGCGGAGAAATTCATCGGAGATTGTTTCGCCGCGTCAAAAAATCTTGCAGCAGTTGCGATCCAGGATCTAGTAAACGAACTGCGCACTCGCAAATATCGTGTCGTAGCTTCCGCGGTGATCCTGGCTTCCGGCCGCCCACTCCCGCCCCTCGCAAAAATCCTCGCCGCGCACCCTCTACTCCACGCCGCAGAAGGCGAATTCTTCCGCGAAGCCTTCACGAAAGCCTGCGAGAACCTCAACATCCCCGTTGCTGGCATCCGCCAGCGCGACCTTGAAGACCAAGCCCGCAAAAAATTCCGCAAGTCCGCCCCACGCATCGCGCAACAAATCACCGCCGCTGGCCGCTCCCTCGGCTCGCCCTGGACTACAGACCAAAAAACAGCAACCTTAGCAGCATTACTAGCTCTTATGTAGCTCGGGTCTTCAGACCCGAGGCGTTTCGATTTACGCCAGATATCCATCTTTCAACCGCGAAGGCCATTCTTGTTTTTCCCTCGAGCACCCTCACAAGTTTCCAGAGTCGAAGCTTCATCTCCAACATCAGATAACTCCACGACACGCCCGTAAATCGCGCATAATCTAGTAAGCATCGCCCACCGAAATGAAAAACACGAACCAACCAACGAGACTAGTTTCCCTAAACATCGGCCTTCCCCGCGAAGTAACCTGGCACGGCACACCCGTCACCACAGGAATCTTCAAGCATCCCGTCTCAGGTCGCATCCCGCTGCGCAAACTCAATCTCGACGGTGATCGCCAGGCAGACCTCACCGTCCACGGCGGCGAATTCAAGGCCGTCTACTGCTACCCATCTGCACATTACGAATACTGGAAAAGAGAATTGCCCGGCCGCGACTTGCCGCTGGCCATCTTCGGCGAAAATTTCACCACCGACGGCCTATTCGAAGACTCAGTCCATCTCGGCGACGTCTTCTCCGTCGGCTCCGCGCAAGTCGTCGTGACGCAGCCTCGTCTCCCCTGCTACAAACTCGGCATAAGATTCAATTCCGACGACATGGTCCGCCGCTTCCTGGCCAGCGGCCGCACCGGCTTCTACCTTGCCGTAACTCGCGAAGGCCAAGTAGCCGCCGGCGACGCCATCAACCTCGTCGATCGCGACCCAAACGCCGTCCCCGTCTCCGAAATCACCCGCCTCTACATCGCAAAGAGCTATTCCGACGACGACCTGACCTCGTTACGCCGCGCCGTGAAAGTCGAAGCCTTGCCCGCCAGTTGGAAAGATTATTTCCGCGAGCGCCTGCAAAAGACGGACTCGTCAATCTAAGCTCACTAACTCATCGCACTTCGGTAGTGCCGCTACCCTCAAGAAATGCCGCGATCCATATCGTTTCGCAGTGTCGCGAACACATAGTCGAGGTGTACCATGGCATCGTTTCCGAGTTCAGAATGCAGACTGACGTTGACTCGCTGTTAAATCCGGAACGCGCTCTTTCTCGCCGCCGTTTCTTGAAAACGCTAAGCGCCGGCAGCAGCGCCATTGGGCTCGCGGGAATTTTTGGCATCCTCAACGGGAACGCGGCGGGCCAGGATCCCTCGGCTCCGCGCACCGTCCCCGATTTCACCGGTCCGGGCGCGAACCCCTACTGGAATTCCGTTGGCCCCATCGTCACTGAGCCGCAAAAGGCTCCGCTGATACTTTTGGCGGACCGCCCCGTCCAGCTCGAAACGCCACGAAATTATTTCCTGAGTCCATTCACTCCCAACGAGGCTTTCTACGTGCGCTGGCACCTGGAGACCCTCCCCAATTCCGTGGATCTTAAGGATTGGCGCTTGCACGTTGAGGGGAACGTTGGAAATCCTCTCACCCTCAGCCTTACCGACTTGATCAGTCGCTTCAAATCCGCTTCGATCGCCGCCGTAAATCAGTGTTCGGGAAATAGTCGCAGTCGCATGCAGCCTCGCGTGCCTGGTGGACAATGGGGCAACGGCGCGATGGGCAACGCTCTGTGGACGGGCGTCAAACTCCGGGAAATTTTGAACGCAGCGCAGTTAAAGAACGGCTCACTCCAGGTTCAATTCGAAGGGCTGGATCGTGGCAAAGGCCCAGAGGGCTATGGCTCGAATCGCTTCCTGAAATCACTCGATCTCACCGATCCCATACTCGACGAATGTATCGTCGCCTACTCCATGAACGGCTTGACCCTGCCCATGCTCAACGGATTTCCTGTTCGCCTCATCGTTCCCGGAAATTTCGCCACCTATTGGATCAAGTGCCTGTCTTGGATTCGCGTTCTCGACAGACCGGACGACAATTTCTGGATGAAGACGGCCTACCGCATCCCCGATACTCCGGGCGGAACAACTACCCCGGAGGAAGTGAAAGCTGGAAAGGTCAAGATGATCCCCATTTCCAAAATACCCGTCCGCTCATTTCTGATTTCTCCCGATGGCTCCGCAAAAATTCCCTTGGGACTGCCAGAGCAATTGCGCGGCATCGCATTCAGCGGTCATGGCGGCATCGGGAAAGTAGAAGTCTCAACCGACAGCCGAAAGACGTGGCTCACAGCGCATCTCGGAGAAGACCTGGGCCCGTATTCGTTCCGAACCTGGGAGCTCGCTTGGACGCCGCAGCGTCCGGGAAAATATGAAATATCTGTTCGCGCAACCGACGAAAAAGGCCACACGCAGCCCGGCGAAGCAGTTTGGAATCCCGGCGGTTATTTGTGGAATCGAATCGAGCGGCAGGAAATCATCGTCGGCAGCGCCGCGTAACGAGGGATATCTGAACTCACGCACTATTTTCGCGCTCGCAAGCATCCTTTGCGCATGTCTCGCCAGCACTGCCCTCTACGCCGAGTTCAATGCCGGATATTATTCGCAGAATGAACCCGGATTCATTCGTCAAACGCTCCTGGCCGCGACTTCCGTGAGCGCATCGTACGAAGTCGGAGCCTATCCGCTGTATCGCTATACGCTGGCGTCCGGCAATGGCCGGGAGGAAGTCGCGTCATACTGCAACACTTGTCACACTCCTCGATTCATCATCATGCAGCCTCCTCTGCCCGCCGATGCGTGGGCTGCCGAAGTACATAAAATGGTAAAAACCTACGGCGCATCCATTCCCGAAGACGCCACTCAAAAAATCATCCAATATCTCCAATCTCATTACACGCCAGAAACGCGCAAGCAGTAACCGCTGGTCAACTCTGAGTAGGGTGAGCGCCGCACACAGGACGCCTAACGAATCTGCATTCCCGTTCGCGCGGGCCTGCCTTGAGTTTTCAAAGGGCATCCTGCCAGCGTTCTTGATGTTCGTCCCGAGCGAATACCCTTCCGCGCCGCCCGCTGTGGGATCCGTCAACTACATTCGCACAAGTTCCACGCGGCGATTCTTCGCCCGGCCCTCAGCCGTCGAGTTCTTGGCCACCGGACGCGATTCCCCATAGCCCTTCGCGCTTAAACGATCACGGTCGATGCCGTGGTCAGCCATCCAGTTCATCACCGAATCGGCGCGGTCGCTCGATAGCTTCTGATTCGCGCTTCGCGACCCAACATTATCCGTAAACCCTTCCACTCGAACCTTCCACTCAGGATGAGCCTTCAAAGCGCTTACGGCGTTGCTGAGCGACGCCTCCGAATCTGGCGTGATATCGGCCTTGCCCGACGCAAAATTCACATTGGATAGAGTGACTCTGCCTGTCGTGCCCAGATTGCCGGCAACGTCGCCATTCGCTATCGTCACTACAAATCGGTTAAGTTCGGCCACCAATGGGCGCGCGCCTTTGGGAGTCGCCACGTCGCCTTCAAGAATTTCCTTGTTGGTTAATTCTTTTCCGTAAAGTTTATTGGCTTCGCTCCCGTCCGGACGCAGCGTCGAGCCTTCCAGTGAAAGTCCTGCAAAAAGCCCGCGCGATCGTGACCACGTCAAAATCTCCGCATGAAGCAGGACGTCCGTGTCCGCGCTCGTGTCGCGCCCCACCGGCCCCGCTGCCGCCGCCGCTTCTCCCCCGATCGTGAACTTATCCGCCAGCAGATGCTTCAATCCATCTTCATTCATGATCAACATAAACACATCGGTCGAAGAACCCCCGATTTGCAGCCCGTAGCTCCCGCCTTCAATCCGAATAGGCGCCGGTGTCCCAAAGCGTCCACCGTCCCTCTTCCGGCACGAAACGAATCCCCTGCCATATTTTCCGCCGACAATGAACGCAG
>Ga0209624_10000326_pt1 | contig 42146 bp, 24 predicted proteins | sample JacPinW_OM2H0_O1_FD_188565 | JGI IMG/M metagenome (GOLD analysis project Ga0209624, IMG submission 188565) | Forest soil microbial communities from Algoma, Ontario, Canada - Jack Pine, Ontario site 1_JW_OM2H0_O1 (SPAdes) (version 2) | ecosystem: Environmental > Terrestrial > Soil > Boreal...
ATCTCGGCCTGCCGCTCGAGCGTGCGGGCTCCATCTTCACGTTTTCGCAGGGGGTATGTTTCGTTGCACTGCTCTGCGCGCCATTACTCTTCCGCCGCACCGGACTCGCATCCGGTATCATGCTCACGCAGCTTGCTACGGCTGCAAGTTTGGCCGGGCTCGCCTGCATCCATACCGCCACACAGGCTGCGTGGATGTTCTGGGCATACATCGCATTCCAATCGATGAACGAACCCGGTATCTACAGTCTGCTGATGGAGCGAAGCCCCGAGCGCGAGCGCAACAGCGCGTCCGCATTCACATTCTTCGTCAGCGCCTCCGCCCAGGCCGTCGCCTCCTTTGCAGTAGGAGCAGCGATCGTCCGCTTCGGCTACTCAGCCATGATCGGCGTTATTGCTGCTCTCGCCGTAGTCGCGGCCATGCTCTTCAGGCGCCTGCCCGACGGTCCTCAGCAGGCATCACCGCCCCTCACAGGCATCGCATGACCGGCAGGAGCCAATCACCACGTCAGTGGCCGCTTCCGGAGAGCACCGGCCACATCGCAAGTTGTAACTACTTTGTCATTTTCCAGTTTTTCCTGCTTACCAAGCCATTCCTGATGGAAACTAGAAGAGGTTCTCAGGGAGTATCTCCCGCGTCAGAACTAAGGAACTAGGGAGCGAATATGAGCCTGATTCTCGTCATTGAAGACGATCCACGCATCCAGCGTGCGTTGAAAAGGCAATTTACGGCAGAGAGTTACGAAGTTCACATCGAAGGCGATGGACTCGAGGGGCTCGCCGCATGCAAGCAACTGCGGCCCGCAGCCGTGGTGTTGGATCTGATGCTGCCCGGCCTCTCCGGTCGTAATGTCTGCCAGGAGATCAAGGCCTGGTCTCACGATACGCCGGTCATCGTCCTCAGCGCAGTCACCGAGGTTGCCGACAAGGTTCTCCTGCTCGAGACCGGCGCCGACGACTACATGACCAAGCCATTCAGCCCGCGCGAGCTTCTGGCACGTGTCCAGGCCGCCATTCGTCGCAACCGTAAGAAGGAAGAACCGCTGCCCCTCGGCTTTGGCGATGTCTCGGTTGACTTTCTCAAGATGGAGATCTACAAGGCTGGCACGCTCGTTGCCCTCACCGCGCACGAGTTCAAGCTCTTGCGCTACTTCCTCGACAACCCTGGTCGTGTCGTCAGCCGCGAGGAGTTGCTCAGCGATGTCTGGGGACTCAACTTCCACCTCACCACGCGTACCGTCGACAATCAGGTCCTCAAGCTACGGCAGAAACTTGAGACCGACCCCGCCAACCCCGTCCACTTCCGAACTGTTCACGGCGCTGGTTACAAATTCTTGCCTCATGCATGATGGCCGGGCATAATCCCCGAGAGATTGTGAATCCATGAAGCACTGGCGCATGCGAACGACGCTGATGGTCTCGCTCCTGGCGGTCTCGCTTGGGCTTACGGCGACCTGCCTGCTGATCATCCGTATCAGCGTGCAGCAGGAGATTCGCAAAGGCCTCGACTCCGATCTCGATCACTCCCTCAGCACCTTTCGCAACATCGCTCACCAGCGCAACCAGATGCTCTCCCGCGAGGCTGCTCTCCTCGCCGATCTGCCTAGCCTCAAGGCGCTCATGACAACACGGGATCCCCACACCATTCAGGATGGTAGTCCCGAGTTCTGGACCGTCAGTGGAAGCGATTTCTTTGCCCTCACCAGTCAGAATGGCGCCCTCCTCACTCACCTCAACCGCGGCCCCGCGCTCAACGATGCCTTGGTCTCCCGCGGCCTGCAGGCCTGCATGGTCGATCCCGAAGAGCCCTGCCTCATCGCCTTCGGGCAGAGTCTCTACGAGCTGTCCATCCGGCCGCTGTACTTCGGCTCCCCCGCCAACGACTCTCAACTGGGCTATGTCATCATCGGCTACGCGATCGATCATCAGGTGGCCCGGGAGGTAAGCGACGCGGCTGCCGCGGACGTCGCATTCTTCGTTGATGGCGAAGTCTCCGCCACGACGTTGCCCGCCGCACGATTGCCTGACCTGCGACTGCGCAGCCGCGGTCTCGATGCAACGATAGGGGTTCCCGAAAAGATTCAGCTCGGCCAGGAAGCCTATGTCGCAGTTGCCTCTTCGCTCTCTGCGGTGGGACAAGCAAGAGTCGAGATCGTCGTGCTCAAGTCATACGACCGCGCGAGCCAGTATCTGAGTCGCGTCAATCAGTGGGTGTTGGGGCTGGGCCTCTCGTCTCTACTCATCGGCCTCATGCTGGCGGCGGCCATCTCCCGCACCGTCACTCGTCCGCTCGAAGCACTGGTAGCCGGCGCCCGCGCTCTCGGCCAGGGCGACTTTACGTACTCCCTCACCACAGACGGCGCCCTTGAGGTCCGCGAGTTGAGCAGCACCTTCGATCGCATGCGCGGCGAACTGAAACGTACTCAGGCTGAGCTCATCGAGTCAGACCGCCTCGCCACCATCGGAAGGATGGCAAGCTCGGTCTCGCACGATCTGCGCCATCATCTCTCCGCCATCTACGCCAATGCAGAGTTCATGAGCCTCGCGGAGACCGGTAACGAAGAGCGCCTTGAGCTTCTCCTCGAGGTGAGGGAAGGCGTGCAGGGCATGACCGATCTCATCGAATCGCTGCTGCTCTTCAGTCAGACCGGTCAGGCTCTCCGCATGAGGCACGACTCGATTACGATGCTGGTCGAGCGCATTCTTTACTCCGTACGTCAGCATCCCGAATGTCGCGACGTGCAAATTCTCGCTCCGGACCTCAAGCACGTCGAAGCCTGGGTGGACGGCACAAAGCTCGGACGCGCCCTCTACAATCTCGTTCTCAACGCCTGTCAGGCCGCTAGACATGGAGGCGGCCAACCTACCGTAACCGTCACCCTTGACGAGGATGAGGAAAAGCTGCGGATCGGCATCACCGACACGGGCAAGGGCGTGCCCGCATCCATACGTCGAACCCTCTTTCAGCCATTCGTCAGTGCCGGCAAAGAGAACGGTGTCGGCCTCGGATTGACGCTCGCCCAGCACATCGCTCAGGAGCATGGCGGCGAAGTAAAGTTGGAGCAATCGGTTCCCGGCGAGACCACGTTCAGCGTCGTCCTCTACAAGCGGGCGCTCTCGGACTTCAGCCGTAGTCAGGCAGATCCTGCCGCAACTGGCAACTCCGAAAAACCGTCGGAGTTACGGATAGTACGGTGACAGGGTCTAGATTAGTCTTGCTAGGAGCAGCCATGAGCCGACACCTATCCTTCAACTCGAACCACCTCGGTGCGTCCAACGTCTCTCTCTGCATCGCCTGTGCCTCACTTCTCTTGGCCACCTTTCATTGCATGCCTCTCCGTGCGCAGGTCGCCAACGGGCAATCGCTGGCCTCACCCCCATCCTCATCCGACACCCAGCACATGGCCGACATCGAACGTCGCCTCAACGACGTGACATCCTCCCTTACCCAAACCCAGCAGGCGCTCGAACAATCGCTGCTCGAGATTCAAAGGCTTCGTGCTGAACTCGATGCTCTGCGGCTGCAGGCCGGCAACGCCCCAGCCAGCACCTCCCCGAGCCCCCCAGCCAGCCCCGCAGCCAAACCCCCAGCCGCGCCCACTCAAAATGCCGCGGGCGATATCGCAGCCAGCACCAGTTCGTCCAGCGACGATCTCAAAGCGGTCCGCGACCAGCAGGACACTCTTCAGGCAGAGATCAAGCAACACGAGCAGATCAAAGTGGAGTCAGCATCCAAATATCCCGTACGGATTACGGGTCTCGTCCTTTTCAACGCCTTTTCTAACGCCGGTGTTGTCGACAACGCCGAGCTTCCCACCATCGCCTTTACCCGCATCCCCGGCGCCTCCCATGGCAGCGCAGGAGCCTCCATGCGCCAGACCCTCTTGGGTCTCGACGCAACCGGCCCGCATCTCTGGAGCGCCCGTAGCTCCGCAGAGGTCAATGTGGACTTCTTCGGCGGACTCTCCTCCAACGCCTATGGCTACAGCACTCCAACCGGCCTCATGCGTCTGCGGCAGGCCTACGCCAGCCTCGATTGGGAAAAGACCACAACGCAGGTGGGAGTCACCGAGACCCTCATCAGCCCCCTATCGCCAACCTCCTACGCCATGCTTGCCATCCCCGCTCTCTCTGCCTCAGGAAACCTCTGGACATGGTCTCCGCAAATCCGCGTCGAGCAGCGGATTCCGTTCTCCGACCAGCACAGGTTAAACCTCGAGGCAGGCCTCATCTATCCCGAGTCTTCGGCCTACAGCACTCAACTCATCAGTCCCGTAGAAGCGTCCCGCCGTCCCGGTTACGAAGGCCGCGTCTCCTGGCACGCGGACGGCAGCTCGACGGGAACTCCCCATCATTTCGTGTTGGGCATCGGCGCATACTCGGGCAGCCAGTTCTACAACAGCACGACCAGCATTCACTCCTGGGCTGTCACCGCAGACTGGCGGGTTCCTCTCTTCAAACGATTTGAGATCACCGGAGAAGCCTATCGCGGCCGCGGCCTGGGGGCGTTCGGTGGTGGCTCCTATAAAGACATACTCACGGGCACTGACGTCATCACCGGACTCACCCGCAGCACGGGTGTCGAAGCCGTCGGCGGCTGGAGCCAGCTGAAAGTCCGCTTCGGCCCTACAATGGAAGCCAACGCAGCCTTCGGTCTTGACAATGCGCTTTCCAGCAGCTTCGAAGGTCTCATCCTGTCGCCCACGGCCAACCCGCTGGAACTCAATGCCCGCAACAGCTCTGTCTTCGGAAACTTCATCTTCCGGCCCAAGACGTACTTGATTCTTTCCCCTGAGTACCGCCGGATCCAAAGCTGGCTTTACACTGGGCCAACCAGCATCGCAAACATCTTCACCATTACTGCGGGATATCAATTTTGATCGGCACTGCATCGATAAATTCCGCAATCGCAAACACAAAGACGATGACGAAGCTGTCCAGCTTCCGCGTTGGAGCCGCCCTATGCGCTCTTGCGCTGGCAATGGCTCCATTCGGATGGTCACAGAGTCCCCAGGTCTCTCTACACGTCCATGTCACTCGTCAGCAGGGCCAGGGTGCCGGTGCGCTACCCTCCTCGGCGGATGTTGTGGCCTGGCTTACACCCGCTCAGGGAAGTTCGCCACCGCCCGCCAGTCACAAGAGCCAGTTTGTCCTGGCCCAGAAGGACAAGCAATTCACCCCGCACATCCTTGTCGTACCCACCGGCAGTTACGTCGAGTTTCCCAACCTCGACCCCTTCTTTCACAACGTCTTCTCTCTCTTCAACGGCAAGCGCTTCGACCTCGGACTCTACGAGGCGCACACGCAACGCTCCGTGCTGTTCGATCGCGACGGCGTCTCGTACATCTTCTGCAACATTCACCCCGAAATGGGTGCCGTCGTCATCTCGCTCAGCACGCCCTATTACGGAGTTTCATCACGCGATGGCAGCATCATCCTGCACGATGTCCCTCCCGGCCGCTATCGCCTCCATGTCTGGGCAGAGAACGTCCCTGTCGATCGCCTCGACGCCCTCAGTCGTATCGTCGAAACTGCCGGACCCAATACCGACCTCGGCGTACTTTCCCTGCAGGTCACCGGCAGCCTGATGAACCATCACGCCAACAAATTTGGCGAGAGCTACACCCCCGTACCAAAAGACCCGTACTAGCCCGGCTCCAGCCACTCGCGAGACCGACAGCGACGCCAGTCCATGCTTCATTAGCAAACAGGAAGCGCCAAATGAATTCGCGGCACATAACACTTCGACTCATTCTCGGCGTGCTAATCCTGCCCTTCGCGATCGTTATCGCGGAGCACCAGATCTTTTCTGCGCAACGAGATATAGTTCCTGGATGCTCTGTCGTCGGCAGTTTGGACATACGTCCATTCGACAGCGCCGTCTTTCACAACAAACGCATGCTGAGAGTTTGGCTCCCTCCGGGGTACGATAGCGCGGAACATCGCACGGAACGCTATCCGGTGTTGTACCTCAACGACGGCCAAGACTTATTCGACGCCTGTACATCGATATTCAGCCGTGAAGAGTGGCGAGTGGATGAGACTGCGACCGAATTGATCGGCAGCGGGAAAGTTAGACCCCTCATCATCGTTGGAATCGACAACGCCGGCAAGGCCGATCGCCCGAAGGAATATCTGCCTTTTCCCGATGACACTTTGACGCCGGCCGTACCTGTGGTTCACGGCGAAGACTACCCGAGCTTTCTGCTGGACGAGGTAATGCCATTCATCAACCATGAATACCGGACAAAACCAGATCCCGCGAACACCGGCCTCGGTGGCTCTTCGTACGGGGCTGGCATCGCACTTTACACGATCATGACGCATCCGGGGCACTTTGGAAAATTGTTATTGGAAAGCCCTTCCTTGTACGCTCACGACAACTATCTCCTCCGTAAAGCGCACGAGTTTACTCGGTGGCCTGAAACAATCTTCATCGGAGTGGGATCTATCAACGAGCCTGTGGATGATGTACAACAACTAGGCTCCATACTTCGGAGTCACGGCCTGGGAAGTAAAAGGCTTCTGGTCGTCAGTGAACCGGGCGCTGCACATAATGAAAAGGCATGGGCAGAGCGGTTCCCACAAGCATTGCAGTTCCTGTTCAGAAGTAACCAAGCTGGCAGCCCGTAACCCACTCCAGCGATTCCCAAAACAGGAACCACCCAAAAATAAATTCAGAATCCGTGTCCTGTTTTTCGAGCCCCAAAAGTGACCGTCAACTGACCAGCTTTACCACACATTTCACCACAAACTCACCATCAAAACACCACGTTCTGCCATCCCTTTTTCCCAAAATCCCCTGTAAAACACCACAAACATGCCAGCCAAAAAAATCTGCAAAAACACGCCGCTGTAAAAGCTCCTCACGCTCTCCAAAATCCGCTGTCTTACCGATTTGGCGCTATAACGACAGCCACCAACGAATCCGCACATCCGTAATAGAGAAACCACTGGTTGTGGAAGTACACCAAACCTTCAGCAAAGGTAGTTCCCGCAGCGTATTGCCCGGTCTTCTCATAAGGCATCTCAGGTTTCAACACCGGATGTCCTGTCTGATGAAGGAGATGCGCAGGATCACTGCCATCAAAAAGCGCTTCGCCCGCCGCATAGGCGTTCGCCCCCAAATCAGGATCGCCATCGCTGACAGCATTTTTCCCGTTATAAAGCACAACAATCCCGGCACTAGTCAAAACCGGCGGTGGCCCGGTCTCCGGAAACGTACTGTCGAAATGACCGGGACGCGGGAGCAGTACTTCGATGGGCGCACCCTGCGCATTCTCCACTGGATTCCAGTGAATCAAGTCATTCGACGTAGCCAGGTGGATGGCGCCTTCCCCCCAATACATCCAATACTTTCCGTTGATTTTAGCGGCTATCAGCCGTCCCTTTTCGAGGTGTGTCACGATCCCCGCAGACTTGTACTTGAGCTGCGCATACTTCCCATCTGCGGCATCTGCAAAGGCCGGCCCATGCTTTGTCCAATGTGTCAGATCGGGCGACGTAGCAACGCCCACCGAGTAGGTCTTGCGGTTCCACTGCGTGTAAGTGAGAACATAGGTGCCGTCTCCTGCCTCAACAATCCGCGGGTCTTCCACGCCGCCTGGCCATTCGCGAGACTGTTGAGCATCTTCAGCCGGATAAAATACCGGTTCGGCGCGTCTCGTGAAGTGAATGCCATCCGCACTCTCAGCCATGCCGAGTCGTGAGGTATGTCCCCCAATCTCCATTGCACCGGAGTCATCCTCAGCCCGGTAAAGCACGTACACCTTGCCATCGCGGACGATCGCCGCAGGGTTGAAGGTATGGAGAGCCTCCCAGTGAACAGTCGCCTTGAGCACAGGATCGGCAAATGTCGACTGCGCGCGCGGCGCGATAACGGGATTGCCGCTCGCAGGGCGTGTAAAAGGACCGATCTCCCACTTCGCCATATCTTGCGCCTGCAGAAAAGTGGCGCAGAGCAACGCGGCTGTCACACTCATTGTCCTTCGTGTCTTCATGGGTATAACCTACATCGCTAGCAAGCTGCCAACAAGCTCTGCTCAGCCTTCAAACCTACGCAACAGGATCGATCATTCCCTATCGCATGGGGCCTGAATGTTATCTGGCGGTTTGTTTGTCCTGGCGGTCGAGCGCGTAGGGAACAGCGAAGCGGCCAATCTGAATGAAAGGATGTCCGGCGGGGGGCCAGATGCGAAAGGATTCAACCCGCGAGCCAGTCGTTAGGCGATGAGCTGCAGTTGTGCCGCGCTGATCGCCGGTTGCAGCGTCGTAAAACTTGACGATGAGGTTATCGTCACCTCGTTGCCAGCCGAGGACGTAGTTACCGGTCGGGAGGGCGATGTCTCCGACGGTAATGGGAGATTGAACCAATAAGTAGTGAGAATATTTGCCGTCAGCCGAATAGCCCGCGGTGATGAGAACGACGCCTGCGATGATCTTGCCGTGCGAGTCGATGATGCCCGAGGCTGTGCGCATCTCGGTTTCAATTCGTTCTTTCTCGACCTGGGCACGGGCGGGCAAAGCACTTTGTAACTCCGCCGGCGTCGCTGAGCGCCATGAAGACTGTGATTGGGCACAGAGAAAAGGCGACGGTGTGAAAAGCAGAAGCAGTGCGAAGACAAGTGACTTCATAGGGCGAGAGCTCATTTGAGATGTACTATGCCGCGCTGGAGTGCGACGGTTGCGGCGTGGGTCCGGTCGGCAACGCCTAGTTTACTGAGCAGATTATTGATGTGCGACTTTACCGTCGCTTCGCTGATATCGAGATCTGAGGCGATCTCTTTATTAGCACGACCGGCAACGATGCGTTCCAGAACGCTTAGTTCACGGGCGGTAAGGGCGTGAGTGCTCATTCTTTCGGCTAGCTTCTCCGCGATGGCCGGAGAGATGTGGGTCTTGCCCCTGTGAACCGCCTGAATGGTTGAGAGCAGTTCCTCGACGGTCATCCCTTTGAGGAGATAGGCCTTTGCACCTGCCTGGAGAGCGCGAAAGATGTCTTCGTCTCCGTCGAACGTGGTGAGTACGATAAATCTTGCCGCAGGGGCATCGGCGCGAATCTTGAGGATGGCATCGACGCCGCCAAGTTTGGGTAGCTGTAGATCCATCAAGGTGATGTCTGGACGCAACGTTCGATAAAGTTCGACTGCCTGAACGCCGTCGCTGGCTTCGCCTACGATTTCGATGCCAGGCATGATGCTAAGCAGCGCCACGAGGCCCTGCCGGACGACATGATGGTCATCGACTACAAGAATGCGAATGCGTTCAGCCATTGTCTACTGCACCTTTCTCTACAACGATGGGGGCGTCCAACGTGATGGTGGCGCCCTTTCCCGGAGAACTTTCTATGCTAAGTTGAGCATGAATCTGAGCTGCGCGCTCACGCATTCCCTGGAGACCGAAGTGACCTTTTCCGGGGAGCGAGTTATCCGCCGCGTCGAAGCCACGGCCATCGTCCGAGATGATTAACGTCAACCGACTTGAATGGTAGCGCAGATCGACGGCCGCCCGAGTCGCATTTGAGTGGCGGGCAACGTTCGTCAGAGACTCCTGGGCGATGCGGAGTATTTCATCTTCAAAAGTCGGGGCGAGCGGCCGATAGGTGCCACCGATATTGAGGTCTATGGAGAGCTGTTCCGTGGTGGACTGTTCGGCGAGGCGAGTAAGACGGGTGGTCAGTGCGTGTTGCCCCGTGATAGCGCGAAGGTTCCAAATGCTGCGACGGGCTTCTGCGAGACCCTCGCGTACGTATTCCCGAGTGAGGTCTATTTGCTGGCCGGCCGCGGAGATTTGCGATTGCGCAAGGAGCTGCGCCGTGAGCTCGAGCTGAACCGACACGCCCACAAAGCTTTGCGCGAGGGTGTCGTGAATCTCACGGGCCACTCGATTACGCTCCGCCAGGACTGCCCGGAACTGTGATTGGAGACGGCGCACACGGAGCCGGTAGAGGAGTATGGCGATAGAAACGATGAGAACGATGACCAACAGAAGAAACCAGAACCTGCGGTAAAAGGGTGGCCGCACATAGAAGGCAATCTGTGCTCCGGTTTCATTCCAGGTGCCATCGTTGTTTGCGGCTTGCACACGGAAACGATAGTGACCGGGTGGCAGGTTAGTGTAATAGGCGATACGGCGTGTGCCGGCTTCAGTCCATTGCTTGTCAAGGCCCTCGAGAATATAGCGATAGTGGACTTTTGTAGGCGCCAGGTAACTGAGGCCCGCGTACTGAAACGCGAAGCTGTTGTGGCCGGGAGAGATACTTTGTCCGGTTGTGACAAGAGGGAAGTCGTTATCGTCTACCGTGAATCGTTCCATGACGACCGGTGGAGCGATATGGTTCTCCGCGAGATGGTTGGGATCCATGATCGCAACACCCTTGCGCGTTGCGAACCAGAGAAGCCCTTGAGTGGTTTTCCATGCGGCGGGATGGCCGATGGCGGAGCCCTCTTCAGTGGGCATACCGTCTGAACGGCCATACGAGATGGGGTGAGGATTGCAGTCTGGAGATGATGCGCATGCGACGAGGCTGGAGGCGGAGACGCGCGTGATGCCGCGGGGTGAGCTTAGCCAAAGGTTGCCGCGATCGTCTTCCAAAATGGAGTCAACTATCTGCGGCAGATCGTGCCGATGCAGGGCTGCGAAGCCAGTGGGTAACCAGAGGCTCAGGCCATCTCCCATTGTTCCAATCCACAGCGTCCCATTCGTTCCTTCGGCTAGGGAGGTGATGATGTCGCCGGAGAGCCCGTCTTTTGTGGTGAAGGTCGTTATCTTGCCGTCGCGAAGACGTGAGAGACCGTTGAGTGTGCCGATCCAGAGATCGTGCGGAGAGTTGTGAGAATGGGGCTGGAGCAACGCTCCGATGAGATCGCTGTTAAGTCCGTTTGCCCGTGTAAATGTGACAAACCGATTGTTCTGCCAGTGTGCAAGGCCGCGGCGCGTTCCGATCCAGAGAGAGCCGTCGGCGTCCACAAGAAGAGAGCGAATGAGATCATCCGGCAGCCCATCTGCGGAGGTGTAGGTCTCGACTTTTGCGCCTTCCAGATGGTTCAGGCCATCGGGCGTGCCGACCCAAACGCTATCGTTGGCTCCCGGCGCCAAAGCGAGGATGACGTCGCTGAGGAGGCCGTTGCTGGTGGAAAAATGCAGAGTTTTTCCGGACTGCCAGCGATCCATACCGTCGCCGTTGGTTCCGATCCACATGGCGCCGCCGGATGTCTGCGTGATGGCGGTAATCACATGATCGGAGAGTCCTGGCACAGCGCGGAAGTTTTGTTGCCGCAGGATGTCAAGGCCGCTGGTCTCCGTGCCGACCCAGAGATCACCTTCAGTGTCCTGAAAGATGGACAGGATGCTGCTGGAGCCAAGGGCAAGCTGCAGCTGCGGCCGGCCGCTGCTTTGGTCCAGCACGAAAAGACCCTTGTTGGTGCCAATCCAGAGATCGCCGCGTGAGCCCGCCAGGACGGATTGAATACGCGTGGCCGGGATGTCACCGCCTGCCTCTAACGTACGCTGATGACCCTTCTGTAACAAGGTCAGGCTGGTGCCAGTGCGCAACCAGAGGCCGCGGTCGGGAAGAACGCCAATACCTTCGATGTCTCCAATGAGAGGAGTGGAACTATGCGATTGAGGGTGGATGCGGCCATGTTCATATTGAAAGACTCCGGAGCTTGATGCAATCCAAATGCTGCCGTCGTCTGCCAAGGCCATTGCCGAGGGTATGGCGCCGCCGGGAAGCGAGACTGGGGAGAAGTGTTTTCCGTCGAAGCTGCTAATGCCATCTCCGGTGAGGATCAGGAGAGCGCCATTGTCTCCTGCAGCGAGGGATTTGATGCCACCGGAGGGTAATCCGTCCGTGGTGGAGTAGCGCCGAAATATGCCCGCCGAATATTGGAGAAGACCATCTGCAGTTCCAATCCAGAGAGAGCCGGAGGAGTCTTGAGCAAAGCAGCAGACATCATCGCTGGTAATCGAAGGCGTGTTTTCGCGATTGAAGACTTTGAAGTCAATGCCGTTGAAGCGAGCTATGCCGCCTTCGGTCGCTATCCATAGGTAACCTTCGCGCGATTCGAAGATTTGATGGACGCTGTTTTGAGGGAGCCCGTTCTCTGTGGACCAGGACTGGCGGCCGAGGTTGTTCGAGTCCTGCGAAAGAGCGTGGGTTGAGAACGTTACGATTCCGCATAGCGTCCAGAAGAAGGTAGAGCGTAGGACGAGATGTAGATAAGCAAGAAAGTTCATGCGGAGGTTCACTGCGTACTAAGGCATCCTGGCCAGGTTCGCTTCAACTCGGATGATACGTCCTATCGATTTGGATGGCGTACAGTTATTTCGGTTTTTTGTCGCGGCAGGAATGAAGATAGGCGACAAGATCATCCACTTCAGATTTTTGCAGAATGTCAGCAAAGGGTGGCATCTGATGACCGCCGTGAAGTATCTGTATTCGTATCTGGCTTTTGTTTAGAATGCGGCCTACTCCGGACAGGTCGGGGCCCTTGATGCCGCCGCCGTCCTGGCGGATGGTGTGGCAGTGTCGGCAGTCGCTCCCTGCATAGACCTGTGCTCCTCTGCTTTTGGCATCAGAGGAAGCGAATGCCGAAAGGAACGACGTGGCTGCAAGGGAAAGGGCAAGAACGGGGCGTAGCAGATTCATTGGGCAGATGGTCCAATTGCGTATGCTGGTTCTGGGGCGAAGTCGGTGAGTGCGTGCCAGGATAGGAATCTTGAATTCTACTTATGCGCTGGTACCGTTGACTACCCTGCTGCGGGTGGATGTCCGTCTCCATCGAAAGGCGGAGACGGACCGGAGATTTAGCGAGTTACATCCTGGTTCCGTTGCCTTCTGTGAGAGTGACGATCTGGTCCACTTTGGCGATCGCGAATTTTTCTTTCACACCGCTGGGCCAATGAACTTCGATCAAGTCGATGGTGGTGGCGTCGCCAAGACCGAAATGAATACGTGGATCGTGAGTAGAAGCGAAGCTGCCGCCGGAAAATACGTCTCCCCGTTGCTTCTTGCCGTCCGCAGTGAGGTAGACCGCAGCCCCAATAGCATCCCGAGGGCTCTTGGGGCCACCCACGAGTTTGAGTTCGATCCAATGATGGTGGTCGGGCGAGACATTGCGTAGCAGAGCGGGGTGGCCATCCAGGACATTGATGACCACATCCAGTTTGCCCTCATTGAAGAGGTCTCCGACGGCCATGCCGCGGCCGACATACAGGTCCGCCAGGGCGGTGCCTTCTACGGCAGGTTCGAGGTCAAACTTTTTGCCATCGATATTTCGAAAGAGCAAAGGACGCTGTGCCCACGTAGTGCCCCAGTTTGTGTGGTCGACCTGGGGATAGACGTGCCCATTTGCGATCACGAGGTCTTTCCAGCCGTCGTTATCAAAATCCAGAAACGCGGTGCCCCAGCCGAGGAACGGAATCGTAGGTTCAGCGATGCCCATCTGGTAGCTGATATCCGTGAAGTTGGCATCACCGTCATTTCTGTAGAGCGGGTTGTAATCATCCGAAAAAGTAGTGTTGTAAAAGTCCAGTAGGCCATTGTTTCGGTAATCCCCGACGGCGATGCCCATGGAAGCAGTCTCTCGACCGCTCTCGTTAAGGGCGTAACCGGAAGCATAGCTGTCATCCTCAAAGGTGCCGTCACCCTTGTTGATATAGAGATAGTTTGGAGTGGAATCGTTCGCTACAAGGAGGTCGGGCTTTCCGTCGTTATTGACGTCAACGAAGACGGATGCGAGCCCGTAGTAGCCATTCTTGTCAGACACTCCCGCTTTTTCGCTGACATCCGTGAAAGTGCCATCGCCATTGTTGTGAAAGAGGTGGTCCGGCTCGCCTTTGAGCCCTCGCGGACCACACATGACTTTTTCACCACGAAACTGGCAGCCGCTAGATGCTGGCTGATTCGCGATGTCGTAATGGACGTAGCCGGGAACGAAGAGATCGAGGCGGTCATCGCCGTCATAGTCCCCCCATGTGGCGCCGGTGGACCAGTTGCCCAGAGTAACGCCTGCCTTCTCCGCAACGTCGGTAAAAGTGCCGTCATGATTGTTGTGATAAAGACGGTTCTTGCCGAAATTGGTGACATAGATATCCGGCCAGCCGTCGTTGTCGTAGTCGGCAACCGCAGCGCCGACACCCCAGCGGTCATTGGTGACGCCGGCCTTCGCGGCCACATCGGTGAACGTGCCATCGTGATTGTTGTGGAAGAGCGCAGCATGGGGTGGAGTTACCTTGCCGGACATGGCGTCGTAGGTTGAGCCATTGACGAGATAGATATCGAGCCATCCATCGTTGTCATAGTCGATCAGGCCGACGCCAGACCCATTTGTCTCGATGATGAAATTTTTTTCGGGAGTTCCCATCTTGTGGGTCCACACCGTCAAGCCCGCTTTCTGGGCGACGTCCTGAAAGAGGATGGGTCCGTTCTTGACGAAACCGCCCGCAGTGATGGGTCTGTGCTCGTCGTCGAGTACTGCTGGATGCGCACCGCCAGTACTAGTTCCGGCCATCGGTGGTGTCTGGCCACCTTCCTGATGTTTTTCCGATTGTGCCGCCGTCGAAGCAGAGCTTGGTGCTGTCGATTGCGCAATCAACGCTCCTTTGAGCATAAAGAGAATGGTGCTGAGAGCAAAGGTGAAAGATATCAAGCCATTGCGAGAACGGAGATGTGCGGGCACGAGCGCGTCCTTGTGAGGTTCCAAATGATTATTCGCAGGAGTGAAGAGTTCGTCACATGTCCGTCAAGACAAAAGCTGGCTCCAGCATCATGTTTACCACATGAGGGAAGGCCTTCCGAACAGGAGTGCTACGCCTTGCAGTAATAAGAATTTTCGGATTCTTCAGCAACCGGATCCATCTATGGATGGAGCGCTTGAGGTGGCTGTTCCCCAGTGGGCGCCGGGCGACCCTTTCCCTCAGTTAACTCGATCATGCGATCGACTGTCGCAGGAGGAGCGAAGCTTTCCATTTTGCCGCTCGGCCACCGGATCTCAATACCTGTAAGCTGCGTCTCGGCGCCGAGGCCGAAGTGAAGGCGGAGATCGCTCGAAGAGTTGTAACTGGAACCGCTGCGCACCTCGTCGACCCAGAGACGTTTTGCCGAGTGAAGGATCACTCGCGATCCTATGGCATCGCGGTTGGACGATGTGCCGACGAGACGCAGACCAAGCCAGTGATTCTGGTTCTTTGCGAGGTTGACGAGGAGCATGGGCCGGTCGCTGAGGTTGTTGATCACGGCTTCGAGGCGGCCATCGTTGAAGAGATCGGCGATCGCAAGGCCGCGGCTGGATCGCGGGTCGGCAAGGCCAGGGCCGGATGTCTTGCTGACATCGCGGAACTTTCCGTTGCCGAGGTTGTAGTAGAGGAAGCGGGGCTCGCGGTATAAGGAGCCCAGTTTGGCGGAATCGACTTCAGGGTAAACGTGGCCGTTCACAACGACAAGGTCGGGCAAGCCATCATTGTCGACATCGGCGAACATGGCGCCCCAGCCAAGCGCATCTGCATTGATGCCGAGTCCAGCGGGGAAGGTCATATCAGTGAAGGTGCCATCGCCATTGTTGCGGTAAAGAGTGGAGGTATCGTCTGAAAAGTTGGTCTTGAAGAGGTCCAGCTTGCCGTCGCCGTCGTAGTCGGCTGAAGTTGAACCCATGCCGGCTTGTTCGCGTCCATCTTCGTTGAAGGCTACGCCGGCGTCTGCGGCAGTATCAGTGAAGGTCCCATCGTGGTTGTTGTGATAGAGGATAGAGGGGGTGGAGTCGCACGCAACATAGAGATCGGGCCATCCGTCGTCGTCGTAGTCGAGTGTGGTCACGGAGAAGCAGTAGTGCCCGTTGGTGCGTTCGAATCCACTGCGCTTGCTGACATCTTCGAACTTTCCTCCGCCAACGTTGTGGTACAAAATGTTCGGCGCACTCTCGAGGCCGCGCGGGCCGCACATGACGGGAACCCCCTTCCAGATGCATCCGGCGTGACCCGGCTCTGGCGTGTGGGCAAGGTCGAAGTGCACGTAGTTGGCGACGGCGAGATCAAGTTTGCCGTCGCGGTCGTAATCGACGAAAGCGCAACCGGTGCCCCATTCTTTGCCCGTTCCGGCGACGCCGGCCTGCTCGGCTACCTCTTTGAAGGTTCCATCACCCTGGTTGTGGAACAGGCGGTTCTTACCGTAGCCCGTAACATAGAGGTCATCGAATCCGTCGTTGTCATAGTCGCCGACGCAGGCCCCCTGGCCCCATCCGGTGGAGGCGAGGCCTGCTTTCGCGGTGACATCGGTGAAAGTCCCGTCGTGGTTGTTGTGGAACAGGTGGTTAGTGGGCTTGTCCTGTTTGTCCACAGTCTTGTCATCCGGCAGGTTGGTGCCGTTGACGAGGAAGATGTCGGGCCAGCCGTCGCGGTCGTAGTCGAGAATGGCAACGCCGGAACCGGTGGCCTCAATAATGTAACGCTTGGACTCGACGCTGCCGTTCACGTCGCGAACGGTGATGCCAGCCTTCGATGCTACATCGACGAACCATGCAGGCGGGGGATTATCGGTCGTAGGCGGGTAGGGCTGCTGCGCGAACGACATCGGTGAAAAGAGGATCAATGCGCCCGCGAGAACGGAGAGTGGCAGCTTCATGGGTTGGCTGCCGGAAAGGCCAGTAGGCCGGGCGTTTTGGATACTGATGAAGCCGAGGCTCCCATTGCCTCAGTCTTCAAGATCTTTCCGCCTTCCTGAATGACGTAGAGATGATTGGCCGCGAGGTCAGTCAATTTGTCCGTCGCGCCGGAGGGCCACTTGATCTCGACTAAGTCTGCTTTCGCTGCGTGGTCGAGACCGAAGTGAATGCGGAGATCGTTCTGTGAGTAATAACTGCCTCCGCTGCGAACTTCATCGATCTGAATAAAGGGTTTGCCGCCATCCGGCGCTACCGTTGTGACACTGATCTTCGCGCCAATGCCTGTGCGGTTGGATTTTGTGCCGACGGTGCGGATCTTGATCCAGTTGCGGCCAGTGGTTGAGTCGCATCGAAGCAGTTGCGGAAGACTGTTGACGCAGTTGACGACAACGTCCAGATCTCCATCGTTATCGTAGTCGCCGAAGGCGCAACCACGAGCGGCGGCGGGCGCGTTGATGCCGGGTCCCCCCTGCGCGGTCACCTCCTCAAATTGTCCGTTGCGCAGATTGCGATAGAGGTACTTATGCTGGGCGTAGGGGGCATCGACTTCGGTCCCATCGACCTCAGGGTAGACGTGGCCATTGGAGATGAGGATGTCCGGCCAACCATCGTTGTCCATGTCGAAGAATCCGACGCCCCAGCCCAGGAAGCGGGTATTGACGCCGAGTCCGGAGAGATAGGTGTGGTCGTCGAAGTTCCCGTCGCCGAGATTGACATAAAGCGAATCGGTGTCGCCGGCAAAGTTCGTCTTGACGATATCGAAGCGGCCGTCGCGATTGAAGTCGCCAATGGAGACGCCCATGCCTGCCTGGGGCTTGCCATCGGGGGAGTAAGCGATGCCAGCCTCTATGGCCATATCTTTGAATGTTCCATCTTTCTGATTCTGATAGAAGGTGGCAGCTGTCGAGTCGTTGGCAACGTAGATATCAGGCCAACCGTCGTCGTCGATATCGGAGACCGCGACGGAGAGACCGTAGGTTCCAATGGTGTCCCACATGCCGCTCTTTTGCGAGACATCCGTAAAGGTGCCATCACCATTGTTGTGATAAAGGATGTTCTTCCCGCCTTGCAGGCCCGGCGGCCCACATGCTACTTGAATGCCTTTGTAGGCGCAGCCCGCGGCCTCTGGAAGCGGTGCCGTCTTGATATCGAAGTCGATGTAGTTGGCGACAAAAAGATCGAGATGTCCGTCACGGTCGTAGTCGAGAAAAGCGCAGCCCGAGTTCCAGCGTGTCGTCGATTGCAGCAGTCCCACCTTCTCCGTGACGTCGGTGAAGGTGCCATTGCCGTTATTGCGGAACAGAGCGTTCTGCCCGTAGTAGCTGACGAAGAGGTCGTCCCAGCCATCATTGTTGTAATCGCCAACACAGCAGCCCTGTCCCCATCCGGCTCGGCCCAGGCCGGCTTTGAGAGTGACATCAGTGAAGGTCCCGTCGCGATTATTCTTGAAGAGATGAGAGACGGGTTCCTGTCCTTTGGGGAAGCCTTCCAGCCGGGTACCGTTGACCAGGAAGATATCGAGCCAATCGTCGTGATCGTAGTCGAAAAAGGCCACCCCGCAGCCGGTGGTCTCGAGGAGGTATCTATTCTTGTGCTCTCCACCGTAAATGGTCTTTGCGTTCAGGCCCGACTGCCGCGCAACGTCAAGAAAGCTCACTCCAAGAGGAGTGCCGGCAACGGGAGAAGGAAGTCCTTTAGGGGCGGCCCGGGGCACGGCATTGTAAGTAGGGCGCGGCCCCATCTGAGGCGCCGACTGGGAATTCTGTGGGGCTGCCAAAGCGAGAACATCGTCAAGCGAGAGGACTAGCGCAGTGGTGGATAGCGAAGTGAGGAAACTGCGGCGAGACCAACTCAAAAAGACACTCCCCCGGGCTGCTCGACCGGCGCTGATGTTCAAAGCTCTTTGTCGCCATGCTAATTGTAATGGCAAAATTGCCGCGGTTTGAAGAGCCTCGAAAGCGGATGACTGAGTATAGAGAAGCCTTTGTTGTGGAGGCAATGAGCGCTTCCGATGTCCCGAAAGTATTGGGCTTTACGGGTGAGCGGGCGAAACGCCGCCTGAGGGACTGGCAGGAGTAGTCAGTTTCTGGGCCTTCTGCCGTTCCAGTGCAGCGGCGGCGTTTCGTCCCTGCCGATCCAGGGCGTCGGCGAGGGCCAAGTGCGCCTCAGCGTAACTTGGATCAGCGTCGACCGCTGATTGAAGCTGCACGAGAGCGTCAGCGACTTGACCTCGCTTGAGAAGCGTCCTACCCGAATCCAGGGCGAAGTTGGCGCGCTGGCGGCTTACGGCAATGCGGCTGAGTTCGGCGGCCTTTTTGCGCTCCGCGGCCGCACCTGCGGTATCGCCCTGCTGGCTGAGAATCGCAGCAAGACTGATATGCGGACTGGGTTGATTGGGCAACAGTTCGATCGCGCGACGCAGCGCGGCTGCTCCCTGCTGCAGATCGCCCGTTTCCTTGTAGACATTACCGAGAACGGCCCAGGCCTCGCCGTTTTCCTGGCGCAGCGCAGTCGCTTTTTCCAGTTCGGCTCGAGCCTCGGGAAAGCGGCCAAGTTGCATGTAGAGAACGCCGAGCGTGTAGGGTGGGTCAGGCAGCTGCGGATCGAGTCTTTCGGCCTGCTCGAACTCCGGAACAGCCGCGGACGGATTGTCCTTCAGCTTCAACGCGAGACCGAGATCGTAGTGGAGTTGCGGGTTGTCCGGTTCGATAGCGAGGCCTGCGCGGAACTGCTCCATGGCATGGTTGAGATCACTCTGCTGCAGATAGGCGACGCCGAGGTCTTCGCGCAGCGTCGCGCTCTGCGCATTCACCGCGAGGGCGCGAACGTAGAAGGGAATTGCACCCTTTGCGGCGCCCGTCTGCACGAGAGCGAGGCCGAGGTTTGTGAGTGCGTCAAAGTCCACGGGCCGTGCCGCAACGACCTGCTCGAACAGGGGCAGCGCTTCGTGGGCGTTATCGTTAGCCTGCAGGGTGAGGGCGAGTTCGTACATCGCATCCACAGACGCCGGATCAATCGCCAGCGCATGACGCAGTAGATCAAGGGCCTGTTCATCCTGAAAGTCTGCGCGTAGAGCCCGGCCAAGTTGCACGGCATACTCGACGTTCTCCTTTGCAAGGTTGGTTGCCCGGGTGAGTTCCGGGATTGCCGCGGCGGGTTCGTTTTGATTCAGGAAAACGGAGCCGAGGTGATAGTGTGGCGACGCCAGCGTTGGATCCAGTGAGATGGCACGCCTGAACTGCACCGCTGCCTCGGCGTATTGTTCCCGTTGTGCGAAAATCGCGCCGAGGGCGTCGTGCAATGCCGCACTGTCAGGTGAGGTAGTCAGAGCCGCCTCCAACTGCTTCTGTGCGGCGGCGGTGTCTGAGATTGCATTCAGCGCGGCGGCATACGCGATTGCAGCTTGGGGCGTGAGTGTCAGCGGCGGATCGCTCTTCAGCTGGTCGAGAAGCTGAAACGTCTGCACTGATTTCGCATAGTCGTGAAGCTGAGAGTACGCCAGTGCGAGCTTGAGTGTGGCGCTCGCGTCCCGCGGGTCGAGTTGCCGTGCCAACTCAAGTTGCTTTACCGCCGAAGGGAGATCGCCTTCAGCAAGCAAGACGGTGCCGAATGCAGTGTGGCCAGCAGCGACTCCAGGGGCAAGCTCCACCAGCTTCGCAAACTGTATGTGCGCGGAATGCAGATCGTTCCGAAGATAAGCAGCGGACCCGGCGCGAAACGCCTCCTCAGCTAGCTTCAACCTTGCGTTTACGGTTGTCTTTTGGCTGACATTCGGTGTGGTGGAAGTCTGTGCCTGCGCCAGTAGGAGCACGGTCGCTATGACGCCATACAGGAGCAGCGAACGTGCCTGGAAGAATTGCATCTCAGCGTGATTGTAATTATGGAGGAAGAGGCTACGTTTGGTCGACCTCTTTTGATCGCATCGCACTTCGTCTATAGAGAACGTCGCAACGAGTAAACTGGTGATTCATTGAGAAATGGAGGCAAGATGCGGGCGGTGTTCTCTGGGGTCGTGATGCTTTGTGGGGTAGCGGCTGCGCAAACCGCAGCGTTGCGGCCGGTCGATGCATTTTCAATGAAAGAAGACGGGCTGGCGATCCGGCGGCACGTTGAGACGGGTAAGCCTTTCACTGTTGCAGGTGCACGGGGTGTTATGCCGGGGCAGCAGGAAGGAACGTTTGAGTCGTGGGTGTTGCCTGTCAAGTTGATCAGCAATTTCACCATTCATGCCAATGTCGAAGGCTACTCTGTACCAATCGACCTGAATGCTGACGCGGCTGAAATTGAAGTGTTTCCCGATCATACGGTGATCACGTACTCGCACATAGCGTTCACGGTGAGGCAGATCATGTTCGCGCCGGACGACGCGGAGGACGGCACAGGCGCGGTCGTCCTGTTTCAGATCGACTCGACACGGCCGATGGATCTGACATTCAGCTTTACGCCGGAGATGCGGCCCATGTGGCCCCAGCGTAGTCAAGGAACGCCATCGGTGGAGTGGGTGAAGCAGGACGCGGGCGGATTTTATGTATTGCATACTGATTTTCCTGACCTGGCAGGGGCCGTGGCGATGCCCGAAACTCGGCCGGGAATTTTGGCGCCATACCAGGAGAAGCCGCATTTTTATCCGCTTGAGCTAAAGCTCCATTACGACCCAAAGCTGGACACGAACCGCTATTTCCCTTTGTTGATGGCGGTGGGCACCACAGTGGAGACAGCGAGCAATGCGACGTTGCAACAAAAGCTGCATCGGCTGAACACCACACTGCCGGAGATATACGCGAAACATGCAGCGCGATATGAACAGATGAAAAATTCATTGACAGCCATTCGCACTCCCGACGCTGGATTGAACGATGATTTTGCATGGGCGGAGATGTCGATTGAGCAATTGAAGGCAAAGGCCCAGCCGAGCGGCGAGGTGGGCCTGGTGGCGGGATACTACTCTTCGGGGGACTCGGCGCGGCCTGGATTTGGCTGGTACTTCGGACGCGACACCTTATATACGCTCTACGCCATAAATGGCTTTGGCGACTTCGATTTGACCCGCGCGGCGCTGGGGTTCCTGATGAAGCGGCAGCGTGACGACGGAAAGATCATGCACGAGTACCCGCAGACCGCGGCGTACTTCGACTGGAAAGAGTTTTCGTACGCGTACGCCGCGGCTGATTCGACACCGCTGTTTCTAACGGCGATGCTCGATTACGTCCAGAGTAGTGGGGATGTTGATTTTCTTCGGCAACACCGAGATGTCGTCGAAAAAGCCTGGCACTTCGAAACGACGCACGACACCGACGGTGATGGCATCTACGACAATTCACAGGGAACAGGCTGGGTGGAGAGTTGGCCAACTGGAATGCCGCATCAGGAGGTGTATCTCGCGTTGCTCGACCAGCAGGCGTCCGTGGCAATGTCGAAGCTCGCTGGCCTGCTGGGGGATAAGGCAACAGCCGATGCCGCAGAGACACGCGCCGCTGATCTAACGAAGAAGATCGAGGCGGAGTATTACGACTCCGCGCGACAGGAGTACGCCTTCAGCCGAAACGCCGACGGAACGCTCGACCATGCCTCAACAATCTATCCCGCCATCGCGTGGTGGAATGGTGGCGAGGCGCTGGCGCATCCGCAGGCGAGCTTTCGGCGATGGGCCTCGCATGATTTTTCAACCGACTGGGGCCTGCGCGATGTGGCCGAGAGCGATCCTGTATACGACCCCATCAGTTACCACCAGGGATCGGTCTGGCCACTGTTTACTGGCTGGACCTCGATCGCAGAGTACCGCGGCGGTCATCCGCTCTCCGGCTACACGCACCTCATGCAGAACTCAGATCTGACTACGGTTCAAGACCTGGGAGCGGTAACAGAGCTGCTGTCGGGCGCGTTCTTTCAGCCTTTCGGTCGAAGCACGAGCCACCAGCTGTGGTCTTCCGCCATGGTGATTACACCTACGCTGCGAGGCATGTTTGGCGTCGATGTGGACGGCCTTACTGGATCGATTCACGTTGATCCACATCTTCCTGCCGACTGGGATAAGGCCGAAGTGCAGAGACTCCATGTAGGACAGTCGCTGTGCACCTTGGACTATCAGCGTCAGGGCATGGGCCTTGTGGTGAGGGTCGCAACCATTTCAGGTCCCGCGGTTCGATTGTCTACTGCCGTGAAAGGTACGCGAACTGCAGCGGATGGATCCTCGATCACCTTTGCATTGCCGCCTGTCGAGGTAGCTGTGCCGCATGGTCTGCCACTACCCGGAGAGCGCACGTCGCAGATGAAGGTGCTGGCCGAGACCATGACGCCGCATTCACTGAAGCTCGAACTGGAGGCCGATGCGGGATCGGTGGTTACGCTGAAGCTTCGTCGCAACGGGACCACCCTCAATGTTCATTCAGAGGGCGCGGAACTTGTGCCCCCTGAACATGGTTCTGCCGGAAGCAGCTTGGAGTCTTTGACGGTGAAGTTTCCAGCGGGCACTGGTTATCAACAGCAGACGGTCACGCTACAGTGGTAACTCTTGCGCCGCACGAACACACATGCGCCAATGCCCACCCGACGACAAAGCGCGCCTGCTGCCGGTGCTGTTATTTGACGCTGCCAATCCACGACGCGTAGGGCGGCAGTGTGATGTTCTGCAAACTGGTTGTCTCCTTAAGCGACGGAGCATCGGTAATCAGCGTACTCACCGTCTTGCCCGAAACACCTGCTGTTTTAGGATCGAGTGACACTGTCTGCGGTTCGCTCGTGAAGTTGAGCGCCACCACAACAGCTGGATTGCCGCCAACTCCTTTGCGGACATACGACAAAACGGAGGGATTAGTCTCGTCGATCATCACCTGTTTGCCATCGCGCAGCGTCGGGTCTTTTCTTCGCATGGAAATCAGCTTCTTGTTCCAGTTCAGTAGCGAATCCGGTTCGCCCTCCTCCGTCTTCACATTGACCGTCGTATAGTCCGGGGCCACCGGAAGCCAGGTAGCAGCTGCGGTGCTGAATCCTGCATCCTTAGCGTCGTCCCACTGCATCGGTGTGCGCTCGCCGTCGCGCCCTTTTTCCTTCGGCCAGCCCCGAACGCCGATGGGATCCTTCACGTCTTCTTTGCGCGTCGGTGTGGTCGTGACCATGCCGATCTCTGCTCCGTAATAGGTCATCGCGGTGGAGTGGGAAGTGAGAAGCATCGTTGCAATTAATCTAGCGATCGCCTGGTCATGGACACCGTCGCCGTAGCGGTTCCAACTGCGGGCATTGTCATGGTTGTCAAAGACGAACAGAGGCTGGCTGCCATTGATCTGAGTCTCCGCGTCGTTGATGCGTTGGCGGAAGAGGGAAGCGTCCAGCTTGTTGGTGAAGCCGACCTGCAGATCCATGGGTAGTTGCAACTCATCGTGCTTTTTGCCGCCGTACCACTTGTCGAGCTCCTGAACGTTTGGCAGGTACGTCTCGCCGATAAGCACCCGATCTCCCGGATAGCTATCGATCAAAGAACGCAGACGTCGTATAACGTCATGCACCTCTGGCAGGTTGTTGGTGTAAATGTCGCTAACGTTCAGGTCCCCGTATGCGTTCGTTCCGCTAGTCAACGGCTCGTCGCGAAGCTGCAGATCTTCAAACAGTGTAGGAATAGCATCCAGCCTGAAGCCGGCCACACCGCGGTCCAGCCAGAAGCGACAGGAGTCGAACATCGCCTTCTCGACCGCCGGATTGCGCCAGTTCAGGTCTGGCTGTTGCTTGTAGAACTCGTGATAGTAAAACTGCTTTGTCTTCGCGTCGTACTCCCATGCCGAGCCGCCAAAGTCGCTGATCCAGTTGTTCGGCGGTATCGGCTTGCCGTTGGCGTCCACGCCCTTACCGTCGCGCCAGACATACCAGTCGCGCTTGGGGTTGGTCTTTGAACTCTCGGATTCGATGAACCACTTGTGTTTGTCGGAGGTATGGTTCATCACCATATCCATGATGATGCGAATGTTCCGCTTCTTGGCTTCCGCTACCAACCTGTCGAAATCGGCGAGCGTGCCGTACGGCGGATCGACGTTCTCGTAGTCGGAGATATCGTAGCCAAAGTCAACCTGCGGAGAGGGGTAGATGGGGGAGAGCCAGACAGCATCGATGCCCAGTGATTGCAAATAATCGAGCCGCTGCGTGATGCCGTTGAGATCCCCGATGCCGTCGCCGTTCGAATCCTGAAAGCTACGTGGGTATATCTCATAGATGAGAGCGTGCTTCCACCAGGGGCCATCGTTTTGGTGCGTGACCGCAGCTGCTGCAGTTGGCTGCGGCGTTTGTCCCCACGCTGTACTTCCAGAGTGACAGAGAGCAAAGGCAGCCAGGATTGCGCCGGTGGCAAAAGGCATCCACCACGCGGAAGATGAGATACGATGGCGTCCGTTGTTGATCAAGTCATGCCTCCAAGAGTCCGCAACACTATAGCACCAGCCATGGCAATCACGATTGATTGACATGACAATCTCGGTAGTGCGTGAGAGCAGATTGTGGCAGGAAGATAGATTGATCTGCGCGAGCAGAAATTCTCAAATAATTCCCAGTTTGCGTTGCAACTGCTCGAGCGAAATGCCCTTCGTCTCCGGGTAGATGAACAGAACTACAAAAAATTGCAATACCATCATGGCCGCGAAGAACGCGAAAGGAGTGCCGCCAGAGGACTTTGCAAGGATGGGAAATATGAATGAGATGAGGGCGTTCGTCACCCAGTGCGCGGAAGACCCCAGGCTTTGCCCTTTGTCGCGCACGCGGTTCGGGAAGACCTCTGCGATATAGACCCAGATGACTGAGCCCTGCGAGATAGCAAAGAAGAAAATGTAAGCAACCAGCAGCCACACGAGGGCATTAAGATGACTATGGGTGAAGAAGACTGCTGCAACGCCGGAGAGACACAGGGCCATCCCCACGCTACCGGCAAGGAGTAAGGTCTTTCGTCCTATCTTGTCGATAAGAGACATGCCAAGTAAGGTCGCAACCAGATTCATTGCGCCGATAAGAACTGTCTGCAAAGCTCCGGAGAGCTGGCTGAACCCGGCGGCGGCGAAGATGAAGTTCGAATAGTAAAGAATTGCGTTGATTCCGGAGAGCTGGTTGAACATTCCGATGGTGACGGCGAGAAAGATAGGCAGGCGATAGTTGCGCTTGAACAGCGGCTCCGCAGCCATTCCACGTTCCATGTGAATGGAGTCCATGATCTCGCGCAACTCGGCCTCAGAGTCTGGGGATCCCATCATCTTCAAGACGTCCAGCGCTTCATCCGTTCTATTCTTCGTTACCAGCCAGCGTGAGCTGCGAGGTATGCCGTACAACATGATGAGGAATAGCAGCGAAGGGATCGCGGCGACCCCGAGCTGCCAGCGCCACCGCAGAGCACCCAGGTGAAGAAGCGAAATGAGGTAGTTGGACAGATAAGCAAGAAGGATGCCTATCACGATGTTGATCTGAAACATTCCAACCAGCCTGCCTCGCCATTTTGCAGGTGCAAGCTCAGCGATATACACCGGCCCGAGGACGGAAGATCCGCCGACACCAAGGCCGCCGATAAAACGAAACACCATCAGGGAGGGCCAGTTCCAGGACAACGCGCAGCCAAGGGCGGAGACAGTGTAAAGGATGGCCATGATGCGCAACGCCTCGCGACCGCCAATGCGCTGCCCAATGACTCCGGCGCTCATTGCGCCAACCACCGTACCCACCAGCCCAATAGCAACCGTCAATCCTAGGGTGAAGGATGTGAGGTGGTAAACGATCGTCAACTGCTGGGTCGCGCCCGCAATAACAGCAGTATCGAAGCCGAACAGCAGGCCACCCAAAGCACCTGTGATCGTGCTCTTCAGCAGGTATGTGGTCATTTTCATCGATCGAGTCTCCGCGGTACAGCAACGTTGCACAGCATACACGGAGAAATGGGAGCGCCTTTTGCGAGTTCCAAGAGCAGTAATTCCTGCGTGCTCAGTCGCGCTCCTGGGAGATTGTTCGCTGTTCATGCAACCTCGGTCCTGAGAATCGATAAGAGGATCACTAGGACGAATGTAGAGACAAAAATGTCGTGCAGCGTCCTCGATACGCTATTTTTCACCCCTGAACTGGTCAACCTTTTGGTTGATTTTTGATTCCTCCTAAAAGCCACCCAGCTTGTTCGGTAGTCCTCTAATGGCGACTTATCCGCCTCTTTCTGGTTTTGTTCAGATCGCATCCCCCAATCTGTCTTCCATAGAGGTAGGACCAATTTTCCAATTCCCGTTTCCGGCTTCATCGATAGGTTAATTCGGCGGTAACACTCTGCTAAATCAACATGGAATAAACGTTGACATACCTTGCCCCTCTCGCGTATTTTTCGGTGCGATTCAATAAAGACGTATCTCTCGCCGTGAGACAGGAGCTAATTTCAATCTCCTGTCCGAGGCTGGAAGTTTTAACTAATAGAGCGATGTTCAATTGAGTGAGTAAAACACCGCCAAATAAGAAGAAGAAACGTGCAACACCTTTGGGAGGATTTCACATGAGATTCATGACGCGTGTAATGGTTTTGCTATCTGCCGTCTGCCTGTTGTCGTCTTCGCCGTTAGCCTTCGGTCAGGCGGTTTACGGATCAATCTATGGGAGTGTCGTTGACAGCACGGGCGCCGCCATCCCGGACGCAACCATCACCGTGACGGACGCAGCAAAGGGTATTACCGTTACTGCGCAATCCAATGGTAGCGGTGAGTTCACCGTTGAGCACCTCATTCCCGACGTCTACGACGTGAAGGTCGAACAAAAAGGCTTCAAGACCTATGAGCAAAAGGGTATTCAGCTCTTTGCTGATACCTCGACAAAGGTCACCGCCGCGCTTTCAGCCGGTGGCTCCGATCAGGTAGTCGAAGTAAACGCGGATTCAGTCCCTCAGTTGAAGACAGACCGCGCTGACGTTTCCACCGTCTTCGACTCCCAAGCGATCGGAGATCTGCCGGTAGGCAATCGAAACTTTACCAACCTTCAGCTCCTCCTGCCGGGTGCACAGTTGCTTGGGTGGAATCACGCTCCTGATGAAAACCCCCAGGGCAGTGCCCAGATCCAGGTCGATGGACAGGCCTTCGGCGGCGTCGCATTCGAGCTCGACGGAACCGACAATCAGGATCCGATTCTTGGCATCATCGTCGTCAATCCCAACCTGGACTCCCTCTCCGAGTCGAAGATCACAACGCAAAACTTCGATGCCGAATTCGGTAAGGCTGTCGCTTCGGTTGTGACCGCGCAGACCAAGTCGGGTACGAACTCCTTCCACGGCTCGGCCTTTGACTATCGCATCAGCACAGCAAACCTCGCGAAAGATCCTTACAACCAGTTCCCGGCAGTGGGCTCGACTCCGGCAAGTACCATTGCGCCAGGTCTCAAGAATCTATTTGGTGGTTCAGTCGGCGGACCAATCATAAAGGACAAACTCTTCTTCTTTACCGACTATCAGGGCGCTCGCCAGCGAGTAGGAACCTCTTCCTCCACGATTGTGCCTACCTCGTTGATAACGAACTCCTGCCTGAGCGGTAACGGTTGCGATTTCAGTGAATACGCGGCCCTCGGCTATCCCATTTATCACAACGTCGGCGGCGTGGCCGTCAAATACCCTGGAAGCATCGTTCCGCAATCCGCGCTCTCTACCCCGGCCATAAACTACATAAAAGCAATCTCTCAGTACGTTCCAAACAAAATTGGAGCTAGCGGTCTTCAAGACACCTATATTCAGGGTGGCACAGGAATCTTTAACAGCAATCAGTGGGATGTACGTGGGGATTGGCAGGCTTCGGAGAAGGCACACGTCTTCGGGCGCTTTAGCCGGTTCACCGACACTCTCACTGGAAAACTGCTCCTGGGCGATGCTGGAGGTCCCGGCTTCGGACTCGGCGGTTACGGTGGAAACTCTGAGGGCGCGAATGATAGCGCCGCTGCAGGTATTGACCTCGCTGTAAATGCGAAGCTCGTGACCGACATCCGGCTTGGTTACTACCGCTACAACATCAATGATCAGAAATTTGACGCGGGAACACAGGCAGCTGCTGCCCTCGGATTTGGCGGCCTGAACACCGCCGACCCCATTACGGACGGTCTACCTGGCTTCCAGATCACGATGCCTAACGGCGGTCAAACGGAATGGGGCGCCGGTCTGAACATCAACCGTTGCAACTGCCCTCTGATTGAGAAAGAAGACCAGTACCAGTTTGTGAACAACTGGACCAAGGCGCTCGGTAATCACTCCATCAAGATGGGTGTTGACCTGCGTTATGCCCGCAACCTGCGTGTCCCGAGCGATGTGGATCGTACTGGATTGTTTGCCTTCAACGCCTCTGCTACCGGGAATACCGACGGCACCGGAGGTCTTGGTCTGGCCTCCTTCGTGGAAGGGGATCCGTCTCAGTACAACCGTTACGTCAGCGTCGGTACCAACAACAAAGAGTTCCAGAAGCGTGATTTCTTTTACGGGCAAGACACCTGGCGTGTGAGCCCCAAGCTTACCCTCAACCTCGGCATAAGGTACGAGTTGTACTTCCCCGAGACCGTCAACGGACCCACCAAAACCACCGTGAACGGTACCACCACCACGGTCGGCAACGGCGCTCTGATGAACCTGACCACTGGCTATCTGAGCGTTGCAGATACAGGTGGTGTTCCGAGTAACATGGGCTGGACCAAGCCACACAATGCCTGGAACCCACGCATCGGAGTCGCCTACCAGGCAACAGACAAGACTGTCGTCCGTGCAGGATACGGCCGCAGCTTTGATCTTGGCGTCTTCGGCTCCATCTTCGGTCACGTTGTCACACAAAACTTGCCTGTGCTTGCCAATCAGCAGGTCAATGGAATTGGCGGCAATACGGTGAGCTACGTCCAGCCATTCACCCTTGAAACGGGCCCGTTACCCAATGTATTTCCCACGGTCCCCTCCAACGGCCTGCTGCCGAATCCGGGTTACGCAGTAAGCTCGAAGGCGCGTCCTGACCCGCTGCGGCTGCCCACCCTGGATGCCTGGAACCTCAGCGTCCAGCAATCCATTACTCCAACCCTGTCGTTGACGATGGCCTATGTCGGCAACAAGGGAACCCATACCCTGAGTGCTGGCGACGGCAACAACACCAACCCAATGGAAACCGCGATCTTTCTGCCGGCACAGTACAGCGTGACAGGTCAGGCGCTCCACTATGATCCAAACGGTGGCACTTGCTTCCCGGTAGGACCCGGCTGTACCCCCGCCCATGCCATTAATTCAAGTGGGGCAGTCTCAACAGCACAGTTCCTCCAGCGCTGGTACGGTGGCACGCTCCCAGCCTGTCAGGATCCCGCCTACTCGCAGCCCACTCCAGGCCTTCCAGCTGGCGCCTGCGGATGGACGAATGGTATCGGCTACTACGGAGATGATCAGAATACCCACTACAACGCATTGCAGGTTACCGTAGCCAAGCAGATGTCCCATGGTCTGTCTTTCACATCAAACTATGCATGGCAGAGTGCATACAACTACAATAGTGGTTATGCAACCTGGGTGAAGCGAGCGAACTACGGCCATGACGATTCCATCCGTGAACAGCAAGTCGTGACCTATGGCGTCTATGAGTTGCCGTTCGGTCGCAACAAGCAGTTCCTCTCGCAATCTTCGCGATGGATGGATGAGATCGTCGGCGGATGGCAACTGAGTCCAGTGATCAACCTCTCAAGTGGCCTGCCGTACGGCCTCTCGATGAACCAATGCGGCTCATCTGTCGGCGGAACCGCAGCGCCATGCTTCCCGAACGGAGAACAAGACCGCTTCAAGGGCAGCACTGGCCCATTCAACGCGCTTACTCATCGCCGGTCCTGGAGCCAGTCAGTGGAAGCACCGGGCGTCACTCTCTGTCCATCGGGGAGCGGTCTTACCGCACAACCAGGCACACCTGCTGGTGGCTTTAGCTGCCCTGCGCTTGATCAGATTGGAAACACAGGCCGCAATAGCAACTGGGGCCCGGCGTTCTTCAATTGGGATATGGCAGTACAGAAGACCTTCCCGATCAAAGAAAGCGTCTCTTTCCTCTTCAGAATGGATGCATTCAATATCGTCAACCACATCAACTCAGCCAATCCGAACGGCAATGCAGGCCAGCTCAACGTTGATAGTTCAGCCTTCATCACCAATGGTGCGGGAGGCAATGGCGTCGGTCCTGTCGGACAGTCAAGCCCACGTCAACTGGCGTTTACGGCTCGCGTCCAGTTCTAAACGAGCCGGTTCATCCAGAAAGGGGAGCTACGGCTCCCCTTTCTGTTCGGACGCGAAAATAAAAGTGAAAGACGTGTCCTATTTTCTAGCTCCCGCAAAACGATCGTGAAAATGATCACCTTTGCCGCGCATTTCACCACAACTTGACCACAAAAACACCACGTTCTGCAGCCACGTTTCTCAAAAAAACCAGCAAAAACACCAAATCACCACAACAGAAAAATATGGAACCACTAAACCTTCCCTCCGCAAGAGCGTTTACACTTAGGCAATATCCTCTATGCGTCGCCTGTACATAAGAGTCTTTCATCGGTTCATCTGTTTCCTTGCAGCGCTATCCCTGCCAGTTGCACACTCACAGACTCCGGCACAACCTGCACCTGCAGCGCAAACACCGATTACGTCGAACGCGGCTGCTGGAACTGCCTCCGGCGACGCTTCGCAGAACCTGATCCAGCTACGCCTGATGATCGATCGTGGGCATCCCGCGGATGCCTTGAAACAGCTCGATACATTGGCCGCCCAGCAACCCGTACCAGCGGGCGTCAATAGACTGCGTGGCCTCGCTCTGTACTCACAGAACCGGTTTACGGAAGCAGATGCTGCACTCGCGAGCGCTCTGAAACAAGACCCCCACGATGAAGAGTCGGCGCAGCTACGCGGGCTGACGTTGTTTCGGCTAGGCAGGCCGGCAGATGCGATCCCGCTGCTCGAGTCGGCGCATGACTGGACCTCGCAGACTAAAGTTGATCCGAGTTATGTGCTTGCTCTCTGTTACCTCGATACCCGTCAATTTGACAACGCGCGACGGGCTTTCTCCACCCAATATGGTTTCCCCCCCGACTCGGCTCAGGCATATCTTTTAGCTGCCCGAATGTTGTTGCGACGGGAATATCTCCCGGTTGCTCAGCAGTTTGCTGCGAAGGCGCTGGAATTGGACCCCCAACTGCCGCTCGCGCATGCACTCCTGGGTGAGGTCGCGCTCGCAGGCGAACACCTTGACGAGGCCATCGCCGAATTTGAGAAGGAGCGTATCCGCAACCCTCTTGATGGCAGCATCTACGACAGACTCGGTGACGCCTATATCCGTGCGGGCGACTATACGAAAGCGCAGCAATCCTTGCAACGTGCCCTGCTGCTGGAGCCAAATTCGACTGGCCCCTACATTCTGCTAGGCAAAGTATTGCTCAAGCGACAAGATCCTGCGAGCGCGATGATGTACCTTGAGCGCGCTGAAAAAATGGACTCCAGCAATTACATAACGCATAGTCTGCTGGGGCAGGCATATCGATCGTTGGGCAGAGCAGAAGATGCCAGTCGAGAGACTCAGACATCCCAGAAAATACAGGCCGCAAGCGAACCCAAGCTCGAAACGGTTCACTAGAGATTAGGGACAATATTCCACCAAGGAAGCCAAGCGCCGGTGCATTGCAGACGGCTAAAACTTACCACCGGTGATTCCCGTCTATATGAGGGATGCGAATAACTTCCTGCAAGTCGGTGCGAAGCTTCGGCTGTGCGGTTCCAGCTCTATCCACCCTGGTGCTAGCTGTCTTTGTTGTTTGCGTTTTACCCTATTCGCCAATTAGTGTCTCAGCCCGTCCTAGACTACAGCCCCACCCCTCCGCTCTTTCTCCAAATCCTGATGCGATATGTATCGGCTGCCACAGGGAGATATACCAGAAGTATGAGGGCACTCCGATGGCACGGGGCAGTGGGACGGCCGTCGATGGTCTTTTGCAGGGAGGCTTCCTGCACGCAGCTTCCGGCATCCGATACAACGTCTTTTTACGAGATGGCAAAGCCTGGATGTCCTACGATCGCAATACCGGGCCAGATACGTCGAACGAACAGGTTGCCCTGCATGGCGAGAAACAACTCATCTACTTTATTGGTTCTGGACATCGAGGACGTACTTATCTCTACCAGGAAGAGGGCCAGTGGTTCGAAGCCCCTATCAATTTCTACGGGAAGAGGCAGCTATGGGACATGGCGCCGAACTATGGGGCGACCAAAACTATGCCTGCGGCTCTACCTGTCGATTCTAATTGTCTTCACTGTCATGCGACCGCGATACAGACGGCACTCCCCGAAGCTCGTAACAAATACTTGGGACCGCCGTTCCAACAAGCTGGAATCGGTTGTGCAGTTTGCCATGGAGATCCATCCAAACACTTGGCAGAGCAGGGGCACGGTCAGATCGTGAACCCAGTCAAACTGACTCCTCCCCGGAGAGACAGCACCTGCCTTCAGTGTCATCTCGAAGGAGATGTCGCTATCTACCGCGCCAACACATCACTCGCCCAGTTTCATGCAGGCGACGATCTCACGGACTATGCCGTGTACTTCGTGAAGGCGAGCGCAGAATCCGGCGGTAGGAGAGCAGGCAGTCAGTACGAAGCGCTTCTGCGCAGCGCCTGTAAGCTGGCCAGTGGTGACAAATTGACCTGTACCACCTGCCACGATCCGCATTACTCACCTAGCGCCGACGACCGTGTCAGCTACTTCCGCGCAAGATGTTTGACGTGTCACACTGGACCAAAAATGGCGTCCGAGCACCATCCAGAACAGAAGGATTGTGCTTTATGTCACATGCCTACTCGTGAGGCTACGGACATCTCGCATGAACAGGAGACAGACCACAACATTCAACGTAGGCCTTCAACGACAACACCGGCAATGCGATCGACCGATCCCAACGAATCTGATCAATTGCTCCCAGTCGGTAAGGTATCCGTGGGTTCTAGAGAGCTCGGATTGGCCTATGCTCAGTTGGCTGAACGCGGAAATCAAAAGGATGGAGAAAAGGCGCTACGCCTTCTTCTACAAGCAGAAAAGAACGGTGCAAATGACGTCGAACTTCACACACAGCTTGGATTCATCGAGCAAATGGCCGGTGATAAAGCGGATGCTCGCAAGGAATATATAGACTCATTGATGGAAAATCCATACGAAGCTACTGCGTTGGGAAATCTCGCTGTCCTGGAGGCCACATCCGGACGCACCGCCGATGCGATAAATCTGTTGCAGCGGGCAGTAGATGCTGATCCCACCGAGACCTCGGCTGAACTGGATCTTGCTTTTATACAGTGCAGAATCGGCAATAAAACGAGAGCACTGGAGATACTTACGAGGTTGTCCAAGTTCAATCCTGACGATCCGGCGCTTCGCAAGTTCTTGGCCTCGGGTACTTATGCAGGAGAGCGCTGCAGTCTTCGCTAGGAAAGGATCCGGCTGCCAGCCCCTGGTTTTGCCGCCTGACCGTTGCGAAAATGCTGACAGCGCGGTGTTACCAACTCTCGGGCGTAAGCCTGCATGCTAGATGCCGCCGACTCTCTTATCAAAGGCATGCTGTTCACGAATTACAGCAGCGAAAGCGAAATATCGTCTATTTACTCTATGTCCAACCTTGGACTATTTGGGATATCGTCTACGCAGAGGGTTATGCGACAGTCATCTTTCAGGGTATGGGCTTTGGCTTGTGTGTTGACCATCACACTTGTACCTCATGCACAGCAAGAGCAGTCATCTTACGGTTACAACATGAACGGCCAACCTGTTACCCGTCTTGCCTCCCCCGGTACGGAGGCCATTGTTCTCCTTTTTGTCGCATCCGACTGCCCCATCTCCAATCGCTACCTTCCTGAGGTACAGCGCATCGAAGACAAATTCGCCGCGCAGCACGTCGTATTTTGGTTCGTCTATCCCAACGTCGGAGAAACTCCCAAAGCTGTGCGTCAGCATGAAGCCGCCTACGGCCCTGAGAAAAATGTCTTGCTCGACCCGCATCACCAGCTCGTTGCTCTCACCCACGCCAAGGTCACGCCTGAATCTGCAGTCCTTGTTCCCGGGCACGCAGGCACGGAAACTCTTCGCACCGTTTATCACGGCCGCATCGACGATCGCTACCTCCAGATCGGACAGGAGCGCCCCAGTGCCACGCAGCACGACCTTGAGCGAGCCATCGGCGACGTACTTCAGCACCGTCCTGTGCAGCAGCCAGACGGACCAGCCGTAGGCTGCGGAATCATAGGCCAGCCATGACGTGGTGGAATGCCAAACATCTTCTTACGATTCTCCTGGCAACTGCCGCTCTCTTCGCGTCTTTGATCCTGCTACCGCACACACGTGTCCGAGCCGCCCCGGCCCCGGTCACGTTCAACCGGCAGGTTGCGCCCATCTTGTACAACCACTGCAGCAGTTGTCACCACCCCGGCGGCTCCGGTCCCTTCAGCCTGCTCTCCTACGCCGATGCCAAACGATGGGCAACAACGATCCAAACCGTAACGCAGACCCGCTACATGCCGCCCTGGCTGCCCGAGCCCAGCTTTGGCGCCTTCGCCGACAGCCGCCGTCTCTCTGATGAAGATCTTGGTCTCATTAAGACATGGGTCGAAGCCGGTATGCCCGAGGGCGAGTCCACAGAAGCGCCCAAACCACCCATCTTCTCAAAGGACTGGCAGCTCGGTCCACCCGATCTCATTTTAAAAGTGGAGTCTCCGACGCAGGTTCCTGCCTCCGGCACCGATCTTTTTCGCAACTTCGTCCTGCCGGTCCCAATCACGCAAACAAAATACATTCGCGCCATGGAGATCAAGCCCGGAGCACCTCGGGTCGTCCATCACGCCAACGTCCTCATTGATCGCACTGCCTCCCTGCGCCACCTACACCCCGACGACTGGAAGCAGGGAATCCCCGGCATGGAGCTCACTGTCGACTCAGGCGAGTCCTTCGACCCTGACAGCCACTTTCTCTTCTGGAAGCCCGATTCTCCCGCTCTCATCGAACCCAGCGGCATGCCCTGGCGGCTTGACCCCGGCAACGATCTCATCCTCAACATGCACCTCAAACCCACCGGCAAGCCCGAGACCGTGGAGGCCACCGTGGGTCTCTATTTTGCCGATAAACCTGCCACAGTGCACCCTATGCTTTTGCAGCTTGAGCACGACAGTGCACTCGATATCCCCGCAGGCGACGCGGCCTTCGTCATCGAAGATCATCTCAAACTGCCCATCGAAGTCGATGTCCTCGGCGTCTATCCGCATGCCCACTACCTCGGCAAGAAGATGGAAGGGTATGCCATCCTTCCCACTGGCGAAAAGAAGTGGCTCATTCTCATCCGCGACTGGGACATCGATCGCCAGTCGGTGTATCGCTTTCAATCGCCCGTCTTCCTGCCGAAGAACAGCGTTATTTACATGCGCTACACCTACGACAACTCCAAAGCCAACATCCGCAATCCCAACAGCCCTCCGATACGAGTCAAAGCTGGAAACCGCTCTGTCGATGAGATGGGTCACCTCTGGCTTCAGGTTTTGCCCCACGCTACCCCCAATTCCAATCAGGATCCTCGTCTCCTTCTGGAACAAGCCTGGATGCAGAACAACCTACGGAAGGACCCCGACGACCACACCGCACTCTACAATCTCGCCTCGGTAGACACGATCAGCAACGACTACACCTCCGCCGCAACTCTCTATCGCCGCGCCCTCACACGAACGCCAAATGACGTACGAACCCTCACTGCACTCGGCACTGCGCTTGACGGAGCAGGGAACTGGCAGCAGGCCCAGGCCGAATACCAAAAAGCCCTCGCGGTCGATCCTGCGAATACCGATGCGCGTTTCGACCTCGCGCACCTCGAGTTCAAACATGGCAGCTACGTTGAGGCCGAACAGGAGTATCGTCGCCTCCTCGTCGAAGCTCCCAAAGATGCCTCCGCGCACAATGAGTTGGGAGGTGTACTCGCCGCAACCAGCAGGCCCACCGAAGCCCAGCACGAGTTTGAGGCCGCAATAGCGCTCGACCCCGGCAACTTCGATGCCCTCTACAATCTGGCCGGCATCGAAGCCGACAATAACAATCTACCTCGCGCCACAGAGTTGCTGAATCAGGCACTCAAGCAGAAGGATGACGCCGACGCTCATCAGTTACTCGGCAACATCTACGCCCAGACCGGAATGCTTGCCGATGCTCTTGATCAGTTCAAGGCTGTTCAACTCCTGCGGCCACGCGACACCATCCCACATCGTCAACTCGCTCAGCTCTATTCCCAGATGGGCCAGTTACCCGACGCAATCCGCGAACAGAGCGCCGCCCTCGCGATAGATCCGAACAATGCGGATGATTGGAATAATTTAGGGGTATTGCATGCGCGAAATGGTGACAAGGCGCCAGCACGCAAAGACTTTGAGCACGCTCTAACCCTCAACCCTCAACTCGCAGCCGCACGTGCAAATCTGGCCCGTCTCTGATTGCGGGAGAGCCTGCAAGCCTAAGAATGCGTGCGGCACACGATTATCGCCCAATCTTCCTAAAGGGACAATCGCCGCGTTGAACAGGTAACATCATCTCGCCAGACTTACATGGACAAACCTCCTCAAAACGGACTTGTAGTTGTGAAAACAGCGTTTACTGCTGTGATAGCTCTCTCGAGTATCGCCTTCCCCCAGGAGCCTTCCGCAGCTTTAAAAAAAGCAGATGCTGCATATCGTGCAGGTCAGGCTGCATTAGCTCAGAGAGATCTAAGCGCGGCCCAGGCAGATTTTGAGCAGGTTGTCCAGTTAGCTCCCCAGGCTGAGCAGGGCCACAGCGCGCTCGGCGCGGTTCTCGTCAGCCGCGGACACACAAAAGAAGGCATTCGCGAACTTGAAAAAGCGCTTGCCATAAAAGCCACCGACAGCACCGCGCAGATGAATCTGGCAATGGCGTATGCGCAGATCGGGCCGCCAGAAAAGGCCATCCCGTTGTTTGCGAAGCTGGAAGCGGGCGCACACTTGCAGAACCGCCCGCTCCCATCCTACGTTTTAGCCGCGTATGCGCGCGCTCTGGAGGAGACCCAAAAAGTCGGGCCGGCTATAACGAAGATGAAAGCTGCTCTCGCAACGGACTCGCAGAATCCAGAGTTACACGATGAACTCGGCTCTCTGTACGCGCAGCAAAAGGATTGGTCAGACGCCCAGCACGAGTTTGCAACAGCTATTAGTCTGAATCCAAATCTAGCCGCCGCACACCTACATCTTGGCCTCGTCATGCAGGCCCAGGGGCAGGCGAATGGGCTAACGGAGTTGATGCGGGCATCGCAACTTGCGCCTCAAAACACAGCGATTGCCATGGAACTTGGTAGAGCGCTTGCAGCCAGCGGGCAGGATGAGCAGGCGATTCCGGTCTTCCAGCGCGTGTTGGAACTGGAGCCAGGATCCACGGCTGCCTCCTATGAACTCGCCCTCGCCCTGCAGCGAACTAACAAGGTGCAGGAGGCGATTTTGCTGCTAAAAAAGGTAGTAGCCGCCGAGCCCAACAATGCTGAAGCCAAGACGAATCTCGGAATGGCGCTAAGCCAGGCCCAACTCGCAAAAGACGCGGTTCCAGTGCTGCAACGCTCCATTGCGCTCGCCCCCAACAGCGTGACGGCCCATCAGGATCTCGCCGCTGCTTATGTACAGCTAAGCCAGTTTGGCGATGCGGTGGACGAACTGCATGCGGCGCTCAAGCTTGCGCCTGATCTGCCTCAACTGCACTACAACCTCGGTCTTGCGTTCAAAATGCAGGACGATGCAGCACGGGCAATCCCCGAGTTGGAGACCGCAGAGAGACTCGACCCCTCCGCACCCGAAGCCCCGTACCTTCTCGGCATCCTCTACATGCAGACGGGGCGCTATGACGATGCAGCGCGCGAGATGAATGCCTCACTCAAGCTTCGCCCGGAGAACGGCGACGGCTGGGCGACGTTGGGCAGTGTGTACGACAAGCTAAACAAGCTGCCCGAGGCTACATCCGCGCTCCATGAGGCTATCCGCCAGCTACCCAGCCAGCCCGATCCTCACTTGACGCTCGCCGCCGTGTTGGTGAAGCAGAACCAGCCTGCCGAGGCTGCATCCGAGCGCCGGAAAGCGGCTGCCCTCATGCGGTCCAACATGAATCGCCAACGCGCGGAGGTTGCTACCAACGCTGGGAGCTCCCAGTTGCGGAACGGCGATGTGGACGGCGCGATTGTGCAGTTTCGAGATGCTTTGAGTTACGACGCAAACTACGCCGAAGCCCACCTTGGGCTCGCGAATGCCCTGGATCGACAGGGAAAGACCGCAGAAGCGGCTGCCGAACGCCAGAAGGCTGAAACCGCGAAAACGCCAACAAATCCGTAGCGTGGCGGCTGCAAAATTGTGCCGCCAAAACCACCCCGGCATTCGCTCCGGAGCAGGTGTACATTGAATCCGCCTATTCGCTATAATTCCCCGCATAGCTGAAAGGTAGACTTCATCAAGGGATCTCATCCATGAATCATCCTTCCCAAACTGGCGAATTGTGCTGGTCGGATTGCGGAGACCCCGTCCCTCAGTTCTATCTGTGAAGCCTATGAATGTCTTTGCTCGACGCGCGGGGCTTCTGCTTTTGCTTTGTACGGGAATGTGCGTCTTTCTATGGTCAACGACCCGTGCCGCGGACGATCCACAGGCACAGGAAGCCATCGCTCGGAAGGCCTACGCGGACAAGATCGGCCAGACTTACAGCTTCCCATTTGCTGCCCATGCCCCTAAGGACTACGGCTATTCGGAAGCCAGCAAGCTCTCGCTCCCAGGAAATGCGGCTGTAGAAGGAAACACGTTCATCGATCCGGCAGCATTTCCGGACGCTGCCTACTGCGGGCACTGTCATCAGGAGGCGTACCACGAGTGGCGCCAGGCCCTGCACTCCAATGCGTTTCGAACGCCGTTCTATCGCACCAGCGTCAACATTCTGATGCGGACCAGGGGCATCGAGTTCGCGCGGCATTGCGATAGCTGCCACAACCCCGTAGGGGTGCTGTCGGGGGCACTCAACCCGAACGCTCAGGGCGATCGCTCGTTCGACCGCGATGGGTTGACGTGTATGACCTGCCACTCGATCCAGAGTGTGGACACAAAGCTCGGCAATGGCAGCTTCGTAATGGGTGTCCCGTCTGTGATGGTCGATGAGCAAGGCAAGCGCATCCCTGGCGTCGTTCCCGACGCTATGATTCTGACGCATCTTGATCGCCACTCCAAGGCGGTCATGCAGGATATCTACCACACGCCCGAATTCTGCTCAGCCTGTCACAAAGCAAACCTGCCGCCTCTGCTCAATGACTACAAATGGATCCGCGCCTTTACCGCGTACGACGAGTGGCAAAACTCCAAGTTCTCGCAGCGCAATCCACTCACGTTCTATACGGCGGATTTCACCACCTGTCAGGGATGCCACATGAAGCGTGAGGCAATCAAACTTCCGGATCCCGGAGCGAAGAACGGTATGCTTGCCTCGCACCGTTGGCCAGCCGGCAACACCGCCGTTCCTTTCTACTACGGCTTTGACGAGCAGCTCAGCAAGACAATCGAGTTCCTGAAGTCTGGCAACTATCTCAACGTTGATATCTTTGCGCTCAAGGTGGGTGGAAAGGATGCATTGATCGCTCCATTGGGCTCTGTCCCTTTCACCCTCGACCCCAAAGACCCCATCGAGGCTTACGTCGTCATCCAGAACAAGAACATCGGGCACTCACTGATCCCCGAAGTGCGCGACCTCTACGAAGCCTGGGTGGAGTTCACGGTCAAAGACGCGTCTGGTGCCGAGATCTACAAGAGCGGCTACCTCAAACCTGACGGCTCTCTCGATTCAGGAGCCCACAGCTTCACCAATCGCCCGGTGGACGCATCGGGAAATTTTGTGGACAACCACAAGGTCTTTACCATCCATTCGGTGGCCTACGACAACACCGTACAAGCCGGACGGTCGGCGCTAGTCCGTTATGAGTTTCATCTTCCCGCAAACGTGACGGGACCCCTGACCATTACAGCAAAGGTGAACTATCGCCACCTGCGGCAGAGCTATCTGAACAACGTCCTCGGCAAAGACCATCCGGCCTACCCCGTAGTAGAACTCGCCTCGCGAAGCCGCACGCTGAACATCGGCGACAACCAGCCTTCAACTCCGCTTCCAACGGACAATCCAGACTGGATGCGCTGGAACAACCTGGGCATCGGACTGCTCGATCAACTGCAATACGACGATGCGATGCACGCTTTCGAGCAGGTCGTACGCCTGCGCTCGGACTACAAGGATGGCTTCATCAATCTCGGTGTCAACGATATCGAATGGGAGAAGTACGGCGAAGCTCGTGCGCCGCTCGAGAAGGCGCTCGCACTCCATCCGCACGATGCGCGCGCGCTGTACTACCTGGCCTTGGTCGAACGCCGGCAGAGACACTCCGACGCAGAGATCGCAGACCTCAAGGAAGTAGTCGAACAGTATCCGCAATCTCGCGACGCGCGGCGGGAGCTAGGCATCTCGTACTATCAGCAACACCATGTCACCGAGGCAATACAGCAGTTCGTAGCCCTCCAATCCATCGACCCGGATGACCTGGCCGCCCACTATAACCTCGCCATCCTCTATCGCCGCATGGGCAACAAGAAGCAGGCCGCTCAGGAATCGGCTCAATACGCGATAAAACGAATTGATCCCGGAGCTCCGACCTATTCCCTGAGCTACCTGCGAAACCATCCGGAAATTTCAAATGAGAGCACACCCTGGCATATCCACACTGACCTCATGCATGCCTCTGGTACTGGAGTAGGGCAACCTTGAAAAGCAATCTCGCCGATTTGAACCGCCGCAAATTCATTCAATCACTCAGCCGAACGGCACTCGTTCTGCCTTTTGCCGACATTCTGGCGCTGGCCTCTCCATCGCAACAGCCGACACAACCTCCACAAAAACCCATTGGCCCGCAGGAGCGCACTTACGAGGCAAAGCCCGCGCCACCTCCACCCGGCCCGAAGTCTCCGATTGAAGGCACGCCGCTCGGAATCAGCTACGTCGACGTCGCAAAGGAGGCCGGCCTCAACATCGCAACAACCTACGGTGCACAAGGCAAGAATAAATACCTCCTGGAGACCACAGGCTGCGGCCTGGCGTTTTACGACTATGACAACGACGGCTGGCTCGACCTCTTCCTCGTCAACGGCTGGCGTCTCGATGGCTTCCCCAAAGGACAAGAGCCACGCTGTCATCTATTCAAGAACAACCGTGACGGCACCTTCACCGATGTAACCGCTGGTACAGGGCTGGAGCACAAAACCGGCTGGGGCCAGGCCTGCTGCGTAGGGGACTACAACAACGACGGCAACGACGATTTGTTCGTGACCTACTACGGCCAGAACACGCTCTACCGCAACAACGGCAATGGCACCTTTACCGATATAACTCAACAGGCAGGCCTCATCCAACCCGGTCCAAAGATCCGTTGGAACACAGGCTGCA
>Ga0209624_10000327_pt1 | contig 41945 bp, 44 predicted proteins | sample JacPinW_OM2H0_O1_FD_188565 | JGI IMG/M metagenome (GOLD analysis project Ga0209624, IMG submission 188565) | Forest soil microbial communities from Algoma, Ontario, Canada - Jack Pine, Ontario site 1_JW_OM2H0_O1 (SPAdes) (version 2) | ecosystem: Environmental > Terrestrial > Soil > Boreal...
AAAACTTGCGGGCCCTACGATACTTCGCCAAGGAGCGCTCAGAGCCGCCGAGAGCAGCAGCGCCATTGCGAAGTGAACGATTGTAGGCGTCGCGAATGCTTCCCCGGCCTGCCCTTGGCCGGGCGTTCGGGGCATATCAGCAACCAGGGCCATGACCACAAACTGTAGTCCGATCAAAGCGCCGGCCGACGACCCGACGATGACATAAAAGTTCATCCATCCCGCGAGTGGCGTCATGCAGGCACCAATTCCTCCGGCGTCAATTTCCCGGAGGGCTTCACCGCTTCGAAGAAACTTTCCTGCGCGATCATCGCAAGCCACTCCATACCATCTGGTGAAAAAGCTTATCCATCGACTCTGGTGATTCTTTCTCGCCGCGATCCAGCCACCATCGCAGTAAAGACAACAAGCTCCCAGCCAGTGCCGAAGAGCGAGCACTCAATTCACGCGGAGAAAGTTTCGGAAGCCGCCCGGATTCAGCCAGCCGCCGCTCGATTCCACGCGCAAAGTAGCCTTGTGCGAGATCGAAGAAATCGTTGAGACGTTCGGACTCGGCCAGCGCGCGGTAGAGCCTGTTCTGGTTCCCGATGTGCGCGAACATCTCCGCCACTGGAACTACGCGATGCGACTTTTCTTTGTGAGCGGTGAGCATCGTGCTCATGATTTCCAGGAATTCTTCGAGCTGGCTAAGAAGTAGATCATCCGTGTCGCGGAAGTGAAGATAGAACGTCGAGCGGCCGACTGAGGCGCGATCCAGCACCTCCTGCACTGTCACCTGATCGATGTGCTTCTCCAGGATCAATTCGATCAAAGCGCGTCCCAAGCGTTCGTGGGTCCGCCGGACGCGCTGATCGAGGTTGTGACGCCGCATACCTCGATGTTTCCTTCGCCCGGCATGTTCATGCAACTCGGATTGCGCATTCCTGGACATCGACCGCCTCTTTGTTCAGCAACTCAAAATCGTCCTCGACTCTGCGCCGTTCCGCCGCTACATTCCGCACTCAGGAAAAGGAGAACACGATGAACCGATTTCGCTTACTTGCAACTGTGACCATTTTGACATTCGCTCTTACTCTGGTTGCGCAACAGGCTACCACCAGAGCCGCGCCGAGTGGAGCTCACAGCGGAGTTCCAACCGCTGAAGTGCAGCTGAAGTTTTTCGCGACAAAGCTTGGTCTCACCGCCGATCAACAGGACAAAATGAAACCCATACTCCAGGAGTTGCACGATACCACGGTGAAGCTCGTAGAGGACGACACCATCTCGAGCGACGAGCGCATGAGTAAGGTCATAAAGTCGCGCTATGCCGCCGATAGTAAAATCCGCGCGATCCTGAGCGACGACCAGCAGAAAAAGCTCGACCAGGTCGAACACGAGCCGCACCCTGAATTGCATGGAGACGTTAAGTGAAGAAACCCGGAATGAATTCGAGAAGCGCTCAGGAATCTGCGCGTGTCGACTTCTTCCGCATCCAGACTTGCCATGTCAGCGGGCCGGCCGTTTCGTCGCTCAGCGGACGGCCCGACATTTTGAGGGCTAGCTTGATCTGACCTTGATGGTAGCCTTCGTGCCAGATCATGTGTTGAAGCAGCAGGATCGGATGGTCGTAGTGAACGTCCATTTCCCGACCCGCTTCCAACCTTCCCTTTACCGCATCCAGAACCTTCCTGGCGCTCTCATCCAACATCTGAGCCATGTGGACCGGGTCGCGCTCGGTTACCCATTCTTTCTGGGGTAACTCGGTGGAGAACTCGGGCGCGTCCTCGGAGACAAACACGAGCCGCACGTAATGGATATGTGCGAACATCTCCGCGACCGAAGGACCTCCCTCCATCGTCCTGGCCTCAAAGCCGCCGTCGGGAATGGCGCGAAGCAGGTTTACGAGGATGCGATTGTTTCGCTCCCAGGAGTCGAGCAAAGCCGCGAGCACGTTTTGGTCTGAAGTCATCATCACGCCCGAGAGGCCGCGTCCGGTTAGGCCTTCAGAACTGCCTGCACATAGGCGGCCTTCATCGGAAGCCGCCGAATCATCTTCCCGGTCGCATCGTGGAGCGCGGCTGCAACCGCCGGAGCCGCGAGCGCGTTTGCAGCTTCCGAACCGCCGCCGTACGCGCCAACTTTCGGATTGTTCAGCAGCACGACTTGGATCTCCGGTATGTCCGCCATCGTTGGGATCGGATAGCTCGTCCAGTCTTCGTTGGTGATGCCGCTCTCGTCGAACGTCATTTCTTCGAAGAGGGCGTGTGCAATTCCCATCACCGCTCCGCCCTCGACATTCCGCTTCAACTGCATCGGATTGACGATGATGCCGGGATCAACCGCGATCGTGTACTTCTCCACTGCGATGGCGCCGGTGCTCGGCGTGACCGCAATCTGGCAAACGCAAGCCCAGTAAGTTCCGCTGCGCAGCATCAGCGAAACTCCGCGGCCTCGAACCGGCGTGGCTCCGGTGGACACAGGATTCGGACGTGGGGACGGTCGAGTATCCCAACCGGAGGCGTCTCTTACTGCTTTGAGCACGCTGATCGCCCGCTCCTCGTTCGCATGGTCGATGCGGAACTGGATTGCGTCCGCGCCTGCAAGTGCTGCTGCTTCGTTGATCGCCAGTTCGCGCGGATAGTTCTGCTGGAACTGGCCCGGCGTCCGCATGCTGTGGTCGCGGATTCCGACAGCGATCGGCGACTCTTTCTGTCCCACCTGAAAGGTCCCGTGGCCATTCTCCGTCAGGTTCGTAACCTGCGCGTACACCCACGGGTCTTCAATTCCGTTCACGGTCGAAGTCACACCGCCCGAGTGCACCTGCGGAGCAGACATTGTGGGCAGCCCCGCCAAGATAGCGCCGACCGGCCGATCATCCTGCATGGCCGGCATGTAATGGTCGATCTGGTAAGCGGCTATTTTTCCTTTTTCGTCGATCGCAATCTGGACGTCGGAGTACGCCGCGGCCGATTGCGTCGACCACTGCATATCATCGGCACGCATCCACTGCACGCGCACCGGCTTGCCGACCGCTTGCGACAGCAGCACCGCCTCATCTTCCGCGCCCGAGTTTCCGCCGTTTGACCTGCCGTAGTGTCCGGGCCCGGGATACGCGTGCACGATCACATGATCCGGCGTGGTGCCGAGCATGGTCGCGATTTCGCCGCGAAGCGCCTGCGGGTTTTGATTGTGTACGTAGATATGCACCGTTCCGTCTGCTTTCACATCGGCCACCGCCATCGTTGGACCGATGGGCGCGTGCTTCATGTAGGACAGCTGATACGTCGCCGAATGCTTTTTGTGTGCCGACGCGAGCACGGGGGCAACATCGCCTTTGGAAGGCTTGCTCTTCTCGATTGGCGCGGAGGTCCAATCCGACTGCTCCCGCAGATGCTGGTAGAGCTTGGCATTGCCGGGCAGCCCTTTCCAATCGGTCCACTTCGTGGCGCCGGCAACCTGCTCGGCGGCTTGGATGGCTTCCCACTCCGTCGGTGCCACCACTCCGACAAGACTCCCTTTCACAATGACTTGCGCGTTCGGGAATTGCTTCTTATCCGGTTGACCCGCGGAGACAAGCGTGGACCCGAGCGTCTTCGGATGAATCACTCGCGCATGCAGCATCCCGGGCAACCGCACATCGGTCGCCCACGTTTCTTTCGCCGCCACTTTCGAACTGATGATGGAATTCTTGAACGACTCGCCGATGACTGTGTACTCACTCACCGGCTTCATCGGCGGATTGCCTTCGATCGTCAAGCCCATGATGCTGGTGAGGTCTCCAGAAACGGGGATCGTGAGCCTCAGTTGCTGATTCTTGACGAGATCGCCATAGGAAATGCTCTTACCACCGCCCGTCACGACGCCGTCTTTAACCGAAAGCTTCTCTTTCGGCACGCCGAGTTTTTCCGACGCAAGGTCGAGCAGCGCCTGGTACGTATAAGCGGCTGCCTTACGGATGTTCGGCGTTCCCCGACCGAGAAAATCAAAGGCGCCGCTGCCGTCCGGCGTGAGATCAGTATGTCCCGCAACGACGGTGGTGATCGCCTCGAACGGCACACTCAACTCATCGGCAACTATTTGCCGGTAGGCGGTGAAGGTCGACCCCTGCCCAAAGTCGCTCTTTCCAGTACGAATCAGCACGGTGTTGTCGGGATGAATCTCGATCCACGAACTTCCCAGCGTTGGATCAAGCGAATTCTTGAACGTAGCCACCTTCGCCGTATCGGCCTTCAGCAGCTCCGTTCCAACAAAGCTGAATCCGACGGCCAGAACGCCGCCCGCTTTGATGAATTGGCGGCGGGACAGTGTCGGTCCAATAACATTGGAGGGCTTTTCACTCATGGTAGCCATCGCTTAACTCCTTTTCGCCATGATCGTGGCGGCATGTTGGACGGCCTCAATGATCGCCACATAGGTTCCGCAGCGGCATAGATTGGGCGAGACTCCCGATGTGGTGAAGGCCTCTTTGATTTGCGTCAGCGTCGGATGCGGATTGCTCTCGAGGAGTTCCGTCGCTTTGATCATCATTCCGTTCTGGCAAAAGCCGCACTGCGGAGTCTGCTCCTCGATCCACGCTTGCTGCACCGGATGGAGCGTGCTCTTGGCTTCCTCTGCGGACAGGCCCCTGAGCTTGGCCCACCTCGCGGGCAACCCTTCGAGCGTAGTGATCTCCTGGTTGGCGACGCTCGCCACCGGAGTGACGCACGAACGCGTCTCCTTACCGTCCACCAGAACGGCGCAGGCTCCGCACTGCGCGAGTCCGCAGCCAAATTGGGGGCCGATCAATTCGAGATCGTTGCGCAGAACATAAAGCAGCGGCGTGTCGTCGGGCGCCTGCACCTCGCGCCGAACTCCATTGACATTGAGCGTGACCATAGAGAACTCCCTTCCATCCGCACTTTCGGATGCGGATGACTTTCTTGTTGGAAAACCCTTAGACAACCCCAGTTCGATGACAAAAACCCTCGCCGCCAGGCAGCGGATACTTAACTCGCCCTATACGCTCGCTTCCCCACCAAATGCAAGCGGCGGACGCACTTCATCATGAAGCGTCGCGATCAGTTCACTTGTGCTTCAACGGCAACATCGAACTTCGAATAGTACTTCTTCACGTCACTCCCATATTTGGCGCGGAATTTATCGACCACCGACGAAACTCCGGCGGCATCTGTAACAGGAAGGGCCTTCACCTCAGCCTCTGCGCCGCCCGCACTGACCCGAATCGACGGCTTCTTGAGTACGTTCTTGTACCACTGCGTATCCGATCCCTTCACCGGCAGTAGATAGAGCGTCTCGCCGTCGAGCACGAACCAGATCGGGTTCGAGATCGTGCGTCCGGACTTTCTGCCCGTCACGCTAATCGTGATTTCGCTGGCCTTGGCGATGCGGTCTTTCAAGGAAGTGCTTTGTTTAGGCATATTGCTGCTCCCGTACGCTCTCGCGTCATTCACATCGTGTATCCGGGCTTCTTGTACAACCTCTCCGGATGCGCGACGATCTCACCGCGATAAACCTTCTCCGCCCAATCTTCCGGCTTAATTTCTTCGAACGCCACCGAGACAGCCTCTTGGGCGTAGTTCAGGATGCTCGTTACATCTTTCACAATTTCTTCGGCGAGCCGCGTCTTCTGTTCTTCGGATTTTCCGGTCACCAGCTTCACAATCACGTGAGGCATCGTTCACTCCCTCGAATTCTTTGACCACTGATCGCCGGAGCTACTTGCGATACTGCCCGTCGGTAACGTGTTCCATCCAGTCGACAACTTTTCCGTCCTTCTTTTCCTGGATGGCGATGTGCGTCATCGCCGTCGTCGGCGCGGCGCCGTGCCAATGCTTCTCGCCCGGAGAGAACCAGACCACATCTCCGGGATGAATCTCTTCGACCGGTCCGCCTTCACGCTGCGCCCAACCGCATCCTGCAGTGACGATCAGCGTCTGGCCCAGCGGATGTGTGTGCCACGCCGTTCTTGCGCCCGGCTCGAATGTCACCATGGCGCCCGACACCAGCGCCGGGTCCGGCGCCTGAAATAACGGATCAATCCTTACCGTTCCGGTAAACCAATCGGCCGGCCCCTTGCCCGAAGCTTGCGTGCCTACTCTCTTGATATCCATAACCTGGACCCCTTTTCATCGATCGCGAAGATTGTGAAGCTGCGTGATCTATTCGCCCCCCCGCACCTCGGCAAAATTCATCCGGGCCGAGACTCCGCTCCTGTCTTTCGCCTGAACTCAACCCCTTAGAGCCCGGTCATCTTCTCCAACCGTTCCGGATATCGATCTCCTTCCACCTTGATCTTCGAGGCGGTGGCATCGATGTCGCGCAGATCGTCGGCTGTGAGTTCAACGTTGACCGCTCCAATGTTCTCTTCTAGTCGGTTCAACTTCGTCGTGCCAGGGATCGGCGCGATCCAAGGCTTTTGCGCCAGCAACCATGCCAACGCAATCTGCGCAGGAGTCGCGTTCTTCCGTTTCGCAATGCTGCCGAGCAGGTCGATCAACGCCTGGTTCGCTTTGAGCGCTTCTGGAGTAAATCGAGGAAGTGTGCTGCGGAAGTCGGCGCTGTCGAACGTGGCACTTTCCTTGATCGCTCCCGTTAGGAAACCCTTGCCCAGCGGGCTATACGGCACGAAGCCGATCCCAAGTTCCTCGAGCATGGGGATCACTTCCTGCTCTGGCTTTCTCCACCACAACGAATATTCGCTCTGGAGCGCGGTGAGCGGCTGAACTGCGTGTGCGCGCCGGATCGTTTTCACTCCCGCTTCCGACATTCCGAAATGTTTCACCTTGCCTTCTTTAATAAGGTCTTTTACCGCGCCCGCCACGTCCTCGATCGGAACGTTCGGATCCACGCGATGCTGATAGAGCAGATCGATCACATCCACTCGCAACCGCTTAAGCGATCCCTCGACCGCTTGCTTGACGTGCGCTGGCTGGCTGTTCACACCGGCCGCACCCGGCTTTTTGTCGCTGCCGCCAAGATCGAACCCGAACTTGGTCGCGATCACCACCTTCCCGCGGAACGGAGCAAGCGCCTCTCCGACGAGTTCCTCATTCAAGAACGGCCCATAGACTTCGGCGGTATCAAAGAAAGTGATGCCGCGATCCACCGCCGCATGCAGCAGCTTTGTCATCTCCTGTTTGTCTTTCGGAGGTCCGTACGAAAAGCTCATCCCCATGCAGCCCAGGCCGATTGCCGACACTTCCAGATTGCTCTTTCCAAGTTTGCGTTTTTGCATCACTTCTCCTTATATAGAAAATTGGCTATGACGCTGCGCTGGCACGTTGCTGCTCTCGCCAGCGCGCGGGTGGCATTCCTTCCCACGTACGGAATGCACGAACGAACGAGTTTGCGTCGTTGTACCCCAGCAAATACGCCGCTTCGTTCAGTTCAAGAAATGAGTTATTCAGATAATGGCGGGCCAGATGGTGGCGGGCTTCTTCCAAAACTCTCTGGAAGCTCGATCCCTCGTCCTGCAAACGCCGCTGCAACGTTCGCGGACTCACGTGCAGCGCGTCGGCAATATCTTCAATTGTCGGACGTTGTCCTGTGAGCTTTTGCTGGATCGCGGAACGCACTCGTTCGAGAAAATTCTCGTCCGTGTTCTCGCGCTTCAACTCTTCTTCGAACTGCGGCGCCAGCATCCCGAGCAGTTCGGCATTGCGCGTGACAAACGGCCGTTCCGCGTCGGCCGCGCGAAACACAATCGCATTGCGTGCAGCTCCGCAGACAACGGGGCAGCCAAAGTATCGTTCAATTGCTTTCACGTGGGCACGAGTTTGCAGCAGTTCCACGCGCACCGGCGAAAGCCGTGTACCCGTTCCATGGCGGCCGATCGAGAGCAACCACGCGAACGCGCATTCGATGAGTATTGGAGGCTCGACCTCATCCGCCAGCAGCCATCGGAATTGGATGCTCCATTCTTCATCGTCTTTCTCCTGCAAAATTTCTTCCGGACAGGTCAGCTGCTTATAGCGAGCCATCCGATCGATGCCAGCGCCGAAGTTCTCACACGAGAGAGCGACGAGGCCGACCGGATGAAATCGTTCGGTCCTGCTCTCTGAGCCGAGTTGGAGGCCAATCGCAGAATTGGTGCTCACTTCGCCAATCGCGCGCCACAGCGCGAAAAGTTCTTCAGTCTTGAGTAGCACGCGCGCCTCCTTGCTGTATCCCTGGGGAAGTCCGGCTCTGCGGAGGACCGCGGCTGCACTAACTCCCAGTTCTTCCAGCTTGACGAACGTGCTTCCGGAGAAGCGAAAGTGCTTGTTCATACGTTCACTCACTCTTGAGAGACGCCATGTCAATCGAGAAGCGGTATTTCACATCCGACTTGAGCAGCCTCTCGTAGGCCTCGTTTACCTTCTGGATCGGGATCACTTCAACATCTGCGGTGATGTTGTGCTGCCCGCAGAAATCGAGCATCTCCTGCGTTTCGGGAATGCCGCCAATCGGCGAACCGGAAAGACTGCGCCGGCCCATGATAAGCCCGAAAGCCGGCACCGCGAGAGGCTTCTCCGGCGCGCCCACGAGAGTGATGTTCCCGTCGCGGCGCAACAGATTGATGTACGCTCCGATGTCATGGTTGGCCGAAACCGCGTCGAGAATGAAATCGAAGCTGCCAAGATGCTTCTGCATCTCATTTGCATTTTTCGAGATGACAACTTCATCCGCTCCCAGCCGCCGCGCATCATCCTGCTTCTTCGGAGAAGTTGTGAAGACCACAACATGACCTCCGAGCGCGTGCGCAAATTTCACGGCCATGTGTCCCAATCCGCCAAGGCCGACCACGCCCACTTTCTTGCCCTTGGTCACGCCCCAGTGGCGCATCGGCGAATAAGTTGTAATGCCGGCACAGAGCAAAGGGCCCACTCCGGAGAGGTCGAGATTCGTCGGCACGCGCAGCGCAAATCTCTGGTCGACGACAATGCTGTCGGAGTAGCCTCCGTAGGTCACGCCTCCCAGATGCTTGTCAGGAAAGTTATAGGTGTAGGTCGGATTCGCGCAGAACTGCTCGAGGCCCGCCTTGCATTCCGGGCAAGTGCCGTCCGAATCGACCATGCAACCGACCGAGGCCAGGTCGCCGGGCTTGAACTTCGAGACGGCCGATCCAACCTTGGTGACACGGCCGACAATTTCATGTCCCGGGACGCAGGGATAAACCGTCGGCATCACTTCCTTCCACTCGTTCCGAACCTGGTGCAGGTCCGAGTGGCAGATGCCGCAATAGAGAATTTCAATTTGGACGTCGTTTTCGGCAGGATCGCGCCGCGAAATGGTAGTCGAACCTAGAGGCGATTTTGCGCTAGAAGCCGAATAAGCTTTTGCTTTGTACATGCACTTAATCTAGACGCTGCGGCTGCTTTGCGATATGCAAAACGTGCCATTGTGCATGCAAAAGATGCCACGTTGGGGCGGACTCCCTGGCGGGAGCCCTCGTGATAGGTTTAGTTCCGCGTAAGTTCGGCTTCGGTCACCCCTGTGATCGTCACAAAGCGGATCGCGCCCTGCGCATCCTCGAACACCAATCCGGTCTGCCCGTGATTCACGACCGCTCCCACTAGGTGACCGTATGCCTTCGGGATGCCGCCCTGTATAGGTGTCTGATCGTAGCGGGCTAACTCGCCTTCCTTCATCCCGGTTACGCTCACAAAGCGAATCACTCCACCCGCATCCTCGAAAACCAGTCCCGTGCCGATCGAGTCCGCGATCACCGCCGAAAGCTTGCCGTAAGTCTTCGGAACCGTTCCATGACTGGAGGGATAGTTCTGCGCAAAGATCGGACTATGCGTCCCGGCAACGTACCCGCTCACCAATAGAACTACACTTCCCAAAATAAACAGAATTCGCTTGCGCATCGGGATTCCCTTTCGCAGACAAACCTTCGAAGATAGAAAACAGAAGTAGAAGGAAGGATGGGCTATGGCGTGACCAGGATCTTGTGCATCATCCCCAGATCCTCGTGCAGCAGAATGTGGCAGTGAAACAGGAACGTGCCCGCGGTCGTGGGATCGCTGAAATCCATCCGCAGTTTCACGCTGTGATATGGGCCCTTGCCTTCCCAGTACGGGATCTCGATCGTATCTCGCAGATCGGTGTTCGCAGCTGGCTTCCCATCGATTTCAAGCACGCGGAAATGAATTTGATGGATGTGAAACGCGTGGGTCTCCAGCGCGCGGTTCTCGACCGTCCAATCCTCAATCGCTCCGACCTTGGTTGTAATCACCGGCTGCTCGTTGGGCTCGAACACTTTTTGTTTCTGCCCGTCGACCGTAATGTAGAACTGGATCGGTCCGTTCGTTCCGCCGAACTCTTCCGAGAAATACAGCTTCCGCTGCGTCGTCGCCGGCTGCATCGCGAAATTACGGAACTTCACCCCGTCTGCTGTCGGCGGAGTCGACTCCGGCATATGCGATGAAGCCGTTGTGTTTGTAGTCTGGATCGTCGCCAGCGTCGCTGCGATATCGGCGTTCCCGGTCGGACCGGTGCTGTAAGCGTTTGTCACAAAGATGGCGCTACCCGACGACGGCGCTTGCACGATGAACTCTGCCCGTCCGGCAGGCGGCACCAGGATCGTGGTCTGATTTCTGGTTTGTGCCAGCGGATATCCATCCAGCGCAATCATCTCGAGCGGCACAGCCGTCCCGTTGACCTGCACCTGCAACTGAAGAAAATCCTGCAACGTGGCGTTGGCGACTCGCCAGAACTGCTTCTCTCCCGGCTTCATATCGATCACCGGAAATTGCGCGAGAAACGACGTTTGGTAATTCAGCGTCAACTCATACGGCCCCGGGATCCACGGCACCAGGTACTGCTGCCGGATGACGAAGACCCGCTCTGTCAGCCCCGCCACTTCCGGCCGAACCTTTTCCATCCCATTCACGATGAGCGCGCCGGCCGCTCCACCATTCACCTGAAACTCCGTAAAGCCGTGCACGTGCGGGTGGTACCAATAGAGCCCCGGAGGCTCCGTCGTCGGCACGTGCACGTTGTACTGAAAGCCCGCCGATCCCGGTTGGATCAACGTATTGATCACGTCATCCTGATGGCATACCGGTGGAACATTCATGCCATGGAAGTGCACGTTGGTCGAATTGATCGTAGCCGCGCCGCCGTCGCCACATGGCGGACTTGAAGGAGCACCCATGTCCATCTTCATCGAGTTGTCCGGAGTCAGCCCGTCAATCACGTTGAGATTGATCACGTCTCCCGGATTTACCCGCAACGTCGGAGCTTCCACCACTTGTCCGGGTGCCTGGTACTTGTAGCAAAAATGCGTGTAACCAGCGGAATCCACAGAGTGCCCCAGCGTGAACTGTGCCGTCAGAGCTCCGCCTTTCGAGGAGATGCTATAGGGGTCGGCCACCATCGTCCCGGTTGCCGGACGAGCGGGACAATCCTGCGCCATAGGCTTCAGAAAAGGAAACCCGCATACCGCAATCGCCAGCACCCACTTCGACATCCCTCGCATATCCCACTCCTTCATTCTTGTATGCCCCTGTCGGTCGATTTCTCTCAAGGTAATCACGACCCTAGAAGGATCGAGGCGGGAAACTGCCAATCGACAGCAATCCCGGTGTATTCGGATCGGCTGTCGGCGACCCCTTAGCTTCCCGCAGCGAACATTTCTGCCCCGAGAAACTTAATGGCACCGTCGCGATTCCCGATACCGTGCCGAACTCGGCCACATACACTCCGCCGCCATTTCCGCTTTGGCTCATCAACACGGCTCCCGCCAAATACGACCAGTTCTGCGACAAACCCGCCAGCGGCCCCGACGTGCAACCCGCGGAGAGTTTCCCGCTGTTCTTATCGAAGAATAATGCGCTTACCGTCGCACCCTGTGTGTTGACCACGTAAAGTATCGTTTCATCCGGGCTCAGCAGGATATTGCTTGAGCTGATGCTTGCCGTCGACTTATAGATCGTCGTCTTGGTCAGCTTGCCCGACGAGATGTCTGAGACTTCCACGCTGAGCGCAGTCGAGGTGTCCCCAAAAATCGCGTAGTGGCCGTCTTTCGTGATGTCGATGGCGTTCGCGTACGTGGCATCTTGCGACGTGACCGTTGCCGTCGAAAGCTGCTCGTCTCCATTCGAGATTGGCGTCCCGCCGGAGATCGTGAACGACTCGATCGACCCATCTGTGTAGCTGGTGATCAGCATTGCTCCGTGGAGCGCCATGCCATTAATCACGCCGCCATGAAAACCGATGACTGACGTGTCCCCGATAAACGTCAGGCTGCATCCCGGCTGCACCGCGAATGTTCCGATCGTGTTCGAATCGCTGAAGCTGGCATAAAGATAGTTCCCGTTCATCACCATCCCGATGCCGTTCGTCGTGCCCGCATCCGTGTCCGAGCCGCTGGTGATTCCGCCCACGGTCAAAGTGCTGACATCGACTCCCACGATGAAAGCGTTCAGGGCTTCGGAAGCGAATACGCACTGTTGAGTCCCGCTGTCGAGCACCGCCAACCGGTTCATGCCGAAGTATCCGCCGCCAATGCCGAACGTCCCGGTGTGTACCTGTTCCTGAAAGACCGGCAGGCCGTTCGCTCCGATGGTGAAGAACCCCACCCCGGTCAGAAACGGGAACGCCAGGTCATCGTTACTCAGGACGTATTGGGTTTGAGCCAGAGCCAGGTGAGAAGTGGCGAATATTCCAGAGACCAGGATAATCAGCCGTAAGTACCGAGATTCCAGAAACTTCTTCATGCACAAGTCCTTCGTAACATGGGTTCCTAGTTAACCACGGTCGCTCCGCCCCGCTCAAGGAGAATTGTCCGGAAGTTTATGTGAAATAAGGACTAGCGCAAGTAGTTGCAGTTAAGTGCCGGTTCGGTTCCACATTTGCACGTTCGTCTTCGGCAAATCGCACGCCGCGCTGGCTGATGAGAAACTCTTTCAGAAGTTTTGCACATCATCCGTGTGACATCTGACCTTGCGCCTGCCACCGCATTGGGGCCATCATTACCCAGCCGGATGGAGTGCCAACCGCCTCACTGGCGGTCCTTCAACTCTATTGTTTTCAAGATTTTGACCTCTAAGTTATTTGATATCAAGATTTTGCAGGCAAGTTTTGCAGAACCCGCGCCCAGCAAGGGTTTCAAGGAGAGGGTGGGGAGGGGGTACCCCGAAATTGACAGCGCTTCCCGAGACGGAACTCGCGCAGCGTGACTATTTTCGTGCGGAAAATTCACAGATGTGCTCGCCCGATTTAGCCGAGGCACTCGACTGACAACTCACACTCCCGCTGAAACAATTTGCCCAGGAGCACCCACCGCGGCTTCCTGCCGGGCGAGATGCTTGCGGTATTGCACGTGACGCCAGCGCGTCATCTCCACCAGTGGTTTCCACACCGGATTCACCAAGTCGTGTTTGATCAGCAAATGCCAGAACCGGTTCGACCGCTTGTAGAGGCAGGACATAGCAACGTAAAGAGGAACCGCCTGCCACTGTTCCGGACGCCGCCGCCAGATCGACGCGTGCGAGAAAAGCCGCTGGTAGATCCACGCATATCCATGCTCCAGCTCTTCCGGCGTCATGTGCTTTGGCCGGAAGACCGCATGTCCGGTGTCGTAAAAACTCCAGTCGCGATGCAGGATTCTCCCTTGCCCCTCCATCTGCCGAAACAACGGCGTCGCCGGATACGGCGTAAGAATGTGAAATGTCGCGCACTCCAGACGGTTCTCCTCGATCCACTCAGCCGTACGAACGAACACATCTTTGCGATCGTGATCGAAGCCGAGCACGAATGATCCGTTTACCTGGATGCCGTAATCGTGAAGCATACGGACGCGGCGCGCGTAGTCTGCAGTCTTCGGCGTCTTCTTGTTCGAGTCCGCTAGATTGTCGTCGGAGAGCGACTCGAATCCGATGAACACGCCGGTGCACCCGGCGAGTGCCATGTTGCGGATCAGCGAAGGATCATCCGTGACATCGATTGTTACCGCCGCGCTCCAGATTTTGTTGAGCGGTCGCAAAGCATTGCACAGAGAATGAAGGTAATCGCGGCGCGATCCGAGATTGTTATCGATGAAGACCGCATAGGGCTGATCGTCAGCCGTGAACTCATCGACTACCTGCTGCGGATGTTTCATGCGATAAGGCATGCGCAGGCCATCTGTAGCGAGATAGCAAAAGCCGCATCGGTTGTGGCATCCGCGCGTAGCGATCAGGCTTGTAGTCGTAAGAAAGCTGTGGCGAGGGAGAATGGATCGCTGCGGCGGAGGATCATCGGCGTAGTCGTTCTCATATGTCGCCACGTAGCGCGATTCCAAGCAATCCTGTTCGGCATCTCGCAGTATTCGCGGCCAGAGTTGCACGCCATCGCCGAGCGCCAGCGCATCGGCATGAGGCGCACATTCGTCGGGACAAGATAGAACGTGGAGTCCACCCAGAATCACCTTGGCCCCGCGCGCTCGATACCAGTCGGCCAGTTCGAACGCCCGCCGCGCAAACGTCAGGTGCACTGTAATTCCGACCACTTGCGGCATTGGCCGGAACGGCGGTCGTCCATCAAGCAGATTCTCATCCCAATATTGAATTCTCCAATGAGCCGGCGTAGTCGCGGCAAAACTGGTGAGGGCGAGGGTGGGCGTAAGCACGTGCTTCCCGAAGCTGGCGTGGGCATCCTTCGGATAGAACGGATTGATCAAGAGCGCGTACCGCGGCTCGATCACCCCTCCTTGTTCAGCTGAATCGATAGGGGGCGCATGGACCATCTCGGGCGGAATCCATCGTTTCCGGATTTTGGTGAGAAAGGGTTCGTCGGGGCTGATCATGAATGTACTTTACATTACAAAGTACTTCATGTCAATCAGGACAGCGAACCCGGCAACCGCCCCGATTCCAAATCCATGTCGGCGTTGGTGGACCGTCTGACGCCTCGAGCTACGTTAATGGTCGTTGGCGCGGGGCTGGAGTGGCTCACTGTGACCCCGCTTCAACATATTGCCGGAAGCAAGGTGATTCATGGATGGACCTCGGGCCATCCTCGCGATTCCCAAGATACGTTGCAGTTCAGCGCATTAAGCGGAGTGCGGCCGATGATCGAGCGCTATCCACTGGAAAAGGCGGCCGAAGCCTACGACCACATGACCCAGCGGGCGCGCGCGATTTCGGGTCGTGCTGACGATGGGACAATAACCAGCAAGAACACTAACCACGAAAGGCACGAAGTACCGCGAAGGAATCACTGGCACCACAATCCTTCGTGAGACTTTGCGCCGGTTCGGTAGGGAAGCTGCCGGAGAGTCTTGGGACAGGAAGACTCTCCCGGAGTGCCGCGTTTCTCAAATCAGTTTGTTAGTCGCTTGCTCGATCCTCGCGAGGGTGGTCGGTTTCCCCAACACTTCAAGCGTCTCAAATAGCGGCGGTGCATTCTTACGCCCGCAGACTGCGACGCGGATCGGCTGGAACATTTGCCCGGCTTTCACGCCGAGTTCTTGTGCGGCCGCGCGCAGCGCCTGATCCAGCGGATCGTGTTTAAACTCAACGTTCGGAAGTACGGCGTGCGCTTTTTGCAGAACCTTCAGCGCCATGGCCGCGTCTCCCTTTTGCGGGATCAATTCTGCAGAATCATACGCAGGCAGTTGGTCGACAAAAAAGAAATCGGCCGCTGTCAAAACGTCGCGCAGCAACTTGATACGTTCGCGAATCAAGGGCGTGATCTGCAGCATTCTTTCGGGCGTGATCGACAATCCTGCTTCTCGCACGATCGGCAGCAGGCGCTGGCTCAGGTCCTCGAAGGCCAACCCTCGTATGTGTTCCGCATTCAGCCATACCGCCTTGGGATCGAAAGTTTCTTCCGGAGTGGCAGCAGGTTCCTTGAAGTTCACCACGGCGTTCGCGCGATTGATGCCCTCGAGTGAAAACGCGTCGATCAACTCCTGCCGGCTCATCTGTTCGCGGTCATTTTTTGGCGACCAGCCCAGCAGACAAAGAAAATTAATGAACGCTTCGGGAAGAAATCCCGCATCGCGATACGTAGTCACGCTCACAACGGGCCCGTGACGGCGCTTCGAAAGCTTGGTTCCATCCGGCGCGACCAGCAACGGCAGATGGGCGAACTGCGGAGGCACAGCACCCGCAGCCTCAAAAATCAAAACGTGCTTGAAGGTATTCGAAAGATGGTCTTGGCCTCGGATGATGTGGCTGATGCGCAAGTCGGCGTCATCGGCACACGAGGCCAGATGATACGTCGGCATGCCGTCAGAACGAAGTAGCGCGAAATCTTCAATGTCCGCTCCAGCTTTCACCTGCTCGCCGTACACTGCGTCGGTGAATCTTACGACCTGACCGGCTTCGCGAGGCACACGGAAGCGCAGCGCGAATGGCTCTCCGGAGGCGGCGCGGCGCTCGCTCTCCTCGCGAGACAACTCACGCATCCCAGGATTGAAGAGCCATGTCCCCTGCGCGCCGGACTTCTCGCTGTCGCCAGTGTGAGCCGGAGTGAAATCGCGATAAGCGAGTCCCTTCTGGAAAATCGCTTCGGCGGTCTGCCGGTGCAGCGCTCCGCGCTCGGACTGTTTGTATTCCTCGTCCCACCCGAGCCCCAACCATTTCAACCCCTCGAAAATCGAGTTCACTGACGCGTCGGTATTGCGCTCCACGTCGGTATCGTCAAGCCGCAAAATCATTGTTCCGTCGTTCCGCCGCGCATAGAGCCAATTGAAGATGAACGTGCGCGCGCTTCCTACATGAAGAAACCCGGTGGGAGACGGCGCAAAGCGCACGCGCGGCTTGCCGCTCGAAGGAACATTCAATGTATTGGACATAGGGTCGAACCGGACTTTCGATGGTACGGGCCGTTAACTACATCGTCAAGCCATGCAGCCATATCGATTTTGTATGCAACCCTCTCATTCGAAAACAAATCGAAGCCAGACTGTCCTTAAATCTTATTGTTTTTCGAGGTGCGATATGAAACCATTGAGGCACTGTTTCCCCCCGAAACTGAGCCGGCATGTCTGGCCAGAGGTGTCTTCACAGACCCTATGAACAGTGTCGTTATCACATCGGTCCTCATTCCCGGATTCGTTTCGGGTCTGCTGTTCCTCGTCTTCACGTATCTCTACGAGCAGAGCCGGCAGCAATATTTTCGCGCCTGGCAATTTGCGTGGGCCGCATATTCCCTGCATTACATTTTTGATTATTTCCCGTCTTCGTCGGTCGCCTTCTTCGTCAGCGAATTATTTCTTGTAGCGATGGCGCTTTGCATCTTCGTTTCGACGCGAATGATGCGCGGGCCGTCGCAATTCCGCTGGTACGACGCGACAGTCGGAGCCGTCGGAGTAATCCTGGCGCTGCTCACTCTGCGCGGGCACATCGTGAATGGGGCGTTTCGGCCAGACGCGCAGCCGGCGATTCGCCTCGGATTAGGCCTGGCGGTCATCCTTCTGTATTGCTCGGCGGTCTTTCTCTTGAATGGTCATCGGCGCGGCTCTCTTGGGTTCCAGGTGCTGGCGATTGCGCTCGCACTTTGGGGCGTGCTGATGGGCGTGGGTCAGTTGCAGAATCCGCTCGTCGATATGTTCGGGAACGCGAGCCGCCTGTTTGGACCGGTGCCTCAGATGCTGCTCGGCATCGCTATGGTCATGGTGCTGTTCGAAAACCAGCGGAACGCCGTGCAGGAAAATACGCTGGCGCTCTCAACGCTGGGAGTCGATCCGCGGCGTCTGCTGTTTGCTGAAGACCTGAAGCCGAGCATGCAGGCCGCGCTGGAGCGTTTGCGCGGCGCGCTCAACATGGACTGCGCCGCCATCGTGATCAGCGAACGCTGGCGTGGTCTCTTGCCCTCAGTCCAGCAAGGATTTTCAGAGGGTTTTCTGGCGGCGCTCGAACGAAGCGGTGCGGGCGACTACATCTGCGAACTCGCATACCGCCGGAGCGGGATTTTGACTGCCCAGAACGTCGCTGAAATGGTTGAGCCGCTGCCCGTGGCCTCGGTTGGCACCTTCGCCGAATTCAAACGCATCATGGTGGAGGCAAACATCCGCCACCTGACGGCCATCAACCTTCAGACGCGCGAACATAACTTCGGCGTCGTTCTTTTTCCTCATGCGGAGCGGCGTGCTTTTGGATCGTCAGGCCCGCACTTGATGATTGGCCTGACGCTGCAGCTCGGGCTCACGCTCGAAAACTACGTCGTCAGCCACGACGCGCACCGGCGCACGCAGGAATATGAACTCCTGACCGAGATCGGAAAGGCGATCAGTTCGCGGCTCGATCAGGACGAAATCCTGCGCACTATTCAATCCGAGCTCGGGCAGATTTTTGATACGAGCCACTTCTACATCGCATTCCAGGAGGCGGAAGAGATTCGCTTCGAACTGGAGGTGCGGGACAATCGAGTCCTGTCTAAGCGCACGCGCGAGATTCGCAACGCTTTCACCGAGCACGTGATCCGCACCGGGGAAGCTTTGCTCATTCGCTCTGACCTGGAATCAGCGCGGCAGCGTTTGGGAATCTCGCATGTCCCGAAGCGTCCTGCCAAGTGCTTGATCGCCGCACCCATCTTGATGGAGAACCGAGCCTGCGGAATCATGGTTGCGATGAATCCCGACCGGGAGTTCGTCTTTGAACAACGGGATCTTGATGTCCTGGTTACGGCAGCGGGACAGGTTTCGGTTGCAGTGGAGAATGCGCGCCTGTTTGCTGCGGAACAGCGGCGCTCCCGGCAACTGGCATTTCTGAACAACGTTTCACGGACTGCGATTTCCAGCGACGATCCGGTACACATGCTGGGACAGATCGCGAGCGAGATCCAGAAAAATTTCAGCTTCGACCACATCGGAATCGGCTTGCTCGACTACGGAACGAAGGAAGTGGAGATCAAGGCCGAAGCCGGCGCGACCGCGCATGCGACGGGCAAGCGAATTCCTCTGGGGGTCGGCATTCTGGGGCGTGTGGCGCGCACCGGCGAGCGGGCCCTGGTGCAAAACGCGCTGCCGGGAAATCTCACCGGCATTCTCCCGGACTCTCGCGCCGTGCTTTGCATCCCGATCACTTACGGCGAGTCTCTGCTGGGCGTGCTCAACATAGAGAGCCACAATGAGAACGCATTTTCACCACAGGATGTCTTGATTCTCAATACGCTGGCGGACCTGCTGGCAACGGCGCTGCACAATGCCTTCGTCTTCCAGAAGCTGCAGCAACAGTCGATCACTGACGGACTCACCGGAATCAAGACGCGGAGGTTCTTTTGGGAAGCTTTGTCGGCGGAGTGGAAGCGTGCTTCGCGATCCGGGCGTCCGTTCTCAGTGGTGCTCATCGACCTCGACAAATTCAAGCAGGTCAACGATTCGATGGGTCACTTCGAGGGCGACCTGGTATTAGCTCGGGTTGGGCGACTGCTCGAGCAAAAGTCGCGCCAATCGAACGTGGTGGCTCGATATGGTGGCGACGAGTTCATCGTGCTGATGCCTGAGACTGGCGCGGAACAGGCGCAGGTATTGGCTGAACGTCTCCGCCAGTGGCTCGCGACCGATCCCATGCTGAGCGAGCACAGCATCACGGGAAGCTTTGGCGTAGCCAGTTTTCCGATGCACGGATTTTCGATCGAAGACATCATCCGTGTCGCCGATGCGGGCATGTATGTTTCGAAACGGTCCGGCGGGAACCTGGTTTCTACTGCGCAGGAATTTGTTGAGGGCCAGGACTTCGCCCGCCAGCGACAACAGATCTCCGCGTACATCGAAGGTTTCCTGCAGCGCGAGCGAAACGGACCGGAGCAAGTCGAAGAATTAACCATAACTCTTTACAAGCTGTGCGGCGGAGACGAAACATGCAACGTTCCGCTGCTGAAGGAAGCGATCGAATCTCTCAGCCGCGCGGCCGAATCGCGCGAGTTGCAGACGTCCGGCCACGGGGATCTCGTGGCGCGCTACAGCGAAGTCATGGCACGGGCTTTGGGCTTATCGCCGGAGCAGACCGCCGATCTTGTCTATGCCGCGCGCATTCACGATGTAGGAAAGATCTTTGTTCCGGAGTACATCTTGAATAAGTCCGGGCCGCTTGGCGAGGACGAATTCTTTCAACTCCGCATGCATGCTCACGTGGGCGCGGAGATCGTTGGAGTCGTGCCTCACTCCGGGATGATGCGCGAAGCGATCGAGCATCACCACCAGCGTTTCGATGGCTCCGGCTACCCTGACGGCTTGCGAGGAGAGGAGATTCCGCTCTGGGCTCGGATCATCGGCTTGGCCGACGCCTACGCCAACATGGTCACGGAGCAATCGTTCTCCGCCGCGCGCACGCCTGAACAGGCGCTCGATGAACTCGCCAAGATGAGTGGCACCCGCTTCGACGGAATGCTGGTACGGATTCTGCTGCGCGGATTAAAGTCGGAGCGGACGTCGTCGAGTTCGGGGATGTAACTGAGTGTCGCAGCAGGTAATACCGGTTCTATAGTCCTCATGCTTTGCTGCACGCCTGAAAGGCGTACCCTGATACGAATCTTATAGCGATGCGCACCTTCAAACTGGACTGCCCCCCTTCGCGAACTATGCTCCCAACGCTCTGATGCGATAGCCTAGACTGCTATGTCTGTCCCTCTATCTCTCTCTGGTAAGGTTGCTCTCATCTCCGGCGGATCGCGCGGAATCGGCGCCGCTACTGTGCGCATGTTCGCCGCCGCCGGTGCAAAGGTTGCTTTCAGCTATCGCAGCGCGCGCAATCAAGCTGAAACATTGGCCAAAGAATCTGGCACCGAGACCTGTTACCCGATCGCCAGCGATCTGAACAGTCCGGAGTCCGCCCGCGCCTTGGTCGCAGAGACAGTCAAGCATTTCGGACGGATCGACATACTCGTCGCGAATCACGGAGTCTGGCCCGTCGCGGATGTGCCCATCGAGCGAATGCCTGACCAGCAATGGCGTTCGACATTGTCGATCAATCTCGATGGCGTCTTCGGGCTCGTTAAACACACAGTCGCGCAGATGAAGTCTCAGCCTCGCGCGCATGATCCTGTAGGACACATTGTTCTGATCAGCTCGACCAGCGGCCAGCGCGGCGAAGCGTTTCATTGCGACTACTCCGCGACCAAGGGCGCGATCATCAGCATGGTCAAGAGTCTGTCCTCCGAACTGGCGCCCGATGGGATTTATGTGAACTGCGTCGCTCCGGGCTGGGTCGATACAGACATGAGCGCCGAGGCCCTTGCCGATCCGAAGAGCGGAGACGAGATTCGCAACACTATTCCGCTGGGGCGTGTCGGCAAGCCGGAAGAGATTGCCGCTCCAGTACTGTTTTTGTGTACCGAGCACGCTGCCTTCATCACCGGAGAGATTTTCAATGTCAATGGCGGCGCGGTCCTCGCTGGCTAGGTAAAGGCTCGAAAACAGCCGAAAAATGCCTGTTCCCGGCTTGCATTACGAGCTTTTCGTGCATCCAAGCGAGGAGAGGAGCTTCATCGCTGCGGGCAGAAATCCCACGAAAAACGCTACAATTCTGATTGCGCACGCTCACTCCCATAGATGGAATGAAAGAGTTTCTCCCGAGCTTGGTTTTGGTGTGTTTGGCCTGCCCCTTCATTTGGGTGCAGCCTCAAAGCGCTGCGCCTCCACCATCCCCGCAAGCTTCTCCGCCTGCGGCCAAATCTGTGCCCCCAACCGCTTCTGACAAAACTCCGGTCGACAAAGAGGCGCTGCAGAATGCGGCTCGGGCAAAGGAAATCATCGAACAGGGAATTCAAGCCCTCGGTGGACAGACGTATCTCACCATTCGCGACCGTGAAAGCCAGGGGCGCGGCTACGGCTTTCATTCCGGGCGCCCCACCGGGAGTGGCGGGCTGTTCTGGAGCTTCACCGAGTTTCCGGATAAAGAGCGAGTCGAAGTCACAAAGGAGCGCGATATCGCAGAGCTGTACGTCGGAAACAAAGGATACGAGATCACCTATAAGGGTCCTCATCCGATCGAACCAAAGGACCTGGAGGATTACCTGCGACGCAGGCGATTTTCGCTGGATACGCTGCTGCGAACCTGGGTTAACGATCCGAGCGTCGTGCTGCTGTTTGAAGGCAACGCAATCGCTGCACAGCATCCTGCGTTTCGCGTGACGCTAATCAATGCTCAGAATGAAAGCGTCACGCTGTACTTCGACGTCGATACGCGTCTGCCGGTGAAGAAGAGTTTCGAATGGCGCGATCCCGTCGACCGGCAGAAAAACCTCGAAGAAGAGGTTTATGAGAATTACCGGTCAGTCTCGGGGATCATGGCCCCGTACAACGTGACTCGCTACTTCAACGGCGATATGGCCAACCAGCGGTTCCTGAACTCCGTGACGATCAACCAAGGACTCGATCAATCCATGTTCGATCAGAACTCCGGCTACAATCCCAACAAGCCCGCCAAGCCGGATAAATCCAGCAAGCGATAGGGGGTTCACCTCCTTGCAGTCGGATCCCGCAACCAAAGCAAAATGGATCTTGTTTCCCTTCTAGGTTCCGGCCTTCCCTTTGAGCATCGGCCAAAGAATCGAAGCTAACTGTAATATTTACAAATATTTACGATCGAATTAGGCGCAACGGGTTCGCCACGAACTGTGGCTTTTTTGCCACAGACGGTTTTCTGGACGGGGCGGTACCCTATCTGTAATCTTCGAACGAACTTCGGTCCTTTCTGACTTACGAGCAGACAATTCGCTCGGCGGTGGAGTGCAGCGGCATCGGCCTGCACAGCGGCGCGCCCGTTTCGATGCGCATGTTGCCCGCGCCGTCGGGCATGGGAATCGTTTTCCGGCGCACCGACCTCGACGGCTTCGAGATCGAGGCGATCAGCCGCAACGTCGCTCGCGTCAGTTATGCCACCAGTTTGATGAAGAAAGGCGTGCTCATCTCCACGACCGAGCATGTGCTCTCGGCGATCATTGGCGTCGGCATTGATAACGCGATCATCGAGCTCGACAACCTCGAACTGCCGATTCTCGACGGCAGCGCCAAGCCCTTTGTCGAGATGATTCAGAAGGCGGGCATTCGCAAGCAGAAACGGGCACGCAAGTATCTGAAGATTTGCCGGGAACTGGAGCTGCGCGAGGGAAATAAATTCATCGCCGTATATCCCTCCAACACCTACTCGGTCGCCTATTCGATCAACTTCCCGCATCCGCTCATCGGAAAAGAAACTTTTCAAGTAGAGCTGACGAACGGCAGCTATCTGCGGCATGTCGCGGGCGCGCGCACTTTTGGATCGCGCGAGGATGAGCAGGCCATGCGCAACATGGGATTAATCCGCGGAGCGTCGCGGGAAAACTGCATTGTCCTGACGCGCGACGGAATCGAGAATGGTCCCCTGCGCTTCGCCGACGAATTTGTCCGCCACAAAGTGCTCGACCTGGTCGGCGACCTGGCGCTGCTGGGGAAGCAAATGCTAGGTAAGGTGGTGGCCGACCGCGCCGGACACTCTATGCATACCGCCCTGGTCTCGCGCATCCTGCGCGACAAGACGCTGTGGGAAGAAGTCAATTCCGAGGAAGCCCAAGACTCCGCAGCTTCCTACAGCGCGCAAGCGAGCGCCGGTTCGGCGTTGTAACTGCGCTTCGAAAATCCCTGCCCAGAAAAATGATCCCTTGTTTGGCAGAACCAGATTTGGCAGAACCTGGTTTGGCAGAACCCGCTGCCCATCAGTCCGCCGGTTCGCAAGGAGGCTCGGCAGGGTCGTCTATCTCTTGGGGCTGCTCCCGCAGTAGTCGTTCCAGCTCGGCACGAGTCTGATCGATCACGGCCGCGGCAAATTTCCGAGCGGATTCCTGCCGCTCACTCGAGAGCTCTTTCACTCGCATATTCAGGAGCGGAACGTCGTTTTCGAACCATTGCAGCGTTCGTTGCATCTTCGCGATGCGAAAGTCATTGGTAGCCATTGAATAAGCTTGCCATGCCGAAAAAGGCGCGCAAGTTCAAAGGAAGGTACCTGGGGGACGGGGGTGGAGTCTTAACCGACGTGAATCAGTGCTTGGTTTCGGACTCGCCTGCCAGGCGTTCTTTCGCGCCGGGAAATTCCTGCTCCATGCGGTCGTCGAGCCACTTTTCGAGTTGCGCCTGGGAGCTCGCGGGGACATTATGGAAGCGAAAACCGGCGAGGCCTTTCATATCGCTCCACGCCACCTCCGCCTCAACTTCCATCCGAATGTTGGAGTCCGGCAATGCAAACTGCAGGTGCGGTGCCGCGCCTTTGGGCAGCGCATCCCGCAACATGAGCGCAATACCGCCTTCGCTGATATTCGTGCTGGTCGCAGCGAACGTTTTCCCTTCCAGCACGACTTTCACCTGCATCTTGATGGGCTGGCGGAAATACCGGCGACGTTCTTTCAGCATGAAATTCAGCGCGGCATGAAAACAACGCGAAGCGTTGAGCGTGCTGATCGGTTTCTGCAACACGAAATTCGCGCCCATGCCGAAAGCTTCCTGCGTGGTGGTTCGCTTGCCGTTGAGCACGGCAAAAGCTACTGAATTCCGGTTGCTTGGCGTACTTCTGAGACCCTGCAGCAGCGCCAAGCCGCCCTTCAGGTCGTCGCAATCGACGATGACGGCGTCGAATTTGTCGGAGATCAGAATGTCGGAACCCACCCGCGCTTCATGGCAGATCTCCACGTCGATCGACATTTTCTCGAGCGTGGGGCGCAGCACGCGCACCAGATCCGGATCTTCGCTGAGCAGCAGAGATTCCAACGTCATACCGAGATTGTAGGAGGGCGCCGGAGGGGCACGATAGTAACCAAGGTGATGGGCCCTTGGTTGGCGCTCTTTGGTGTGTTTCTGCTCGCCAAAACCTTGCCCGTTGTGAAGCGCGGATTCTCAGAGTAAAACTAGACGGCTATCCGAATGCCCAATCTCGCCTATCTATCTCTCGGATCGAACCTCGGGGATCGAGGAGCCCTGTTGAGGGACGCGATCGCTCGGCTGGCGGGGCTGGGAAACGTGCTGGCGGTATCTTCGTTCTATGAAACGGAGCCGGTGGAGTTCATCGATCAGGACTGGTTTCTGAACTGCGCCGTCGCTTTGGAAACGAAAGAATCTCCTACACAATTGATGGCTGCCTTGCTCCAGATCGAGCAGCAGATGGGCCGGCAGCGAATCCAGAAAAAAGGCCCCCGCATCATCGACATCGACATCCTGCTGTTCGGTGATTCGATCGTCTCGACGCCTGAGCTAACCATCCCTCATCCCGCTATGGCCACGCGCCGTTTCGTACTCGAGCCGTTAGCTGAAATCGCGCCCGACGTGATGCATCCGGTCCTGAAGAAGACGATCGGAGAGCTACTCGAGGAATTACCCGCAGGACAAGCTGTTCGCCGGGTCGCCGTTGAAGCCAAGGACCGACGACCGACGACCGACCGCCTTAAGGAAGAATGATGCGGCTGCCCGACTCTTGTGGCGTGACTACTGCCGATTCTTTCTCCGGAAACTGCGCGAACAAAAATTCGACGAATGCTCGCGACTTCGGACGGCCCGAAGTCCGGCCATGCGCCAGCCGCGATAGAAACACCAGCGCCTTCAGTACATCTGAATCGCGCAGAGTTGAGTGGCCGGTGTGTTTCTGCTCTGCTTCGCGGTACTCCTTCACCATAGTCTCGACTTCCGCAGCCGCGTGACGCTGCGAATCGCTGGTGAGCCGCTGTTCGTAGTGCAACCCGGAGTTAATCCGGCGCTCGTAGCTCGTCGCCAGCATCGACAGCGCCGAAATCAAATCCTGGTCATGCAGAGTGCGGTCTGCGCGCGCGGCTTTTGCCAGCGCATACGTCAGCCCCATCAGCAGATGCTCTTTCTCGTACATGAACTGATCGGACACTTCGACCTGCAGAAACAATCCAGCAGGATCGATCTGATCGGCCGAGCGTGGCTTCTCGTGCTCGCGGGCCTGTTGCAGATACGGGCACTCGCTCGGACAATCGAGCGTCACTTCGCGCTGCTCGCCGCAACATTGCGGGCAAATCCGGCCGTGCACGGCCGGGCAAAAGCGCTTCTCCTTGCGAATTTCACAAATGGCGCAGCTCAATGAAAACTCTCCTCAAGCATTATGGCATTCCACAAACGGCTTCACCACGGAGGCAGAGAGGCACGAAGAACTGATCTTGCTTTGTTCACAATTTTTCACGATCAAGGTTTTCTTCGTGTCTCTGTGTCTCCGTGATAAATCCAACTCGGCCTCGTTACCACGCTGATACGCATGGAAAGCCTCTTCTGCCACTCCAAAGCACGCCAACGCCTGTAAAGACGCACCCGGGCGCGTGTACAAACTATAAAACCCCCGTAAAAATGGGTGTTTTTCCACAGCCTCACAGGTATAAGATAAGCCCCGCTGGTATTAAACCGATTTTTTTCGAGGAGGAAGTATGGCTTCAGGTCTGACCAAAACACAGCTCATCCGGCAACTCGCCGAGAAGACTGAGCTCCCCAACAAAACCGCGGCGGCGTTTCTTGAGCATCTCGCCGACACCGCAATCAAAGAAACCAAGAAGAATGGCATCTTCGTCGTTCCCGGTCTCGGCCGCCTGGTGAAGGCGCATCGCAAGGCCCGCGTCGGACGCAATCCGCAGACCGGCGAACCCATCCAGATCAAGGCCAAGACGGTCGTGAAGTTCCGCGTCGCCAAAGCCGCGAAGGACGCGATCGCACCCAAGAAGTAGTTCGATTTCCTGAGATTACTCGAAGGCCGGCCAAGTGCCGGCCTTTGATTTTTGTCCAAGGGTTTCATGTGGGGACAGCCGCCTCGGCTGTCCGGTCGAGCGAAGCTCGACTCTGCAGCACTCGCCGTGAGATATATTCAACTTCGTGCTCAACTGGATCGTCATCGGAATCGGCGACATCACCATCCGCCGCGTCATCCCCGCCATCCAATCCGAACCGCGCAGCAACCTCTACGGCTTGGTCACGCGCGATCCCGCGAAAGCCGCGGCCTACAACACTCGTATCTTCACGACGCTAGAACAAGCGCTCGCCGATCCTAATGTTCACGCAGTTTACGTGGGCACGCCGGTGTTCCTGCACGCGCCGCAGACGATCGCGTCACTCCGCGCCGGTCGACATGTGCTGTGCGAAAAGCCGATGGCGATGAACGAGGCCGAGGCGTGTGACATGGTTAAAACTGCGGAAGAAACCGGGAAGAAATTCGGTGTCGCCTACTACCGGCGTTTCTATCCCAAAGTTCAGCGCGCAAAAGAACTCATCGCTGCAGGAGCGATCGGTAAGCCCGTCTTCGCCGAACTCACCAATCACATGTGGTTCGATGGCAGCGGACATCGTGGCTGGCTCTTCGATCCCGTCAAGTCGGGAGGCGGACCGCTTTTCGACATCGCCTCCCACCGCATCGACGTTCTGAATTACCTGTTCGGCAAGCCGGTAAGCGTTGCCGGTCAGCTTTCCAACGTCGTCCATCACTATGCCGTCGAAGACAATGCCACCGTAATGATCGAATATGAAAACGGTGTGCGCGGAGTCGTCGACGTCCGCTGGCATTCGAAAGTAAACCGCGACGAATGCCGCATCCGTGGCACCGAGGGCGAGATGGAAATGTCTCCGCTGAACGGGCCAGACTTGATTTGGCCAGGCGGCAGAGAAACACTCCCCACCAATTCCAATGTGCACTTGCCGCTGATCGCAAACTTCGTCGATGCCGTGGAAGGAAAGGCTAGTTTGCTAGCCAGCGGCGCCGACTCGTACTGGACCGACTGGATCACCGAACAGGCGCGGAAAATGCACCAGCCGGGCATGTGAATGTGGGGACAGCCGCCCTCGGCTGTCCGCGGAGCGAAGCTCGGCTACCCGTCCCCGTAAAGCGTGATGTCTCACTTCCCGTACTCGTTCTTCACCACTTCGCCGCCCTTCATCACAAACCTCACGCGCTCGAGAGTCGTGACGTCTTTCGTAGGATCTCCATCGACCGCGACGATGTCCGCCCAGGCGCCGGGTTCCAGTGCTCCCACTTTGCCCGACCATCCTAGCAAATCCGCTGCGTTCAGTGTCGCAGCCTGAATCGCTTGCAGTGGAGTCAGTCCGAGCCTCACCATCACTGCAAACTCGTGAGCGTTCAACCCGTGCGGATACACGGCGGCATCGGTGCCGAAAGCAACTTTCACTCCGCTGGCAAACGCATGCGCGATATTCTTGCGCGCCGCCGGAATGACCTCCCGCGCCTTGGCTAACAGCGGCGGAGGCAGTCGCGTCAGCCCCGCGTTGTCGATCATCCAGTCTCCGAGATAGAGCGTCGGGACCAGATATGTTCCATGCTCTTTCATCACCGCAATGCCGGTGTCGTCGATGTACGAGCCGTGCTCGATGGAATCGACTCCGGCTTCCGCCGCCCACCGGATTCCCTCCGCCCCATGCGCATGCGCCGCGACCTTGCGCCCGAGCCGGTGCGCGTCGGCCACAATCGCCTTCATCTCTTCGAGCGTGTATTGCGACGCCTGCGGGTTATCACCGAGGGACAGCACGCCCCCGGTTGCGCACACTTTAATCAGGTCTGCTCCATACTTGATGTTCTCGCGAACCTTGTGCTGGACCGCCGCGACCCCGTCAGCCACGCCGCCATCGGTCGCGTGATATTCAAAAGGCAGCATGTTGTTGTCGCAGTGTCCGCCGGTAATGCTTAACGCTGGTCCGCTCACCATCATGCGTGGTCCCGGTACATCCCCAGCGTTGATCGCATCCCGCAACGCCACATCCGTAAAGTTTTGCGCCCCGACGTTGCGCACCGTGGTGAATCCTGCCAGCAACGTGAGCCGCGCATTCTTCGCGCCGATCAATGCCTGGCGAGGAACTGAAATCGCGAGCTGGTCATAGCCAAATCGCGGCTCCATCGTGAGGTGCGTATGCGCATCGATGAGGCCCGGAAGTACGGTCGCATCGGGCAGTTCAATTCGCATAGCATCAGCAGCAGGCTTCGCGTCCGTCGTCGGGCCCACGCTTATGATTTTCCCGTCTTCAATGACCAGCATCTGGTCAGCCAGCACTTTGCCCGACTTTACATCGAGCAGATGTCCCGCGTGTACGGCCACGTGCCGCGGCGACTGACCGAATCCCCATGTGCCGATGCTAACCAGCGCAACTTGAATGGCCAGAAAACAGACCCTCTTCATCGATATTCCCTTCTTCCATGAATATGAGAAATGTTGATAGGTACTGCGTGCTAGCGATGGAACTGTTTGCGCCGTGCGTCCAAACCCCATACCGTCCCGGCATCAGCCGCGTAGAGGATGATCAAGAGCAGCAGCAGCGGGAGGTGATCCAGTTCGGCGCCAAAGTATCGCCACAGAGCGACTCCGTGTCCCGAAGCCCACCACGTGGCCAGGAGCATATTTACCAGAAAGAGTATTCCTACAATACAAGCCGGACGTACCCACAATCCGAACAGTAGTGAAAGACCAACGAGCAGTTCGATCACTCCTACTAGGTAACCGAAGAAAACGGCATGCGGCAAAACTATCCCTGAAAGCAACGGACGGTAGAAACTGACGGCGCTGTTCGCGATGTAGTCCTGCAGATAACCCTGAAATTCGCCATGGGCGAATTCTGGCCCAGCTATTTTGTACTCACCGAAAAAAAGAAAGAAGACTGAGGTCGCGATGCGCACACACGCAATCGTCCTCGACAGGGCGGAAATAGGGGCCATTTGGTATGAAGGAGCAGCGATTCAGCACCGCAAATGCATTTCGATCCGAGCGCGTAAACAGCGCGGCAGCTCTAGCCCCCGGGTCCGTCGTTGGAAACGTACTGTTCGAGCGAGTCCAGTTCGTGAGTGAGGTCGTCCACGCGCCACTCCAGCAGGTTTCGAATGGAGAGAATCCCGAGCAGTTTCCCGTTGTCGTCGGCCACCGGGAGATGGCGGAAGTGCCGTTCCAGCATGATGCCCAGCGCCTCGCCGGCACCGGTGCCGCGTGTCGCCATCTCAACCGGCGTGGTCATCAGGTCACGGACAGACGTTGTTCTCGGATCAACATGGCTGAGCGCCATCTTGCGCAGCACGTCGCGTTCGGTGAAAATCCCCGCGACACGGTACTCGTCATCCACGACGGCGACAGCGCCGACGTGATGGTCCAGCATCTTGTGAATGGCATCGGCCACGGAGGCTTCCAGGCCAACCGCCGCAATCTCACGATCGCAAAGCTCAAGCACGCTCATCAATCACCTCCACCGGCGCCGAAAGGCTCGATGCCGGATCTCGACCGACTGAACAGGATTGACGCATTATGCTCGCGGCGAAGCGCTTGTCAAGAGAATTGCGAAAAAACCACAGAATCCCCTAACTCGACGAAGTGGGCTTAAGAACCGACGAAGGCGTCCGCCTCGATCTCCACCAGAATCTCGGGCGAAATGAGAGCCGCTACCTGCACCATCGAAGTGGCCGGCCGTATGTCGTGGAAATATTCGCCGTGGGCACGCCCAACCTTCTCCCACTCGGCGATGTTCATTACATAGATACGCGTGCGTACGACATCCTTCATACTGGCTCCCGCCTTCGCGAGCGCGCTCTCAACATTCTTGAGCGTCTGCACTGTCTGCGCTTGAACGTCCCCTACCCCGACGATCTTGCCGTCCGGCCCGGTCGCCGTAGTTCCCGAAACATGGACGTACGCTCCGACTTTTACCGCGCGCGAGTAGCCGACGATCGGCTCCCAAGCTGTGCCGCTCGAAATGTTTTTACGCTCCATGCAATCCTCCGTGGTCCGCAATTCTACAAGAGCGAGATGAGTCGTTCCGTGGGCGTAGATTTCCTTGAGCTCCTCTGTGCCCTGTGTTGAAAGAAGAATTGAAAGAAAAAAAGAGAGAAAGAATTGGCAGCAGCACTTCGAGAGTGCCAGCAAGTACAGGGAATCTGCGCCCTCGTTACTATTGGTGGTACGCGCTCCTAACGGTTTCCTCGCACAACTCCTTTCCAATCTGCTCGCTTCTAACTGATCAGGAAAATGAATCATGCCGATAAACAAAAGTCACTTGCGTTCGCATGGCAAAGTGGGATATCAACACACGCATGTGGCTGAAACTCCGTGGTTGGCGCGGAGTTCAGGGGGGCCGAAACTATGATTCCGGAATCTCATCCGCTGCAGCAGCTGTTTCAAGACCTGGTAGGACGGCACTATGCCGAGGAAATTGGCATCCGCGATCCGCAGATCGTCGCTTACGTTTCTCATCTGCTCGCGGAATTCTGCGAATGCGATCAGCTCTACAAAGTTCGCGATTCAGCGAACCGTCCACTCGCAGACGTCGGCGAAATGCTGCTCGAATCCGATCCCATATACGGGCCGGCGCCTTCGTTCGATCGCGAGCGCCAGGTCCGCAAGCACATTGGTGACTACACCTTATTCCTCGCCGGAATGTTTCCGGAGAGCATCAACCACTTTCGCCTGCGCCGCCAGCGTCTGGAAAATTTTGTGGAGTGGGTAAAGGCCGGCAAAGAAAGCTACTACATCGTTTCGAAATTTGAGCACTTCGAGTACGCCAAGGTCGCGCCGCTGTTCGCGAGCCTCTCGAAGAACTTTGAAGGATGCGTGTACGGGTTGAATATGGTGAAGAACGATCTAGAAGAAATGCAGCATCCCATCACTCGCCGCACCGACGAGCTCATCATGTAGCGCCAGGTGGATGTGAGCTGCCCCTCACATCCTCAAGTCTCCACCGCTCGCCATTCGATAAAAACTCAACGCCGTGCTGCCTTGTGCCAGATGCCGAAACCGGCGCAGCGGCCCGAATTCCTCGCCCGGATCGAATTTCTTTTCGTGTTCCGCGATCACCACCGACATCGCCCAGATCAAGGAAGAATCCGCCAGCGCCCGCAGCGTATTTGTGTACGCGTCTTTCATGCGGTACGGCGGATCGATGAACACCACATCCGCGGCCACCCGCTGCCGCTCCATTCGCCAGAACGCGCGCGGCAATTCTTCCTGCATGACCTTGAAGCCGTCCTTGATGCCGAGAGTCTGAAGATTTTTCCGAATCGTCTCCGCCGCGGGCGCGGAGTTTTCGACGAAGTGCACTTCTTTGGCTCCGCGGCTCAGCGCTTCAATGCCGACCGCACCCGTTCCGGCAAACAGATCGAGCCAGACGCTTCCCTCGAGCGCCGCCGGATTCCCCGCCGTCAACACGTTGAACAACGTCTCCCTCAGCTTGTCCGATGTAGGGCGGATATCCATCCCTCGTAGAGTGCGCAAGGGACGGCTCCGATATTTGCCCGCAATTACGCGCATCGCCCGGCGTCCTTGGGTGCCGCAACCAATATAACCATCCATGTAGAATAAAAGCAGCGAATCCTTTTATGCGAAGCTGGTCCATCCCGGTTGGACGCCTGTTTGGCGTGGATATCCGCCTCCATCTGACGTTCCTCATCCTGCCCATGTTTATCTTCTGGACAGACTATGCGGCGCACCAGGGAGCGGCAAACGGACCACGTGATCTTGCACTCTGCGGAATTATCCTCGCCTGCGTGGGCGCGCACGAATGCGGACACATGCTGGCTTCGCGCCGCGTGGGCATGATTCCGAAAGCAGTCATCCTGCTGCCGATCACCGGCGTCGCCCTCTATGAAGAACCGCGCAACGACAAACATCCTCCCGCGCTTCTCTGGAAACGCGAAATCTGGCTCGCCCTTGTCGGCCCGCTTGTAAATCTCGCGCTCGCCGCTTTTGCCGTAGCCGTGATCACGGTAGCCGCGCCGGGGATTGAGTTGTGGAAGTGGCCCTTTCTGCAGACGTCGCAGTTGGCAAAGAGCGTCGTGTGGGCCAACCTTTATATTGCCGTTCTCAATCTCATGCCTGCCTATCCCCTCGATGGCGGCCGCATCGTCCGCGCTCTATTCTCGCGAGCAATGGATGTTCCTTCCGCGACTCGCCGCGCTGTTTCTATCAGCACCGCTATCGCGTTAGTCCTCGTGTTTGCGGGATTGTTCAGCGATAACTGGCTGACCATGGTCGGTGTAATCGTGTTCTCCGCCGCTCAACTGGAAGAACGGGCGCTGGTCTTTCAGTCGGTGCTCGAGAATGTGCGTCTGGAAGAGGTTATGCTCACGGACTTCGCAACGTTGTCCCCGGCTGACACCTTGGAAGACGCGCTGGAAAAAGCAGTGCACTCGCTGCAAGACGATTTTCCGGTTGTGCGTGGCAGCGATATGGTTGGAGTCATTTCAAGGGCCCGCATCCTGGACGCGCTGCGCGCCGAAGGCAACGGCTACGTGCAGGCCGTAATGAACAAGATCTTCGACGTTTCTCTGCGCCACGACTCGCTCAGCTCTGCCTTCCGCAAACTCACAGCGCGGAGTTCGAGCATCATTCCTGTAGTCGAAGACCAGCGTCTCGTCGGCATCGTCACCCTGCAGAACCTGATGCACTCCATGGCTCTGCTCGCCGAAAGCCGCAAGCTGAGACGCGACGAATCGGAATCGTGAGAAAGCTATCGTTCAAATACTCGATAGGCATCCCGCTACTCTCAGTCACAATCTGGTTTTTGTGACTCCTGATTTCAGCACCGGTCTGCGGCGGTCAGGAATCTCAGACTTCAATCGCAAAACAAAATGCTGCTTCGTTTGCCGGCTGCTACGATTTGCGTCTGGCCCGATGGTGGCCCTGGGCGATGGGAAAAGACACGGCGCTCGTAACCCCTCCTGAGCGTATTCAACTAGAACTCGAGCGCGGAAACCGATCTTTCGAAAAAGACAAGCTGCTGATTCGCCAGATCCCACTACAGAAGGAATCGCGGCGCAGTTCTTACTGGTTGCCTGAGGACAAGAACGAAGTACTCCTCATATGGACGGACGGCTTCTCGGGTGTAAGCCTAAGACTCACGAGGAACGGGAACAAACTGCATGGCTGGGCGCACGCCCATTTCGACTTTCCGCGACCTCCGCATGTGGCTCATGTTACAGCCGAGCTGATATCGTGTGCCACAGCACCCTGATTGGAACATGCGCGCTCAAACCAGAAGTTAGAACAGCCGCACCGCTTTCGCAGTCTGCACCGCCGAAATGCCCCGCAAACGCGTCAGCACCTGCTCCGACACATTTCCGTCGACGTGTACAACCGCAATCGCCTCCCGCTGGGACTCGCTCGATTCGATACTTCGCCTCCCCAGCGAAAAGTCTGCAATGTTAATCGACTCTTCCCCGAGAATCGTTCCGACTTTCCCAATCACGCCCGGCACATCGCGGTTCCGCATATAAATTAAATTACGCTCTAGCGGTGCCTCGACATCAATTCCATCCACTTGCAGCAGCCGCGGAGCCTCGCCATGCAGTACGGCACCTTTCACCATGTGCTCTTCGGTGGCACTCTTCAGAAAAATGGAGAGCACGCTCCCCGCTCCGCCCGTGGACGCCTTCGCCTTGTGCGACTCCACCACTCGCAGCCCACGATCATGGGCGATAGTCGCCGCATTCACCAGGTTCGCCTTCTCCTCCAGCGCCTGATTCAGAATCCCCTTGATCGCCGCATTCCGAATCAATTCCGTCTTCCACTCCGCAATGTGCCCGCTATAACGGATCGATATCTCTTCCAGCGATCCCTCGGATACCTGCGCCAGAAACGCTCCCATGCGTTCGGCTAAAACGATGTAGGGCTGCATCGCTGCATACTCTTCTGCCGATACAGAAGGAACGTTCACCGCGTTCTGAATCACGCCATGCTTCAGATATTCCTTCACCTGCCGCGCAATCTGCACGCCCACCGCTTCTTGCGCCTCCTGCGTCGATCCACCCACGTGCGGCGTGAGCACAACATTCGTCAGCGCGAGCAGCGGAGAATTCTTTGGAGGTTCTTCGGCAAAGACGTCGATTGCCGCGGCCGCCACGTGCCCATCTCGCAATCCGCGCGCCAGGTCGACCTCGTTCACCAGTTCGCCGCGAGCGCAGTTCACCAGCCGTACGCCTTTCTTCATCTTCGCGATCGACGATTCGTTGATCATCGCAAGCGTCTGCGGAGTCAAACCGACATGCAGCGTGATGTAATCGGCAACCGCGTACACGTCTTCTAGCCCCGCCAGCCGAATCCCCTGCTCTTTCGCTACTGCGACCGACACAAACGGATCGTGCCCTACCAATTCCATCCCAAACGCGCGCGCCCGCCGCGCTACTTCCATTCCGATTCGCCCAAGACCCACGATGCCCAACGTCTTTCCGCGCAGCTCAGTCCCTTGCAGCGATTTCTTTTCCCACTTGCCCGCGTGCATCAGCGCGTCCGCGCGGCATAGATGACGCGCCATTGCCAGCATCATCCCCAGCGTCTGTTCTGCCACGGCGACTGCATTCGCGCCTGGCGTGTTCATCACCGCGATGCCCTTGTGCGTGGCCGCTTCCAGATCGATGTTGTCCACGCCCACGCCGGCGCGCCCGATCACGCGCAACTTCTTCGCATGTTCGAGCAGCTTGGCGTCGGCTTGCACCGCCGACCGCACAATCAGCGCGTCCGCCGACTCGAGCTGCTCAGCTAATTTGCCGTCCAGTTGATCCGCCGTTAGCACCGTCCATCCCGGCTCCTGCAACTCTGCTACAGCCGACGACGAGATCTTTTCCGCCACAATGATCTTCACGTATGAGTTCCTTTGACCCGCTTGCTCAGGAATCTATTTCGGAAATCCGCCTGACAACCAATTGACGGCAAATTGACAGCACACTGACACGGTCGCTGAGCTTGATTTCTACACTGGTTCTCGATCGGCCCCCACCCTTCGGAGACCAAACATGACAACACTCAAAACAATTGCGCTTCTGACAGTGATCGCCCTGACCATGGCTTGTGGCTATAGTTCCAAGGCTTCCATGCCAGCGACCGCCGGATCCATGCCAACCATTGCCCAGCTGAATCCCAATGCGGCCACAGCTGGCGGCGACGCCTTCATCTTAACCGTCAATGGAACCAACTTCGGGACGAAAGCCGTCGTGAACTGGAACGGCGTGGCCCAGACGTCAAACACCACATTCATGAGCGGCACCGAACTCACCGTGTCGCTTCCGGCTTCGGCGATCGCCGCGGCTGGCACCGTTCAGGTCACGGTAACCAATCCGGCCGTCGCTGGCGGTGGTCCGTACGGCGGCGGCGGCACTCTGGCCGAGACGTCTTCCGCCATGAGCTTTACGATCAACTGACGCAGGGCCGTCAGCACTAAGTCGTCCACAGGACACGAGCTGAAGAATTTCCTTCGTGGAACTTCGTGTCCTTCGTGGTTAAGGTCTTTGCATGCGCTAACGTGTCGAAACAGCAGGCTCAGTGCTGGCCGCATACACCTGCTGCGCCGCCCGCACCGCCGCGCCATATTCAATGCTCTTGTCGGTTAATCGCGCCAGCACATGTTCGAGCGCTCCGAGAATCCCAACTGTGTCGAGATAGTCGTAGTACCCGATGTGCGCGATGCGGAATAACTGCCCTTTCATCTCTCCCTGTCCGTTAGCAACGACAGCGTCGAAGGATTCGCGGAACTGTTTCACGATCTTGCTGGAGTCGACTCCATCCGGCGCACAGATCGCCGTCAAGGCCGCCGCCGGAGCCGACGCATACAGCTTCAGTCCCAGTGCCTTTGCTCCCGCTCGCGTCATCTCTGCGCATAATTCTGCATTGTTCACCAGCTCTTCCCGTCCCTTGGCGAGATCTCCTTTGCCCATGCCGCGAATAAACTCCAGAGCCGCGCCCAATGCCGCAAACAGAGATGTCGCCGGTGTATAGGCTGTCTCGCCCTTCGCCGCCGACCTCCGCTCTTTCCTCAGATCAAAGTAAAAGCGCGGCGAAGTTGTCGTTTCCATTCGCTTCCACGCCCGCTCGCTCACCGCGCAATATCCCAACCCTGGAGGCATCATGAGCGCCTTCTGCGATCCGCCGATGATCACATCGACGCCCCAGCCATCGACATCGAGATGCGTGGTCCCCAAGCCGGTAATCGCGTCCACCACAAGCAGCGTGTTGTCTCCCGCGGATCGCACGATCTTCGCGATGCCCTGCACGTCGTGCCGCGCTCCTGTAGAACTCTCGGTCGCCTGCACATAGACAACGCGCACATCGGATGTCACCCGAGCACGAATCTCATCCAGCGAAAACGTCTGCCCATACGGCACACTCAACACGTCTACATTGCAGCTAAACGCTTTCGCCAGCCCGGTCCAGCGCTCGCCGAATTTGCCGGCGGTCAGGACCAGCACTTTGTCTCCGGGCGATGTCAGGTTTGAAACAGACGCCTCCATCACGCCTGTGCCCGACGACGCCAGGATCAACACATCGTTTTTCGTGCCGATAAATTCCTTCATGTCGCTGAGCACACGCTGAAACAGCGCCCGAAAATCGGCGGTCCGATGATGCGCGGTAAACGCGGCCATGGCCGTCTGCGCAGCCGGCAACAGCGGCGTTGGTCCAGGAGTAAAAAGACGATTCTTATGCAACATAGGCAGAGTCCTTATGAGTGGGAATAGCCTCTTAGTTTATAGGAAGCGCCCGCCAGGAGCACGTTCGGAGAGGCGATGCGGGGACAGCCGCCTCGCCCGTCCTGCGAGCGCAGAGCACGGCGAAAATGAAAAAGGCGTCCGAACTCTCGGACGCCTCGCAAACACTTCGCTCGATCTATGATTTCCGCCCACCCTTCGACGCCAGAATCTCCGGCTTATCAATCTTCGGCGGCGTCGCGAGCAAATCCTTTGCCTTCGCGAAAAGCGCCTTCGCGATCTCGCCGTTCAGATGCGCATTCCGTCCATTCTCGTCCGCGAACGTGTCGAAGATTCCATATTTACCCGGTCCCATCTTGATCGCGTACCAGCTCAGTGTTCCCGGCTCCGCCTCGGCCAACGGCTGCGCCGACTTCAAAAATTCTTCCACTTCTTTTTCTTTTCCCGGCTTCGCTTCCAGCTGCGCCCAAATCGAAAGTTTTCCCATGTTTATATCCTCCAGTCCATCTGATGCACGCCGGACTCTTTTGGATTGAGATGATCAATCGCTGGCTGCTCTGCAGTTCTGTCATTCCGAGGAGCAAAGCGACGAAGAACCTGCCTTCCTCGAGGGTGGTGCGGGTGCCCCGTTTCTAGCGCGGGCTTTGTGCGAGAAGTGGGGACTTTGAGTTTCTCTTGCTGGATGCCGTCCCGCCTAGTCCGTCTATAATCCCTCCATGCCCCTAGTCGATCAGATTCAGAAAGACATCGTCACCGCCATGAAGGCGAAGGACGAAGCGCGCCTCTCCACCTTGCGTATGGTGAAGAGTGCCCTGCAACTCAAAGCAGTCGAGAAGATGTCTGCACTCGACGACAAAGAAGCCCAGTCCGTCCTCTCCACGCTGATCAAGCAGCGCAAGGAATCTGTCGAGCAGTTCACCAAGGGCGGACGCCAGGAGATGGCCGACAAAGAAGCTGCCGAGATCATCGTGATCGAATCCTATCTCCCGAAAGCTGCCGGCGAAGCCGACATAGTCGCAGGCGTAAAAGCCGCAATCGCCGAAATGGGCGCTCCAACAATGAAAGAAATGGGCACCGTCATGAAGAACGCTATGGCAAAGTTCAACGCCGCCGGCATGCGCGTCGACGGCAAGGTGGTCAGCGAGGTCGTAAAGAAAGAGTTAGCGGGGAAGTAGCGCATTGCAAAAGATTATGTGGGGACAGCCGCCCTCGGCTGTCCGGTCGAGCAAGGCTCGACATGGAAAAGCTCGATGGGAGTAACAGTTCATTTTGAAGGCAAGTTGAAGGACGCGCAAGCCTTCTCGAGCCTCTTGCTTTATATCGAAGGGATCGGGCGTGCCGACACTCTGCTCACTGAACGTTTCGAAAACTCTCAAGCGGAACTTGGCAGAGGGTGCGAAGAACAGCCGTGGGACTATGTTGGGCCGACAAAAGGCATTCTGCTTTATTTACATGAGGACTGCGAACCCCTTCGTCTTGAATTTGACCGAGAACTATGTGTTCAGGAATGGGTGAAGACACAATTCGCCGGCGTTGACACTCACATTCGCCTGGTCCAGATACTCAGAGACATTGAGAGGTTCTTCCAAACTCTTGTCGTCAATGACGAGGGAGAGTACTGGGAAGGTGGAAACAGAGAAACATTGGCAGAGCACGTCCAGCGTTGCAACGAAGTGATTGCCGAATTCGCAGCTAAAAATCCCCGCGCTCAAATCAAAGTGAAGGAAACTAATGGAAGGCTAACAGACCTCATCGGGTAACCGGCGTTCACTTCCCTCGCTGCAACTCCCGATACGCCTCGCTCTTCGACACTCCCCGCTCCTTCGCCAATTTCTTCAGCGCCGTCTTCTCGTCAACCTTCTCCTCCGCCATGATCTGATCGACTCTCTGCCGGACGCTGAGGCGAACGCCCGCCTCCGCCGCTCCGTGAGCATCTTTTTCCTCCGCCTTGCCGATCAGCAGAGTGATCTCGCCCTTCACCGATTCGCGCGCCTTCAAATTCTCCAGAACCTCGCTAGCTCGTCCCCGCAAGAATTCTTCATGCAGCTTCGTCACTTCGCGCGCGACAACGACATGCCGACCAGAACCCAGCACTTCCACAATATCCTCCAGCGCCTCCACAATCCGGTGCGGAGCCTCATAAAACACCTGCGTCCGCGGAGAACTCTTGATCCCTTCCAGCGCCTCTCGCCGCTCGCCACGCTTCGCTGGCAGAAACCCGCTGAAGCGAAACGAATCTGTCGGCAGCCCGCTCGCCACCAGCGCCGACAGAAACGCCGACGCCCCGGGCACCGGAACCACCGGCACCTGATGCCGAATCGCCAGAGTAATTAGCCGATATCCCGGATCTGAAATTCCCGGCATGCCCGCATCGGTCACCAACGCCACGGTCGCGCCCTCCTGCATCTCCTTCACCAACTCAGCCGACTTCCTCATCTCGTTGTGTTCGTGATAGCTGGTCGTTCGCGTCGTGATCGCAAAATGATTTAGCAGCTTTTGCGTCTGCCGCGTGTCCTCGCACGCAACCACGTCGACTTCTTTCAGCACGCGCAGCGCCCGAAGCGTGATGTCCTCCAGATTCCCAATCGGCGTCCCCACCAGATACAGCGCCGGCCCCATCGTTTTCCCCTCTGTCATGGCCGGAAGTCTACCACCGCTCCGTCATCTCTAAAGTAGAACGCCGGATGACAATAGAAGGTGGAGTGAAAATTGAAGGCCGGCTGACAGTAGAAGGACAGGTGCCTCATTTCCGGCCGGTTTTGCCGGAAATGGGGATTTTGACTTTGATTTCTCACCTACTGCTTGTCACACTTTGACCATCGGTGCGAGATTCCAAATCGAATCATCCCACCTTGCTGTATCGACTCACCTTCGTGTAACTTCGTGCCCTTCGTGGTTCAAGATTTTTCTTGGAGGGAGACAATTATGACCCCAGCCGCCTTCCGCAAAATCGCCCTGTCGCTGCCCGAAACCGAAGAGCGCCAGCACATGAACCACCCCGATTTCCGCGTCGCTGGAAAAATCTTTGCCACCCTCGGCTACCCCGACAAGCCTCGAGCCATGGTCAAGCTCTCGCCCGAAGACCAGCACAATTTCTCGAAGGACTATCCTGATGCCTTCATCCCAGTCAAAGGCACGTGGGGACGCCGCGGCGCCACCAGCGTGATCCTCAAGTCTGCACCGAAAGATGCTCTGACAAAGGCCATCCATGCCGCCTGGCGCAACACCGCCCCCAAACGTCTGATAAAATCAAGTTGAAACGAAGAAGTTCCTCACAACCGTCTCAACTCATGCCACTTTACGAATACGAATGTAAGAAGTGCGGTCACCGCTTCGAAAAAATCCAGAAGTTCTCTGACAAGATGGTCACGAAGTGCCCCGAATGCGGGGGCAAGGTCGAGCAGATGATCTCCGCACCCGCCGTCCAGTTCAAGGGTACGGGCTGGTACGTCACCGACTACGCCAAAAAAGGCTCGTCCGCCGGATCCTCCAGCAGCAGCGATTCCGGATCCAAAGACAAGTCGGACGACAAGCCCAAGTCCGAAAGTTCTTCGAAAGATTCTTCGTCCAAAGACGGCTCGAAGGAAGGCTCGAAATCCAGCTCCTCCAAAGAAACTCCGACGAAAGAAACCACGCGCCGAGGATCAGGCCGGCACAAATAAAAAGGCTCCGCGCAAAGCGGAGCCGGAATAGTTTTCCTAATCACTACGCACTAACCACTGTTCACTGCTTCAATTCCTTCTCGAAGTGTTCTTCAATCATCGAGAACAGATGCACCCGCGCATCTTTTCCCGCGATGCTATGGGTCTTGTTCGGATAAATCATCAGCCGGAACGGCTTGCCCGCCGTGATCAACGCGTTGATCATCTGAATGCTGTTCTGGAAGTGGACGTTGTCGTCGCTCGTGCCATGCACCAGCAGTAGCGCGCCGTGCAGTTTGTCGGCCGACTTCGTTACGTCCGACATCTCATACCCTTCCTTGTCGTCCTTCAGCAGTCCCATGTACCGTTCGGTATAGATCGAGTCGTAGTTCACCTGGTTGGTCACCGGAGCCACCGCCACTCCCGCGCGGAAGCGCTCCGAATGAGTCATCGAATAAAGCGTCATCGACCCGCCATTCGACCATCCCCAGATTCCGATCCGGTTCGGATCGAGTTGCGGATACTGTGCCAGCAACTGATCCAGCGCAGTCAGCTGATCCTTCAACTCAATCGCCCCGAACTCATGCCGGATTGCTGTCTGGAATTTCCGGTCCCGTCCCGGCGTTCCGCGATTGTCGACCGCAAAAATTGCGAATCCCTTTCGCGCCAGAATCTCGTCGAACGCATCCGGCACGCCTTTTCTCACCATCTGCCCGGCCGGACCGCCGTATATATTGATGATCAACGGAATCTTCCCACTCGCGGCCCCATCCGGAGGCAGCAGCAAACGCCCATACAACAGCGTTCCATCTTCCGCCTTGAATTCCAGATATTTCGGTGAGCGCAGCCCGTATTCCGCGATCTCATCCCGCGCCTTCCACACCGGATAGCACGCTCCTCCCACTGCGCAAAGCGAAGACTGTGGAGCGGCCTGCGGCCCGAAATACATGTGCGAATAATGCTTCCCGTCGTCGCTCAAACTCGCGAAGTG
>Ga0209624_10000328_pt1 | contig 41901 bp, 50 predicted proteins | sample JacPinW_OM2H0_O1_FD_188565 | JGI IMG/M metagenome (GOLD analysis project Ga0209624, IMG submission 188565) | Forest soil microbial communities from Algoma, Ontario, Canada - Jack Pine, Ontario site 1_JW_OM2H0_O1 (SPAdes) (version 2) | ecosystem: Environmental > Terrestrial > Soil > Boreal...
CTGCTTCAACACGGCGATGACGGGCTACGAGGAAATCCTGACCGACCCGTCCTACGCCGCCCAGATCATCACCTTCACCTTCCCGCATATCGGAATCGTCGGCGTCAACGACGAGGACCTCGAAGTCGTCAATCCCGCGGCTGCAACGGCCGCGATCGGCGCCATCATGCGCGCCGACATTGCCGGGCCATCGAATTTCCGCGCTCACGGGCGGCTCGACAGCTGGCTCAAGTCTCAGGGAATCATTGGCGTCACGGGCATCGACACCCGCGCGCTGACAACGCTCATCCGCGAGCGGGGCATGCCGAACGCGGTCATCGCCCATTCGCCTGACGGCGCCTTCGACCTCGATGCGCTGCGCGCCAAGGCGGCGGCCTGGCCCGGCATTGACGGGATGGACCTCGTTCCGGCCGTGGGCTCGATCCAGCGCTACGATTGGGACGAGATGAGCTGGGCGCTGGAAAGCGGCTATAGCCGGCGGGACGCGACGCGCTTTCACGTCGTCGCGATCGACTACGGGACGAAGCGCAATATCCTCAGACTCCTTAACGACTGCGGCTGCGCGGTGACGGTGGTTCCGGCGACGGCGAGCGCGGAGGACATCCTGGCGCTCAAGCCCGACGGGATCGTGCTCTCCAACGGACCCGGCGATCCGGCCGCCACGGGCGAATACGCCGTCCCCACGATCCAGGCGCTCCTGGAGACGAAGGTGCCTCTCTTTGGCGTCTGTCTCGGCCATCAGCTCCTGGGGCTTGCCGTCGGCGCGCGGACCGTCAAGATGCCGCAGGGCCATCACGGCGCCAACCATCCGGTCAAGGACTTCACCACCGGCAAGGTCGAGGTCGTGTCGATGAATCACGGCTTCGCCATCGATCGGGCGACCCTGCCCGGGAACGCCGAGGAAACGCATGTGTCGCTGTTCGACGGCTCGAACTGCGGTATTGCGCTTGCCGACCGGCCTGCGTTCTCCGTGCAATATCATCCCGAGGCCTCACCGGGCCCGCGCGACAGCCACTATCTCTTCCGCCGGTTCGTCGATTTGATCGCCGCCTCCAAAGCCGAAGCGACGCGAGCGGCCTAAGGCGCCGGGCGCCCGCGGATCTCGCTGACCGGTTCGTAGGTAAATTCCTCCACGCCGACGTCGACCACCACGTCGCTCTTCACTCGCGCGTTGATCGCCCCGACGAGCGCTTTGCTCATCTTCGCGAAATCGAAGCGATCGAGGTGATCGAAGTCGATCGTATCGTCGTTGTAGACATAGCGAAACGCCTCATCGACCAGGATCGAATCGGGCGCGATTGCCGCCGTCTTAAGCGCGCTCAAGTCGACGGTGTAACTCAGGAGCATGACCGCGTAGCCCTTGATCGCGCCGTCCTTGATGCGTGGGACGTTAATCTCATGCGTCTTGCGCGCTTCCGTCGTCCTTGTGGCGGGCGCGGTGGAGCGCGCCTCGCGCATGGCGAGGACCTTGTCGGCTCCCATCTCGCCCACGATCACAGAGGCGACCGCCGCGATCCCGAGAAGCACAGCCTTCATCATTCGTGCGACCGGCTCCAGGCGAGGGCGGTGTAGGTTCCATCGGATTGGCCGTCCTGAATGGCGCGGGTGATGATCTCCGAGACCGCCTCGCAAGCCTTGAGCTGCACCGCGAGCGCCCGCCGATTGATTTCAAGCTTGGCGTGAAGCTCCGCCAGCGCATCGCGCAGCGGTCCTGCCGCTGCCGCGACGACGAGCGCCGGAAGGAGGCGATTGAGCTCGAGCAGGCCCTGGTTCTTGTTCAGACTGTAGATCTCGTATTTGACCCTCCGGCCCTGTTCGAGGTCGCGATTCTCCGCGTCGACGGTCGCAATGAGGCGCTCGATGATCGGCAGTGCGGCGGCGGCAGCTGGAGGTTGCGCTCCGCGCGTCGGCTGGCTCATGTCCGTTTGGGCCCGGCGAACAGAACCGCGCCATTTTCAGGATCGGCGGCGGCAGGCGCCGACAGAATGTTGGCGCTCATCTCGGCGGCTGGCTGACCGACGGTCTTCCCTGCTTCGCCAACGCGCCCCGAATGGAGGCCGACCTCGTGGGTGGCGAACAGGCGCCTGGCCAGGCCGAGCTTGCCGGATTTGGCGATTTGCGTTGAAACCTGCTCGGCGAGCATCGACCGCCACATGTCGCCGGCCATTCCCTGCCCGAAGACCTCGCCGGTGTCCTTCGGCAAGAGTTCGCTGACGAACGAATTCAGCATCATCGCCTCGAACTGGGTCTTCGCTTTGCCAAGTTTCTCCGGTCCGCCTGCCGCCTCTGCGAGTCGCGAGCGCGCGTCAGCGCCGCCGATGGCCGAAGTAGGCGATGCGTTTGCGACGCCTGCCACCTGATTCAGACTTGAGACAAAGTCGGTCGGTGTGGCATTCGAGCCCGCAAGCGCATTAAGCCGTTGGGCGGCGAGGGTCGCGCGCGACGGATCGGCGGCGCTGGCTACCTCAAGGATGACATCTGTTTTAGGACTGAAGACCATTGGGCGCGCGCTGCAAAAAGTGCGTAGGAGGCCTAGCGTCCGCTTTTAGCCTTACGTCGAGCTTGCGCTTCGGGCGATCGCGCGTTCAATGATTTCGGCCAGCTCCTTGCGCTCGTTCACGCGCCGATAGCCGAGGGTCGCGGCTTCGATTGCCTGCTCGGCAAGCTTCGCCCGCGTGCCCTGCGTGAGCACGCTGCGACGCGCGCCTTCTTGCTCGTGCGCCAGCTGATCGAGCCTCAGTTGCAACGCCCGGATGCGGCGCGCAACCAGTCCGGCATGAACGCCATCGGCGACCTCGTCCGAATCCAGGAGCTCGAAGACCGCCTTCAGATCGTCATTCAATCCCGCCTGCTGGCCTTCGAGCGAATGAAGGCGCCAGCGCCCGAGATCGTGCATGAGCGCCTGAAGCCGGCCGATACGAGTGAGCGCCTCGAGACGTTTTTTCATCGGTTAGCCGGAAATGAGCCAAACGCCGAAGCCGCTAATGAACGCTTCGATCGCCGGTTTGATGGTGAAATAGAGCAACAGCAGGCCGCCCGCGGCGACAAACGGCGTGGCGACGAAGAAGACCTGCACCTGCGGTGTGAGCCGGTTGACCAGCGCCAGCGCCAGATTGACCACCAATGCGTAGATCACATAGGGCGAAGCGATCCTGAGCGCGAGCCTGAACGATTCGCCCAGTACGTCCGCGATCTGCTTCAGCGCCAGTCGCGCGTTGAAGTCAGCGCCGACCGGCACGACGTCGTAGGAGGCCACGAGGCCGCGCAAGAGCTCCCAATGAAGGTTGGCCGCGAACAGGAGCGCGATCGCGGCGAGGGAGATCAGTGTCGCCAACGGCGCCATGGGCTCGTCGCCCTCGATCTGGAATCCGGACGGGCTGGTGAATCCAAGCATGGTGGCCGCGCCCACCGCCAGGGCCTCAAGCGCGAAGTAGAACAGCCTCGCCAGGATGCCGATCATGCCGCCGACCAGCGATTCGACGGCGATCATCCTCAAGGTGAGGATCGGATCGTCGCCCAGTGCGGCGGCTGGCACGCGCTCGAGCAGTAACGGCGTCAACGTCAGGGTGACCGCGAGGGCCACGAACAGGCGAACCTGGGTCGGAATCTGCGTGTTCGAGAATCCGGGCGCCAGCATCAGGCAGCCCCCGATACGGCAGAACAGCACGAAGGCGCCGAGCGCCGCCCTGGGCGCGAGCACCGCGTGAGGCGCCGCCATCGCCCCGGAGACGAGCGCGGTCACGCGATCGTGCCCAGTGACTTCACCTCGAAGCCGCGCGCGATTTCGAGCTGCGACAAAACCGCCAGGGTCGGAAACATGCGCTCTATGATCATGCGCACATAGGGTCGCGTCTCGGCCGCGGTGACGAGGGCGAACAAGCGCCGCTCGTCCATCCGTTTGCGGATCGCCGCCGACGCCTCGGCTGCAAATTGCTCCATCAGACGCGGGTCGATGTCGAATTCAATCACATCGCCCTTCGCGTCCCGCTTGAGGGCCTGATGGAACGTGAGATCCCAGCGATTGCCGAGCCTCAAGACGGCAAGCGCGCCTTCGTCGGCAAGGTCGCCGCAAATCTGTTGGGAGAGCCGGATGCGCACCTGCTCGACAATCTGCTCAGGCCTTCGCACGTGCGGCGCGACCTCCGCCACCGCTTCCAGAATCAGGCTGAGATTGCGAATGGAGACGCGCTCGGCGAGCAGGAGCTTCAGAGTCGCCAGGAGCCCGGACTGCGAGATCTGTGACGGACACATGTCGTCGAGCAACCGCTTGTACTCGGGCTCGAGCCGATCGAGCAGCGCGCGCATATCCTTGTACGACAACAGTTGAGCAAGGTTATTGTGGATCACCTCGCTCAAATGGGTGAGCAACACCGAGACAGGATCGACCGGCCTGAAGCCCGCGCGTCTGGCGTCCTTGACGAACGCCTCGGGAATCGCGATCGCGCGAATGCCGAACGCGGGCTCGCGCACTTCGTCGCCCGGCAGATTGGGGCGCGGTCCGTCGCCGATGACGATGAGGTGGTCCGTAACCCGCAACTCCTGGGTCGCGACCGCGGCGCCGTGAATCTTGATCTGATAGGTCCTCGGCGCCGCCCTGATATCGTCGGAAAGACGGATCTCCGGAACCACGAATCCATATTGGCGCGCAAACTTGCGCCGCATCTTGGCGATGCGGGAGCCGATCTCGTCGCGCGAGGGTAATAGCGCGGCGTTGAGCTCCTTGCTTAGCACCAGCTCGATCTCGAACGACTTGAGCTGCTCCTTGATCGAGGCGCGCGACTCGGCCTTGGCCCGCTCCTCGCTCGCCGCGACTTTCGTCGCCTCGGCGACGCGATCCTTCTCAATGCGCCGGGGGATGGCGATGCCGACAAAGGCCATCAATCCGCCTATGAGTGCGAATGGCAGGAACGGCAGCCCGGGAACGACCCCGAGCACCGCCATTGCCAGCGCGGCGAGAAAGAGCGCGTTGGGATAGCCGCTCAATTGGTCGATGACGGCTTTGTCGGCCGAGCCGCGGGTGCCGCCCTTGGCCACGAGCAGGCCGGCGGCGAGCGAAATGATGAGCGCCGGAATCTGGGTCACCAGACCGTCGCCGACGGAGAGCTTGGTGAAGACGTCGGCCGCGGCGCCGAGCGTCAGGCTGTGCCTGGTGACGCCGATGACGATGCCGCCGAAGATGTTGACCGCGAGGATGATGAGCCCGGCGATCGCGTCCCCGCGGACGAATTTCGACGCGCCGTCCATCGAGCCGAAGAAGGCGCTTTCCTCCTCGAGCTCGCGCCGGCGCGCCTGCGCCACCTTCTCGTCAATGAGGCCGGCTGACAGGTCCGCGTCGATCGCCATCTGCTTGCCGGGAATGGCATCGAGGGTGAAGCGCGCCCCGACCTCGGCGATGCGGGTGGCGCCCTTGGTGATGACCAGGAAGTTGATCGTCACCAGGATGAGAAAGACGATGATGCCGATAACGAAATCGCCGCCCATCACCAGGGCGGCGAAGCCGCCGATGATGTAGCCTGCCGCCGTCGGCCCCTGCTCGCCGTGCGACAGGATGAGCCGAGTGGTCGAGATATTGAGCGCAAGCCTCAGGATCGTCGCCACGAGGAGCACGGTCGGGAAGGCCGAGAATTCCAGCGGCTTTTGGATCCACAACGCGACCATCAGAATGAGCACCGAAAGCGCAATCGACAGCGCAAGGCCAAAGTCGATCATCACCGCCGGAACGGGAAGGAAAAACAGGCAAAGAATGAGAACGATGCCAACGGCGAAGGCGATGTCCTTGCCGCCGCGGTTTGCTGCCGGCGCGCTCCCCATCGCCGTCAATGACATCGCCGCCCTCGCTCTTGAGGAGCCAGCACACGGCGCCCCCGCGCGGGAGGATGTGCCGCGAACCTTGCGCGAGGATCGAACCGTGGCGCGCGGCGTAGGCTGGTCCCTACTTGTCGGGACGGTGGATGCCGGTTACCTGAACATGTCGCGTGTCGGGCTCGCGAGCGCGAAACAGTCCTAGGCGCCGGAGAGCAGCATGAGCTTCCCCATCCTGGAGCATGTCGCCAAGACTGAGCGGCACAAGACCTTCTTTCTCTCTTGCGGCACGGCGCAGGCGACGCCGATCATCTTCGTGCATGGCTGGCCGGAGCTGTCGATCTCCTGGTCTGGGCAGCTTCCCGTGTTTGGCGGCTTGGGCTTCCGCGCGGTTGCGCCGGACATGCGCGGCTATGGGCGCTCCAGCATTTATTCGCGCTACGACGATTATGCGCTGGAAGCAGTCGTCGCCGATATGCTCGAGCTGTTAAATTCGCTCGGGGCAAAAAAGGCGATCTGGGTCGGCCACGATTGGGGCTCGCCGGTCGTCTGGTCGATCGCCCAGCACCATCCTGAATGCTGTCACGGCGTCGCCAACCTGTGTGTGCCCTATATACCCGAGGGGTTTGCGGTCGAGGCCGTCGTTCCGCTGGCGGACCGAACCCTCTATCCGGCCGACAAGTTTCCGGCGGCGCAATGGGACTATCAATTGTTCTACCGTGAGAATTTCGCGCTCGCGGAGGCAGGGTTCGAGAGCGACGTGGCCGCTACCGTTCGGGCGCTTTTCCGAGCCGGCGATCCTGCTGGTAGAGGCAAGCCCGCGCGGACTGCCTTCACCCGCGTCAACGGCGGCTGGTTTCACGCCGCCAATCGGGCGCCGGACGTTCCGCGCGACACCGCCGTGCTCAGCGAGGAGGACGAGCATCGCTATGTCGCCGCGCTCGAGCGCAACGGGTTCTTCGGCCCCGACAGCTGGTACATGAACTGGCAGGCCAACCTCGCCTACGCCGAGCGCGCCAAAGCAAAGTGGAGACTCGACATCCCCGTGCTCTTTCTGCATGGCGCCTACGACTATGTCTGCGAGACCCTCGTCTCGCATCTCGCCGAGCCGATGCGCGCCCACTGCAGCAACCTGACCGAGGTCACTATTCCTTCCGGCCATTGGATGGCGGAGGAGAAGCCGGTCGAGGTCAATGCGGCGCTGGCGAAATGGGTAGGCTCGCAGTTCCCGAAGCTATGGGCTGTCTAAAGCCTATTTGTAGCCCTGTTCGATCCGCGCGTAGATCGACTGGGTGAAGATCGAGAACTTAGCCCCAACGAATGAGGCGGTGAGACTCATTGCGACAAAGACTGCGATCATCTTCGGAACGAAGGTGAGCGTCATCTCCTGGATTTGGGTCAGCGCCTGCAGAAGCGCGATCACCACGCCGACCGCCATCGCCGCGCCGACGCAAGGCCCGGCGCCGACCACCACCATCCAGATTGCCGACTGGACGAGATCGATCGTGTCGCCTTCGTTCACTGGACGCTCGCGCCGTTGGCGAGCGAAATGGTTCCGCCATTGGTCAGCGTCGCGACCGTGCCCGTGCTGGTGACGCTGACCGAGGCGACTTGGCCCGAGGTCGATCCGTCGGCGGAGATGATGGTCTGGCCGACCAGCTGCTCGGCCTGGCTGAGCGAGGTCGCCGTCAACAGCGAGGCCAGGGTCGTGTTGGTCTGCACCGCCTGCCCGACCTCGGAGACGGTGGCGAGCTGCGACACCATCTGCGCCGGGTCCATGGGCTGGGTAGGGTCCTGGTTCTGCAGCTCCGCCATCAGAAGGGTCAGGAAATCGTTGTAGCTGAGGCCTTGCGTCGCCGCGCTCGCCGCTGCCGAGGAGGTGGACGAAGTCGATGCGGTGGAGGATGCGACGGGCGTGGTGGCGTTGACGGTCATTGTGTTCTCCTGTCTCAGGCCGCGCTTGGCGTTTCGGCGAGCGGCTGAAGTTCCTTGTCCTCGAGAGCGAACAGGCCGCGCAGAGCTTTCAACGCCTCGAAATTGCGGCTGCGGAGCAGCGATGCGTCGACACTCTTGAGCCCCGCGGTCAATTCAGGCGCGCGATAGGCGCCAAGCGCCGATTCGATCAGCGAACGGGCGAGCGGCGTCGCGCTCGCGGTGGCCGTCGGGTCCATCAGCATGATCTGGACGGCGAAATAGATCTGACGAACCAGCGTCGTCGCTTCCTCGGCCTGCATCACATGGTTCTCGAGCAGGAAAGTGACCTCATTCAAGAGTTCGATCGAGGCCTTTCGATCGATGCGGATGACCGCGCCGTTGATGAAAAACCGTTCTCCGGCTCTGAGCGTGATGTTCATGCCGCGATGACCCTCACTTCAGCCCGTTGCGGATCAGCACGTTGATTTCGATCATCGGCGTCAGGTCGTTGGTCGAGCCGCCGCGCACGCGGTCGATCTCTTTCATCATCCAGACGCCGATCGAGATGATCCCGGCTCGGAGCTGCGCCGGCAGCTCATTGTTGGGGTCGTTGAGGTCGTCGATAAAAATCGTCCATAGACGGCGGAGGTAGAACAGCGCGTCAATGAGCTCGCGCGATTGCGGTCCCTTCTCCTGGGCTGCGCGCAGCATTCCGATCACGCGATCCATCGCCGCCTGCTCGCGGGCGCGCAACGTCTGGTGCGAATCTTCGATCACGTCGTTGTAAGCAAACTCGTACATTGCGTCCTTCACGATCTAGGGGACCGGGAGGTATTGCGCCAGATTCAACTGCGATAGGCGCGAGGTGAGTTCGTAGGCCATCTGGACCTGATTAGTCAGGGCGGTGATCTGGGCCGCTGTCGCCGTCGTATTGACATTATCGAGATTGCCGACTTGGCCCTGCAGGATGGTGAGCTGCGAGCTCATCGAACTATTGGCGCTGGTGACGGCGCTCTGGCTCGAGCCGAGCCCGGCCTGAATGTTGATCATCGAATCGGCGCCTTGCGAAACCAGCGAGGAGGCGGCCGTGGCCACGGCCTGCTGCGCATCCGTGCTGAGCGCGGACCCGCCAAATTCGCTCAGCATCGTGTAAGCCTGCGCCAACTGTTGGAAGCCCGGCTGATTGGCGTTGGTCGATGTGGTCACGGTCTGACCCGGCGCGATCGTGGCGCTCGTATTGTCGCTCGAGGCGGACGACCAGTCCGTGCTCCACGAGGCGCCCTGGAACAGCGCCGCGAACGGCCCGGAAAGAAAGCTCTGCATGGCCGACGCGGAGATGTTGGCCGCAGCCGGATCGCTCGGCAGGACGCCGAATGTGGTCTGAAAAGCCTGGTCAACCGCGGTCTTGGCGGCAGACGTCGGGGTCGAATAATAGTCAGCCATCGGCGCGACGGCGGAATTGATTCCGCCAAAAACATATTGATCGCCCGACGTCGTGTTGGCCCCGCTTATGAGCGACTGCAGCGCCGATTGGCCCAGGTTCTGTAGTGAGGCGCCGGATGTCCCGGTTGGCGTCCACGCCGCAAGATCGTTGAGAGTCGTCTGAGCGCTTGACTGGATGGTCGATAGCGCGCTCTGCGCGGTCGACAGGCTGGTCGAGACGACGCTGTTGCCGGTGGTCAGCGTCTGGAGCTGACCGACCTGCTCCTTCAGCGAAAGCTCGTAGCCAGACTGGTCGCCGAGCTGCAGACCGAGATCGGCATACTGGCCGGTCGATTCCTCGGTCATCGCGCTGGTGAGTTGCGACTGAGCCTGCATGACCGGCGCCACCAAGCTGTTGGCCAGGTAGTTGGTCGACACAAAGTTTGCGCCCACGGTGGTCATGCTGCCTGCAGCAGGGCTGTGAACATGCCGGTCACAGTCGTCAACAACTTCGCAGTCGAAGCGTAGGAGTTTTCGAGGTTCAGCATGTTGGTCATTTCGGTGTCCAGATTGACGCCGGTCGCGTTCGACAAAGCCGAGGTCGCCTGCGTTGCAACCGCGCTCTGATAGGAGGAGGAGTCGCTCGCCTGCTGGTTCTGCGCTTGCAGCCAGCTCACCGAAGAGTTGGCGTAATCGGTGAGGCTGGCCGATGAGTCGAGGCCCGCGGATGGGTCGAAGCTCTGTGTCGCGCTGATCTCACCGATGAGCTCATGGATGCGTCCCGTATAGCTGGCCGCGCCGGTCGTGTTGTATGTGTAGGCTGGGTTTCCGGGGTCGGAGATGCCACCGTCGCGCAGCAGATTCGGATTGCCCCCCTGCGAGGGGTCGACATTGGGATTGATCTCGATCGCCGCCGCGAGACCCGTGGTCGAGGTCATCGAGGGCAGGCTGGTCTCTCCCGGTGTGGTGAACAGGCCCGGCAGCGAGGGCAACGTTGGAGTCGCCGACTGATCGCTTTCGCCGAAGGCATTGATCAGGCCGCCCGCGATCTGGTCGAGCTGGGCCTGATATTCGGGCGCGAGCGTATCCCGAATCGCTGCGTAACCTGCGAGCGCGCCCGATTGAATGGGCATCGGCGAATTGGCGCCGGTGATCGGCACGCCGCCTACGGTGACCGCCCCGCCGTTCGCGCCATCGACCAGCGTCGGCGTTGCGGTGAAGGAGACCGTGCGCGGCGTATCCTGGAAGAGTGTCACGCCGCTGTCCGTGTAAATCGACTCCGAGCCATTGGCGGCCACGGTGGTGGAAACGCCGACCTGCTGGGCGAGCTGGGTCACGATCGAGTCGCGCGTATCCTCGGCGCTGGAGACATTGGCGCCGGTCTGAAGTCCGGTGACGACGGCGTTGTTGGCGGCGGTGAACTGGTTGAGCAGCGAATTGATCGTACCGACCGACGAGGCCATGTTCTGGTCGGCGGTTTCGCGCACCTGCTGGACCGTTGCGCTCGCGCTATTGAGCGACGTTGCGAGGTCGGAGGCGGCCGACAGCGCCGCGTCCGCGGCGGACGACGAGCTCGGCGAGTCTGCGTAGGTCGTCAGCGCACTTTGCAGGTTGGCCAGCATGGCGGAGGGCGAGGCGCCGTTCTGGTCGGCGCCCGAGGTTGAGGAGGTCGATGAACTGTCGTCGACGGTTTGGGCGAGTGTCGTGAGCCCATCGGAAATCGCCTGCTGCGCCGCCGCCTGAGAGGTCGAGCTTGAGACTTGCTCCAGGAGCGCGGCATTGGCCTCGCGGGTGATCGAGGCGACGTCGGCGCCGCCGTAGGAGTTCGTGACGACATTCGCGATCTCTCGCGAATAGCCGGGCGTGTTGACGTTGGCGATGTTGTTCGCGACGACGGCATTCTGCGCCGCATTGGCGGCGAAGGAAGAACTGATGACGTTGAACGCGGTCGACAGACTCATCGAAGGTGTCCGGGTTTGGCCGAGCTCACGGCTTCAGCCCGTTCAGGACGTCGAGAATGTCGGCGCCCGTCTGAAACACTTTGGAGTTGGCCTCGTAGGCGCTCTGCGCCTGGATCATGTCGGTCAGTTCGGTGGCCAAATCGACGGTCGAGCTTTCGAGCGATGAGGATTCGATCGAGCCGAAGCCCGCGCCGCCAGCGGTTCCCAGATAGACGGGGCCGGAAGCAGAGGTCTGCAAATAGGCGCCGCCGTTGACCGAGGCTAGATTGTCGGGGCTCACGACGTTGGCCAAAGGAATATCGTAGACGACGTTGGACGTCCCGTTCGCATAATTGAAGGTCAGGGACCCCGTGGTCGAGATGGAGACGCCGCTGATGCCGCTCGGCGCGTTTCCATTCGCGGTTGCGGCAGTCACGTTGAAGCCCGCCGCAAGCTGCGTCATGTTGCTCAGATCGATGTTCATCGGCTGCCCATTGGGCACCGTCAGCGAAAGCGGGGAGCCGGAGGACAGCGCGCCCGTCGTCGGATTGAACGTAAGGGTCTGCGTCGCGAGCGGACCAGACGAATAGGGAAAACCGCCGCTCGCTGAAGCTTTCGACGCATCGAACGCGTCGACCTCCCAGGTATTGGGCCCGGTGTTGGTGTAATAAAGATTGATCGTGTGCGAGCCGCCGAGGTTGTCGTACACGACAAGCGATGTCGCTTCGGTATAGGTCGAGCTTGCTGAGTTGGTGGACGGCAGATTGGCGGCGGCCACCGGGGTCGCGGTGGACGGCAGATTCGCGGTCAGCGCGGCGGTGGTGGTCGCTGTCGCGGTCTGGCCGGCATTGACGACGTTGACCTTCTGAAGGCCAGTCAGCGAATTCGCGGCGAGGGGCGAAACGCCGTTTTGCACATTCGAGGCCATCAGATAGTAGCCGGCGCTGTTGACCAGGTTTCCCGAGGCGTCGGGCGTGAACGAACCGTTGCGCGTCAGATAAAGTGTGCCGCTGGCGTCGGACACGACAAAAAACCCGGCGCCCTGGACGGCGAGATCGGTTGGCGTCGAGGTGGAGACCACATTGCCCTGAAGCCCGTTGAGCGAGACCTGGCTCGTGGAGACGCCGCCGAAATCCGCGTTGCCGTTTGAGATCTGATCGACCAGGCTCGAGAAGTCGGTCTCGACATTCTTGTAGCCGGTGGTGTTGGCGTTGGCGACGTTCTGGGAAATCGACGACAGCCAGTTTTGATTGCCCTGCATGCCCGAGACGCTGGTGTTCAAAATGCTCATTGAGAGTCCTCGACGGTGCGCCCATTTGAGGCGTGCGGCCTTGCGCCAGGCTGGCGCCGGATTCGGCTCTGCGTTCGCGATCAGCTTGCCGAACGCACGAGGCTTCCGATCAAGAGGTTCCAGCCGTCGATCAGGACGAAGAACATGATCTTGACAGGGAGCGAGATGACCGAAGGCGGCAGCATCATCATGCCCATCGACATCGTCAGCGTCGCAACGATCATGTCGATGACCAGAAACGGCAGCACGATGAGGAACCCGATCTCAAAGCCGCGACGGAGCTCGGAAATCATGAAAGCGGGAATAAGAAGCCGCAAATCCGCTTTGGAGCGATCGGTGACCTCGAAGCGCCCTTTGGACAGGCCCTCGAACAGCGCCATATCCTTCTCCCGAACCTGACTGAGCATGAATTCTCGGAACGGCTCGGAGACCGCGGCGAGCGCGTCCTGCTGACCGATCTGATTGTCCATGAGCGGCTTGAGCCCTTTCTGCCAAGCCTGGTCGAAAGTCGGCGCCATGACGAAGAAGGTCATGAACAGCGCCAGGCTGATGAGGACGAGATTGGCCGGCGCGCTCTGCAAGCCGAGGCCGGAGCGCAGAAACGACAACGCGACGATGAATCGCGTGAAGCTCGTGACCATGATGAGAAGGCCCGGCGCGACCGAAAGCACGGTTAGAATCGCGACGAGCTCGATGATGCGACCGCTCGCCGTCGCGCCGCCGGCGGGGACAAGAGAGTTCAGGTCGACGTTCTGAGCCGCTGCCGGATAGCTGACCGCCAGGAGCGCGACGCCTATGCAGATTGCCCGTCTCATTGCACCACCAAGGTTCGGATGACGAACGCGCGCACTTTGCCGCCGCTACGGGTCGCCGCCCGCTCGTTGAGGTCCTGGCGGATGTTCTCGAGCCCGATCGGCCCCTCAAGCTGATGCAATGAGACGGTTCTGAGATAGGCGAGGACGTCGTCTCCGATCTCGCCGGCCACGGCTTCGGGATGCGGCAGGGTCTTCGGGTCGAAGATGATCGACCCCTCGAGCCGAACCCAGGTGTCCTGGGGCGCGCCGAGGTTGGTGATGATCGGCGGCAAGTCGACGATCGTCGACGGTTGAGCGGGCGGCTCGCTGGCAGACGATTGGGCCAACTTGTCCGCGACCGGCGAGGCAGCGGGGCGCAACGCCTCGAAGGCGGCGCCGGCGCTGGCAGCGAGGCAGACGACGATCGCCCATTCGATCAAGGATCCCCTGCGCGACTCCCTCACAGCGACGCCTTGGGGCAACGCGGAATCGGACATCAGCGCTCCCGCTAGAATGGCCTGACGGCGTCGTAGACCTGTTGTCCCCACGCCGGCTGCTGAAAGTCGGTCTGACGCCCGCGGCCACCATAGGAGATGCGAGCCTCGGCGATCCGGTCATAGGCGACGGTGTTGTTGTTCGAGATGTCGAGCGGGTTTACGATCCCCGCCACGGTCAGCTGGCGCATCTCGTAATTGACGCGCACTTCCTGCGATCCCGATATGACGAGATTGCCATTGGGAAGGACGCGGGTGACGACCGCCGCCACCGACACCTGAATCTGCTCGGACCGGTCGATGTTTCCCGTACCCTGAGTTGAGGCTGAGGACGTAAGGTCGCCTTGAAGTTTGGCGGGCTGGTTGGACGACGCCGATGACGAGCCATTGTTGTAGCCAAAGTCGACCACCCCGCTGTCGCTGGTTGTCTGCGAGCGGCCCGAGGCGTTGCCAAGCGTCGCCTTGTCGTTGATCGAAATCAGCACGCGCACGATGTCGCCGACGTTGGCGATGCGCGGTTGGCTGTAAAGGGACGGCGGTGTCCCATTTCCGGAAGGTGGCGGCATGGGAAGCACTTTCGCGCTTTGGATGCTCGCCGTCTCGTCGGTGACGAGCCCAGAACCGACCGGCGAAAAGAAAGGTTCGCGCATGAATTCATTGGCGCTCGCCCAGCAGCCGCTCATGGACGTTGCGATCGCTAGCAAAAGGGGCGGCAGAAAGAGCCGCATCAGGATTTTTTCTCTCCGCTCGCCGTGCCCGCGAGAACAACCGCGAGCTTGCTCGCCCGGTCCGCTTCCATCTCATTGAGAATGGCGCCCGCCGCGCCGGGCTTGAGTTTGCCCAGGATCGCCGCCGCCATTTGATCGTCCATCGCGGCGATCTGAGTCGCGGCGGTCTCGGGCTGCATCTTGGCGTAGATGGCGACAAGGTCGTCGCTCGCGGCCTTGAGACTTGTGTCTCTCTTGGCGACCCATTCTTTCACCGACGCTTCCGCTTTTTCGAGATCGGCTAGCCGTTGCTTGACCTGCGCGTCGAGCTCGCTGAGCTGTCTCGTCTGCCAAGCGATGCGCGCCTCGGCGATCGACGGCGCGGCGTTGGCGCAGAAGCGGCTGGCGTCGGCATCCGGCGGTTTGTCGACGGCGACTTTCTCTGGCGTTTTGTTCGCAGCAGCTTTTGGCTTTTCCTTAACGAGCGCCCGCCCGTCCTGAGCGAACGCCGGACAGACGAGAAGAACGGCAGCGACGCTAAACGCCGTGCGCGCGCGACACGATCGAGCCGGCAGGCGTTGCGAAGGAGCAGCAGATGGCATTTGTCAGCCTCGAGGATCGGCGCCATGCTCGACCGCGCGGCTTGCGCGGGGCTGACTCGGGTTGACTTGGGCAAACCGCCGCGACGGCGAGAACCAATCACTGAATAACGAGATCGGCCTGCAGCGCGCCCGCGGTTTTGATCGCCTGAAGGATCGCGATGATCCCCGGCGGCTTGACGCCGATCCGGTTCAGGCCGCTGACCAGCGCCCTGAGGCTCGATCCGCCGACAATGGCGATGGGTCCGCCGCCCTGTTCAACATCGATCCTCGTATTAGGCGTGACGACCGTTCGGCCGTTCGAGAACGGGGCCGGCTGCGAGACGCGAGGCCGCTCGGCGACCCGGACCGTCAGCGTTCCGTAGGTGACCGCGACGGTCGAAATCTGCACGTCCTGGCCAACGACAACAGTGCCGGTCCGTGCGTCGAGAACGACGCGCGCGGCCATATCCGGGTCGACCTGGAGCTCCCCGATTTCAGCCATGAACCGAGCGAAGGAAATCCTGCGGGGGCGAAACAATTCGACTCTCCGGCTGTCGACCTCAAAGGCGGCGCTCGCGCGGAATCGCTCGCGCGAATAGGCGTTGATCGCATCGACGATCCTGACTGCCGTTGTGTAATCGGGGTTCTTCAATTCGAGGATCGAGCGCAATTCTTCGCCGAAGCCGGGCAGCTCTTGCTCGACGATGGCGCCATTCGGGATTCGGCCCGCGGTCGGCACGCCCTGTGACAGCGTCTCGCCCTGGCCGACGGCGTCAAAACCGGTCACCGAGACCGCGCCCTGAGCGCTCGCATAGACCGTTCCATCCGCCGCCTGAAGCTGGGTGAGCAGCAGCGTTCCGCCCATCAAGGAGGGCGCATCGCCGAGGGCGGAGACGGTGACGTCGAGCCGCGTGGCCGTCTCCACTCCCGCCGAAAGGTCCGCGGTGACGATGACCGACGCGACATTGCGGTTGCGGAGCGAGGCGCCGTGTACGTCAAGACCCAGATGCGTGAGCATCGCCTGGACGGACTGCTCGGTGAAAGGCGCATTGCGCAGGGTGTCGCCGGACCCCTGCAGACCGACCACAAGGCCATAGCCGACGAGTTGACTGTCACGCGCGCTGCGTAGGACCGAAATATCCTTGATCCGGGCCGCGACGGCGGGCGCGGCGACGAGACAAAGTGCGAGCGCCAGAATCAGTCGCCGCATTATCCCCCGCTCACTTGGACTGATCCGTCAGGCTGGACCGCGCCGGATACGGTGACACCGCTGTCATCGTTGCGAACCCTGACGATGTCCCCGATCGAGCCGTCTTGCAGCGCCGAGCCCGTGGTCATGATGACGAGATCGCCCTCGGAAAAGACGAGCTTGACCTCGGCCCCGTTGGAAACGAGCTTGCGATTGGAGACGCCCGAGAATGGAATCGCATGCCCCGGAAGCAGCGTGAGCCGGGCGGCCTTGCCGACAATGAGCGAGCGCGAATCGACGAACGGCCCTGATCCGTCTCGTGCAACGTTGGGAACGTCGACGAGCATCTGGTCCAGGATTATGTCGCCGGGATAGATGACCGCCTTCGGGGTCGGAACGAGGGTTTCCTGCGCCGGGGAGGGGGTGGCGCAAGCCGCCGCGAACACCATGATCGCGGCCTTGAGAGCCGCTCGGGCTTGCATCACGATCATGGCGGAGTCTCCGGGGTTCTGGCCTAGCCGCGCATGTTGGAGATCGTGCCGGACATCTGGTCTGCGGCCTGGATCACCTTGGAGTTCATTTCATAGGCGCGCTGAGCCGAAATAAGGTTGGTGATCTCGGTGACGGGATCGACGTTGGATGCCTCGACGTAGCCCTGCTGGATGATCCCAAACGAAGTGTCGCCGGGAACGCCGACCGTCGGCTGGCCGGACGCAGCCGTCTGCTGGAAGTAGTTGCCGCCAAGCGCGAACAGGCCGGCTTCGTTGACGAAGCTCGCGATCGTCAATTGGCCGAGCGACTGCGGCGTGGTCTGGCCTGGAACCGTCGCGGTTACGAGACCGGTCTGGCTGACGGTGACGGCTGTCGCCGTCTGGGGAACGAGGATCGATGGGCTCACGTTATAGCCGTCCATGGTGACCAGCTGGCCATTCGCGTTGGTGTTGAACGCCCCGTCGCGGGTATAGACCGTGTCGCCATTCGGCGTCGTGACCTGGAACCAGCCCCGCCCTTGAATCGCCAGATCGAGCTGGTTGCCAGTATTGGTCAGGGCGCCCTGAATGTTGATGCTGCGAATTGCGGCCGTGCGAACGCCGAGGCCGATCTGAGCGCCTTCGGGAACGGTGGCGTCGCGGCCGCGATTCGAAACGCCCATCAGCCGTTCTGTCTGATAGATGAGATCGGTGAATTCCGCCCGCGAGCGTTTGAAGCCGGTCGTGTTGATGTTGGCGACGTTGTTCGCGATCACCTCGAGATTTTGCTCCTGGGCGCTCATGCCCGTCGCCGCGATCGCCAACGCTCTCATCTCAACATCCTTCGCTTCCGCTTAAGTCCGCGCATCAAGATCGCCACTCGATCAGATCGCCATTCGCGCGACCTCTTGATAAGCGGAGACCGCCTTGTCGCGGATCGCGAGAACGCTCTGGAGCGAACGTTGCGCCGCCATCACCGAGTCCACGACCTTCATCGGCGAGACCGCGCCCTCGACGCCTTGGATGGCCACGGCTTCCCCGGCCTGCAACGTGTCGACGGCGGAGCCGACCACCTGCGCGAGCGCTTGGTCGAAACTCGGTCCCTGGGTCGGCGCCGCGGCGGCCGTTGGGGATCGAACACCGGCGCTCACGCTCGCCGAGCCAATCCCAGAAACGCTCTCGATCATCGTTTACCCCTCGCGACGTCGACGCTCACGCGTCCTTCATCAGGCTGATGGTGGTGCTCAGCATCTCAGCCGACTGCTTGGCGACTTGGAGATTGGCCTCGTAGCTGCGGTTCGCTTCCCGCATATCCGCCAGTTCCGTCAGCACATCGACGTTCGGCATCTTCACCATGCCGCCTTCGTCCGCCGCGGGATTGCCGGGGTCACGCTCAAGCTTGAAGGGCGACGAGTCGACGCCGATCGATTTGACTGCGACGACATTGGCGCCGAGCGTCCGGTCCATCTCGCTTTCGAACGAGACGGTCTGACGAGCGTAAGGCTCGGAGCCCGGCGCAGAGCCGGTCGACTGAGCGTTGGCGATATTCTGCGAGACGATGCGAAGCCGCGTCGACTGGGCCTGAAGCCCGGATGCGGCGATGCGGAGCGCGGTCTGCAACGAATCCTGCATGATCGTTCACTTAAGCGCCGAGAGAAGGAGCTGATGAAAGGCCCGTTGGATGTTGGAACCCATCGTGTAGTCGCGATTGACGTCGCCGAGATTGATCATCTGCTGTTCGAGATTGACCGTGTTGCCGGACAAGGTCTGTTCCGCCGGGTCGACTTCGACCTCACGCAACGCGCCCGTTTCCGATTGAGGCAGCGATAGGTGCGCAGGATTGGTCGTCGCCAATTCGATCGGTGAAGAGTCGAGAACGGCGGAGAACGGCTGAATGTCGACCGCGTGATAGCCAGGCGTATTCGCGTTGGCGACATTGGCGGCGATCGCCGTTTGGCGCGCGGACAACCATTGCGCCTTCTGGGAGCCGATTTCGAAGAGATAAACCGATGACAATTGCGCGCCATTCCTGGACAGGGATCGGATGAACCCTGCGCGTCCGGGCTTGCACGGGGCTTGCCCGGAGAACGGGCCAAGCCGCAGCACCTACAGCCGCGCGGCTTCGAAGGCCTCGAAGAGCCGCTCCGCCCTGGCGAAATCGTCGAGCCCTTGCTGCTCGAAAAGAATGTCCTGGATTTCGACGCCCGCGCGGCGCTGGCCGATCGTGAGCCGGAAGAAGGCGCAGACGGCGGCGTGGCGGAACTCCATGTCGATCTCGACCGTCGGCGTCGCGTCCCAGGGCGCCTTGAAGCTCGCCGACAGCGCGTAGCGCAACGTCCCGCTCTTGAAGAAAAGTTCGGTCGACGAATTGACGAGGTCGGCGAGATTCGCCGCGTGATCGTTTTGGATCATCGACATCAGTTCCGCCGCGTCGGTCAGTCTGAGCTCGCTCGCGAAGCCCACCAGCGCATCGGCGATGATCTGCTCTCGCACAAGCGGGCGGCGCTGTCGCGGACTTCGTCCGGGCGCGCTCATGATCTTCGTTGGGCCCATTGACCCTTCCTTTGCTGGATCAGGTGGACGATCTCGGCGACGGCTCGATAAAATTCCGCCGGAATTGGTCGATCGACATCGACGGCGGCATAGAGCGAGCGTGCGAGCGGCTTGTCCTCGACCACCGGGATGGCGTGATCCTCGGCGATCGAGCGGATCTTCAGCGCTATGAAGTCGGCGCCTTTGGCGACGACCATGGGCGCGCCGCCCTCGGCGCGGACGTATCGTAGCGCAACCGCGTAATGGGTCGGGTTGACCACGACCATCGTGGCGCGCGGCACTGCGGAAAGCATGCGCTTGCGCGAGCGATCGAGACGGAGCGAGCGCAACCGCGCTTTGATCATCCGGTCGCCCTCGGCCTGGCGAAGCTCCTCCTTGACTTCCTGTTTGCTCATTCGATGGTCGCGCCGCCACAAGATGCGCGACCAGGCCAGATCGGCAGCGGCGACCGTCAGCGTGGCGACGAGCACCGCGGCGATCGTTTTGACAAACAGGTCGAGGACGCGCTGCGGCAGCATGCCCGGGTCGACGTCCATCGCTGTGAGCAGGACGACCTTCTGGCCGATCAGCATCATGATCGCCACTGCGATCACCGCGGCGAGCTTGATCAGGCTCTTCAAGAATTCCGTCCAGCCGCGAGCGCCAAACACGCGGCTGAGGCCCTTGCGCAACGAGATGCGCGAGGCGTCGGGCAAGATTCTATCGGGCACGATGCGAGGCGTGCTCTGCGCGAGGGAAGCAAGAACGCCGGCGACGGTGAGAAGAATTATCGTCGGCAAAAGGAAATGCGTGGCGGCGTCGACGAGCGGGCCGGCGAGGGCAAGGACATCTTCCCCGCGCTCGATCCGCCAGCCGGCGGGGTCGTCGATGAGGCCGATGAGCGCGCTGAGCAGGGCTTCGGCGCGAGCGGGAATGACGAATATGAGCACGACGAGGGCCGCGGACAACGAGGCGAACAGCGGCGCCTCCCGCGAAAAAGCGACTTCGCCACGTTCGACCGCATCATGGAGCCGCTTCTCTGTCGGCTCCTCGGTCTTGTCTTCAGGGTCGACGTCGCCGCTCATCGCTCACCCGCGGCCCGACCGGCGGTTTTCGCAGGGCCGCAAACTTAAGCCGTCTCGGCTGGCGGGCCGCCAAGCTCGATCTCATTGCGGCTCGCCATGCCGAGCACGATGTCGGCGATGGCCTTGCGCGCCTTGGCGATGTCCCGGGGCGGCGCGTTCGCGCCGGAATTGAGCTCGCCTTCGACCAGACGACGCCCGCGCGACGGCATCGACGAGAGCACCGTGTCGCGGAAGTCCGCCTCCGTCCCCCTGAGCGCCATGACGACAATGTCGATCGAGGCGCGGTCGAACAGCAAAGCTCGAGCGCGCTCGGACAGCCGCGGCAAATCCCTGAACGAAAAGAGCATCGTTTTCACAATCGCCGCGTCTTTCGGGCTGGCCTGCTCGAGCGCCCGCATCGCGTCCTCCGCCTCCGGCGGATCGAGGCCGTTGATAATGCCGGCGAGACGCGACCGTCCCTCGACGGTGGCCGCCTTTGGCGCTTGTTTCAACGCGCTCCCCACCGCCTCTTCAATGAGCCGGGCGGCCAGCGGCGTGACGGCCAGCGGCGCGACCAGGCCGCAGAGCGCGGCGTTGCGCCGATCGCGCGGCAGCGCCGCAATCGCCTTTGTCGCGACTGCGGAATCGAGCTTGGAGAGGATATAGGTCGCGGTCGTCGTGCGTTCCGCCATCAGCAATGCGAGGATCGCGGCTTCAGGCGCTTGCGCCAACACCCGCCATATATCGACATCATGGCTTTCCCCGGATTCAGCGCCCAGAATGTCGGCGATCTGCTCGGGCGGGAGGCTATCGGCGAGCAGGCTCTTGACTTGGCCGGCGTCGCTGAACAGATCGGCGCCGGCGGAGAAATCGGTTGCGAATTCGTCGACCAGCCGATCCAGAGTCGTCGCCGGGATGGCGCCAAGCCCGGCCGCGGCCCGCGCCACGGCTTGCAAGTCCGGCTGATCGAATTGCTTGAGCAGCCGGGCGGCTGGCGGCTTGCCCATCATCAAGAGCAAGGCCGCGGCTTTTTCCGGCCCGGTGAGTGTTCTCTCGCCGCTGACCGCCGCCTCAAGCATGGCCGGTCTCCTGCGGAGCCTTCGTCGGCTGTTTAAGCGCTCCGCCGGCAACGACCTCGAGCAGCGACACGCCGAATCGCTGGGTGGCGTCATCGACGACGACAATCTCGCCGCGCGCGATCACCGTCCCGTTCACGACCACGTCGACGGGATCGCCGACCCGCTGATCAAGCGAGACGATGGCGCCGCGCGCGAGCTTCATGAGCCCGGAGACCGGCAGCGAGGTCGAGCCGAGCACGACTTGCACCGTGACCGGGATCGACAGGATCGCGCCAAGATTAGGCGCGCCGGCGATAGGCTCCGGCTTCGCTTCGTCGACGGCGATGGGCGGCTCGGAAGTGATGGCGGCTGCGTCCATGAAAGGTCTTGCTCGAGCGTGTCGGGGGCGGCGGCGATGTGGGAAGTCGTCTGGGCCTTACGGCTTGGCTGTTTCGTGTCTTTGTGCGATCGGGCTCTCGACTTCGAGACGGTAGCGTCCGTCCGCTTGGCCGAGCTTGCAGGTGAACATTCCGCGGCCGGAACATTCGAGGCGAATGGCGCTAAAATCGTTGCATTGCAGGGGCAAAAGCCCGCCAATCTGGAAGTTGGCGACGTCGCCTAGACTCATCGGAACCTCCTCCAGGATCGCGGTTACTGGCAGCTGCGTCTGCTGAACGCCGGCCTCCATGAGCCGGGACCATCGCCGATCCGCAGGCAGCGCCTCGATCTCCGGATCGTTCGCCAGTTCGGCGCGGAAGGTCAGGAGAAACGCCTGCGGCAACAGGAGAAGACCCTCGCAGGCGCCCCCGTTCAGCCCAAGCGTAAACCGCGCGGCCGCGGCCTCGCCATCCCGACGCCCAAGCGCGAACGAATCCTTGATCGTTGTCAGCCGCTCGAAGCCCAGCGCGACGCGCGCGACGGAAGCGAAGGCTGCCTCGAGCGCCTCGCCCAATGTGCGCGCGAAGGCTTCGACAAGCGAAGCCTCGATCGCCGTGCGAGGCTTTTGGGCGTCGCTTCCGGGCTTGTCGGGACTATCGGCGCCGACCGCTTCGCCAAAAATCGAGGAGACAATCAGGCTGTCGATGCGCTCATCGAGCGCGATCATGAATTGCGCTTCGGGTTCGGCGCTCGCATAGATCGCAGCGGTCAGGCCGGAGCACTCGCCAATCGCCTCGAACAGCGTGGTTGCGCGAATCTCCTCGATTGCGGCGCCGGACGGGCGCGCGATGAGCGAAGCGAGGCGCGCTGGCGCCTCCGCGATGAAGCGATTGAGCGCGAACCTGAGCCCCGGCATCCGATCGATCGCGAGGCCCGGATGCTCGAGCATCGCGCCCTGCAACCTGCGGGCGCCGTGATCGAACTCCGGCATTCCCTCTTCAACGCTCATGCAGCCTCCCGGATCGCGGGCTCGGCGCCGCTCGCGCCTCCGGATGTCGTCTCGTTCTCGACGACGTCGATCGTCGGCCGCTCCTTGGAGGGGATTGTCTTGCGGCCGAACTCGACCGCTACCTGCGGCATCGCTCCGTTCATGAAGGCGAGCAGGCTTTGCTTCACCAGCGTGAACAGCCTGAGCTGCTTTTGCCGCACCGTTTTTACTTTCTGAGCGATCGGCGTCAGGATCGCATAGGACAGAAAGATGCCGGCGAACGTGCCGACCAGCGCCGCGCCAATGAGTCCGCCGAGGATCTCAGGGGATTGATCGAGCGCGCCCATGGCGTGGATGATGCCGAGCACCGCGGCCACGATGCCGAGCGCGGGCAGTCCGTCAGCGACTGCCTGAAAGGCGTGCACCGGCTTATATCGGTCGTGCGCCAGGGTCTCGATTTCTTCATCCATCAGCGCCTCGATTTCATGCGTTCGCGCGTTGCCGATGATGATGAGGCGGCCGTAGTCGCAGATGAATGTCACCAGGTCCTTGTTCGCGAGCAGCTTAGGAAAGTTTTTGAAGATCTCGGATTCCTGCGGGTTGTCGAAATGCGTTTCGACCTCGCTCCGGGACTTGGCCCTGAGCTCCCGCATCAGCGCGTGCAGGGCCGAGAGCACGTCCAGGAAATCGCGAGGCTTCGGGGCCTTGTCGAGCACGGCCTCGACGAACGCCTTGCCGCAGTCCTTGATCGTCGACATGGCGTTGGCGACGATGAAAATGCCAAGCGACGATCCGGCGATGATGACGAATTCGAAAGGCTGAAACAGCACCTCGAGATGCCCGCCAAGCGCCGCGTAGCCGCCGAGGATGCAGCCGACGGTGATCACGAGGCCAATGGCGAAATTCAAGATTCGCTCCGCTGCGAGGACACGCAAGGTTTGCGGCTCGAGACTTACGCCAAGCTGTCAGCCGTGGAGTCAGCCACGGACAAGCCGACGGAACGATCGTTCCCGCGAAAGGCCGGCGTGGCTTCTGGGTCTCGTCGGAACGGCGTGATGCAAAACGGACTTTACGTCTCCCTCTCGGCTCAGGTGGCGCTCGAGCGGCGGCTCGAAACCATCGCCGACAACGTCGCCAACATGAACACCGTTGGCTACCGGGCCACTGGCGTGTCCTTCGAGACGGAAGTGGCCAAGGCCGGCGATGCGCGGCTTGGCTATGCCTCGAGCGGCTCGGATTTTATCTCGCGCCGTCTCGGCGGGCTCACGAAGACCGACAATTCGCTGGATTTCGCCGTGCAGGGCGACGGCTGGTTTGGAATCCAGACGCCCCAAGGACTGGCTTATACGCGCGACGGCCGGGTCCAGATCGACGAGTCCGGAACCTTGCGCACCATGAGCGGCGACCCGCTTCTTGACGCCGGCGGCGCCCCCATGCTCGTCGACAGCGCGGCTGGACCCCTGACCGTCTCCGCCGACGGAATGATCACGCAGAACGGACGACAGGTCGGCGCGATCGGCCTGTTCACGATCGACCCGACCGCCAACTTGAAACGGGCGGAGAACTCGAGCGTCGTGCCCGACAAACCGGCGACGCCGGTTCTCGATTTCACCCGCGACGGGGTCGTTCAGGGCGCGGTCGAAGGCTCGAACGTCGATCCGGTGCGCGAGATGACCCGGTTGATCGAGGTGACGCGGGCCTTCGACGGGGTCGCGGCCGAGACCTCGCAGTCCGAGACATCGCTTCAAGACGCGATCAAGGCTCTCGGGGCATCGGCATGACCGACGCTCGCCCGAAGGATCTCTCGCCGCTCGAGCGCCTCGAACAGCGGGTCGTGCAGGGATTGCGGACGTTGCCAATGACGCAGGTGAGCGGCGCCGTCGTTGAAGTCTCGATGTCGCACTACCGCGTCGCCGGCCTGTCGCGCTTCCTCAAATTGGGCGAGAGCGTCGGCGTCGATGTCGGGGGTCGCGTTGAGATTGGCGAAGTGGTCAGGATCGACGATTCCTCGGCCACGCTGAAGCCATTCGACACGCGCAGCGACGTGACCATCGGCGCGCGCGCCTTTCGGGCCGAGACCCTGTCGCTGTGGCCGCATCGATCCTGGAAGGGACGCGTCGTCGACGCGCTCGGCCGGCCGATCGACGACGCGGGCGAGCTCTTGAGCGGAGAGAGGCCCGCGCCGCTCGACGCTTCGCCGCCGCCACCGCTTAAGCGGGCGCGCGTTCATGCGCCGCTGCGCACCGGCGTGCGCGTCGTCGACTTGTTCACGCCGTTATGCGTCGGACAGAGAGTGGGCATATTCGCCGGCTCGGGCGTCGGCAAGTCGTCGCTCCTCGCGATGCTCGCCCGGGCGACCCCGATCGACACGGTCGTCATTGCGCTCGTGGGCGAGCGGGGCCGCGAAGTGCGGGAGTTTCTTCAGGACACACTGGGGGAGAATCGCAGCGCCGCGGTCGCCGTCGTCTCGACCGGCGACGAAAGCCCGATGATGCGCAGGCTCGCTCCGAAAACGGCGATGGCGATCGCCGAATACTTCCGCGACTTGGGCGAGTCGGTGCTGCTGATCGTCGATTCGGTCACCCGTTTCGCCCATGCCGCGCGCGACGTCGCGCTTGCGGCGGGAGAGCCGGCCGTCGCCCGCGGCTATGCGCCAAGCGTCTTCAGCGATCTGCCGCGGCTGCTCGAGCGCGCCGGGCCGGGCGTCGAAGGATCAGGCTCGATCACCGGAATCTTCTCCGTCCTGGTCGACGGGGACGATCACAACGATCCGGTCGCCGACGCGATTCGCGGGACGCTTGACGGGCACATCGTGCTGGATCGCGCGATTGCTGACGAAGGCCGATATCCGGCCGTCAACATTCTCTCGTCGGTGTCGCGGATGACGAACCCGTCGTGGAGGCCGGAACAGCGCAAGGTGGTTCAGAGCCTGCGCGCGATGATCGCGCGATACGAGGAGACCCGCGAGCTGCGCCTGATGGGCGGCTACACCGCCGGCGCCGACTCGGTCCTCGACAAGGCGATCAAATCAGCCCCGCGCATTTATGAGGCGATGAACCAGACGATGGACGCGGCCCGGTGCGACGATCCGTTCATCGATCTCGCCGCGGCGCTCCGCAACGAATCGAAAACCGTCGAGGCTTGAGGAAGCAATGGCGCCTGCCCACGAAACTGTGATCCGCGCGGTCGGGATGGCGCTCGCCAGCACTTCCGCCGCGTTCGCCATCTATATGCTGGCCTATGGCGCGGGGAAGACGCGCATCAATGGCATGGAGCATCTGGCGATCTTCGCCCAGCCGCGCGGGCCGGGAGGCGCCGTTCGAGGCCCGACGCCGCCGTCGGCGGACGGCGCTCCAGCCGTCGATCTCGCCGCCACAGGCTCGCTCGCGGCTTCCGCCGGCAAAGCCGCGCTGGGCGCGCGGCCGATCGAGATCGTCGGCGCCGAAGCCGATCGCGTCTGGCTGAAAATCGACGGCGCGATCCGCACCGCCGCGCCCGGCGAGACCGTGGCGGGCCTAGGCCGCATCGGGTCGATCGTCGCGCGCAACGGCGGCTGGGTCCTGCTCGACGACAAAGGCGCTGAGCTTCTTTCTGTCGCGAAGGACGCGAACGGCACCTCGCTCTTCAGCCGCAGGCGAATTTTCGAATAAGCTTCCCGTAGCCGCGCAGCGGCAATTGGGGACGCCTTCACGTCGCGTGGATGCGGCCGCCTAGTGACATTTCCCGAAATTTCTTGCAGAAGCCCGGCCAAGGGCTGGTTCATAGTCGTGCGCCTCTACGGACCGCTTGAGCCATTGTTCAACCAGACGTGGAAGCCGGGCGAAATCGAACCGATCTAGAGCTGCCGCGCCTAAAAAATCGGCGATGTGGGGCAGACCGCCGCGGACCCGCGACGGTTGCAAATGGGCTGGAAGGAAACAATCGAATGAAAATGATCACATATGCAATGCTGGCGCTTGGTCTGATGGCGGCTCTGCCGGTTGAAGCCAATGCCGTCGTCTGCGCGCGAGGTCCTTATCGGGCTGGGTGCGCGGGTCCGAACGGCGCGGTCGGCGTGCATCGGGGCTACGGTTATGGTTACCACGGCGCAGCAGTGGTTCGGCGCCCCTACGGCTATCGTGGCGGGGTCCGCGTCTACCGCTAAGGCACAAAAGCGGATCTGCGATCGCGTCGGCGGAAGAGCGTCAAGCCTTCTTTCGCCGGCGCGTTTTGATGAGCTGGGGAGGAGACAGAAAAAATGAGAAACAGCCGCCTGATCGCCCTCGTCGCCTCCGCGACGATCGCATGCATGAGCTTCGGTGCGCTGGCGTGCACCCGTTTCATTTATGAAACGGGCACGAACAGCTACATCGTCGGCCGCTCCATGGACTGGGCGGTAGATCCGGCGACCGACCTCTGGTCCTTTCCGAAAGGCCTCAAGCGCGACGGCGGCGTCGGTCCCGGCTCAGTCGAATGGACCTCGAAACATGGCTCGGTGATTTCTTCGTTCTACAATATCGCCACTGTCGACGGGATGAACGATGCGGGTCTCGTCGCCAATGCGCTCTACCTCGTCGAAAGCGACTACGGCGACGCGAAGGCTTCCGGCAAGCCGCTGATCTCTGTCGGCGCCTGGACCCAGTACGCGCTCGACAATTACAGCACGGTGGCGGAAGCGGTCGACGCGCTCAGCAAGGACCCGTTCGCCGTCGTCGCGCCGGATTTGCCCGGCGGAAAAAAGGCGGGCGGTCACCTTGCGCTCGCTGACGCTTCGGGTGACAGCGCGATCTTCGAATATATCGGCGGCAAGCTCGTCATCCATCACGACCGCAAATATACGGTGATGACCAACTCGCCGACCTTCGACCAGCAGCTCGCGATCAACACCTACTGGAAGGGCGTCAACGGCCTCAGTTTTCAACCGGGAACAATCGGCTCCGCCGATCGCTTCGTCCGCATGAGCTGGAGCCTCAACGCGGCGCCAAAGGAGAAGGACCCGAGGCTCGCGGTCGCGACCGCCTTTTCGCTGATCCGCTCGATCTCGGTTCCGCTCGGCCTTGCCGACCCGGACAAGCCGAACATCGCCGCGACAATCTGGCGGACGGTGTCCGACACCGGCGCCGGGCGCTACTTTTTCGAGTCCTCTTATAGCCCGTCGATCTTCTGGGTCGACGTGGCGAAGCTGAAACTCGCGGAGGGGTCCGCGCCTGCGCGGCTCGACCTGAGTGGCCGCCCCATTCTCTCGGGCGAGGTTTCCGACAAGTTCGCCCCGGCGGAGCCCTTCAAGTTCCTGTCGCACTAGGGCCGTTGCATGGTTGCGGTCGGACGGTTTGAGCGCGGAGAGCGCCGTGGTCGTGACTGATATCGATCACCTTGGCTTGGTGATTTCCCATGCGACCGCGCCGGCGTTCATGCTGGGCGCTGTAGCCGCGTTCCTCTCCATTCTCATTCAACGGATGGAGCGCATCAGCGACCGTATCCGCGCTTTGCGCGCGGACGATTCAAGCGGGGCTGATTCTAAGAAAGCGCTGTTGCAGACGCTCGACCGCCGAGTGATGCTGCTGGGCCGGGCGATCTACTTCGGCGTGCTGAGCGCGCTGGTGACGTCGGCGCTGTTGATTGCGGCTTTCGCCTCGGCGTTGCTCGGAGTGGGCCACGGCGCCATCGTCGCCATCATGTTCGTCTTGGCCCTGGGACTGCTCATGACGTGCCTCGTTAATTTGGCGCTGGAAATCCGCATCCAGCTCGCCACGATCGGGCTCGACTGACGGAGCGCCTTCTGGAGTCCTTCTCTTAATTGACGGTGACGTTTAAAATCATCTTAGACCGCGAGCCCATGGGGAAAGTCACCGTATCGACTCCTTTGAATCCGGCGGGGGAAACATACCAAACCTCATTGGTCGGCTCATTCGCGTTACCGCAGTTGTTCTGGGGGACGAACTTGACGGTGACCGTCCCGCGTTCGCCATAGCTTCCGGTGTTTCCGATGGGACTATGGAACTTGCAATCATAGAACTCCCATATCCGCGATAGTTGGCCAGATCTGGCGTGGGGGTTGTGCACAATGTCGGATGCAGATGCCGGCATGGCCGAAATCGTGCAAAAGGCCATCGCGCTCAATGACGCTCCGAAGATCAATTTTCTGAGATTAGCGCGCATATTCCACCTCAATGATTTCGGTTTAAACGGTCTCGCCGCGCGCCTTGGCCGTCGAAAGCAAGGCCAGCGACGAAAGTCCCAGGAGTATCATTACCCAGGTAGTGGGCTCCGGAATGGCGCTGGACCCGGGCACTGGTGGATCGGAGATTAACGTTCCATCGGCCAGGATCGGGCCATCGACAGGAAGGTTGGTGTCGAGGAAGGAAAAATCGAGGCTGTAAGCACCGTCCTCCGGAACTTCGAGCAACTCCGCGGGAAAGTCAAAGACGGGCTCATTGGCGGGGACAAAATTTCCAGCGCCGGGCCAATCGGCCGCAATGGTCGCTAAGTCCGATATGACTGTCACGTTCACAGGAAGAGAGCCTACGACGAGAGCAGCTGGGTCAATTATTGGTATGAATACATCGCCGGCGCCGGTAAGATCGTTATATTGATAGTTGTATAGGTCCGCCACACCAACTGGTTTTATCATAACCTTCGGCGCCGGCACGGGAACTTTAGGGACCGTGAGTGTAAAGGTAACGGGCCCAGACAGCGTCGAGCCCGGAGTCGCCCCGACCAAGGCGCCACTGCAGGAGGCGACCCCCGTGCAGGTCGCGTCAGGAGAAACGAAAGTATACGTAAAGGACGAGAACTGGTACGGCGGAGCCCCGGGACCATTAATGTCGACATAGGTGGTGGGAGGCAGCCCGTTATTGAAGTTGAGAGTAAACCCGTAGGTCGTATTCGAGAAATTCAATTCATAGAAACCAGAGGTAGGAGTAGTTTCAGTACCCTGGAACGGCGACGGCCCGGTGACCTTAAAGTCGTAATTCCCGCCGCCTCCGAACGCGAAGTTGCCCGTTATATTACATGTACTGTTTCCGCCAGCGGCTGGCGAGCATGTGCCCAAGGTGGCGCTTACTTGACCATCGCCACTGCCGTTCACGCCTTCGCCCAGCCAAGTTACCGATTGATTGCTGATATCCAAGGGTACGATCACATTGCTTGCGCCTGCGGGCGCCGCAGAGGCTAGAATTCCGAGCGCGGCGACCGCCCCGGCGACTTTGCATTGCATTCGCACGTTGAGCGCAGAAGGTTGTTTCATCGTATCGCCCCTCTTTGCGCCGCCTTGGTCAACACCAGACAGCTCGGTGCAACAACGCGTGAAATTTCCTCGCTCGTCATGGCCCATATGAGCTATGCCGCCGATATTTTTTTGTTCGTTTCGGGTTATGCGCCTACGGGCCGCGGCCTACCGAGCCGGGCAATGAGAGCGATGAACTGACCTTGAGAATGCGTGTCAGTCTTGAGGTAAATGTTTTTGAGCTGGTTGCGGGCGGTCCAGTGGGAGACGCCGAGGCTTTCGGCCGCGGCGTCTAACGATTCCTCGCGCAAGAGGCGGTCGGCCAGCCGCGCCTCCGCAGCGGTGAGGCCGAAGACTCGCATCAGGTCGGCGTCCAAGAGAGCCGGCCGCGCGTCGAGATCGGCGAAGACAACGAAACCGTGAACGAGCATAAAGCCCTCACGGACCGCATTCGAGAGCCGGGAGGGATAGGCGACGATCGGGCGACCGCTTTGTCGCGGTAGGACAACCGGCGGCCGAAGCGACTCGGCGCTGCGCCGCCAGATCAGGTCGTGCAAAGCACGGTCGAGAGCAGCAGTCGCGTCGCGACTCCAGGAGACGATGCGGCGGCGAACGATCTGCAGATCGGGTCCGAGCAAATGCTCGGCGCAGCGATTGAGCCGCACCACGTCGCCCAGGCGGTCGATCATTGCGACCGCCGAATGGCTCGACTCGAACGCGTCGAGCGCCGCCTCCATCCGTGCGAAGCCGAAGGCGCGGGCGAGCTCTGCAGCGCAGGTAAGGCGGCGGGACAGCGCGGCGAGGCTGTCGAGTTCTTGCGGAGAGAATGGTCCTTGCGCAGGGCTGCGCTGGAGCGACAAACCCCAGACGTCTCTGTTTCCGCCGACTTTGACAGCGGCGAACCATTCCAGCCCTTGGGGGCGAAGAAGCTCCTGATAGAAGGGACTGCGCGCCATGGCCTCGGGCGTCGTGAAATCAAATTCGCACGAGACGCCGCGGTGCATGAACACGGGAAGGGATCGATACCGCTCGTCTTTGTGCGCCCACTCCCCCCGGACATATGCGCCCATAGTGGGCAGCATCGACTGGCTGGTGGGCACGCTGGGCGTTCGACCACGAACAGGAAGAAGGACCGCCCCGAAACTCCCCGTCGCCTTGGCGGCGGCGTCCATTGCGGCGTCCCAACGCGACGGGTCTACCGCCGCCGCCATGAAGGCTTCGGTCAGCGTCCCGAAATCGCCGAACGCCCCCGCCATCCCCGCCCCGCGCCGTCGGAATCTGGGACATGGGTAAAACTACCTACTCCATCATGCTGAAGATATTCCACGGTGCAAGGGCAGAAATCGCCGAGCACGTCCGAATGACGTCTCGGTCACGTTAAAGTGATCGTGCGGCACGGCCACGCGCCTTGACAGGCATCCAGCGAATCCAGGGGACAAAAATCTTCGGCGATTTGTTTGCTGAAAAACTGAATCTATGATGTATAATTTTCTGTGACACAGACCATACCCGCCGCCGCCCGCCCCGCAGACGAGAGAGGAACGCCACTGCGGCATTTGAGCGACAGCGCGACACGGGAAGGAATTTCGTTATTTGAATCGGCTCTAACCCATTGAAAAGACCCGATTCGAAAAAATAAACGCTAGCTGATTTACTGACGTTTACTCGCTTTTATTGGCGTTTTGCTGGCGTTTATTTCGCCGCAGGGGCTGGCGGCGGCTGCCGCGCCTTGGCGAGCTCCCGCCGCGCCCGATCGTAGAGGGTGTTGGCGATGGCCACCCGAGCGTTGGCGCGCTCGCGGGCGTCCTCCGGCTGGCGATCGGGATGATTGCGCCAGACGAACTCGCGCCAGCGGGACGTTAGCTGATCGAGCGTCAGCGCCGCGCCAAGGCCGATCTCGCTGGCGATCTCGGCCGACGTATCGCCGGAACGCCGAGCCGGTTCGCGCGGCGGAGGTTGCGGCGGCGGCGGCGGTGGCGGGCTCACGGGTTCGTCCGTCCAGTCCAAGGCGAGGCCAAACCGCGCCTTGCCGCCCGAACCGGGCGCCGCGCCGAAGGCGACGCCGCGCACGCGGGCTCCTCCCGTCGGGCCCGCGCCGCTGTCGTGTGACGCGCGATCCTTCCGGGCCGCCTCGTCGAGAGCGCGCTGAAAGGCATCGTCGCGGCGGTCGGACATGGGTACCGCGATCTCGCGAACGGCTCAGCCCGTCGCGGCGCGCCTGTCGCAAGGCGACGATTGGGAGGTTTCGTCATTGGGATCATCGGCCACGATGCGGTTCCTTCCCTGGACCTTGGCCTCGTAGAGGCGTTCATCGACGCGTCGCAGCAGGTCATTGGGCGATTCGTCAGCCCTCAGCTTGACCACCCCGAACGACGCGGTCACCTTGCCGACGCGCTCGCCGCTCGGCTCGATGGTCCATTGCTTGGACTCGAGAACGACCCGGATCCGTTCGACCGCAGTCACCGCCTCGTCGATGCGCGCGCCGGGGAAGATCAGCGCGAACTCCTCGCCGCCGAAGCGCGCGACCTTGTCTTGTCCACGCACGTTTTGCACCAGGATGTTGGCGAACAGCCGCAACAGGCGGTCGCCGACCAGATGGCCAAAACGGTCGTTGACATGCTTGAACTTGTCGATGTCGGCGAGCGCGAGGCACATTTGGTCACCCTGCCTTCGCGCTTTTTCCACCTCCTCCATGAAGCTGGCGTCGAAGAAGCGGCGATTGCCGATCGCGGTCACGACGTCGCGCAGTCCAGCCTCTTGCGCGCATTCGAGATTCGTTTGCAACTGCACGACCTGGAGACGCGATTCTTCAAGCTGGTTCCTGACGTTGTCGAGCCTGTTGCGCATATCGCGATTGTCCTCGATGAGGGCCAATACGATCTCCTTGATCGGGCCAACGGATTCGTGCCGCGACAGGCGCTGGTTGTGGCCATCGAGTCGCTCGGAAAAGCTTTCGCTGTCAGTCAAATGGGTCTGCAGCACCTTTGCCACCTGGCGCAGAACCCGGTCGACCTTTTCGTCCTTGTCGGTCGTCTCTTGCCGCGGACGCTTTGCGGCGCTGCTCTCAACTGGCGCAGGCGCGGGCTTGATCGTCAGACGGCCGAGGCCAACGCCGATCCAGCCGAGCAACAAAAGCTGAAAGAACGGAGTTTCGCCCGGGATCAGGGACCGGAGCGCGCTAAGCGCTTGATCCGGAACAAAGGACCCCAGCGCGGCCAGCGCGGCGGCACCAAGGAAGACGGCGACGAGAGCGTAGGCCGCGTGGGCGCGCGCTCGGACGAACTGCACGATTTTCATGATCGCGCCGATCTCGTTGGGGAGCGGGCGCGGGGAAGGCGCGTGGCGGCCCTCGCCAGCACGCCGGAGGAAACTCGAAGGACAGGTTCGTATTCTGTGTGACGCATCCCAGCCGACCTATGATCAGTGCGCTTTGGGCGGCCATCATGGCGTGGCGCGGGCGCGCTTCGGTGCGGCGGCGACGCGACGGAGAGGTCCAAATCATTCGGACCAGATCTGTTTTAACGCCTGCAGGTTACTGTTCTGTAAGCGCGCGCCGAAAGGCTATTGCCCGGTTCGTCGGGTCTGTGCGAGCATACCGCCCGGGGATGGATATGCCGGCAAACCACTTTCGCTATGCGCTTTATCTAACGCCGCCGCCAGAAAGCGACCTCTGGCGTTTCGGCTGCGAGGTGATCGGCCGCGACCCCATCACTTGCGCGTCCTGCGAAGGGTTCTCGCTCGAAGGCTACCCGCCGGACTCCTGGCGGAGCATGACCAGCGACGCGCGGCGCTACGGCTTTCACGCGACCTTGAAGGCGCCGTTTTCGCTCCGCCTGGACCTCGACCCCGCCGGACTGTTCGACAGCGTCGCCGAGTTCGCACGCAAACATTTTCCATTTGACGCTGGCGGGCTCAGGGTGGGCGTCGTTAAAGCTGGCCATGGGCTTTCGTTTGTGGCCCTGAAGCCCGAGGGCGCGCTGAAAGAACTGCGATCATTCGAGGCCAGCGTGGTCCGCGGTCTTGATCGGCTGCGCGCTCCATTTGTCGAAATCGACCGCGAATATCGAGGGTCGAAACGCCTGACGCCGCGTCAAGCTTACTATCTCCATGCCTGGGGCTACCCTTACGTGCTGGACGAGTTTGACCCGCATTTCACTCTGACCAACACCATTCCGGACGCCGACCGCGTCGCGCACCTCCTCGAGTGGGACTTCGGCCTTCGGGTCGCCTCCCGCGCGCTGCATGTCGACGCGCTGACGCTGGTCGAGCAAAGCGAAGCCAACGGCGAATTCAAGATTTTGCACCGCTTTCCCCTCGGGCGGCCCCACCGTTCCCGACGATCGACGCGCGCCTTGGCGGCCGCCGCTTTCGACTGACGGCGGCGACGCGGCGACGACAAAAGCCAATTTGAAAGCAATCGAGCGCGAGCTTCAATTCGCGCCGGGAGGAGACGCGAGCATGGCCATCGAGGGACGCGGCGACGCCAACAAGGGCGGCAGAATCAGACTCGGGATGGTCGGCGGCGGCGAGGGCGCCTTTATCGGCGCGGTGCACCGCATCGCTTCCCGCATCGACGATCATTACGAGCTTGTCGCCGGCGCCCTGTCGGCGACGCCGGATAAGGCCCGGCGCTCAGGCCAGGCGCTTGGTCTCTCCGCCGATCGCATCTACGACGATTATGCGAGCATGGCGAAAGCCGAGGCCAAGCGAGCTGATGGGATCGAGGCGGTCGCCATCGTCACCCCGAATAACGTCCATGCCGGGCCGACCTATGCGTTCCTCAAGGCCGGGATCCATGTCATCTGCGACAAGCCGCTGACGGTTAGTCTCGCAGAAGCGAAAAAGATGCGCGATGCGGTGGAAAAGTCCGGCCTCGTGTTCGCGCTGACCCACAATTACACCGGCTATCCGCTCGTGCGCCGGATGCGCGAGATGGTCCGCGCGGGCGATCTCGGCGAGATCCGTCTCGTTCAGTCCGAATATCCGCAGGACTGGCTGACGGCCGCGACCGAGACCACCGGCAACAAGCAGGCCGAATGGCGCGTCGATCCGAAACGCTCCGGCGCGGGCGGATCGCTCGGCGACATCGGCACGCACGCCTATAACCTTGCCGACTACGTGACCGGGCTCGAGCTCACCGAACTCGCCGCCGAGCTCACCTCGTTTGGCGCGGGCCGCCGGCTCGACGACAATGCGCAGATCATGATGCGCTATTCCAATGGCGCGCGCGGCGCGATCTGGGCGAGCCAGGTCGCGCCAGGCAACGAGAACGGGCTCATGCTGCGCGTCTACGGCACGAAGGGCGGCTTCCACTGGAGGCAGGACAATCCGAACTACCTGTTCTGGACGCCGTTCGGACAATCGACCCGGATCGTCACCCGAGGGGGCCCGGATTCGGGCGAAGCGGCGGCGCGGGTGACGCGCATCCCGCCGGGCCACCCCGAGGGCTATCTCGAGGGCTTCGCCAACATCTATTCGGAGGTGGCCCTTGCCATCAAAGCGGCCCGGGTCGGCAAGAAGCCGCTCAAGTCCGCCCATTTCCCGACCATCGACGATGGGGTCAAGGGCCTCGAATTTGTCGAGGCCGCGGTCAAGTCGTCGAAGGCCAACGGCAAGTGGGTGAAGCCATAAGACCTGGCCGACCTCGCCGCTCCCAAGACGCCATTCCGAGTCCGGAATCAATCCTTTCAAGCCTTTGCGGCGCCATTTCCGAGTCCCTTGACGCGGCCGGCCTTGGGCGTGCGGGCCGTGTCTTTCTGCGGGCGACCCGGCCTTGAAAAACGCGTTGACGCCATCCATATACCATCCATCCAGCATCCACATGGATGGAAAATGCCCGCGCGCTCGCAATACACCAAACCGCCCGATACGGAAAAGCTTACTCTCAACCTCGGATTTGTCGATCTCGGATCGATCGATCTCCTTGTGCGTGACGGCTTCTATTCCAATCGCTCGGATTTCATCCGCACCGCCGTCCGCAACCAGCTCACGACCCATGCCGAGACCGCAAAAAAGGCGGCTTCGCGGCTGACGCTCGAATTGGGCCTACGGACCTTTGCGCGCAAAGACCTGGAAAAAATTCAGGCAGCGGGTGAGCGGCTCAAAATTCGCGTTCTCGGGTTGGTGGTCATCGCCGACGACGTGACGCCCGATCTCGCCCGGGCCGCCATCGAATCGATCACCGTCCTCGGCGCGCTGCACGCGTCCCCCGAGGTTAAGACAGCGCTGGCCGATCGGCTGGGCTGATACATTCCGACAGGAACAAACAATGAAATTACGCGTTCTCGACGTAATGAACGAGGCTTTGGGGCTGGTGAAAAAATCCGATCTCGGCGGGGCGACCGCGCTTATCCGCAAGGCGCTGTCCGGCGAACCCGCCACGGAAGGCCAGGTCGGCGATTCGAACGCGCCCCCTCCCCGTCCATCGGCGAAGGTCATTCCACTGCCGCCACGCCGCCCGTTGGGCGAGACCTTGCGCGCTTTGCGGATGCGGCCGATGGTTTCGCCCGGCGCCCCGGAAGCGCCCGAGCCGACGCCTGCGCCGGATCTCGGCGAACGGTTCCTGAAGCGCGCCTATCACGGCCCTGCGGGCTCGCTCGACTACCGGCTCTATGTCCCTGCCGACGCCGAGCGGCGGGAGCTGGCGCTGGTCATCATGCTGCATGGGTGCACGCAGAATCCTGAAGATTTCGCCCTTGGCACGAGGATGAACGCCCTCGCGGAGGAGTTCGGCCTCATCGTCGCCTATCCGCACCAGACGCGCCTCGCGAACCCGCAGGGCTGCTGGAACTGGTTCGACCGGCGCCATCAGAACCGCGGCTCCGGCGAGCCGGCGAAACTCGCGGGGCTGGCGCAAGCTCTGACAAAGGAGTTCGACGTCCGGAGGGAGCGCGTGTTCGCGGCTGGCCTGTCTGCTGGCGGCGCGATGGCGGAGGTTCTCGCCGCGACCTACCCGGATGTGTTCGAAGCGGTCGGGATACACTCCGGCCTGCCCTATAAGTCAGCCGCCGACGTGCCCTCCGCCTTCGCCGCGATGAAGGGAACGGCGGCCTTCGACCCCGCGCCGCTCGCCGCCAGCGGTCGGCATGTCCGCAAGATCATCTTTCACGGGTTGGCCGATAGCACGGTCAATCCTGTCAACGGCGAACACATTTTCGATGAGGTCGAGCGCGGAGAGATTTCGCTCGCGCGAAGCGACCTCGACTGGCCAATCGAGGGCGGCCGCGTCAGCCGCACGGCGGTGAAAGACGCCGATGGCCGGCCCGTCGCGGAGCAATGGCTGGTCGAAGGGGGCGGCCACGCCTGGTTCGGCGGCGATCCGCGCGGCAGCTTTACGCAGACCGTCGGCCTCGACGCCTCGCGCGTCATGGTGCGCTTTTTCTTGGCGCAGACGCTCGCGGACGCGTAGCGGCGAGCGCGGTTTCCGGTGCAGAATTCGGCTTCGTGTCTTGCAAGGAGAATACGCATGAGGAGAACGCTTTTTGCCGTAGCGGCGGGAATCGCTCTTTGCCATGCGACATTGGGCGACGGCATTACGCAGGCCATGGCGCAGGACCAACCGCCAGCCGGAGAGACTTCCGAGCCAAAGGGCACGTTCTTGCTCACCATTTTCCTCAAGCACGATCAATCGAAAACGCTCGAGCAGATCAACGCCGAACTGCAACAACAAGGATTCTACAAGGCGTTCCCGCCGCCCGGCATCGAGGTCGTCAGTTGGTACGTGATGATGGGGATCGGGCAAGTGGTGACATTGCGCGTTCCGGCGGAGCGACTGCGCGAAGTCAATCGCGCGATCGAGGAAACGGCGTGGGGCGGCTATCGCACCGAGTTCTATCCGACTTACGACTTCAAAGCCGTCGCCGAACAGCTCCATACCAAAGCGCAGTAAGCGGGCGCAGCGGACGCAGCCGCCTACCGCTTCGCCAGCCCCCGCAGATCGAACGCCGGATCCGCGGCTTCTTCCGGCGTCAGCGTCTTCGTGGTGCCGATGATGCGCTTGGCGGCGGCGTGGTCGCCGGCGCGATTGACGGATTCCACCACTGCGAGTTTGCCGTCGCGGAAGCCGAAGGTCGAGAACGCCCGCGTCGCCGGATCGCCGCGGACCACCCATTGTTCCACGCCATGCGCGAGCCGGCGATCATCAGCTTCAGGTCGCCCTGATCGTTCCAGAACCAGCCAGTTCATTATAGGGCTTAGGCTGGCCGACGAGGGCGGCCCAAAAACGCGCCGATAATACAATGGGCTACGTCGACCGTAGTTAGTGTACAAGTTCTAATTGCCGTAAGTTACGAGTAGAGCACTATCAGTATCACGCCGGTTCGCAAACAGAAAAATAGAAACGCGAGCCTAGGCGCCGGTCTGCAACTTAATTGTCAACACTCGGTCATGGACGGCGATTACACCGCTCAATAGTGCTCGAGGGCTGCTGACTACCATCTATCGAAGGGAGATCCTTCTATGACGTTCCGCATCATTGCTCCATCGGCTGCCGCGGTTCTTATCGCGCTCGGCGCATCAGCGCAGGCCGCGCCAACCGCCAGTTCATCGGTCTTCGCAACGGGCGGCCCGGTCGGCGGCACGCAGCCGGATTCCGTCACGATCGGCGGGGGCTCGGTCTGGGTCGAATACGGCGACAACGCCGACTCCACCGGCGCCGGGGGAAGCAGCACGATCGTCCAGTACAGCGCCACCAGCGGCGCCGTCCAACATAACTACACGATCTCCGGCCTGGTCGACGGGTTGAAGTTCAACCCAACCACCGGGATGGTCTGGGCGCTGCAGAACAACGACGCCAACGCCACGCTGTCGATCATCAACCCAACGACGCACACGGTCTCTGCCCCTCTGAGGTATGGGCCGCCCTACACCTATACGACGCCCGGCCCCCTTGCCCGCGGCTATGACGATGTCGCGTTCCTCGGCGCCAAGATCTACCTCAGCTACACCAACCCGGTGAACCCGACGGATCCGGTGCTGCAGAGTCTCAACAACGGCAACAATCCGACCGGAACCCTGACCACCACCAGCATCCTCACGGCTCAGCAGACCGGAGTGACCTCTGCCACCAACGAACCGACATCGACAGCCTCAAGAGCACGCCCAACGGCGAACTGGTGCTGACAACCGAAGGTGACGGGCCCGGTTGCTGCGACCCGGTCGGAGAGTTCACGCTCATTGCGCACCCCGGGGCCGCGAACCAGACTGTGACCAACGTGCCCGTGACGAACGGGGGAAGTAATGTCCAGGGGATTGATGACATAATTTTTCCCGGAGCGACGTCGGGGTGGCTTTATGTTGCCGAAACGGGCGCCAATCAGGTTGATAAGGTCTGGCTCACCGGGCTCGATCCCAATACGCCCATCATCGCAATCGGCGGCCTCAACGAGGTCGCGCTTGTGAATCCGAGCAACGGCGACGTCGAGTCGGCGCTGCTGAGTGGGCTCAATTCGCCGCACGGCATGGAGTTCCTCGCCGCGCCGGAATCCTCGACCTGGGCGATGTTGCTTCTCGGCTTCGCCGGGCTTGGCTTCATGGGCTATCGCCACGCGAAGGCGGCGGTCGCGGCCTGACCGCAAGGTCGTTGCAAGTCGGGCGTCTCCAGAAGGCCGTCTCGAAGGATAACGTATCGCCGCGCGAGTCGTCGCGGCGCCGCCGAGCGCCTACCGTTTCGCCAAGCCGCGCAGATCGAACGCCGGATCGGCCGCTTCTTCCGGCGTCAGCGTCTTGGTCGTGCCGATGATGCGCTTTGCGGCTGCGTGGTCGCCGGCTTTGTTGACCGATTCGACCACCGCGAGTTTGCCGCCGCGGAAGCCGAAGGTCGAGAACGCCCGCGTCGCCGGATCGCCGCGGACCACCCATTGTTCCACGCCATGCGCGAGGCCGGCGATCATCAGCTTCAGGTCGCCCTGATCGCTCCAGAACCAGGCGAGTTCATTGTAAGGTTTTGGCTTGCCCACGAGGCGCGCGGCGACCGCGCGCCCCTGATCGACGGCGTTCTGCACCGATTCGAGGCGGGTTCGTAAGCCCAGCGCCGCATGCGGAAAGTGGGCGCAGTCGCCGATCGCCGAAATTGTTGAATCGGACGTGAGCAGGAACTCGTCGACCACGATGCCATTGTCGCATTCGAGGCCGCACTCCCTGGCCAGCGCGTCCTCCGCGACGACGCCGATGCCGACCACGACCAGGTCCGCGCTCAAGGCCTCGCCGTCGGTGAGGATGACCGTTTCCGCGTGTTCGCGTCCCTTGATCGCGGCGACGCCAAGCCCAAGCCGGAAGCGCGCGCCGAAGGCGGCGTGCTCTTTCAGGAAAAAATCCGACATGATCGGCGAGACCGCCCGGCCCATCGGGCGCGCGATCTCGACCACTGTCGCCTCGGCCCCGAGGCTCGCGGCGGTCGCGGCGATTTCCAGCCCGATGAATCCGGCGCCAATGATGACGACCTTGGGCTTGGCGCCAAGGCGCTCGCGGATCGCGGTCGCGTCGGCGATGTCGCGGAGCGCGAAGACGCCCGGAAGATCAACGCCGGGCACATCGAGCCGCCTTTGCCGCGCGCCAGTCGCGAGGATGAGATGTCCGTAAGCGATCGCGCTGCCGTCGCTGAGCTCGACCTGCTGCGCCACGCGATCGATCCGCGTTGCGCCGACGCCGAGCCTCAGGTCGATGCGCTGCTCGCGGAAATGCGCGTCGGCCCTCAGCGGCAGACCGTGAACTTCCATCTCGCCTTTGAGGAACGCCTTGGACAGCGGCGGGCGCTGGTAGGGCAAATTGTTCTCGGCAGAGAGAAGAACGACCTCGCCGTCGAACCCCTGTTCGCGCAAGGACGCGGCGGCCTGAACTCCGGCATGGCCGGCGCCGACGATGACGACCGAGGTCAGGGCTGGCTTCAGATCGCGAAACTCATCCACCCCGCCGATTTCATTCATTGGCGTAGAGCCAGGAGCGGCGCGGTTTCGACACCTGCTCCTGAGGGCCTGGATCGTCGGGCGCCATCGATGCGGGATCGATGATGACGCCGGTTCGCGGCGCGCCGGGAACAGCGGCCGGCGCCTGCGCAGACTCGGATATTGGCTCCGGCCCAACTGCCTCGGACGACGCGGGTGCGATCGCAATCGCAGGAGTGGGTGCGGCGATTGCCGCGGTCGGGGGCGGCGGCGCCGGCGCTGCACTCTCCGTTGGGACGGCGATGCGCTCGTCAGGCGTGCGCCAGACGAAGCCGTCGAGCGTTCCCGACGGCGAGACCGGCGCCCAACGATCGCTGATCACCCCATCCGCCACCCAAGCCTTGTCGCGCGGGGCGCGCGCTGCGCGCCCAAGCCACTCGCGCACCGCACCGTTATTGCCCTCGGCCTCCTCGATGTCGGCCATCAGCAAGCAGACGCGCCGGGTCGGCCGGCCGCTCGACGAATCCGAGGCGATAAGGGGGGCGATCGCCGCGCGCGCGGCAGACAATTCGCGCGCCTCCAGCGCCGCACGCCCCACCGTGAGAGACGATTCGGGATCGAGTGGCGCCATGCGCGCAAGCGCCCGCGCCCGCGCCAGCCGGTCCTCGGACGAATCGCCGTGGCGCACGCGCAGATAGGCCGCGGCGAGATCGGGATGGGGCGTCTGCGCGTAAGCGGCCTCGAGCATGCGGCTCGCGCGGCGATAGTCGCCCGCTTGCGCGGTGAGCCGGCCGCTGATCGCCGCCGCGGGCACAAGCGTCGGCGCGAGCTTGCAGGCCTCCTGCGCCAGGACGAGCGCAGCCTTGGGATCACGCTCCATCGCTTCCTCGGCCATCGCCGTCTTGATCACCGCGCGCCAGCGGTTCGCGGTCGGCTTGTCGATGAGCCGAGCGCCGGCGTTCGAGTCGACGGTGGCGAGCGCGCCCGCCCAATCGCCACGTCGCGTGCGGTCGTCGAGCACCGCCTGACCGGCCCAGGCGGCGGGCGCTCGCGCGTGGGCGCGCATCGCATATTGCAGCGCCGCCGCATGATCGCCGGCGCGCCGCGCCTCGATATGCAGGCCGCGCAGGCCGATGCCTTGCGTTTCGTGATGGTCCAGCATCGAATTATAGGCCGCGACGGCTCTGGCTCGG